>JADEYI010001438.1_pt1 | contig 17992 bp, 14 predicted proteins | sample 8542331 | NCBI WGS metagenome assembly JADEYI01 (sample SAMN16510988, study PRJNA670497) | mine drainage metagenome | isolation source: biofilm near Copperflume 1 | place: Germany: Marsberg coppermine Kilianstollen | collected 2018-02
CTCATGCCCTAAGTTTATCATTAACCGTTACTATTTAGCTGGTAAGGTACTAGTGTCTCCAATACATACAGAGCAAAACCTCGTGGGGTGTCAAAGACGATGCTAACAGGACTTTCAGGATCGTGGCGGAAATGCAGATTTTGGAGCATAGTGATAATAGACAATGCTCCGCTTGGCTCTCCATACAGACTGCTGAAGCTATATGGATTGGTTAGACAATGGTGAGCGGCCAAGCTCGCACGGGAAAGATAGCTAGTGATGTGGCGGGTAGGCACGATAGTAATCACTTTCTTGTATGCCGGTGCTATGACGGTGTATAGGTACAACGTGTAGGGTCACTGATAAGTTCCAAGAAATGGAAGTTTCAGGACTATTTCGAACCAGCCGCTAAACAAAGTCTGCTGTAGCTATTTCACCACCACCCACGTCTCATCCCGGTCTACTTCGCGGTTGTTGGCGTCGTAGCCGATGGCGATGTCTACGCGTTCGCGTTGGGGGTGTTTTCACAGCAGTTTGTCATCGCCGAGTGCCACCCGCCCATGAATGAAAATAGAGGTTCGGCAGGCTCCAATTCGTGCCTGCGAGAAGCTATTTTCAAAGCAGTCGAGCTTAGAGCCGGGGGCGGTCGAAGTGGTATAAAGCTGAGAGTACGGCCTGTACACATCCGCCTACCAGCTGATTGCCCGCCCCACCGCCATGCGGTATAATATCCTTGCTAGCTGTCCAATCCGACACCTTCAAGGAGCGTATGCCAGACTCTCTTTCCCTTTATAGAAAATACCGTTCGCAGACCTTCGCGGAGCTTGTCGGCCAGGAGCCGGTGGTGCGCACGCTGATGAACGCCATCAGCCTGGGGCGCATCTCTCATGCCTATCTTTTTACCGGGCCGCGTGGTGTTGGTAAAACCAGTGCCGCCCGCCTCCTGGCAAGGGCCGCCAACTGCACGGGTGAAGCCGGTGAGAGGCCATGTAACAACTGCCCCAACTGCCTGGCTGCCAACCGTGATATAGCCACTGACCTGATCGAGATAGATGCCGCCTCTAATACAGGCGTGGATAACGTTCGAGAGATTATAGAGAAAGCTCAGTTCGCACCCTCCATCTGGCATACCAAGTTCTACATTATTGACGAGGTGCACATGCTCAGCGCGTCGGCCTTCAACGCCCTGCTGAAGACCCTCGAGGAGCCGCCTCCGCACACCTCTTTTATCCTGGCGACCACCGAGGTTCACAAGGTGCCCGCCACTGTCCTCTCTCGATGCCAGCGTTTCGACTTCCGGCGTATACCCCTCACCTCAATGGTGGAGCGCTTGCAATACATCTGTGAGCAAGAGGGGATAGAGGCCGAGCATCCTGCCCTGGAGATGGTTGCCAGGCATTCCACCGGTTCATTGCGCGATGCAGAGTCGCTGATGGACCAACTCAGGGTTTACGCCGAAGAAGGGATTACCCTCGCAACTGTGCAGGAGCTACTGGGGGCGGCAGGTGGCGAAAAGGTGGCGGAGTTCATAGACGCGCTCGCCTCCCGCGATCCGGCGCAGGGCTTACGCTACATCAACCAGGTGCTGGAGGAAGGTCTTGACCTTCGCCAGTTCAACCGCCAGATAGTAGAGCAGTTGCGCAGCATGCTCCTTCTCAAAGCCGGAGCTGCGGGCAGTGACGACAGCCTACTGGACGTTACAGAAGAGATGAAGGCGCGCCTCACCACGCAGGCCACGAAAGTTACAATGCCTGAGCTGCTGCGCTGGACACGCATATTCGCTGACGCTGATATTGCGCTGCGTTCTACCTCTTACCGCCAGCTTCCCCTGGAAATGGCGCTGGTAAGCGCTATTCTCCAACCCGAAGAAGCGGCCACTCCCCCCGCGAAGGATCGCGCCGCCGAGGTCGCCGCCGGTATAGATCAGATAGGCTTGCCGCCGCGAATACGGCCCGCGATCACCGCCCCACAGAATGGTCCTTCAGCGCCACCGCCTATCAACCGCGAGCTTGGTGCTATCAATAAGAATGCGAACGGACACCCAATCGAGCCAGCGCCGCAACAGCCCGCGGATTCGCTCGCCGATTCAGGCGTCCACCCTAAGAGCGACGGCCTGACCGAGCGGGCCTCGGTGCCTGCGCCGTCGCTTGAGTCATCAGCAGATGGAGATGATCTGCCTCGACTCCATGAGCTATGGCCAGCCCTCATAGACCAGATAAATGCTCGCAGTAAGCAAATGGCTGCTGTCTTTCGCAACTCCGATATGGTCAGACCACTCAGTGTTGCTGGTGGGCTTTGTACGATTGGCTTCCGCGACTCGTTCCACGCCAAGAGAAGCCAGGAGGTGGTGCAGCGCGAGCTAATAGAAGGCGCTCTCAGCCGAGTTCTGGGCTACTCGTGCCGGATAGAGAGTGTTACCTTTGCTGAAGCTGCGTCAGGCGGGGCCGGCGCTGCCAATGGCGAGCCTGACCTCAGCAGCACAGCTAAAAAAAAAGTGACCAGGGAGAAGCCCTCCCCTTATGAGACCACCAGGGGTAGAGCGGCGCTCAACATTTTCGGCATAACAAAGTTCGACGATACGGAGTAAGGAGTACCAGATAATGGACCAGCGAATGCTAAAGCAACTTGAGCAAATGCAGAAAAAGATGGTCAAGGCCCAGGAAGACCTGGCGAATGAGACCGTCACTGCCAGCGCGGGCGGAGGGGCTGTCACCGTCGAGATGAACGGGCACCACGAGGTCAAATCGGTCAAGATTGACCCCGATGCTATAGACCCCCAGGACGTTGAGATACTTCAGGACATGGTGCTTACCGCCTTCAATGAAGCCCTCGACAAAGCACAAACTATGGCGCAGGAGAAGATGGGCGCGATTACCGGTGGCCTAAATATCCCCGGTATGTTCTAACAGCCTTCTCTCTGCAAGCACAAGTATACGGCGCGTGAAGCGCGAAACGTGGAGGGTTATGCACAAGATACTCTGTCCATAACCCTCCACGTTTCGCGCTTCATCTAATTTATGCAACCCTACATATTACCTTGCGTATATGGTATTGTAGAGGTAGAAGGCCTGTTTTGCAGGACTTTCTCGGTTAGTGAAAGGAGCTTGAGATGTTGTTTGGCTCTGATGGGCTGGCCAATTTCTTCATCTTCGTATTTCTTTTCGGGTTGATATTTACTGTCGCCTCCTTGCTGCTTGGCTTCGCCCATGTGGGGGGCCTCGATAGCGGCCATTCTGGTGCGGGCGGTCACTTCGTCGGCGGCCACCAGCTTCAGCTGAATATGCCGACTATCATGGCTTTTCTCACCTGGTTTGGCGGCGCTGGATATATTTTCCGTCAGTCGCTCCACTTTATCGGCCTGCTGGCTGTTCCAATGGCGCTCGTCAGTGGGTTGGCGGGCGGCGCTCTTATGTCCTTTTTGTTGGCTCGTCTCCTATGGCCTATGATGACAAAGCCGATGGAGCAAGAGGACTTCACTCTCCCCGGCACCTATGCGAGAGTGGTCAGCCCTATCAGAGAAGGGGGTGTTGGCGAGATAGTCTACACCAAGCAAGAGACCCGCTTCACCGCAGGCGCGCGCGGCGTTGGCGGGCAGGCTATCAGCAAGGGCGCTGATGTGGTCATCGTGCAGTATGAGAAGGGCCTGGCCCTGGTGCAGGATGTTCAGGCATTAACAGGAGGCGATACTATCGCGATTGGGGAGCCACGAGCACGCGTGAGTTAGAGTAGGTAAAGCAGTTTTACGAGGGTCGGGCGCGAGCGCGCCGAGGAGGTCACGTGGAGATGAACATTCTGATTATTGTTGCGCTGGTCTTCATTATACTGATGGGCCTGGCGTGGATGGTTACTCTAGTGCGCAAGGTGGGGCCGAACGAAGCTTTGATCATCTATGGCATCGGCACAGGCGGGCACCCGAAGGTGATCAAGGGCGGGGGCACGGTCGTGATGCCACTCCTGCAAAACTCCAGGCAGCTCTCGTTGGAGTTGATGTCTTTTGATGTCGCGCCAACGCAGGACCTCTATACCAAGCAGGGCGTGGCGGTCAACGTGGAGGCGGTAGCGCAGATAAAAGTGAAGAGCGACCCCGACTCGATACGGACGGCGGCGGAGCAGCTTCTCACCAAGAACGCCGTCGAGCGCGAAGGGTTGATCAGGCTTGTGATGGAAGGCCACCTGCGAGGTATCGTGGGCCAGCTTACAGTTGAAGAAATCGTCAAGCAGCCTGAGATGGTAGCCGACAGGATGCGCGCCACCTCCGCCGAAGATATGGACAAGATGGGCCTGGAGATAGTCTCATTTACCATCAAGGAAGTGCGCGACAAAAACGAATACATAATGAACATGGGCCGCCCAGACATTGCGCGGATCAAACGAGAGGCCGACATCGCGGCTGCCGAGGCCGACCGTGACACAGCCATAAAGCGGGCGCTCGCCATGCGCGAGGCTGCGGTCAATCAGGCTCAGGCCGACCAGGACCGGGTGCTTGCCGAGACTGCATCCGCCGCAAAGCAGGCCGAGGCGCAACGCGACCTGGAGATGAAGCGAGCCGACTACATGGCCTCCGTGCGCAAGCAGCAAGCTATGGCCGACAAGACCTATGATATTCAGGCTAATGTGATGCAGCAGCAAGTGGCCGCCGAGCAGGTGCGTATCGAGCGGGTGCAGCGTGAAGAGCAGATAAAAGTGCAGGACGCTGAAATCCAACGCCGCGAGCGCGAGCTAATCGCCACTGTGTTGAAGCCCGCAGAAGTCGAGAAGCAGCGTATCGAGACGATGGCCGATGCCGAGAGACGCCGCAGGGTGCTTGAGGCAGAGGGCGCTGCTGAGGCCTCTCGCTCACAGGGCGCAGGTACGGCGGATGCCAACCGAGCAGTGGGGCTTGCTGAAGCAGATATTATCAGGGCAAAGGGTCAGGCGGAAGCTGATGCCATGCACCTGCGCGCTGGGGCCTTCAACGAGTACAATCAGGCCGCTATCCTTGACAAGCTTATGTCGAGCTTGCCCGAAGTGGCACGCGCTATGGCCGGGCCGCTAAACAATGTGGATAAGATTACGATTGTCTCAACAGGTGGGAATGATGGACGTGGGGCAGGAGCTAACCAGATAACCGCCGATATCGCTCGCATGGTGGCTCAGGTGCCTGAGCTTTTTGAGACCCTCACAGGGGTGAAAATCTCAGATATGATGAGCCACATCGCAGGCTTCGATAAGGTCCCTTCTACCAACGGGAATGGTGTTCACACTAATGGTGCGGCGGTTGAAAGTGCTAACCGCGCAATCATCGAAGGCACGGCTAAGCCCGTCGTCAGCAACGATAGCGCGGGTGCAGCGCCAAAAGGCGATGTATAGTCGCGCGTTGCCGGGGTCCTAATCCCGCGCAACGAAGATACGAGCCGTCTGTACTGTATCCCGAGAACTGGACACGAATGAGGCTATTTATGGGAGTAGCAACTTCAGCTCGCCAGGCCGAGCTGCCTTCCAGTTGCTTTCGAACTCGGCGGGGATAAGATAGCCCAGAGCCGAGTGAATGCGTTTGTGCTGGTACTCCGTCAAGGCCACCTCTTCTGGTGATTACCCACATGTCTGACCCTCCGGTAACTCCGATAAAAGGAAGGCATGATGAGGGAAGGGATGCGGGAGGTGCTTTGAGCTATGCCTGTGACCACCGGCGTTTGGCTGCCTAAGATGCCCTGCACCGCCTGCGGCACCACCCGCTGTAGACGCCGGTCAGGTATGCCTTCGGTGAAGGGTTGTACAAACTGAATCAGTGCTTCTCCCAACTGTGCCACGGTAACTGTTTAGACTTGATGTGGAAGGGCTAGCCTGGCCCCCTCTCCCATGAAGGGAGAACAACTATATCCCTTTGTGCACTCAGCATGACTAAAGCCCCCTCTCCCTTCATGGGAGAGGGGGTTGGGGGTGAGGGTGGGTGAGGGTGGGTGAGGGTGGGTGAGGGTACGCCTCCACAGCTACTCCTTGAAGATTGCTCCACCCCTATTCTTCTGAACATTTACCAGCAAATTGCGTATTGACAGAAGGCGCTACAGTCGGCTACAATCGCGTGCATACAAGTAGCGACGCATTGTGTTGGCTAGAAGTTGTAAATTGTGTGCTCCGAATAGGCATGCATGCTGTGGGGCAGCGCGTGTGCACCACCTTAGCAGGAGGGGATCGCCTATGAAAAAAGTGAGACGCTTTACCAGGGCGCTGTCCATAGCTTTAGCAGCAGGCAGTATAGCCCTGGCACTTTCGCTAGCTTCGGCGACAAGCCCGGCGCATCCGGGATCGGCTTACTTGCCCACCGCCCATTCAGGCCTCGCATCCCTATCTCTCACCACACACCCCCCTTTCCTCGGCTTGCAAAACTCAGGCATAGCTGAAGCGGCTCCTGTAGCCACTAATTCCTCAAGCTCGGTCTATTTCCGCCAGACAGCGCACTACGTCAAGGACGCCTTTCTCAACTACTGGCTGATGAACGGCGGCCTGACTACTTACGGTTATCCTATCTCCGAAGAGTTTGTTTCCAATGGCGTAAGCATGCAGTACTTTCAGCGGAGCAGATTCGAGTACCGCCCTGGCAGCAGCCGCCCCTGGAAGGTCGAGCTAAGCCCGGTTGGGAGCCTGGCGATACAGGGGAGGACATTTGCCCCCGCAACGCCGGATGCGGCAAACGCCGACCGCCTCTACTTCGACCAGACACAGCATACGCTGGGTGGTACTTTCAGGCAGTTCTGGCAGGCGAACGACGGCCTGGCCATCTTCGGCTACCCGCTCTCTGAGGAGATGCAGGAGAACGGGCGCACTGTGCAATATTTCGAGCGTGCCCGCTTTGAGCTTGCGGGTCAGGGGCGCGTGCAACTCGGGCAACTTGGCACAGAGCTGCTACAAAGGCTCGTCGCCTCCGGTAATGCAGGCAACATAGCAGTCCCCGCTAACCGTCCCGGTTTCAACATGAGCTTCCGAGGGGAGGCCACATGGTTTCGCGCCGACTGGACGCGTGTGATCCGCCTCAACAAGGGCTGGGGCAACCTGCCACAAGACTATGTGGGACAGGGGCTATACGCCGCCGCGCCCGCCGACCTCAACCTCTATGGCCGCTGGGCACGCGTTACGCGCGGCAATCGCTCGGTCTTTGTGCAGTTTGTTGACGTAATAAACTGGCCTGATATTCCCTATGTACGCTCGCAAGGCATAGTCATAGACCTCGGCCAGGAGGCATATCAAGCTCTAGGGCAAGATAACGGTGGGCCCTACGAAGTCAGCTTTGACGTCTTTTGGCCCGGCGAAGGTCCCGGTCGCTAACCCTTTCCCTTGTAGTTGCAGGCTTTAGAAGCTCCCATCTGCGGAGCGACGCCTTTGTATCTTAGCTGTCCCTGTCGCTCCTGGGTTGTTTTTCTTGCGCGTCTTGATGATAGGGCACCGGAAGGTGAGCGTTGCTCCTCGGCTGCGGGTGAAGCTTCTCTTTCGGAGTGATGCTTGCCAGCCAATTTGTACCTCTACTACATATTGCAGACTTCTGCTTTATCAGTGGCCCTGTTCGAGGCGAGTGAGTAGTCGTTGTGCAGGGCCGGGCCGCCCCATCTCATTTCAGAATACTTCTTCCGGCCAGTCGAGCATCAAGGCGCGTACAGGATCGCCTGCCTCTACGCGGCGGGTGGTCTCATCCATTATAAGAAAGGCGTTGGCACGGGACATCGAGGTCAGAATGCCCGAACCCTGATCGCCTGTTGTGCGGACCAGGTAATCATCACCTTCCTTTGTGACGACTGCCCGCAGATAGCTGGCACGCCCAGAGGAGTTTCCCAGCGTCTCAAGGCTGCGAGCTGTGATGACAGGTCTTTGCAGGCGGCTTTTGCCCAGCATCTTCATGATAGCGGGGCGACCGAATAGCTCCATGCTCACCATACCGGAGACGGGGTTGCCGGGCAAGCCGATGAAGGGCACCCCTGCCTCGCCCAAACTGCCCAGGGCCAGGGGTTTGCCCGGCCTCACGCGCACTCTCCACATCGAGATGCTGCCACGGGAGAGCAGCACCTCTTTCACAATGTCATAATCACCCACCGACACGCCCGCAGATGTCACCAACATATCCGGGTCCAAAGCGAGCGCCTCTTCTATCTTTACGTTGAGGTCGGCACGGTTATCGCGCGCTACGCCGATATTGAAGGCCTGCGCTCCCCACGACGTCAGCTGTGCGGCAACCGAATAGCTGTTAGAGTTGCGTATCTGTCCCGGCCCAGGGCGCTCATTTACATCCACAAGCTCATCCCCCGTAGCCAGCACCACCACGCGGGGTCTGCGATGCACCAGTACCCTGCTCTTGCCGACAGAAGCCATAACGCCTATCTCAGCAGGTCTTATCGTAATGCCCTGCCTGAGAACAGCCTCGCTTTCGCGGATGTCCTCGCCCGCCAGCCGGATGTTAGCGCCCGGCGCGACTCCTTTGTATATTAACACATTGCTGCCGATTATAGCTTGCTGGGCGCGCGCCTCGCCAGGCTGCAAAGAAGGCGCACTGAGGACGCTGCCCTCGTTAGTGCTCTCAAAGGGCACAACAGCGTTGGCGCCGGGTGGTATTGGCGCGCCCGTCATAATGCGAAAAGCGGTGCCCGCCTCCACACGATCAGCGGGGCCGGGGGCCGCACCGGCAGGTAGGTAACCGATGACGCGCAGGCGAGCCGGGTTCTCCTGCGTGGCCCCCGATGTATCTTCGGCCAATAGTGCATAGCCATCCATAGAGGAGTTATCAAAAGGCGGGATGTTCATGTCGCTGTAGACGGTCTCAGCGAGGACCAGCCCCAGCGCCGAGGTGAATGGCACAGTGGCCGCAGGCATTGGCGAAACAAGCGACAGCACTGCCTCTAATGCCTGGCTGACACTAACACTTGTAAGCGGGGTTTCCGGTTGGTGCTTGTTCATCTAACACATTATACAGCACAAAAGGTGGCCGGCTTCTTGCACAGCTCAAGCTTGTATCGTGATGGCGTAGCGGATGTGTACAACTTACTGGCAGGTTGGCGGAGTAGTCTAGAATCCCGGCATGATACAACGAGTCACGCCGCAGAGTACGCCAACCGTTGTACCACCAAGAGAGGAGGCGATTATGGCTGCTGATGACCAGGTTTTAGAACGCAGGCTGGTAAGGCTGCGGCTGGCTGGACCTGAGCTGAGCCACTCTCGCCGGAACAATGTAGATGCGGTGATGCGCCTCACTAACAGCGACCCGTATGCCACCTTCGGCATACGGCAGGTTATAGAATATGTGCAGTCGCACGATCTTAATGCCGATGATGCCTTGAGAATGATAGCGGGCGTCACGAAATGCTCCCAGGATATAACCTATACTGAAGGTAGAGGCTACATCTCCCCCTCCTCGACTATCAAGGGTCTGAGGGCCACTGCTGTAGCCATCAAGAAGGTGGCGAAGGCGGGGGGAAGCGTACTGCTCGCTACGGGGCACCCGGGAGCGATGATAGACTACTATTCCGAGCTGGGAGACCTTGTGCGTAAGCTCGGAGGGCACATAATTGACCTCGCCAGGGGGCAGATAGTCTATCAAGGCGCGGACAAGGACCATGTGCAGGTGGTAGATGCGGTTAATTCAGTAGCTTTTCTGTCGGATACTTGTGCTGCTTTGCACAGTCACGACTCGCGCCCTATGGAGCTAATACTTGATGACGCCCCTAAGCTCCCCGATCTTGTGCTCGCGGATCACGGCTTTGCGGGCGAGGCGATTAACAGAGGTATACCCACAGTGGCGGTGATGGACACCAACGACCCCGGACTGGCTGTAGCCAAACGGCTGGGGGTCAACCTGGTGTTGGTGCCGATGAACGATAATCGCCCCAATGTAGTCACACGTGAGGCCGCTGAGCTGGTGCGTCGCATGGCGTTGGATACAGGGCGCCGGCAGAGTTAACTCTTCCCCGACCCATTTTTGGCCCCTTTAGCCTTAAGAGGTGCAAAGGCCAGCTTCCTGCGTTAGGTTCAAGCAGCCTCGATTGCCTTCTTTGCTCCTTCTCTCATTGAAGCTTTTCCAGGATGTGGGTAACCACCAGAGCTGGCTTGAGCTTTGCTTGCTGATAGTTTATGATCATCCTGGCAGCTTTCTGGTAGCTTTGGGGTGGCTTAATCCGTGGGAGCCGCGCTCAACTTCTAATTTTCTATTTTCCTGGCAAGGAGCTGATATGGTGCCTACAACGGAGTGGTACTGGTACGCTCTCCTCGTGGCAGCAATGATCATCTGCGTGGGGTGGTTTCTATTCCGCGCCAACCAGCTTGTACAATTCACAACTATGGGCGTGGACAGCAAGCGCTTCGGCAACTGGGGCACTCGCTTCAAGCTGCTTGGTGTCTATGTGCTTGGGCAGTTCCGTATGTACAGCCGCAAGAGATACTCTATCTCCGGTATCGCCCACTTCTTCACCTTCTGGGGCTTTATCGTCATTCAGGTGACTACTCTGGCGCTCTTTGCTGAGGGGCTACTTCCGGGCCTGCGCGTGCCGTTTGTGCAGGATAACCCTGGTTGGCTCCTTTTTGTTGACCTTATACAGGCGCTCGTGCTCGTGGCTATGGCTACTTTCTTCTGGCGGCGTATCGTTACCAAGCCTGAGCGTTTCACCGACAGCCCAGCCGCCCTCGGCATTCTGGTCGCCATATCTGTGCTTATGATCTCCGGCCTGGTGCTGCAAGGCATCCGCATCAATTTGCATAACGAGCCTGCCGATTGGCGTCCATTCTCCATTGTTGCGGGGGCGCTCTTCGCCGGACTTAGCGTGAATGCGCAGACCTTTATTCATGGCCTCGCCTACTTTACCCATCTTGGCATCGTTCTCGGCTTTCTTGTCTACATACCTTATTCCAAGCACCTGCACATTTTTACCGCCCCCCTCAACGTCTTCTTCTACGACCTCACGCCCAAAGGGGCTATGGAATCTATAGACAATATAGAGGAGCGGATAGAAAACGAGCAGACATTGGGCGCCGCCAGGCTGGAAGACCTGGGGTGGAAAGACCTGATGGATACCTACACCTGCACAGAGTGTGGCCGCTGCCAGGACGCTTGCCCTGCGTGGCTCACCGACAAACCCCTCTCGCCCAAAAAGCTGATCCTCGACCTGCAAGAGCACTTTCTTGAGGAAGCACGCCTCGATCTCGCCAAGCACGAAAAGAAGACGCTGCTGCAACAACTCGCTACGGGTGGCATCGGTCCGGCGGCTACGGCTGTGGCGCAGGTGGCTGAGGAGATACCTCTGGTCGGCGGGTGGATAATGGACGAGACACTCTGGTCGTGTACCACCTGCCGAGCCTGCATGGAGGCGTGCCCTGTCTTTATTGAGCATGTGCCGAAGATCACCGATATGCGCCGCTATCTCGTAATGCAGGAGAGCCGCTTCCCCCAGGAGCTTGTGCGCCTCTTTCGCAACCTTGAGCAGAAGGCCAACCCCTGGGACTTCTCGCCCAACCAGCGTGCCGACTGGGCAGACGGGCTGGACGTGCATGTCGTAGCCGACATCTATTCCCAGGCGGAGGGCGAAGGACGCCCTCTCTTCGCAGGTCCTCCGCTAAAGAGTGAGGTTGAGCGCAAAGCCATCGCGGATGGCTCGGATGCTTATGTAACAGAGACCGTTCCCACTGGGCAAGAGGACACGACCGGCGAGCCCCTGTTAGAAGTGCTCTACTGGGTCGGCTGCCTGGGAGCATTCGATGCGCGCAACCAGCGCGTTGCGCGTGCGCTCACGCAGATCTTCAAGGAGGCAGGGGTCAACTTCGCCATCCTCGGCAAAGAGGAAAGCTGCTGTGGCGACCCTGCACGTCGCCCAGGCAACGAGTATCTTTTTCAGACGCTGGCGCAGGTGAATGTAGAGTTGCTGAATAGCTATGGAGCGCGTAAGATAATCACCTCCTGCCCGCACTGCTTCAATACCATCAAGAACGAATACCCGCAGCTGGGCGGCAACTATGATGTGGTACATCACTCGGAGTTTATCGACTATCTCATCAAAGAGGGCCGCATCACCCTCGCTGAACGTGTGGAGCAGGCTGTTACCTACCACGACCCCTGCTATCTTGGGCGCTACAACGATGTCTACGATGCTCCCAGGGCGGTGCTTGAGGCGATACCGGGCATCGAATTGAAGGAGATGAAGCGCACGCGCAACAATGCTCTCTGCTGTGGGGCGGGCGGCGGTAGGATGTGGATCGAGGAGCACAACGGTAGGCGGATGAACCAGAACCGCATGCAAGATGCCCTCGACACGGGCGCGCCTACCCTGGCGGCGGCCTGCCCTTTCTGTACCTCTATGTTCGAAGACGGCATCAAGGGCAAGGATGCAGGCGACAAAATCCGCCTGATGGACCTCTCTGAGCTGGTAGCTCTCTCTATGCAGCGCGATGGCAAGCCGGTAGGCAACGGCGAGCTGCCGCCGCCAGGCCCCACCATCAACATCGACCCTGTAGCCACCGGTGGCGGCGTAGGCGACCCTGAGAAAGAGGAGCCTCCAACGCTTCAAGCCTAGCCGCTAACAATCCATGTACTATACTCTCCTCTATTGGCTGCTTAGTAGGAGTGTCAGGTATTTGGGCTTGCATATAGTAGCGTTAGAATGGAGTTTTGCGACCCGCAGCCGAGTGAGAGGAGGATAGGACAATGAAAACTATAGGGGTGCTAGGTGGCCTGGGACCGCAAGCCACTATGGATTTCGAAGCTCGCGTACACGCTGTTTCCCAGAGGCTCATCCCACAGCTTGGCAACTCAGGGTATCCGCCTATGGTCGTCTACTATCATCGGTATGCTCCTTTTGTCTTGGATGAGCACTTTAGACCGATTGTGCCTCGCCGGCTTGACCCTCATCTGCACGCCGCCCTCGGCAAGCTGGGGCAAATGGCCGACTTCATTGTTTGTACTGCCAACGGCCCGCACATAATGCAGGACTATATTGAGGAACTTTCGGGCCGCAAGATGTTGAGCATGATAAAGGTCACGCTGGACGAGGTGCAAAAGCATGGTTGGCGACGAGTTGGTGTGCTGGGTTTGGGCGAGCCAAGAGTATACCAAGCGCCCCTTGAGGCTGAGGATATTGCGCTTGAGGTCCTTTCCGGGGAGAGTGGCGGCCTGCGAGACAGGTTAGATGGGGCGATTGTCGCACTCATACGGGGGCAAGCAGGTGCAGAGCAGACTGCCGTAGCTATAGAAGCAGTGGATGCTCTGAGGTCCAGAGGAGTGGACGGCATCATCCTGGGCTGCACGGAACTACCTTTGCTCCTGGGCCAAGCCGCGGATGCCCCGGGCCTTGTTAACCCGACTCAACTACTGGCTGAAGCATCTGTCAGGTATGCGATGCAGGGAGAATCGGCGGATAGGGCACCGGGGGATGAGTGAACTATCCAACGCAATAACCGCAGCCGCCAACCACATCCGCCCCCAACTTCCTCCCGCATGGCAGCCTGACATCGCCGTCATCCTCGGCTCTGGGTTGGGTGCGCTGGCTGAGGAAGTTGAGGTTGTGGCCTCTATTCCCTACTCGGAGATACCAGGCTTCGTGCGGTCCTCGGTTGAAGGGCATGTGGGGAGGCTGGTCTTCGGCACGCTTGAGGGCAAGAAGGTGGCTGTGATGCAGGGGAGGCTCCACTTCTATGAGGGTTATGACCTCCAGCAAGTGACATTCCCTGTGAGAGTGATGCGGGCGCTCGGTGCGAATATATTGATTGTGACCAACGCGGCAGGCGGCCTCAATCCTGCCTTTCAGGTGGGCGACCTGATGCTCATCGAGGACCATATTAATATTCTGGGCTGGGGAGGCCAGAACCCTCTTGTAGGGTTGAACGATAGTGCGCTTGGCCCGCGCTTTCCAGGGTTGAACCCCACCTATGACCCTGATTTGCTCAAGACGGCAGAGGCTGCCGCCTTAATTTGTAACGTTCCGGTGCGCCGCGGCGTATACATAGTGGTTGCAGGCCCGAACTACGAGACAAAGGCCGAAATCAGGCTCCTGCGGCAGTGGGGCGCGGATGCGGTTGGCATGTCCACTGTGCCGGAGGTGATCGTAGCACGGCACGCCGGAATGCGAGTGCTTGGTATCTCCAACATCACGAACCTGGCTCTGGCTAGTGGTGAAGCTGCCAACCACCAGGAGGTGCTGGCGGTGGCCGAAGAGTCGCGCCCGCGCTTTATGAGGCTGATAAAAGCAATAATCAAGGAATTGTGAAGCATCTAAGAGGGCAAGAGCCAAGGGGTAGCTCACGATTCCCAAAGATGGAGGATGACATGGCCGGAGAAAGATCAACAGGTGAAGAGATTTTTTCCAGGAGCTTAGGCTTCGCGATAGCTCTGGGGTCGCTGGCTTTCGGCGTAGCGGCTGCCATGATGAATAACGAGCGTACCCGCCGTATGCAGGAAGAGTTGCGCCAGCGAATGGACGAGCTCGGCAGGAAGGTGGAAGACTTTTCCTCCCAGGCTCAAGGCGCTATCCAGGACCGAAGGCCGGAGATAGAGGATACGATCCAGCGCAGCCGTCGCGCCGCCGTTGATGGCCTGGAGAAGGCCAAAGGTGTAGTGGAGCAGGGCGCAGACAGGGCGCAGGAATATGTCCAGCGTATGAGCCAACAAGCCCAACAAGCCCAACAATCGGCAAAAACTACCACAAATGGGGCGCAGGGCGGCAGCTCCGAGCAGGGGAGCGCTCAGGCAAAAAAAGCAGGCCAACCCACCAAGCGGATCGGCGCCAATGGCAGCGGCGATCAAGGTAAAGAGCCTATCTCCTACGACGAAACCAACAATCCAGGGAGCTACTAATCCAGGCGAGCTCTGTTGTAGGGTTTTTGAGGGGTAACTCCGCCATGCGGAGTTACCCCTTTGTTTTGGAGAATAAAAGCCCGTCTACACGTGTGCGGAGGTGTTGGGGTGGGGTCTCGCTTTAGCACTATACTTGGTGCCGCAAGCTTGGGTAGCGGACGATTCACCTTTGTAGACCTCTCCCATAAGAGAGGATCTACTGGAAACCGGCCAACTTCTACAGAACGGTGGTAGAACGGAAGCGTGACAGCAGACATTAGCGGACAGCTTGACTGGCATACGCCTTGCTCTCTATAGCTTCACCCGGCTTCAGATCAGAGGGTAAGAGAGAGAGAGAGAGAAGAAGTATAGCTGCTACATAACTTGCAAAAGGAAAGAGAGGCTCAAAAATGGCGATCAGTAATATGCAGGAGAAGTTTCAACACGGTTTAGGCGACATCTATGATGCCGAACACCAGTTCCTCAAGGCTATGGAGGAAATGCTTCAGAATGCTTCTGATGCTAACCTTCAGCAAATGCTTTCTACACACATCGAGCAAACAAAAGGCCACGTCAAGAATCTGGAGCAGGCCTTTCAAGTGCTGGGCACGCAGCCTCAGCGCGTGATGTGCGACGGTGCCAAGGGAGTCGTGAGCGAGGGCCAGAAAGGTATAAAGGATACCTCAAGCGTATCGGCCATATGCGACACCGCCATAGCGGGAGCGGCAGACAAGGCAGAGCACTACGAGATTGCTTCGTATCGGGGCTTGATCGGCGACGCAGAGTTGTTAGGCCAGCGAGAGATAGTGGGCCTGCTCCAGCAAAACCTTGAGCAAGAGGAGAGTACCTCTCAGCTTATTGAGCAGAGTATGCCTGCGTTGCTACAGAACGCAATGAGCAGCGGAGGCACGCAGCCAAGCTCCTACTCGCAAGCATCACCTACATACTAAACGGGCGGGTGTGTAGTCTGTAGTGCGTAGTGCGTAGTGCGTAGTGCGTCGCGCAACGGACTACGCACCAGGTGTCTATTAGAGGAGGCAGGGATGGCGAAAGCGCTGGATCAGCAAGTTGTGGTGATAACAGGCGCATCCTCAGGGATAGGGCGTGAAACCGCCCTCAGGCTGGCGGGCAGAGGGGCCAAGCTCGTTCTGTCGGCGCGGCGCGAGGATTCGCTTGATGAGCTTGTCAACGAGATAAAAGCTCAGGGTGGCGCGGCTATCTCGACACCGGCTGATGTGTCGTTGTACCAGGACGTTGAAGTTCTGGTCGGTGAGGCGGTCAAGACGTATGGGCGCATCGACACATGGGTGAACAATGCGGGGGTATTGCTCGTCTCCGAGTTCGAGCATGCCGATCTGGAGGAGGCGCGCAGGGTATTTGACGTCAACTTTTGGGGCGAGTATTACGGCTGCAAAGCTGTGCTGCCCGTTATGAAAGAGCAGGGCGGAGGGACGATCATAAACGTAACGTCTGTTACGGGTAAACGTGGGTTGCCCCTCATGTCGGTCTACTCGGCTTCAAAGGCCGCGTTGAACGTGTTCACTGAGACGTTGCGTACCGAGCTTATGGGCAGCAATATAGAGGTTTGCCTGGTGCTGCCCGCAACTATTGATACACCTCTCTATCAACATGCACGCTCCAAAGAGGGTGTCGCACCAAGGCCCGCGCCTCCTATCTATCCGTCATCTGAGGTGGCCAAAGCAATCGAGAAAGTGGCCGCTTCGCCGCGCAGGCTCACCTACGCGGGGTCGGCTGGCCAGTTCTTTGTTATTGTCAATACTCTGATGCCCGGGGTCCTCGACAGGGTGCTTGGAGCAGTCGGCCGTCCCGCGCTTTTGAGTAAGAAGCCTGAGCGTGCCACAGGGCACGACAATCTCCGAGAGCCGATGAACATCACATCCGAAACGGCATCGGGCGGGTGGAGAAGCGAACAGTACAAGGCGCACGAGCTTGGCAGCCGTATTGCTATGGGTATAGCCGCCTTCTTCGTGGTGCGCAAGCTCGTGCGCAAGTAAAGAGGTTGCAAACCTTCCACAAAGGCAGGGAATGTGGAAAACTTTGGGAATAGAGCATTGACAGAGCTGTCAGCTTCCCGTATACTAAGGCTACTTCGAGATTACAACTTCGGTTGTAGGATCGAAGCAACAGGAACCCAGACGGTCCTCACGGATTGTTTGGGTTTTCTGTTGTGCGACACAAAGTCGCATGAGATGAGTGAATCAATCAGTGACCTGATGTGTATGAGCGAGCTTACCAAGCTTGTGGAGAGTATTGGTGAAACCATCCAAGAGGAATATCTCAACGTTCCTGGCGGAGATCCGGAAAGTGATCACAGACAATGCCCAGGCGACAGAGGGACACCTGATAGCACAACTCAACCCGAAGATTCGAGGCTGGGCTAACTAGCACCGGCATGTATCGAGTAAGCAAACCTTTGTGATGGTGGACCATGCAATCTTCCAAGCGTTATGGCAGTGGGCGGTACGTCGCCACCCAAAGAAGACCAAGAGGTGGGTAAAAGACAAGTACTTCTACTCGATTGCCCACCGCAACTGGGTCTTCTGTGGGATGGTCGAGGGGAAAGATAGTAAACCCTATCGCGTTCGCTTCTTCTACGCGGTAGAGGTATCCATAAAACGCCACACCAAGATAAAAGGAGAGACAAACCCTTATGACCCAGCATGGGGATCGTACTTTGAAGCACGCTTAGGCGTGAAGATGGCACAGAACCTCGAAGGGCGAAGGCAACTCCTGTATCTATGGCAAGAGCAAAACGGGGACTGCCCGATATGCGGCCAGAAAATCATCGAACTCACAAAATGGAACAACCACCATGTGGTGAGGCAAGTTGATAGAGGCAGCGATACAGCAGACAACCGGATGCTCCTACACCCGAACTGTCACAGGCAAGTCCATAGTCAAGGATTAGAGGTTGTGAAGCCGCGCTCAAACAAGAGCGTTATAAAGGCGTGAGCGGCATAAAGGGAAACTTTTACGTGCCATTCTTAGCTCGACTTTGTACAATTTTGCGATTGAAAGTACCATATGAGTACAGCTGGGCACAATAGTTTTCCAAGAGTTATCACACATCACGCAAAAAGGGGGATGTTTATAAACTCCCAGGAGTAAGCGAGAGCGTGGAGAGGCTCACGCACAACCCCAATTCTAAAATTGTACAAAGTCGAGCTAAGCTCGACTTTGTACAAAATAAAAGGAGGTAAGAACGGGTAAAGGGACCCA
>JADEYI010001439.1_pt1 | contig 17988 bp, 20 predicted proteins | sample 8542331 | NCBI WGS metagenome assembly JADEYI01 (sample SAMN16510988, study PRJNA670497) | mine drainage metagenome | isolation source: biofilm near Copperflume 1 | place: Germany: Marsberg coppermine Kilianstollen | collected 2018-02
TTTTGCATGAAACATAGAGCAATCTTCTAAATACTCGTTCTATTCTCTAGGGATAAGCGAAACCGTCCGCCACGCGCACTCATCCCGAATTATTGGGATGAAACGCAATGAAGATAAATCAAAAGCAAAAGAACCTGGCAGGATTGCTCACGAGCATTGTATGTATCGCTTCTTTCGACATCCCCTCTGAGATAAGCCAGGGTACAAATCGCCACAATATATAGGATAGTCCGGGACCACCTCCATTTGCCGTCCAATAGGAGGCTCTACCGAAATCGCCTGACAGCATTATCTGGCCGCCATAACTTTCTGATACCAATCGGATAAGCAGTGCAATGCGATCTCGATCAGGTACGTACTTTTCCTTGCTAATCTGGTCATAGATCAGGTATGCACCGGTATCAAGCATGGCTTTGTGGTAATCATACTCCAGTTTGCGGTCAACATGCCCAATAGCTACTCTTGAGAGATCTACTCTCTGGCTCTTCAAGATGGCTAACTGCTCTAAACCCATCGTCCCATTCTGGGTATGGGTGGAAATGGGAACACCAGTCGCAAGATGCGCGAGGGCAGCAGCGCGTAATACCTTATCTTCGCCCGCGGTGATAGTATTGAGGCTGGTAGCCGCTTTAACCACTCCCGCTCTTACTCCTGTCTCTCCCACACCATTGATTACATCTCCAGTAAAACTGGCAGCCAGCTCCCCGATGGTAGCGGCGGAGGTTAAGGGGTACGAATAGGTCTCTTTGTGCAGACCAGTCGTCATGATAACATGTATACCCGTCATATCAGATAGGTCTCGGAGTTGTTCGGGTCTGCGATTATAATCAGATGGCGACATCTCCACGATAGCCTGCCCACCCGCAAGTTTGAAGATTTCAAGTTCCTTCACGGTCGCTTCTACCGAAAACATGGAAAGGTCCTGATCTTGCTGATCAGCACTCCAAGCGGGCGGACCTCCCAATAAATGTTCGTGGGCATAGGTGACGCCCAATTGTGAGGGTTCTATTGAGCCCGTTACTGTCATGACTGTAGCCATCTATGCAGTCTCCCCGCCGATTTCCCGGCGCACGATCTTTGTGCCTGCGACCATCGCTTGCATTTTTGCGAAGGCCGCCCAACGTGCCGTCTGACTGAAGCCGCAATCGGGCAAGATTTGCAGTCGTGTGGGTTCTACGTATTTGAGCAACAGGCGTATTCTCTCGGCCACATCTGCTGGCTTCTCGATATAGTAGGATTTGACATCCACCACACCTGCGCCAATTTCGCACGTACCGGCAATTTCAAGGAGTAATTCCAGTTCAGTCATCTCGCGGTTAGCAAATTCCAGGATGATCTGATCAAATTTCGCATCCAGCAAGCGTGGGAACAGTGGACGATAGAGCCGTTTGCCAACAGGTTTGCACCGATAATTTCCAAAGCATGTATGCATGGCGAGCTTTGCATCCACCCCTTCGACGGTAGCATTCCAGAGAGCTACATAATCGTTTACTCTCTCTGGATACACAGCCCAGGAAGGTTCATCGATCTGTATGAAGTTTGCACCAGCCTCGACCAGATTACGTAGTTCCTGGTTCACGATCGGAACCAGTGCCCAGGCTACCTCCATCCGATCCCGGTAGATTGTACCTGGGTCGAGCCTGCCAGACAGTGTAAAAGGGCCGGGTACAGTAGCCTTTAATGGTTTGCCAGGATCAGCCATGGTTGACTTCAAATAACGAAAATCAGCTACTGTGCGCAAGCCCTCAGGGGCGTTTAAAGGTTCCTGCACCTGCCATTTTGGTCGCATATCATGCCCTTCGGGACCCATTGTGCGCCCTGGCGGCAAAAGGCGCACACCTTGCAGAGAATCGTAGAAGCCCATCACAAAGTCGAGGCGGCGCATTTCGCCATCCACCACTATGTCTATGCCTGCCTTTAGCTGATCGTTGATGGCTATATTAGTAGCATCTGTCAGCGTTTCTTCGATATCGTGTGGGCCGTACTCTCCACGCTTCATGGCCTGGCCTGCCGTGAGTAACCAGCCCGGCATAGCGTAACTACCCACCGTGGAGGTCAGCAACAGGTTGTTTTGATGGCTTACCACTCTTTTCTTCTCCTTCTTCTAGTCTCTCGTTCCTGATAGCAAGACTCCAATATGCCCTCTCGTTCCAATGTTGAACCTACTCAGCCCCGCCTCGTATCATCTCGGCCTTTTCGGCTAACTGATCGAACTGCCCTGGTGTCACCTTGATATTGAAAACCTCGGCAATATGATCTATCCAGGCAATGATGAAGTACTGCCACCCATCGTGAACATTGAGCTTTCGCTGCCCCTGCTGCGCTTTGGCCTGATGCAGAAAGTCTAGTTTGCCTCTGTAGTTCAGTTCCCAGGCGACGCCATGCAAGGGAAAAACTCCTTCGTCGGTAATCGGCGAACCTGGACGATCCTTTCCCATACCCGTGGCATTGATGACAAGAGAACCAGGCGGCAGTTCGGCCATGAGTTGGTCGTTCTTGGGTGGATCCTCGTTCAGTATGTAGTCTATTTCAATCCTGGCAGACAACAGTTCCACTATGGTGCGTAGCTTGTCTAGAGCAGGTTGATTGCGACTGACTATGGCGACACGCCTCGGCCTGTTGCCAGTGTCGGGTTGCGTCAGCAGGTTGACCGTGATGGCAGTGCCTGAGCCCCCGGCTCCCAGGCAGAAGACATGGCCTCCGCTACGACTCCAGTAGCCTGGCTCAAGTATGTGCTGTAAAGCCAGACTAGACATGATCGGGTCTTTGGCGTGTCCAATGAGTTGACCGTCACGCTTAGATATACATGAAACCTCCTGACAGAGTTGCGCATATCTATCCAGGGTATCCAATATATCTGAGGTGGCATGGAGCAGATCTATTTTATGAGTGGTGATCAGAGCACCCAACGAGAGCGGGTCGTACTTGATTTGCGCTACTACCTGTTTATACTGCTCAGGATCGGAGTGCAGTGGCAGGTCTACTCCGATGAGTTGTGCATGATCGAGGCCCATTATCTCGGCCCATAACGGAAAGAGACGCATAATCGACGATTGACCAGTGGTGACACCAATAAAATACATGGTAGGGGCGCTCTGGCGAACGATAGTATTTGACATGAAATCTTTTTCCATTACGCTTCCTGCTTCTTCCTCTCTGGTCACTTAGAGAAATCGCACGACTTTGGCAGGCACGCTCCGCATTACTGTGCCACCGATTCCAGGTAAGCACGTACTTCGGTGGCACTACTCAGAGCCAGCGCACGCTCCGCGATGTTACGTACTTCCGAGGCACTAAAATGTCGGATGGTCTGCTTGACCATCGGTATGGCCTTCGGGGTCATGCTGAACTCGTCCAATCCTAATCCAAGCAATACTGGCGTTGCCAGTGGGTTGCCGGCCAGTTCTCCACACAATCCCACCCACTTTCCCTGTGCATGAGCAGCTTCGATGACCATACGGATCAACCGCAACACTGAGGGATGCAGGGCATTAGCAAGCTTGCTGACACCCGCATTGGTACGATCAGCAGCTAGTGTATACTGCGCAAGATCATTGGTACCGATACTGAAAAAATCCACCGTCTTCGCCAGTACATCGGCCATCAGTGCGGCAGACGGCACCTCGACCATAATACCGATTTCAACCTTCCGCGCATAGTTCGCCCCACTGGCCTCGAGCATCGCCCGCGCCTGGTCAACTTGCTCCCGCACTGCGTAGACCTCTTGGAGCGTCGCGATCATCGGGAACATGATCTTCAAGTTGTGTCCTGCGCCAGCCCGCAGCAGGGCGCGTAATTGTGCCTGTAACACGTCGGTATGTGTTAATGACAAGCGAGCACCACGTACCCCCAGAAATGGGTTCATCTCTGAGATGATGCTGAGATACGGTGCAGGCTTGTCACCGCCATCAGCAGTGATGCGTACCCGGTCATTCATCTGCACCGCCGCTGAAAGTACACTTAAAATGCTCCTGGCGTTCGCCGCCGCTGTCCTCTTTGTGAGATTCTCCACCGTGATTCGCGAAGCAAAGCCACTTGCCGCTTTCACGAATAAAGCGGCTGGCCTGGCATGCAGACCTACCTTGTGGCGAAGCACGACCTCGCTCGATACACTCACTGATGCCTCCTCTCATGGTACAACGCCCCGCCTGCATGACTTCCGCTCACTCAGGTTGGCTGGATCATCTTCTCGAATTGCTGGCAAGCATCTTCAACAGTTTTCAAAACCGGGTCGAGTTCCTCGCGCCATTTCGTTAGCTTCTCAACGATTTTATGTGAGATGTCCGGATCGATAGGCAATGATGACTCTGAAGTCCGACCATTATCGTGTACAGGTACAGCACGACCTTGCTCATAGAACTCCTTGATGATAGCCTGCTGGAAGGCGACCACATCGAGCAATTCCAGTACAACGCGCAAGGTCACTTCGTTCGTTGACATGGCCCGCCCCAGCCATAGGGCAGTTTCCTGGCGATTCATGACATCTTGAGGCACTTCTTTCTTTCCTTGTCGTCGCAACATAATAGATATCTCCTCACTTATAGATGCCTGCTGTACGGCGTGCATGTTCGACAAACCATGCGTCAACCATGGCATCAATCGCCGCGTGTTGTTCGGGTGCCATCCCCGTGTTATGGCTGGGGAATACGGGCAACCGAATGCCGCGCTCATCCAGGTTCTGCGCTACCTCAGCCACCAGCGACTGCATGATAATGCACGCGGCAATGGTGGAGGCCGATGCGACTTTATGCGGGAAACCCGGAATCGTGACCAGGGCATCCCCCCGTGGTACACAGGTGTCAATAACCTCGTCACTGACCTCGAACAGCCGTTTGCCAGTGCTATGACGAGACTGGCTCGCGCTGCTGTGGGCCAGTGAGGTAATCGCGACCGTCTTCAGCCCTTGTTCCCTGGCACTCAATGCGACATCAATGCCCATGGCATTGACGCCGGAGTTGGAGATCACGATCATGACATCTTTCGGGTCAAGTCGGTAATTCTCCAGGACAACTCGCCCGAATTCTTCCACTTTTTCCAGAAATAACGCTTGTCGTAATGCCTGGTTGCCGAGTACGGTGGGCATGTATGAGGTCGAAAGCTCATGAATAGGCAGCCAACCGGGGTAGCTTCCGATTCTTGGATAGGTGTCCATCGTTGGAATAAACGAATGCCCCGAACCAAACAGCACAATCAGACGATCGGCGGCGATGGCATCGGCACCCCATGTTGCTACCTTGCTGATGGTTTCTACCTGGGTTTCTTCAATCTGGGTAAACACATTACGGAAAGCGTTCAAGAATTGTCTGGCTCCCATCCTGATCTCCTTCTGGATTGTGATGATGCTGTACAGTACGATTTGTATTGACGATGCTGAGACATGATCACTCGTGTCCCATCAGAGCTTACCAAACGTTTCATGCTCCTTGAGTACCAGTTCGCGCAGTACCCAGACGACGCCATCCTCATCGTTCGATGGCGCAACCAGGTCGGCAGTCGCCTTCACCTCCTCGGGAGCATTGCCCATTGCCACTGCCATCCCTGCGATTTCAAACATGCTGATATCGTTGCGCCCGTCACCGATGACGAGGATACGCTCCAGGGGCATAGCGAGGTATGCAGCTAACAGCTTGAGTGCCTCACCCTTATTGACTCCTGACCGGGTGATTTCCAGGTAGGTCGGTACTGAGTAGGTCAAGTAAATGGGCAGATTGAGCAGTCGCAGCTTCCTTTCGATCACCAGCAGGAGGCCTGGTTCACCGCAAATAGTGATCTTGCTCGGGTCGGCACTCGCCTGCAAGACATCATCTACCTTGAGAATCTCAACCTGAAAGTTCCCAACGCCGATGAAATCAATTTTAGAAATGGCTATCAATTGCTCCAGCTCTTCAACGCTTCCTTCATAAAACAGGTGGTCTGGTTCCTGGGAGATGATAGGTACCTTTGCCGCACGCGCCAGTTCGACGATCTCTGCGGCCTCTGCTTGTCCTAAGGAACGATAGAGGATTGTCAGGTTGTTGGATGGATCGATGATATGTGCGCCTCCAGAACTAATATACGGAAGCATCAGGCCCAGTTCTTTTAATAATGGCGTCACCTTCATTTTCGCACGCCCTGATACCAGTGTCACCCCGATCCCCCTGGCTTGCGTTTCGTGTATCAATGACGCAACAGCAACTGACAGTTTGTTCTCGGAAGTTACCAATGTCCCATCAATGTCAATGGCGACCAGGTCGTATGTGCGTTCCCTCTCGGGAACGCTTTCTCTCTTCTCTCTGATCTGTTCATTCCTGGCGGACATGCGTTCTCATCTTTCATTAGATCCTTGGTGCTAAATATGCGGCAGGCGCTGGCGATACAGCGCCAGGGTTCTGGCATTGGCTTGCAACGCTTCCTGCACTACACCGACATTGGGGCAACGTATTATGGGTGGCACCTCGCCCGCGTTGGCGAAATGTTCAATGACTGACGCCATAATAGCGTGAACCAGGATAATTGCCAGTGCTGTCGAGGCACCTCCTGTTGTCCCAAGCTCCGGCATTGCCTCGATAGACACCAGGGTATCTCCTGGTGGAACATCATGATCGAGTACCAGGTCTACGACATCGGCAAGGTGTTTGCCACTCGGATGCAGCGATGGAACAGAGGCTGAATAGCGACGAGATGTAACCCCAATAGTGTAGAGGCCCTTCTCATGAGCAGCCAGTGCTATCTCAATAGGAGCATTGTTGCGTCCGGAGGCAGAGAAAACCATCATCACATCCTCTGACCTCAGATCATATTTCGGCAGGACAAAGCGAGTAGCATACCCATCCCATTTTTCGAGGGCAATGCATTTCTCCGTGCCTTCATGAAACATCAAACTGGGATCAAGCAGTGGGCTGACGGCTGCCAGACCGCCGGAGCGATAAAAAGCTTCCTCCGGCGGCAAATGGGAATGCCCGGAGCCGAACATATGCAGCACACCATTTCGGCGTAATGATTGCGTGATGACCCGTGCAGCTTCCTCAATGTTCGGGGCTTCACGTTCCATCATCGTTTGTTGCGCCGCGATCATCGCCTCCATATAACTACGCCAGTAGGCCATGATGAAGTTCTCCTCCTGTCTCTGCTATTACTTCAGCCCGGCTTTCTTACGCGCCACCTCCCACTCAATCGGTTTCTGACCACCGAACGGCACCAACTGAATCCAGATTCGAACGCCCTGCTGGTGCATTTTTTCCGTATCCTCGATCTCTTCAGGTGAAAGGTCGCAGTTCGAGGCCACGTTACGCGAGTTCGCCTTGTGGGCCATCGCCCCATAATTGATATCCGACGGTCGATAGCCTTTCTCCATCAGGCGCAAGAACGTCTTGGGAACTTTTGCGAGCAGGATAATCCGATCGTGACCACCACTCAAACCGTGTAGTCTCTCAGCAATTTTATCAATAGTGAACGCTTCGAGCTTGATCCCCGAAGGTGCGGCAAAGCGGAAAATATCCAACATCATCGGATTCGTTGCCACGGCATCGTCCGCTATCCAGACAGCGCTGGCTCTTCGCAAACCAAGCCAGCCCGTCATCACCTGTCCGTGAATGAGCCTGTCATCAACGCGATTCAATACAATCTCGGACACAGCTGTCCCTCCACATCGCTCAATGGTTCTGAGCCGACCTTATCCCGGTGTATCTTGCCGGAACTTCTTAAAGGCTTCTACGATATCTACAATACCGGCTTGTCCTGCTGAAAATGCCGTCTCAGCCAGTGAATCGAGCTTATCCGTACTCATGCGTGCCAGAAAGGTCTCGAGCAGCATCGGTAGATTAATACCGGTAACAGCATGCAGATCGTTTGCCTGCTGAGTCAGGAGGGCAGCAGCATTGGCGGGCGTGCCACCGAACATGTCCAGCAGGATGAGCGCGCCATCACCCGTGTTCACTTCATTCACAGCAGCCTGCAAGCGATCCACCAGTCCCTCGAGGCTATCACCTGCCATCAATGATACATCTGCCACCTGTGGCAGTTCTCCCAGGATCATACTGGTTGATTCCAGGAATGCAGCAGGTAGAGGCCCGTGCGCAGCAAGGACAATGCCAATCATGAGAAAACCCCATCCTTTTTGAGAAACCGACTGCTGGCAGCCGACAAGAGAAGACTGCCAGCAGAGGTTGCTGTACCTGTCTAGAAGATGCGGAACAACGACAACACAGGAATGTTGAAGATTGACCCGATTAAGCCAGGCAAGTACCCTACGAAGATGACCAGGAGCGTGATAAGCAATGCCCGGTTTATCGGCCAGCCGCGCCTGCGCATACCCCACCACAGGAATACGACAAGCAAGAGAGGCAGGAGCTGGGGAAAGATCGTATCGAGCGTAGCCCGAACAGAGACTTTCACCAGGCTCGCGCCCGACCCTGACGTGTATGCGAGGGGGGTTGTCAGCGTGATAATGGAAGCACCAATGGCACCCGCCACTATCAATCCGAGCACGGCGAAAGAGGAGGTAATACGCCGGAAACCTGCTTCGGCAAGTTGCCTCATGGAGGACATGCCGTAGCGATAGCCGAACATGAACAGGTAATACGATATGAACAGGATGATCACCGGGTAAGCGATGATGTAGAAGATCGGGCCAAGGGGACTGCCCGTTCCCTGGCTTAAGCTAATACCAACGGCGAGCAGGATGGGAATCAAGGTGCCGGGAATCATTGAGTCGCCGATACCGGCCATCGGACCCATTATGCCCGCCTTGATGCCGTTGATCATCTCGTCGTTGATAGGTGCACCACTCGCCCGTTGTTGTTCGAGGGCTACTGTCACACCATGTGCAATGACGCCTGTCTGTGGTTCGGTATTGAAGAACACCATGTGGCGTTTCAATGCCGACTTGATCTCTTCTGGATTGTCACCATACAGGCGCTTTATAATCGGTGACATCATGTAGACGAAGCCGGGTGCCTGCATTCGTTCCATACTGAACGCTGAAAGGTTAAAAAACGTCCAGATCCACCAGGCCGTGTTGAGATCTTTCCTCGAGAGAGTTTTCTCTGTCTGAGTGGTGGCCGAGCCCTCATGGGCTTGATCATCAGGTTGTGGTAGGGCGAAGTCAGACATGTTACGCCTCCGCTTTCTGGGGTTGAGCTGTTTCTGTCTCCAGGCGAGAGAAGAACCAGTAGTAAATGAATGCTACAAGGACGCCAATCACCGCAACACCCACGGTTGGAACCTTCAGGTAGACAACGAGAACCCACCCTAGCAGGAACCAGATGAACAGGCGAGCTGAAGGTGCAAGCTGGAGTAACAGGATTGCAATACCGACAGCGGGCAACGCTCCACCGAGCAGGCCCAAGTACGTAAAGAGCCAGGGTACCTGGACATTGAGGAACGAGATCACGCTTTGAGCGAAACCGGAACCCAAAAAAAGGACGAAGAAAGGCAATACTCCGCGTAGCAGGAAGGTGCCAATCTGGGCCAGGTAATTCACGCGAATGATGCCTGCCAGATTCCCTTCGTCAGCGTATCGGTCGCAAACGTGCGCCCAAGCAGCATTGCCAACACTAAGGAGTTGCCAGGCCGCGACACCAATGGCGGCCAATGCGACCGCGAGGCTCACTGCCACCGAGGGTGTGGCATGAGAAACCAGGGCCAGGGGTATACCGAGATAACCCGCGAAACTTAAGTCTGCGGGGACGGTCCCGCCGGGAGTAATCAGTGCAATGAAGACAGCTTGCACCGCGATACCAATGAGAACGCCGGTTTTGACATCTCCCAGGATCAATCCACAGAGAAATCCAGCAACAAGCGGGCGTGTAAGCACATACCATCCGCCTGTCGTTCCAAGTACCCAGGGCGTAGTGAGAGCCCCTAAGTAACACAGCAGGCCAATTAAGGCCGCTTGCCATACCTGCATGGTAGTACCTCCTTCGTAGGCAATGGATGCTGCACATTCTGAATGTGCATACATATAGTTATCGCGTTACATAGACGACAATCAGAAAAGGTGTAATTGCGCTCCGCCTCCTTTCGTACAACTAGACTTGCTAACAGCAAAAAAACGAGCGTGTGCTCAGAAAAGGACACAGAAAATTTCATGAAACAACTTCGATTTCAATTTGGCTGCGGTCCCCTCTGTGTCGAGAAAAGCCGTATTCCACCAGATGACCTTCGGTGTCGTACATAGTGCCGGTCAAAACAAGCAGAGGTGTTCCTGGTGTCGTATGAAGTAATTCAGCTTCCCTATCAGAACATGGTACTGCCTCTACGAGACGTGTTCCGTTTCCAATTCGTGTGCCATACTTTTCCCTTAAGACAACATAGAGCGAGACGTTGGTAAGATCTTCGTTCTCAAGCCCAGGAAACAAACGGTAAGGATGGAATGATGTAGAGATGAGCAGAGGCTCATCGTCCAAATAGCGCATACGTACGAGTTTGATCACAGGGTTACCGACGACCAACTGTAGTTCCGATGCTACCACCTTGCTGGCCTGGATAATCGATTGTTCTATGACGTGTGTTCGCAACGAAAGGCCTCGCACTGCCATATCTTCATATATCCCTACTGCTTGTTGTACAAAACGCTCCCGTAACTTTGGAGGTGCAATGAATGTGCCTTTACCCTGGAGGCGGTAAAGTACACCCTCCTGTGAGAGATGATCTAACGCTTTACGTACGGTTGTACGACTGACTGAGTACATCTGACACATTTCCTGTTCAGTTGGTATAAGTTGGCCTGGTTCCGCGGCAGCACATTGCTCTCGAATGATCTCTATGAGTTGATGGTATCTTGGAGTGGAAGGACCTTGTTCAACAGAAACGGGTTTCTTCCACGTATTTGATAGTTTAGTAGACATGCAAACTCCTTATATCTACAGGAAATTTGGAACAACGCATGCGACAAAATGTTCAAGTGAGGCGAGATTGGGTATACGGAACATGAAGTGTGTTACTCCTATAGCATAAAATTGTTCAAGCTCCCGTGTAACCTCGACCGCATTTCCCGCAATATAGTGCTTTTGAGGATCGTGGATAATCTTGTTAGGATCCTCTGATACGCTTAAAGTACCAATATAGGTGAGCCTGATCTCTGCCGAATCGCGCCCTATACGTTCACAGTGCAGTTTGAGAACTGAGCGTTTGTGGTTGTATTCTTCTACAGTACAGGAATTGAAGTTCCACCAATCGGCATAGCGTGCAACAAGGGCAAGCGTACGTTGCTCACCACCGCCACCGATAAGTAACGGGAATGGGGAAGGGGGCTGCGGCTCACAATAGGCACCCTTGATGTGATAGTGTTTGCCCTCAAATGTTGCTGGTTTCGTTGTCCACATCGCTTTAATAATCTGAACAGCTTCTTCCAATTCGTCTAGACGTGTCTTGGCTGAAGGAAACGAGTAACCATATGCAAGATGCTCGTCTTCTTTCCATCCGGCGCCTACTCCTAAGATGAAACGCCCTCGAGAAAGGGCTTGCAAGTTCGCTGCCATCTTTGCGACCAGGGCAGGATTACGGTAAGACTGAGAGAGAACAAGAGTACCTATCTTGAATTGTGGATATGCACCAGCAAGAAAGCTCAAAGTGGAGAGGCACTCAAGCGCATCGGTTCCCTCCACTTGCAAATGGTCTTCGAGCCAGAGCGTCGTAAAGCCAGATGAGAGAGCGTGGATACAGCGCTGGTTATACTCAATCAATTCGTCTAGCGAGTGGCCTGGATCGTTCTGTCTGAGCATGAGTCCGAAATCGATTCTAGCCATGTAATGCGCCTCCTCTCTGTATGATCGCTTAAGCCTTCAGTGCTATGTTATGGAAATTCCAAAGCCTTACCTATTGACAAAAACTACTGCTAACAGTACACTAATTTATAATGACAAGTTTGTCATGTCATAATTATAATGATGACATGCTACTTTGTCAATGGTAGAGCAGAGGAACTACAACAAATCATGGAGAAGGTTCGTGAAGAAGGAAGATCGGTTGCTACGTATCGGCGTACTGGGTGGAGGCCCAATCGCACAAAGTGCACATTTTGACGCCACTTGCAAAGCCCGTAACACCGAACTTTACGCGATTTGTGAACGTGCCGAAGATCTCTTGCAGACCATAGCGGAGATACACAGGCCAACTGTCACCTATCGCGAGTACGATGCGATGCTTGCCGACCAGCAGGTGGAAGCGGTTATCATCGCAACTGCTGACCAGTATCATGTGCCACTCGCTATACAAGCACTCAATGCAGGCAAACATGTACTGGTTGAAAAACCGATGGGTGTAACTGTAGAAGAAGGCGAGGCATTATGTGCGAAAGTTCGGGAGACCGGACGGATCTTACAGGTGGGAAACAACAAGCGTTTCGATCCCGGCCTTGCTTTTGCTCAGAAGTTTATCAAAGAAGAAATCGGGGAGTTGTTGGCGATCAAGGTTTGGTATTGCGATTCGGCATATCGTTATACCATGACGGACAACCTCCAGCCGATCATTGTCAGTAGTGAGCAGATGCTCCACCCCGCGGGGAAACTTAAAGCTGAGAGGCACCGTTATTACATCCTCGGGCATGGCAGCCATCTAGTCGACACTGCCCATTTTCTGGCTGGGGAAATTGAGAGTGTACAGGCCAGGCTTGTTAAAAAGTTCGATGCCTACTGCTGGTTTGTCTCTGTGGCGTTCGCAGATGGAAGCTTAGGACATCTAGATTTGATCATTGCCATTCGTGGAGACTGGGAAGAGGGCTTTCAGGTATACGGTGAGAAGGGCAGCATCAGTGGGAAAATGTTGCTGCCCTGGTACCATAAGTCGAGCTACGTGGAGTGTTTCTCAGCGGCTGATAGGCAGTACCGACGCATTCTCGGTGAAGACGCCTATACCTATAAGCTGCAGATCGAGGGATTCGCAGATACCATCCTGAAGGGGATTTCGCAGCATGGAGCCAGTGCTGAAGATGGACTCTCAGCCATACGAGCCATGGTGGCGATTGCCCGCTCTGTGGAAAGAGGGATACCTGTGCGTTTAGCCGATGTATCGGGAGGGGTATGATGCAGATTGGAATATTTGCTAAAACGTTTCCGCGCCCCACCTTGGAAGAGACGATGGAAGCTGCCGTGGAGCATGGTTTGCATTGTATGCAGTTTAATCTCGCGATTGCAGGGCTAGCAACCATGCCAGACCAGATTAATCCAGAACTGATTAATCGAATTCGCTGTGCAGCGGAAATGCGCCGTATTGATCTGGCAGCTATGAGCGGCACTTTCAATATGATCCATCCAAATCAGATCAAGGTGCAAGCTGATTTGGATCGTCTGGCGATGTTGGCGGCAGCTTGTGCCAGCATAGGGATAAAGATTATTACCCTGTGTACTGGAACTCGTGACCCGGTAAATCAGTGGCACTGGCATCCCGATAATCTTACCCCAGAAGCCTGGCATGACCTCACCAGTGCGATGCAGCAAGCCCTGGAAATAGCCGATCGCTACGATGTCACACTGGCAATTGAGCCAGAGCTTACCAATATCGTTGACTCGGCACAAAAGGGGCGCAAATTGCTCGATGAGATGCAATCACCCCGTCTGAAGGTCGTTATGGATGGGGCTAACCTCTTTAAGCAGGGTACACTACCGCAGATGCATGTGATACTAGAGCAAGCCTTTGCTTTGCTGGGAAGTGATATTGTCATTGCGCACGCGAAGGATTTAACGCGAGATGGAGAAGCGGGACAGGAAGCTGCTGGAAATGGTCTATTGGATTATGACTACTACATCGAGTTGCTACGCGATGTGCATTATACAGGCCCATTGATGCTACACGGACTGAGGGAAGATCAAGTAGATCGGTCAGTAGCGTTTTTACGCAGCAAGCTCAATGTCGAGCCTGAGCTGTAGCCTATCTCAAGTAGGGATAAATACGCTTACCGAAAAGGGAAATACTGCATATGCCTTTGTTTTACCATGACGGGCTAGTATTCCATTATCTCGATCGGGGAGAAGGCATTCCGTTTGTCTTCCAGCACGGATTGGGGGCAGACCTCACGCAGGTGCTGGAAGTCTATGAAGAGTTGCCTGGCTTTCGGCTTATTGCCTTCGATTGCCGTGGGCATGGAAAGACTCATCCACTTGGTGATGTGGACAAGCTCAGCTTCGCGACCTTTGCTAATGACCTTCGCGCTCTGATGGATCATCTCGAAATTGATGAGGCTGTGGTTGGTGGTATTTCCATGGGGGCTGGAGTAGTACTGAACTATACGTTGCGTTTCCCTGAGCGTGTGCGCGGGCTCATTCTCTCACGTCCTGCATGGCTGGATAAGCCGTCGCCGGATAACCTGAAGTATTTTCCCCTTATAGCCAGTTTGATCCAGCAATTCGGGGCACATGTCGGGCAGGAACACTTCCAGGCATCTCGTGTCTACTCTGAAATGCTTGTCACTGCGCCTGGTGTTGCGCGTTCAATGATCGCCCAGTTTGAACATCCGCGTGCTAAGGAAACGGTAGCGAAATTAGAAAAGCTACCAGGGGATGCTCCCAACCATAATAGAGCAGCGTGGTTCACCATCACTGTACCCACGCTCGTGCTAACCAGCCGCATGGACCCGGTACATCCTTATGAATTTGGTGAGATCCTGGCTCAGGCAATTCCACAAGCCCAACTGCGAGAGCTGACGCCAAAATCGGTCAACGCAGAACAACATAACAAGGAAGCAGAGGCTTACATTGCTGAATTCTTGCGGCAACACTTTAAAACAACAGAGAGGAGTAGCTAATGCTGAAATGCGCAACGTCGCTCTGGTCAGCCGATTTGAGCAATCTGGCAACAGAAATCAAGCGAGTCGAACCTTATTCAGATCGCTTCCACATCGATGTAGCTGACGGTCAATATGTACCAACCTTGCTGTTCTTCCCCGATCTGGTGCATGCCATACGCCGACATACGGAACGACCGTTTGAGGTTCACCTGATCACAGTAAACCCGTTACAGTGGATTGATCCCTTTGTCGAGGCAGGGGCGGACAGCATCATCTTTTACCTCGATGCTGTCTCAGACCCGGGTGAAGTTATAAGGGCCATTAAAGCACATGGAAAGAAAGTAGGGGTGTCGCTGCGGGTTGAAGATCCGGTTGACCTGCTTGACCCTTACTGGGAAATCCTGGATGTGGCGACTATCCTTGGCACCTATATGGGGGTTAAAGGCACATTGATGCATGAGGGTACACCGGACAAGATACGACAGGCACGTGCTAAGGTAACTCAGCGAGGCTTAAAAACTGAGATCGAGGCAGATGGCGGAATCCGCCGACACACGGTTCCCTTTCTTATGAAGGCGGGGGCAGATGTGATCGTACCCGGATCGCTCATGTTTCAGGAAAATCCAGGAGAGATACGAAAGTGGCTGGATTCACTCCAGCCGTCGGAAGGAGATTGATCGAGATGACCGATTACGCAACAAAACCGATTCCCACAAACAAACCAGAAGGAACGCGGATCGAGCGTCCCTGGGGCCGAATGAAGCAATACGCTCATAATGAAGAAGTCACCATTACTGTTGTGCATTTTAAGCCTGGGCAGCGTTGTAGTCTCCAATCTCATACCGGTCGAGCCGAGCTGTGGATTATCCTGGACGACGGAGTTGAGGTCGAGATTGATGACCAGATATACCACCCCAGGGCTGGCGACGAGATATGGATACCGGTCGGGGCCAAACACCGGGGGGGAAGCATGGGATCAGAGGTGCGTGTTATCGATATCGCCTTTGGAAACTGGCAACACGAAGATATCACGCGCCATGCCGATGATTATGGCCGGACAGCAGACGGTAAGACTCAGTCACAGTAATTCTACTACAACTTGCTTATTACAACCTTAAAAGGACCACTGAATGGATTCCTATCGCAACACGCAGCAATTCCTTGCTCCTGGCCATCATATACCTGGACCTAAAGGTGAGTACGAGATCTATCCCAGCTTTCCCATTGGCGCGGGTAAAATAGATATTGGCTTTGCCGCACTCGCGCACAAGCTGGCAGGGCAACGCAGGATCATCATTGACGGATACATTGGTGTATTCTGGGATCATTTCAGAGATTGTCTGAATGAAGCCCTGGTCGCTCTTGGTGTCCAGGCAACATGGCAATTGGTTGAAAATGCCTTCATCCCTGAGAGTGAAATCGACGAACTCATTGCACCCTTTCTGGGTGGAGATGATCCAATTTTCGGTCGGCGCTTTACGAAAAGTCTCACCGATTTTTTCGATCCAGCAAAGCTCGCCGCCCTGAAACCCGATTCTCAGTCAGAGATGAGTATTGTGTACGGCTGTGGGGCGGCACTCGTAGGCTGGGATAGCCTGCTGGTCTATGTCGATGTACCCAAGAACGAGATTCAGTTTCGCTCCCGTGCTGGCAGCATATGCAATTTAGGTGCCAGTACTGTGGTATCTCCTAAACCAATGTACAAGCGGTTCTACTATGTCGATTGGAGCGCCCTCAATCGACATAAAGCGGATATTCTATCGCGCATCGATATCATTGTCGATGAGCAGCGGCCCGGTGAGCCTGCTGTGATGCGTGGCGATGATTTGCGTGCGGCGTTGAGTGAGGTGGCCCACAGTTCCTTCCGGGTTCGTCCTTGGTTTGAACCTGGTCCCTGGGGCGGGCAGTGGAGTAAGGAGCATATTCCGCAGTTAGCGCAGGATGTTCCGAACTATGCCTGGTCATTTCAGGCCATCGTGCCTGAAAATGGTTTGATGTTCGAGAGTGGTGGAAATCTGCTGGAAGTCTCTTTTGATACATTAATGTTCCAGCACTACAAGGAAGTGTTGGGTGACTATGCGGCGAACTTTGGCTTTGAGTTTCCGCTCCGTTTTAACTATATCGATACGTTCGGGGGGACGAATCTCTCCGTTCAGGTTCATCCCCGTCCGCGATACCTCCGAGAAAATTTTGGGGAGAATTTCACGCAGGACGAAACGTATTACGTTCTTGACTGCAAACCCGGTGCTAGAATATACATTGGCTTTCAAGAAGATATTGTTCCTGATGATTTCCGCATTGCTTTGGAGGACAGCTTTCATAAGGCAGTACCTCTTGACGTCGACCAATTCGTCAATAGCGAGCCAGCGTATAAACACAAACTTCTCCTCATTCCCCACGGTACCATACACGCCTGCGGTGTCGACAATCTGGTTTTGGAGATTAGTGGAACAACCTATCTTTATACCTTTAAGCTTTACGACTGGCTGCGTCTTGACCTTGATGGCACACCACGTCCGATTAATATCGAGCGTGGTTTGCAGAACCTCTATTTCAATCGCAAAGGGAAGAGGATAATTCAAGAAGAGCTAATTGCCAAACCTTATTCAGCGAAAGAGGGTCCCGACTGGCGGTTGGTTCACCTGCCAACTCATCCGGTACAGTTCTATGATGTGCATCGTTTTGAGTTCTCCTCGACTGTCGAAGCGCAAACCGAGGGATCATTTCATATCATGAACCTGGTGGAAGGCAGATCCGTGCTGGTTGAGACAGAGAATGGGCACCAGCAGTATATCAGTTACGCTGAAACGTTCATTGTACCGGCAGGTGCGAAAAGCTATCGTATCACGAACACTAGCGACGGAGAAGCAAAAGTCATCAGGGCCATAATGAAACGTGAATGGTTTCAAAAAGAAGAGAATGAATGGCTGAAAGCACCACCGGACGTGCTTCCACGATAAGAAATAGTGATGGTTTCAGACGAACGATGAAGCACATCAGGATATAATCTCGATCAGTTCAAAGCCGAAGCCACTACCTACTATCAAGAAATGGCAATGCAGGTCACTATGACAAAAGGGCTCGCGGGGCTACGCCCCGCGAGCATGGCGGGATAAACGGGGAAAGCAAAAAGCCCTAAGCCATGATCTGGCGAGCATTGACAAGATTTCGTAGTAAATGTTACATTTGGCTGAGATTGTTTGTACGAACAAGACACAACAAGAAAGAATGTAATAATGTCAACGAAGAGATTGCTTGGTGTTTTCGCTCATCCTGACGACGAAGGA
>JADEYI010001440.1_pt1 | contig 17986 bp, 13 predicted proteins | sample 8542331 | NCBI WGS metagenome assembly JADEYI01 (sample SAMN16510988, study PRJNA670497) | mine drainage metagenome | isolation source: biofilm near Copperflume 1 | place: Germany: Marsberg coppermine Kilianstollen | collected 2018-02
TTCCGGTGTAGTGTGCGGTGACGGACGAACCTCCTGGCCAACATGATATTCAATGGTTCCAATCAGTACGCAGACACGTCCGGCGCTGCGCAGCATGGACTCCAGCAGATATGTCGTCGTGGTCTTACCGTTGGTTCCAGTAACTCCACTCAGCTTGAGCTTTCGTTCCGGATGGCGAAAGAAATTGGCAGCCAGCACCGCCAGTGCTCGACGTCCATGTTCCACCTTCGCCATGGCTAGCTCTGGCCGCAGCGCTCGCAACCGCGTCCATGTTGCCGCCGAATCCGTAACCACAGCCACCGCACCCTGTAGTAACGCACTTTCCACATGAAGATTTCCATCCGTCGTGCCGCCGCGCATGGCAACGAACAGCGCAGCCGGAGCAGCCCGGCGCGAGTCGTACACGAGATCGCCAATCAGCGGGTCGGCTGCCGTGCGCTGGCCGACTTCAACATCGCGCAACAGATCGGCAAACGGAATAAGTATTTTTTTACTCATATACATCGAAATAAAACAGTTCCAGGTTCATCTGTCCCGAAAATTTCTCCGGCCCCATCTTCGCCGCGTTGTTCCGGCCATCGTGTGGAGGCGAAGAACATGCAGGGATTTCGTTACGGCTGAAACCGCACCACAACTGTCGTCCCGGCGGGCACTCGCGTCCCCGCGGCAGGCGCCTGTGCGGCGGCAATTCCACTCCCATATACGCGAACATTCAAGCCGAGATTGGCCGCTGTCGCAACCACATCGCGCATCGGCTGACCGATAAACCCCGGCATGGTTACGGATGCGCCCGATCCAATTGTTTTCGAACTTGGAATCGATTCTGTCGTACCCTTGGCCGCAACCGGATGGCTATTGTTCGCCTGCGCCGTGGCGGGGGCCGCAGTCATCGGCGAATTTTCCGCATCGGAAGCGGACATCCCCGGTCTCGAAGCATCCTCACTGACAGTCTGCTGGTAAGCGTGCGCCTCGTCGGCTTCCGCGCTCGCGTGCACTGCCTGCGGAGGCGCGCGCAGCGGGTCGTCGACCGGCAGATGGTTCACTTCCGCAAACAGCGAATTTAAGTCATCGGCATGTTCGACCGGCGTGTCCTCCGCTGCAGGATGGTTCGCAATGGCCGCCATTTCCTTCGTCGACTTCAGCGGCTCATCGTGCGGCACTCCCAGGTATTCCAGGATCTGCTGCGCCAGTTGACGAAATAGAGGCGCGCTGGCGGACGTTCCATAATGAAATTGATACGCGGGTGAATCCATCACCACGACGATCGAGATTGCCGGATCGTTTACCGGCGCGAAGCCTGCGAACGATGCCACATAATTCGTCTTCGAATATGTGTGCGTCAGCGGATCGATCTTCTGTGCCGTTCCCGTTTTGCCAGCAGCGCTATATCCATTCAGCTGCGCGGTAACGCCGGTACCGTGCAGCACCACGCCTTCCATCATCTTCCGCATCTCCGCCGCCGTCAGCGTCGAAATCACGCGATGCGCGCCCTCCGGCAGCGGGTCCGGTAGTTCATGGCCGGGATGAAACGCCGCTGGAACCAGCTTCCCTGCGCTCGATTTGTCTGACGTCTTCAGAAGTATGCGCGGCGGCAGGTAGATGCCTCCATTCGCTATTGTCGAAACCATGCTGACGATCTGCACCGGGGTCACTCCGATCTCCTGGCCCATCGGAATGGAGCCGATGGTGGTCGGGTTCCACCTTCCCGGAGGCTTCAACAGACCGCGCGTCTCCGCCGGCAATTCAATGCCGGAGCGCTGGCCGAACTCGAACGAGTGAATGTAGCGATAAAACGTGTCCTTACCCATTCGTTCCGCCAGTTCGATTGCAGCCACGTCGCTCGACTGCTCCAGCGCCTCCGTAGCCGAAAGTACATTGTTGTGCTGACCTTCATAGCGGATGGCGTCGCGGTCGTCGTGCACGATACGCCCCGCAACATTGATCTGTCCGCCGAGCGTATGGATCATCGAATCGGGGGTGATGACATGTGTTTCCAGCGCCGCAGAATAAGCGACCAGCTTGAACACTGAGCCGGGTTCGTAGACATCGCTCACCGCCGGGTCGCGCAGCATCGAGGAGCGGATGTGATGAACGTCGTTGGGGTCGAAGGTCGGACGGATCGCCAGCGCCAGAATCTGCCCCGTGTTCGGGTCCTGCACCACCACGGTGCCGCGCTGGGCATGGGTGCGCGCCATATTGGCATCGAGCGCTTTTTCCGCCATGAACTGAATATGATCATCGATCGAGAGGACAAGGTCTTCGCCCGGCTTGGGATCGCTTTCCACGCTGCCATAGCTTTGCCGCCGTGCATCGACCGCCGTCAGCATCTGTCCTGGAGTTCCGTGCAGCACATGGTCGAAGCGATGTTCCACGCCACCCAGGCCATTGTCATCCAGGCTCACGTAGCCGAGCACCTGCGCCGCCAGCTGGTTGTCCGGGTAGAACCGCTTGAATTCCTTCTGGAAATAAACGCCCTTCAGGCCCAGCGCGCGCACACGCGCCGCCACATCCGCGTCCACCTTGCGCGCCACCCAGGCAAAGGCACGGGAGCGATGCAGACGCGCGTCAATGTCATGCGCACTGGTGAAGCGGTCGGTCGCATCCTGGTGCACGATTCGCGCCAGTTGTTTTGCCGTGTCGTCCTTGTCCTGAATTTCGCTGGGAACTGCATAGACGGAGTCGACCAGCACCGTCATCGCCAGCGGCTGCAAGTCGCGGTCATAGAGCACGCCTCGCCGGGGCGCGATTTGAAACGTCCGCTGCTGCTGCCGCATCTCGCGCTCCGCATAATCTGAATGGCGAAATATTTGCAGCCATACCAGGCGCACTGCGATGATGGCCGCCCAGAAAATAAGGACACCAATCAGGACCACGAATCGAAGTCTGGGGATCGGCGCAGAGAGCGGCTGCTTCTGTTTTCGGCTCATGCCCTGGTGTTCATGCCCTGGTTGCGTCCCGCGGGAATCTAGCATTCTGTGAGGCCAGCCATCTGTCGATGAACCCTGGCCATGCAGACAGTCTACCGGTTGGCGGACACTCTGGGTAAAGTGACGGAGGCCAGCACCGGCGCGGCCGGATTACTGATCTCCATGCCGTCCGGAGCAATCAACTGTCCGGGTTGCAGCGACTGCATTCCAATCTGGTGGGCAAGCCGATCGATGCGTTCAGACCGGCTCAATTGCGCCTCAGTCAAACCGAGCTGGTGGTTCTCATCCTGTAAATGCTGCAATTGCGCCTTTTGCGTTTCAATCCGATAACCATATTCGATGGAGCTGAAATGCTGCCAACTGTAAGCCATCAGGAGCGTGAAGAAAAACACTGCGGCCACGGCAAAACTGCGCATCTCGCGCTTGCGCACGGGGTCATCGGCCTTGACCAGGCGAGAGTTGTCCAGCCGCTTGTCAAAGAACACTTCGGGAGTGGGCCCGCGACGGGCGCGTTGTTGTGCCGCGAACAGCCAGCGATTATGGTCCGCCACGGCTTCTGCGCTCCACTGGCCCTTCTCCCGAAATACTTCAATTGCAACTCTTGCCGCTGCCATAATTGTTCCTTTACTGACGGGGCGAGATCCCCTGTTAAGCCCGTAAAACAAGCTTCTGCAACTGTGGGCGGCCGGCCATGCCATCAGCCGGCTGAAGCTACATGACGCCGTTCAGGGCCGCCGCCATTGCCACGCAGGCCGCAATCGCCAGCACACCGAAAACTACCGCGCCCCAAAACTCCATGTGGTCGTCGAAATAATTGAAAATGCGGTCCATGGTGTTCCTCCTCAAAAAAAAGTTGGTGGATGTTGAACGTCGGGGCCTATTCACCGCGCCCCTCTGCCGTTGCGGACTGGCCGCGTGCCGTTGCACGAGCCTCAATCTTGTTGTTGCCACTGCTCTCGTTCGTCCTCTCATCTCAGGCATCCCTCATAGTGTTTCTCGGGCCAGGCTCGGTGAGCTTGGAGGGATTGGGGACGTACACTATCTGCTGTTCTTTCGCCTGAAAGAAGGGTGGGACGAACCCGGCCCGAACTTGCTCGATATATCTGCCAGATACTATCTACCAGATACGTCGTAAAAATTTTTCCTGCATCTTGCCCTGCTTCCCGGCCCCTGCTGCCGCCGGACCCATTCGCTCTGCTGCGCGCAATTTGGCGCTGCGGGAGCGGGGATTGCTTCGTTCCTCTGCTTCCGTCGCGGTCACCGGCCTGGTCGTCAACACCTGCCAGATCCCGGCCGTTCTTCCCGCTCGAAAGGCATCCTTCACGATGCGGTCTTCGAGCGAGTGGAAACTGATCGCCACCATCCTTCCGGCTGGCCGCAGCAGCTCTGGGGCCTGCTCCAGCAAGGAAGCAATTTGATCGAGTTCCCCATTCACATAAATTCGGAGAGCCTGAAAGACCCGTGTCGCCGGGTGAATCCGATCGCTTTTTATTGCCGGGGCGCTGCCTGCTACGACTCTGGCCAGTTGTGCCGTGGTCGATAGCGGCCGCGCCCTGACAATTGCTCTGGCGATTCTCCGCGACCTCCTTTCCTCTCCGAATTCGTAAATCAGGTTTGCGAGATCTTCTTCGTTTAGCTGATTTACCACTTGTTCGGCTGTCGCTCCGCTGCGCGTGTCCATCCGCATGTCAAGCGGTGCATCTGCCTGAAAACTAAATCCTCTTTCCGCCGTGTCCAGCTGCATGGAGCTGACCCCAAAGTCGGCTAGAATGCCATCGATACTTTGCGGTTCGATCCTGCTCGCTATTTCCGCGAAGGCGGTTGCGTGGATGGTGATGCGCGGCATCCTTCCCTGCAACTCCTCCTGCAACGCCGCGAACCTTGCTTCCGCGTTGACGATTGCCTCCGGATCACGATCGAACGCGATCAGGTGGCCTTCCGGACCCAGCAGGCGGGCGATTGCTGCGCTGTGCCCACCCAGGCCAAGCGTGGCGTCCACATAGACGCCGCCCGGCAGAATTCGTAGAAACTGTATTGCTTCTTCTAAAAGAACCGGCACATGTCGTTTGCCTCGACCGTGCGTCCCCTGGGGGACATCCTCATAACTGCCAGCTTCCTTCATCTGCTACAGCCCGAAGGCTGCCAGCGCATCCGCATCCGCATCCGTCAGCGGATTGGCTTCCATGTTCTGGCGGAAGGCCTCGTGGTTGGTGACTTCCAGATACGTCATCATCCCGAAGACCACGACATCTCCCGTAACCTTGGCCGTCTCCCGCAGAATCTGCGGGACGAGCACGCGGCCCTGGTTGTCCATCTCCGCGACCTGTCCGTAGTAGTTCACTCGGTCCAGGTATCTTTTCTTAGCCGGGTTGAGGCTGGGAATCTGAGCCAGTTTTTGCTCGATCTTCTCCCATTCCTCAATCGGATAAACATCTGCTGTCCGTCCGTCCTTGCTGGTGATGTAAAACTTCGACCCGTACTTCTCCTCAATATGGCGCTTGAACTCCGCCGGCAGTTTCAGCCGTCCCTTTTCATCGACCCGGGTTGGATGGTTGCCGCGAAACATGCCGCTCTCCGTCTGCCTTGCTGCTTAAACTTGGGTCCGGATCCTATCGAATCGACAATCTTGCCCTTGAAACGTATTACTTGTTACCCCGAATCACCACTTTAGACCACTTTCGTCCACAACTGTATCGCAAAGATGGCGAATGTCCAATAAAAATATGTGCAAAAAGTGAATTAATTTGCTGAAAGTCCGAAAAGTGCCAGCCTCTTGTGGGGATTAGTTCTGAAATGCACCGCCGATGGTGTTGCCTTGGAGGGTTCCATGTGCAAATCTCTCTGGACAAAAGCACTCATCAGAGCGACGAGGCGGTATTCAACAGAAGCGCGCGGTCTTCCGGAATATACCCCAGGGACGGACCACCGAGGCAATGTAGATGGCGATTGCGATGTTGACCAGCAGAATGGCAAAGATCCAGCGATTAGGATGATGGATCAATTTGACGGCTTCAAGCGGGATCAACGCGAGCGTCAGAATCAGGGTGAGATACTCCGCCCAGCGCTTCTCCAGCACCAGCCCGACACCCTCGATAAAGTCGAGCGCCGCATAGAGAAAGACCAGCGCGCTGAGCTGCTTCAGCCGATGGTCGGTAATGAGCGATGCCTTGTCTAGGAGCTTTGCGATCAGGAGCCGGTCGGGATCGAGATGCAAAGTTTCGACCGCCTGCAGCGCGAACATGTAGATGTCGTGGTGCAGCATCCGCAGCAGGCCGAAGCCCAGCGCGACAAAGAACGCGCCTTGCAGCAGCTTGAGCGCACCAATCAGTTCCAGCCAGCGATGACGCTGGAGCTTTACGGCGGTCTGTTCACCGGGCATGGCTTTCATGCTGGCTGGCCTGGAGCCTGAGTCTGCGTTAGAACTTGAACACCAGGCCGGCCTGCGGCTCTGCTATGTTGATCACATTGTTGGTCGCCAGATAGGGCAGACGATAATCCGGTGCATGGCCGACAAGTCCCCGATATTGGAACCGCATCGCCATGAAGGGCGGAAACCTGCCCGGATGATAATCAGCACCGATGCCGTACTCGAAGACCGGGATCTTTTCCGGACGTACCGGCAACGCAGGCGCTCCGGGAGGCGCGGCGGTATAGCTGGATATGTTGTAGGAGATCAACCCCGCGCCCGCCAATGCAAACGGCTTGATTCCGTGGAAGGAAAAAGGCACGCTGGCGACGTAGTCAAATGTAATCGGCTTGGCGTGGGAGTAGACCACTCCATTCTGGCTGGTGGTGGCGCCGGTAAAGTGCTGCTCAGCGCGGTTGTAGCCGAAGTTCGCTTCCAATCCAAAGATGGGGCTGAAGATGTGCCGCACGCCGAAGCGAAATCCCACAGCCGGATCCGCAGTCTGCTGAAGCGAGGTAGCGCCGGTCGTGTTCGCCGGAACAGGGCCGGTGGCCGTCGACGGAATCGCACCGTAGATGTTGATGTTGACGTCTGTCTTCTGACCGAAGGAAGAAAACGCGACAAGAAAGATTCCCGCTGCCAATAGGGCCATGCTCCAGGGAGCGCGCCGCAGCAAATGTTTTGAGACCATGCAGACATTGTCACGCATGGCGAGTGGATTCGCCAAATCGGCCCTGCGCAGACGCAAGCATTTCGATGGCGCGGTTTTGAATCCTGGGTTACACTCACGTGTTCTGCTTGGCGCAGAAAAATCGGGATGCAAGACCTGCCCGATCTTTAAGTACAGGGCTCATGTTCACCGATATGGCATTCGACCTTTGAAATTGTACCGAGGAGTGAACTATGAATCCGATGGCAGCGCAGTGGATTGTTGTGCTCGCGGCAATCCTGGTTTGCGTGTTCTGCGTGCTCCGCATGCGTGCTCTTGGCAGCCCGCGCTACGGAAGCGGCCGGCGCGTCGTGGAACGGATCATGCTTTCCATCCTGGCTGTAGTGGTTGTCGCTCTGGGAGCCAGCACCGCATTCAATGCGCTGGCCGCCCACCATTACTGGGCGACCCATCCGGTTCCGGGAAAAATCTACACCGTGGACGGCTACAAGATGCACATGTACTGCACCGGCTCCGGCTCTCCAACGATCATTCTCGATGCCGGGCTGGGAAATGACTGGACCATCTGGGCATCGACCCAGCCCGAACTTTCAAAGACGACGCGCGTCTGTTCCTACGATCGCGCGGGATTCGGCTGGAGCGAGGCAAGACCGGGGGTACGGGACGCTAACCATATTGCCGACGAGCTGCATGGACTTCTGAATCAGGCCGGTATCACCGGGCCGATCGTTTTAATGGGGCACTCGATCTCCGGCATGTATATCCGCGCCTATGCAACGCGATATCCGCAAAATGTCGCCGGATTGATCTTTGTCGACGGCTCCACGCCTTTGCAGGAGGACCATATGCCCGCCGAGATCAGCGCCCTGATGAAGAAGAGCCAAGGTGGCGTCGAGTTACAGCTCCTCAAGTGGGCATATATTTTCGGCATTCCCCGCGATCTGGGGGACTGTTCCAAGGCGCCGGGTTTAGACGGCAGCGCCGGAAAGCTGGTGGCGGAAGACACCTGCCAGCCGCAGGTCGTTACCGCGGGAGCGAGCGAGATGAAAAGTTTCCGGCAGTCGGGGATCGAGACCATCCACACCGGCCCGTATGGCGATTTGCCGGTGCTGATATTTTCCCAGGATCCCAATCATCCGCATCCTCCGCAGATTTCCGAAAAATCAGGAAGAGCGCTGGCCGCGATCTGGAACCAGATGCAGGATGACCTGAAGAACCTGTCGACGCACAGCCGAAGGATCATCGCAAAAGGCAGCAGCCACTACGTTGAAATCGATCGATCGGACCTGGTAAACCGGGAGGTGCCGATCTTCATTCAGCAGATTCGCGGCGACGCGCCCCAGCCGAACGATTACGGCTCAACCAAAACCAAATAGGCACCGGGCAAAAAATTCCGCTCGCATTGAATCGTCAGCCGGTGACGGCGAAGCGTTTTCTTGGCAGGGATTTCAGGAACGGGCGCGCCTGCGCGAGCGCGGCTTCCACCGAGAGGCCATATCTGGCGCGCAACTGGTCCACCTTGCCGTGTTCGATAAATGCGTCGGGCCAGCCGATGCGCACGACAGGAACTTTCAGGTTGCGCTCGCTCAAATACTCCAGCACCGCACTGCCGAAACCGCCCATCAACACGTGGTCCTCAAAGGTGACAATCAAGCTGAAGCGGCGCGCCTGCTGTTCCAGCAGTTCGCCATCGAGCGGCTTGGCGAAGCGGGCGTTGACCAGCGCGACGGAACATCCTTCACGCTCCAGTTGATCGGCGAATGCGGTGGCCATTGGGACCATTGCACCCAGGCCCCAGACTGCGACGTCACTTCCCTGCCGCAGCACCTGTGCCTTGCCGACGGACAATGCCACGGGCTGCTCTTTCATTTGAACGCATGGCCCAGCGCCGCGCGGATAGCGGATGGCCGAGGGACCGTCGTGCTCCATCGCGGTCTGCATCATGTCGGCCAGTTCATCTTCATCCCTGGGGGCCATGACAACAATGTTGGGTACGCCGCGCAGATAACTGATGTCGAAGAGGCCGTGATGCGTGGGGCCGTCATCGCCGGACAGCCCGGCGCGGTCCATGCAGAAGACGACCGGCAGGTTCTGCAGGCAGACGTCGTGAATGATGGGATCGTACGCACGCTGGAGAAACGTGGAGTAAATCGCGCAGAAGGGCCGCATCCCCTTGGTCGCCATGCCCGCGGCGAAGATGACGGCGTGCTCTTCCGCGATACCCACATCGAAATAGCGCCTGGGATGATGGGGCCGGAAAAGATCGAGCGCAGTACCGTTCGGCATGGCGGCGGTAATGGCGACAACCTTGTCGTTCTTGTCGGCGAGCTTCACCAGCGTCTCGGCGAAAACTTCCGAATATGTTTTCTGGCTCCCCGGCGTGGTTTCGCCGGTCTCCGGGTTATACGGACCGAGACCGTGAAACTTTTTCTGTTTGTCGAGCGCGGGCTGAAAGCCGCGGCCCTTCTGCGTGAGCGCATGAAGAATGACGGGGCGGTTCTGCGTCTTCAGAAAACGGAAGGTCTCAATCAGCAGGCCAAGGTTGTGTCCATCGATGGGGCCGTAATAGGTGAGGCCGAATTCTTCAAAGATCAGCGACGGCAGCAGCAGGCCTTTGGCAGCCTCTTCCGCGCGACGCACTGCATGACCGACCGTTTTGCCGCCGAGTTTTTCAATCAGCCGGGTGGCGCGGTCGTGCAGATACGCGTAGCGCTCATTCGTGACGATGCGATGTAGATACGACGATATAGCGCCGACGTTGCGGTCGATCGACCATTCATTGTCGTTGAGCACGATAATCAGCCGCCGGGTCTGCTCGGCGACATTGTTCAGCGCCTCGTAGGAAATGCCGTTGGTGAATGCCGCGTCTCCGGCCAGAGCGATGACATGTTCCTTGCCTCCGTTCAGGTCGCGCGCTACCGCCATGCCCAGCGCGGCGGAAAGCGCCGTGCCCGCATGGCCTGCGCCATAGACGTCATGCTCGCTTTCCGTCCGCAGCATAAAACCATTCAGGCCCTGCGGCTGGCGCATAGTCTCAAAGCGCTCGCGGCGGCCTGTCAACAGTTTGTGAATATAGGCCTGGTGACTGACATCGAAAACGAAGTGGTCCTTCGGCGTGTCGAAGACGACGTGCAGAGCAATTGTCAACTCGACCACACCCAGGTTGGGCCCAAGGTGGCCGCCAGTCTTGGCCAGTACGGCAATCATCCGCTCGCGGATCTCCTGCGCCAGTTGCTCCAGCTGGGGTAGCTTAAGAAGCTTTACATCGCTGGGCGAATAGATGGTATCGAGAATGTTACTCATGAGTTTTGACGGGGAGGAAGGTACCCATTTCTCCGCACTGGGCGCACCGTGGAAGGGTGCGGCTGGTGGTCATCTCCGGACAAACCATTCCGGCAGACCAGGTAAAAATCCTTTCTGAAGTATAGCTCAGGCGCACACCAAGAATCGCCTGGCCGCCATCGCTCGATATGATGAAATTGGACGTAGCCGCAACAGGAATGGATGGTGCAGAGTGCAAAGAGTTTCAGAATCCAGCAAATTCATTGCCGCATGGCGGCGATTGCCTGGAAAGCCGTTGCCGGTGGGCCTGCTCGTCTGCTTGCTGGCGCTGCCCGTTTGCTGCAGTGCCCAGCAGGGCTTGCCGGACCCGTTGTCGGAACCGGCTGGCTCCAGTCCGCTGCTGACCACGACAGTGGAGCCGGGAACAGCCTTCCTGTTCGACCTGGAACGCAAGTTTGCCGCAGCCGTCGCGGAAGGTGGCGGCGCAAGTTTCGCTTCCTTCTTCGACAAGGACGGAGTAGTGCTGGCCAACCGCCAGCCGCCGCTGATCGGACAGGCGGCGATTGCCGCCCATTCGAACTGGTCGCCTGGCAGCTATCAACTGACGTGGAAGCCGGAGGGCGGCGCTCTTTCCGCGGCAGGCGACATGGGCTACACCTGGGGGCATTACGAGGGCCGCTCGATCGGACCAGCAGCCGGCGCAGCGTTGGAAAGCGGTCGCTACATGACGGTTTGGAAGAAAGAGCCGGATGGCTCCTGGAGAGTGCTGCTCGACAGCAGCAATGAGGATTCACCGGAAGCGGAGTGCAAATGCTCGATTGACGGAACGCAGTGATGCCGAAGAAAAGATTTATTCGACAGCGACCGGCTCGGCTGCGGGCGCAATGTTTCTCTTCCTGCGATAGTCGAAGTATTTTTTGAGCCGCAGAAAATGAATTTCATACAGGTTATAGCTGAGATAGGCGGCGACATAGACCACCCCTGTCGCCATGCTGAACTCCACCAGAATCGCCAGCACGCGGGAATGTAGTATCGGCGTGAGAGAAATGCGCACGCTGGTGCCCAGCAGGTCGTGCATCCACATGCCCCAGACGTGCCCGACAAGAATGTGCAGAACGTACATGCCATAGCTGTACTTCCCCAGGCTGCGCAGCCACGCCATGCGGAAGACCCGGTTCCAAGCGGAGGACGGATCGAGCGTGAGAAAAATAAGCGCGGCAAACGCGACCGCGCACATGGAATAGCCGATGGTTCCGACAAACAGAGTGGAACTTAAATAGACCCTGGGATGCGTGACCGCGAAGAGCGCCATGACGATCATGGACATCCAGAACCAGGCAGCAGCCGCGCGACGGTTGAGGGAGAACCGCTCCCCTCGCAGCGCCAGCGCCAGCCATCCGCCGATCATCAGTGTGTCCATGCGGCACAGCGTCCACTCATGCACTAGGCCAATTTTAAAGGGCGTCACGTGGATGCTGAGTGCGGTGCGCAACAACAACGCGCAGGCCGACAGCACAACCGCCAGCCGCATCAAACGCCTGCGGTCCCGAATGAGGAACACCAGCAGCGGCCAGATGAAATAGAACTGCTCTTCGACCGCGAGCGACCAGAAATGGTTCAAGTCGACCAGGTCGCCGGGATGAAAACCATCCACCGGGAACCATATTCCAGTGTTCTGCATGTATCCCAATAGCACGAACTGGCGCCCACCCCAGGGAACATGCTGCACCCAGGCCAGGAAAATCAGCAAAAAAATAAAACCGTAATAGAGGGGGAAGATGCGCAAAAAGCGGCGCATGTAGAAGTTGCGGAAGTAATGCGGGTCATGCAGCGTATCGTACAAAATTCCGGTGATTAGAAAACCGGAGAGCACAAAAAAAAGGTCCACCCCCAAAAAGCCCAGCGCCCGCAACTGGCCGATGCTGTCCCACCACAGGCTGCCGGTGTCACCATTGAAAAGCATCAGGTGCACTACCAGGACCAGCAGAACGGCCAGCCCGCGCACGCCATCCAATGCGGGCAGGTGCCTGTGGGACGGCCCTGCGACCTCTATAGATGTTTTTGCCGTCACTTGTGTGGAACGCTCCTGTGCTTGCAGTATAAAGGGCGGCGAAAGGTCTCTATGCAGCCCTGAAAATACCTGTGAACCGGCAGCCGCGCCGCTGCGTAAGGAATGTTGACGGAAAATACGCCTGTTTCCGCTACCATAAATCCCAATGGTCATGGCCAAGCCTGCACGGACACAAAGCTCGCGCGTACTTTACTTTCTACTAGCCATTTACATGGTGGCGAGCATGGCGTACTATGCCGCGAACATTTCAGGCTTCGTCGACAATTATTTCGATCCGCATCATCGCGTGAATACGCCGCTTGAGATGGACGAGGACACCTTGCGCCTTACTTCTGTGAGCCCGGAGGCTCAACATGCCGGACTGGCTGTAGGCGATGTGCTGGAAAAGGTCGATGGAGCGCCGTATGCGGGCGAGGCGTCATGGCTGACATTGATCCGTAACCGTCTTCACCCGGGGGACAAGCTGCGGATCACCGTGCGTCGGCCCGATGGAAGCACCCGAACCGCAGACATATCATTGACTGGTCACAGCCACGCTACCGCCCCTAAATTCAGCGAGTGGGTCGGTCCGCTGCTGCTCTACGAATTGCCCCCCCTACTATGCCTGCTGATCGGCTACTGGGTGGTGGTCGCCAGGCCGCGCGATTTCAATGCGTGGCTGATTCTTTTCATCCTGACGTTCCCGGAGACACTGTTCAGCATCAGTTTTCACTGGTGGCCCGGCAAGTGGGACTTCTTGTCTACAGGATGGCTGCAACTCCAGCAACTGCTGTCCCCAATCGCGCTGCTGCTTTTTGGAATTTACTTTCCTGAACGATGGCGCCTGGACCGCAAATGGCCGTGGTTGAAAGCCGTTCTGATCGTGCCGATCGCGGTCGTCGCCATTCTGTTACCAGTACTGCTGTTTTGCGAGGAGTTCCATCCAGCGTTAAGTCAGGCTGCGGCTGTCTGGAGCATCCAGATGAGCCGAATCGTTTCCATCTTTAGCTTCGTGTGCATATCGCTGTACTGCTATGCGATAGGAGACAAATCGGGATCCGCTTCCACGGCGGATGCCCGCAGGCGCTTACAGGCGCTCAGCGCAGGATCCGCGATAGGGCTGGGATCGTTGCTGCTGTTTATTGTCATCTTTCCGCTTGTCCACGTTAATGTTAACGGACAATGGATTCGCGGCATCGGCGCGATACTCTTTCTGGTCTTTCCCTTTACCCTCGCTTATGTCATCGTGGTGCAACGGGCAATGGATGTCCGCATTCTCGTTCGCCTGGGCACCAAGTATGCACTGGCGCGCGCGACCATTTCCGTGGTCCGCACGGCACTGCTGGTTGGCCTGATCGTCTCTCTGATTTTTTTGATTCGCGCACCCTTTATCACGCCGCGGGCCATTCTTGGGATCGTGGTGCTGTCCGCGCTGCTACTGCTGCTGCAATCTCGGTTTACACGCAACCTTTCCTCGCTGGTGGACCGCAGATTTTTCCGGGAGGCCTACAACGCGGAGCAGCTTCTGGCGGAGCTTTCGCAGCGTGTCCGCAAATACAACGACAGTGGTCCCATCCTCGACCTGGTTTCAAAGAGCCTGGCGCGGACCCTGCACATCGACAAGATCGCGGTTCTGCTGCGCGGCGGAAATGCCTTTCATCTGCAACAGGCGATTGGGCTGGACGGAATCGGCATCGGTGGAGCGGGGCTGGACGGAGCACAACCGGTGACACTCTCGTTCAACTCCACTACGGTACGGAACCTGATGCGCATCAACAGCCCGGTGACGCTGTACCGTGAAAAGCCGGACGGGTGGCTTCTGCTGGCCAGCCCGTCGGAGCGCAGCCTGCTCGATTCCATGTCGACCGAACTGCTGCTGCCGCTTCCCGGGCGCGAGCAGATGATGGGCCTGATTACACTCGGACCCAAGCGGTCAGAGGAACCCTATACGCCGTCTGACCTGCGGCTGCTGGAATCTGTCGCCACCCAGACGGGTCTGGCGCTTGAGATCGGCGAACTGGCGCGCTCCCTGGCCAGCGCCGCTGCGCAGAGGGAACGCATTGACCGCGAGATCGAAGTGGCGCGCGAGGTGCAGGAACGGCTGTTCCCCCAGGAGTTTCCTGCCATCGACGGCGTCAGCCTGGCGGGTCATTGCCGACCGGCGCAGGGCGTCGGCGGCGATTACTACGACCTGTTCACCCTGGGCGACGGGCGCATCGGCCTGGCCGTCGGCGATGTGAGCGGTAAGGGAATCTCCGCGGCCCTGCTGATGGCCAGCCTGCGCGCCTCGCTGCGCGGCATGGCTCTGGACGCGCCGCACGACCTGGCGATGATGATGGAGAAGGTGAACCGGCTGGTCTACGAGGCCTCGGCCAGCAACCGCTATGCGACCTTCTTTTTTGCCACCTACAACACCGCTACGCACGAGCTGGTCTATGTAAATGCCGGGCACAATGCGCCTTTTCTAGTTCGCAGAAAGGGCAATGAATTTCACGTTGAGCGCCTCGAAGCAGGAGGACCTGTCATCGGTCTGCTGTCATTCGCCACCTATGAGGAGCAGCGGTTGATTCTTGCGCCGGGCGACTTGTTGCTGACATACACCGATGGCATCAGCGAAGCGATGACCGAGGCCGATGAGGAGTGGGGCGAGGCGAGGATGCTGGGCGCAGCGCAGGCGCTGCACGATGAGAGCGCGCAACAGGTGCTGGAACATCTTTTCACGGAGGCCGACAAATTTACCGGCAAAGCCCCGCAGTACGACGACATGACACTGCTGGTGCTGAAGCTGAAAGACGAACCGAAGCCAGGACCAGCAACGCAATAATGTTTCAGCAGATGACACGAAGATATTTCACCTGAAGGCGGCTCGCATTCGACCACTTTTTTCAATTGGCCGAATGCCTTGTCAACATCAGACTACTCGTCTTCCTGCCGCAGGCTCGCCAGTACGCCCAGGTCTTCCAGCGTGGTGGTGTCGCCCTTCACTTCGCCGGTTTCGGCCAGCTCGCGCAGCAGCCGCCGCATGATCTTTCCCGAACGCGTCTTTGGCAGGCTGTCGGCAAAGCGCAGGTCGTCGGGCCGCGCCAGCGCGCCGATCTCTTTCGCGACCCAGGCGCGCAGTTCATCTTTCAGCGCGGGCGAAGGTTTGTATTGCGACTCCAGAGTGACAAATGCCGCGATGGCCTGACCCTTCAGCGCATCGGGCCGGCCCACAACTGCGGCCTCGGCGACCTTGGGATGCGCCACCAGCGCGGACTCGATCTCCATAGTGCCAAGGCGATGGCCGGAGACGTTGATAACGTCATCGACGCGGCCCATCAGCCAGTAATACCCATCAGCATCGCGCCGCGCGCCGTCGCCGGTAAAATAAGCGTCTGGAATCGTGGACCAGTACTGCTTCCTATAGCGGTCCGGATCGTTGTAGATGGTGCGCGCCATTCCCGGCCACGGCTTGCGGACGATCAGCAGGCCGCCGTTCCCTTCCGACACCGGTTGACCATCGGGCTTCACAATATCCGGCGCGATGCCGAAGAACGGCTTGCCTGCCGAACCTGGCTTGCTGGACATGGCGCCGGGAATCGTCGAGATCATGATGCCGCCAGTCTCCGTCTGCCACCACGTATCGATGATCGGGCAGCGGTTCTTGCCGATGACCGCGGCATACCACATCCACGTCTGCGGATTGATGGGTTCGCCGACGCTGCCTAAAAGCCGCAGGCTGTCGAGCTGGTGCCGGTTGGGAAATTCATCTCCCCATTTGATGAATGCGCGTATCGCCGTCGGCGCGGTGTAGAAGATGGTCACGCGATGGTCGTCGATGATCTTCCAGAAACGGTCGTTTTCCGGAAAATTCGGCGCACCTTCATACATAACCGTCGTCGCGCCGTTTTGCAGAATGCCGTACACCACATAAGAATGGCCCGTGACCCAGCCGATGTCCGCCGTGCACCAGTAAACATCATCTTCCTTCAGGTCGAAGGTGAGCTTGCTGGTCAGATAGGTATAGACCGCGTAGCCGCCGGTGGTATGGACGATTCCCTTCGGCTTACCGGTGGTGCCGGAGGTGTAAAGGATGTAGAGCGGATGCTCGGCGTCGAGCGGTTCAGCGGCGCAGACAGCGCCAGCCTGTTCCATTGCATCGTGCCACCAGAGATCCCGTCCAGCCTGCATCTTGACTTCTGCGCCAGTGCGACGCAGCACAACCGTCTTCCGTACCGACGGGCATTTTGCCAACGCTTCATCGACTATGGCCTTTAAGGGAACCGGGTTCCCGCGCCGCCATGCCGCGTCCTGCGTGACCACGGCTACAGACTGCGCGTCGTTGATACGATCGACCAGCGCATTCGCGGCGAAACCGCCGAAGATGACCGAGTGGACCGCGCCGATGCGCGCGCAGGCGAGCAGGGCAATTGCCAGCTCCGGCACCATCCCCATATACAGGGCCACGCAATCGCCTTTGTTCACGCCCATGCCGCGTAGTACGTTGGCGAAGCGCTGCACCTCATCCAGCAACTGCTGGAAGGTGAACCGGCGGACATCTCCCGGCTCGCCTTCCCACAGAATGGCCGTCTTGTCGCCGCGGCCGCGTTCTACCTGGAGGTCGAGGCAGTTGTAGGAAAGATTCATTTTGCCGCCCACGAACCACTTCGCCCACGGCTCCTTCCATTCAAGAACTTTCTGCCACGGTTCAAACCAGTGCAGTTCGCCCGCCGCGGCTGCCCAGAACTCTTCCGGAGCTTCGATTGAACGGGCGTAAAGCGCCTCGTAGTCCTCCAGAGTGCGGATATGCGCCTGTGCGGAAAACTCTGCCGGCGGAGGAATGACGCGCAGTTCATGCAGAAGGGATTGAAAGCTGGTATCAGGCTGTTCTGTCATTATGAAAAATTTCGCTCCACAGAATTATTGCACGGTCTTCCAGACTGCCACGGAGATGGATTCCGTCATCGAGCTGGCAATTGTTTACGGATTTGCCGCAGATCGTTTTGAATCTGCTCCAGGCGACCAATCAGGTCAACATGCTGTGTTTCCGTTTCGGTGGGCTTGCGGCCCTCAATATAAAAAGAGCCATTCGGTTCCAGTACGCACTTCCGCACCGTCTCGAAGCCGTCGAATCCCTGCCGGTGCACTACGGAGAGCAGTTCTTGCTCTGTCAGCAATTCCTGTTTGAGTGCCACATGATCAACCACGCCATTCAAAATCAGCACGTGCTCGGTGCCCTCAACGATGCGGTCCGCCCGGGGCGAGCTGTAGAGAAACCGCACCACTACCCAGTTGATCGTCAGCAGCGACAGCGCCCCGACGATGCCGCCGGTGACGGAGTTGTCGTTGCCGATCAACGCGTTCTGCACCACGTTCGACAGCGATAGCAATACAACCAGGTCGAATGGATTCAGTTGCGCCAGTTCGCGCTTGCCGAAGATGCGCAGCAGAAATATCAGAAAAACGTAAACGATGATGGGCCGAAGAACCTTCTCCAGCAGCGGGATCTGTAAATGAAACATACTTTCGAGCATGGGTAATCTTTCCTTCGACGAACGGATGTCTTTCTTTTCATACACCGTCACGGGCGGATCGGGAAGGAGCAATCGAGCCGGAGAGTTCCAGGCCACGCTGTTCCAAAGCGGAACCGGTGAACGGTTCGCATTCAGGTA
>JADEYI010001441.1_pt1 | contig 17975 bp, 19 predicted proteins | sample 8542331 | NCBI WGS metagenome assembly JADEYI01 (sample SAMN16510988, study PRJNA670497) | mine drainage metagenome | isolation source: biofilm near Copperflume 1 | place: Germany: Marsberg coppermine Kilianstollen | collected 2018-02
GCGGTCACTGCCCGCCGGCGTCCCCGACGTAGGTGCGATAGGCGGCGAGCCAGTCGCTGGCGATCGCCTGCTGCGCGGTGCGGAGGCCGAGCGCGCCGCGGCAGACGAGATCGTGGAGGCGCGTCTCGAGGTCGTCCTTCTCGTGAAAGCCGGGGACGGGCACGGCGGGCTGCGGCCAGAGGTTCTTGACGTCGTTCGAGCCGCCGAGCTCGAGGGGCACGAGGTGATCGACCTCATACGCCCCGTAGGCGTGCGCGGAGATGCCGTATGCGGCGTAGACCGCGATCTTCTCGCTGGCCGGCACGAAGCGCGCGCTGCGCGCGTAGCCGGGCGTGCAGACCCGGGCGGCGGTCACCGCCGCGATCACGTCGCCGGGCGTCAGCGCCGGGTTGGGCATCGCGACGGCCGGCGCCGGCGTTACGGCGGAAGGCGTGCGCGCGGCGGCGCCGGGCGGGGCGCTGATCATCGTGGGGGAGGGGTGGCCGGCGGCGGGCGGCACGCCTCCCCCCGCGCTAACGCACGATGCGAGCAGCGCGGCGAGCGAGACGCCGGCAAGGAAGCGGACCATCCGCATGGCAACCCACCATACGACGCGCGGGGCCCCGAGCGGCGTCGGGGTTGCATCGAAAACTCCAAGCTATGGGAACTCTCACAAACCCGGACGGGGCGACCGCCGCGCGCGCGGGGAGGGTGGCGACGCGGCGCCTCTGCCGCACCGTGTACGGCCTGCGCGCCGGGCGCGCGACGCCCGCGGCTAGTTAAACCGCACGAAGACCGGAATCTGGATCACCGCCGGGTTCGGCCCGAGCCCGCGCAGCGTGACGGTGGCGGAGTCGTTCGACAGGAGCTTCGTCGTGTCGACGGAGATGGTGAGCGTCGCGGCGCGCTGGCAGGGCGATGCCGGCAGGCACGGCAGGTCCGGGCCCAGCGCGACGCCCGCCTGCTGGTCGAGATTCAGCCAGGGCTTGTCGCCGCTCACGCGCCACGGCTCGATTCCCGTGCCGGGGTTGGAAATCGTGATCGTGTAGGGCGTCGGCGTGTGCGACGCGTTGACGGTGACGAGCGCGATCGTGCGGTCGACGGCGAGGCGCGGCTGTTCGAGCACGGCCGCGGAAGCGCCGGGCGCGGGGCGCTGTGTGAGGTCGACGTGGTCCGGCTTGGGCGTCGGGATGTCCATCTGGGTGTAGGGGTAGATGAAGTTCTTCAGGTCGAGCGGGTTCCGCCAGTAGGGATTGCTGAGGTCGGGCAGCGTCGCCGGCAGGGCGGTCCACAGCGGCTGGCCCTGCACGACCGGCGGATGCGCCATGCAGCCGTACACCAGCTCCTGGTATGGATACAGGCTGCGGTTGTGGCCGAGGCCATCGCTCGCCGGCCCGCAACTGTACGGGGTGCGTGGCCAGGCGCCGTAGATGGGGTCGAGCGGGTGATTGCTGCGGTTCGCGCCGGGGCCCGTGAAGCCGTTGTAGCTCCACACGGCGTAGTACCAGTTCTCGACGTACGTCGGGTCGCTGTTCGTGTCGATGCCGGCGATCGGCCGGTTCGCCGGCGCGCCGTTCCATTTGTCGATGAGGATCGCGGCGCCCCGCCCGATGTTGTACGCGTAGTGCGTGGCGACGAGCGCCTGCTGGTCGGTCGGCTGACCGTCGGCGCCGAGCGGCGAGGTCATGCCGCTCGTCACCTGCGCGATGCCGTAGCCGCAGTCGAACGACACCAGCGCCGGCCCGATCGCGCCGAAGGGCAGCGACGGGGCGCCCTGCGCGGTCGCGCTCTCGACCCAACTGATCGCCTTCAGCAGCGTCGGCGGCACGTACACGTTCGGCGAGCTGGTGCGGTTGGTCCGCGGCCCGGTCCCGATGCTCGGTTGCGAGAAGAACGGGTCGCCCGGGAACAGCATGTTGTAGCCGGCCAGGTCCATCGCCTTCAGGTAGAGGCCGCGGTCGTCCGTCGTCTCGTAGGTCGTCGGCGGCTGGTTGAAGGCGCACGAGGACGAAGCCACCGGCGCCGGGCTGTTCGACTTGACCGCGTTGCCGAGGCTGGACGAGGGCGTGACCGGCGTGCCGCCCGACAGTCCATCGGCCCAGACGTCCACCTGGCCGGCGGCCGCCACCCCCGGCGGCGCCGCGAACGTCACGGAGAACGTCTGCGCCGACTGGGGCGCCAGATCGCCGAGCGTCTGGGCGGCCACGCGCACGACGTCGCCCGCGCTGCTGCGCAGGACGACGCAGACCTTCGGTGCGGTGATCGGCGTCGCGATCGTGCTCGTCAGCGTCCCGTTCACCGTCATCATCGTGCCGTTGAGCGTCGCCTGCACCGCTGCGGGACCAGCGGTCGCCTTGACCGGCGCGAAGGTCGGCGTCGCCTGCAGCGCCGCCGAGGTGGGCATCTCCTGCGCGGAGGCCGATGCAAGCGACGCCTGCACGCTCCCGATGGTGAGCGCGGCGGGCTGCACGCTGCCCAGCTTCATGTTCGCATCGGGGTTGACCGCCGCGCGCGCGCTGGCGATGAGCGCCGCCGGACGCGCACTCGTCGCCTCGAAGAAGTCCGTCGCGCCGGGCTGGAGCGAGCGCAGGCAGCCGGGGAAGACCTGCGACTCGACGACGTTGCCGGCGCTGTCGAGGAAGTCGACGCGCAGGTCGTGGGCGAGGATCGGCGACTTCGTGAGGTTCTTCACATCACCGGCGAAGACGTCGCTGTTGCCGATGGTGGTAAGCGTGGTGTGGGCGACGACGCAGCCAGCGAGCACGCTGCCCGCCACGAGGACTGCGCACACGAGGCCCATCCGCGGCCGCACAGCCCTGAAGTTGATTCCCCTCCCGAATCCCCGCACCTGACCATGCTAACGCACGCTGTCAAGGCGAATCGTCGGGGGAAACCCGCGGTTTGGGCGCCCGATGCCCCGCCCGTCCTCCGCCAAGGCGGAGAACAAGAGAGGCCGAGCGCCCCGCCACGCTCGACCTCCCGATCACCCGGCCCGCGAACGCGCGCCGGGATGGATCCGACATCCGCACCGTAGCAGCGGCACGTTAACGGCAGATGAGCGGTGATTAACGGCGGGATAAGCGGGGCCGCTCAGATCGGCGCCACGGCGACGAGGTCCTCGCCGGCGTCGAGGGCGGCCGCTACCTGCAGCATCGCCACTTGATGAACCAGGTCTGACGCCAGCGACGCCGCCAGCCCCAGATCCCGCATGCTCTCTGACGTGTCCGCGCTCCCGCGCCGCTGCGCCGCCCGCACGGCCTCATAGACGTGGAACGCCTGTAGGCGCAGGTCCTCCACGAGCCGGTCGAAGGCAGACTGCCGCCCGTCCCGTTGTCGCATGGTCACGTCCACCTCGTCACCTCCATCCGGGTGCGACCGCTGGTCGCGTCCAGCATCGCACATCGCCCATCAACAGCCCGTTAACGGCGATGAACGCCCGATCAAACTTTTGCCGCTGGCGCAGGCGCCGCTGCACCCAGCGCCGGTCCGCGCGGCGTGGGCGGGACGCCACACCGGAGCATTCCATGCATCTCTTAACCCGGCGTTGACGCGGCTTAACCCTTCATGAATGTCCGCACGTCACGATGGCGGCGACCCCGCAGCACAGCAGAGAAGGGAGGTTCCCGCTCTTCACCACCGCCGCCACTTCATCAGCTTGAAGTTCTCAGGAAGTTCTCAGATGGAAGGACACGCATGCGGATCATCACTGCCCTCAAGCTAGTACTCGCGACGGTCACGCTGGCCGGCGCGGGGTTGACGCTCGCACCCGCGGGCACGCGCGCCGGCGCCAGCGAGCGGACGGCCAACCCGGCGACGAGCATCAGGCATCTCGTCGTCATCTACCAGGAGAACGTCTCCTTCGACCACTACTTCGGGACCTACCCGCAGGCGGCTAACCCTGCGGGCCAGCCGCCGTTCTTCGCGGCCGGGAACACGCCATCGGTCAACGGCCTCGGCGGCCCGCTGCTCGCGTCCAACCCCAACGCCGCCGCGCCGTTCCGTCTCGACCGCACGCAGGCGCACACCTGCGACCAGGACCACGGGTACAGGGCGGAGCAGCTCGCGGCCAACCGCGGCCTGATGGACAAGTTCGTCGAGTCGACCGGCGCGACGTACGGCGCCTGCCAGCCGACCCAGGTGATGGGCTACTTCGACGGCAATACCGTCACCGGGCTCTGGAACTACGCCCAGCACTTCGCGATGAGCGACAACTCGTTCGGCACCACGTTCGGCCCCTCGACGGTCGGCGCGCTGAATCTCATCGCCGGGCAGACGCACGGCGTCGACGCGACGAAGAGCTCGCCACCCTCCATGCTGGGCGCCGCGGTCGCCAACTCCACCGTGATCGGCGACCCGCAACCGGCATTCGATGACTGCTCGACCCGCGACGTGGTCGCGATGTCGAGCAGCAACAAGAACGTCGGTGACCTCCTGAACGCCCGGGGGCTTACCTGGGGCTGGTTCGAAGGCGGGTTCCGGCCCACCAGCACGGTCAACGGGAAGGCCGTCTGCGGCGCGAGCCACATCGGCAGCGGCGGCACGCCGATGCCCGACTACATCCCCCATCACGAGCCGTTCCAGTACTACGCGTCGACGGCGAATCCCCACCACCTGCCGCCCACCTCGGTAGCGATGATCGGCAGGACCGACCGGGCGAACCACCAGTATGACCTGACCGACTTCTGGGCAGCGGCGGACTCGGGCCGCATGCCCGCCGTCAGCTTCCTGAAGGCGCCGGCGTATCAGGACGGCCACGCCGGTTACTCCGACCCGCTCGCCGAGCAGCGGTTCCTCGTAGACACCATCAACCACTTGCAGCAACTCCCCGAATGGAGCAGCACGGCGGTCGTGATCGCATACGACGACTCGGACGGCTGGTACGACCACGCCATGTCGCCGATCGTCAACCACTCGCAGGACGCGGCGCACGACGCGCTGAGCGCCCCCGGCGCTTGCGGCGCGGCGGCGCCAGCGGGCGGCTACCAGGATCGCTGCGGCTACGGCCCGCGCCTGCCGCTGCTCGTCATCTCGCCGTTCGCGAAGGTCAACTTCGTCGACCACTCCATCACCGACCAGTCCTCGATCCTGCGCTTCATCGAGGACAACTGGGGCATCGGCCGGATCGGCGACCACTCCTTCGATGCGAAGGCCGGGTCGCTGACGAACATGTTCGACTTCAGCGGCGAGCGTCGCGCGCGAACGCTCGTGCTGGACCCGACCACCGGCCAACCGGCGACGCGGGAAGGCGACCGCAGCCGGCAGGACTGATCGCCGGTCAAAACGGTACGCAGAACGAGGGTGCGCAGCGTGCGCACCCTCGTTCTGTGCCGTCCACCGCACCGACATCTCGATGGCCGGTCCCCGCCCCCGCCACGCTCGGCGCGCAGTGCCCCGCCCTGTTAGCTCGTGCGCTCGTCCTCGAGCTCCGCCAGGAGCCGCTTTGGCGCCGTCATCCGGTAGCTGTCGCGCACGAGCTCCGCGACGAAGTCCCAGTCCACGGCGCCCTCCATACGGATGCCGATCCAGCCCTTGTGGCCAACGTACTTCGGCACGAAGAATCGTCCAGGATCGGACGCCACGAGGGCCGCCTGCATGCCGTCCGGTGCCTTGCACCACAGCTCGACCCGCCCGCTGCCGTGGTGGTTGTCCTCGTACTGCGCGAAGATCTTGTCGCGCACCCGGAACGTCGGCTCGCCCCACGCCTGCTTCTCGCTCGCCTCCGGCAGCGCGAGACAGATCGCGCGTACCCGCTCCAGCGGCTGCTTCCGCACCATCAGCGCCTCCTCGTCGGCCGGCGGTCCGATGCCGGCCTCGCATGATAGAGCCTGCCGGGGCCACCCGTCGCTGCATCGGCCTTGCCGACCCCGCGCAACCATCGTACAATGACGATGCTATGACCGCTACGGAGACTGACCTTGATAGGGTAGCGACGATGCTCCGGGCACTCGGGCATCCCGCCCGCCTGGCGATGCTGCGCACGCTGGCCGACGCCGGCGACGCCACGTGCGTCGACCTCACGCGCCACGTCGCCCTCGCGCAGTCCACCGTCTCCGAGCACCTGCGTGTGCTGCGCGAAGCCGGCCTCATCGAGCAGTGCGGCCCCGGCCCTCGCTCGGGCTACTGCGTGCGGCGCGAGGCGCTCGTCTGGCTCAAGCAGGCGGTGGTCGCGCTGTGAGCGGGGACGAGCAGTTGGGGCGGCGGCTGGCGGCGGAGTTCATCGGCACCTTCGCGCTGGTGTTCGCCGGGGCGGGCGCCATCGTGGTCGACACCAGGCAACCGGGTTCCGTCACGCACGCGGGCGTGGCCGCGACGTTCGGTCTCGTCATCATGGTGATGGTGTACGCGGTCGGACACATCTCCGGCGCGCATTTCAACCCCGGCGTGACGCTGGCGTTCGCCGTGGCACGGCACTTCCGGCGGCGGGACGTGCTGCCCTACTGGCTGGCGCAGGCAGGCGCCGCTGTTGCCGCGGCGCTCACGCTGCGCGCACTCTTCGGCAACATCGCGGCGCTTGGCTCGACGCACCCGTCGGGCTCGGCGGGCCAGTCGTTCGTCCTCGAGCTGCTGCTAACGGCCCTGCTGATGTTCGTCATCATCTCCGTCGCCACCGACACGCGCGCCGTCGGCCAGGCGGCGGCGCTGGCGATCGGCGGCACCGTCGGGCTGGAGGCGATGTTCGCAGGGCCGATCTCGGGCGCCTCGATGAACCCGGCGCGGTCGCTCGGGCCCGCGCTCGTGTCGGGCGAGCTGGGGTCGCTATGGGTGTACCTGCTGGCGCCGCCGCTGGGGGCGGTGCTCGGGGCGCTCGCGTATCAGTTCGTGCGAGGTGACGCATGAGCCCGCCGGTCCGCGTGCTCTTCCTCTGCACCGGCAACTCTGCCCGCAGCATCATCGGCGCCGCGCTGCTGCGGAAGGCGGGCGGCGAGGACTTCGACGTGCACAGCGCCGGCACCAGCCCGAAGGGCATCAACCCGCTGACCGTCCGCATCCTCTCCGACGCGGGCATCGACATCGCGGGCGAGCGCTCGAAGCACGTCTCCGAATACGACGGCCAGGCGTTCGACTACGTGATCACGGTGTGCGACGCGGCGGCCGAGCAGTGCCCCGTCTTCCCCGGCGCCCCGGAGCGCGTCCACTGGAGCTTCCCCGACCCCGCCGCCGTCGAGGGCACGGACGGCGAGCGCATCGCCGCCTTCCGGCGCACACTGCGCGAGATGCAGGCGCGCATCTCGACGTTTGTCCTCGTCGCGCGGCGCAAGGACGAGCGCGGGTAGTCCGCGGGTTCGCCTTCGTCCGCCGAGGGTATCCGGCGGTGGTGCAGGGTGGTACGATCCCGGCACAGCGCGGAGCGCACGCCGCGGAGGGTCGCGGGCGCGGCCAACCTCGCGGCTCCCGCGCGGCACGCATCTGCCGGAAGAGCGTGATCCGGGGCGGCGGCGCCGAGATCAGGGGGAGCGCGATTCATGTCAGGCGGGCGTCCGCGTCCCGGATCTCTGTCGAGCTTCGTTTCGGACATGGCCGACCCGAGCGAGGAGTGGCGCCGTGTCTGCACGGAGCTGCTCGGCACGTTCGTCCTGGTCTTCGTCGCGGCGGGCGCCCCGGCGGTCGGCGCGAGGTTCCCTGGTAGCATCTCGACCGACGCTGCCGTCGTCGCCCCGGCCCTCGCCGTGATCGGCCTGGTGTACGCGTTTGGCGATGTTTCGGGGATGCACATCAATCCCGCCGTGACGATCGGGTTCGCGCTGCGCGGCGCGTTTCCGTGGCACCGCGTACCTGCGTATGTAGTCGCGCAACTGGCGGGCGGGGTCGCCGCGGCCGCGCTGATTCGCTCCCTCGTGGGGGTCGTCGGGCACCTCGGCGCGACAACGCCGGGGGGTGGGGATTGGCGCGCGCTTGTCACGGAAATCACGCTGACCGGGATGCTGGTCGTCGTCATCCTCGGGACGTCGTACGGGGCGAAGATCGTCGGACACAACGGCGCGCTCGCGGTGGGCGGTTGGATCGCCGCCGCGGGCCTGGTGGGGAGTCCGCTGAGCGGCGCCTCGATGAACCCGGCGCGCTCCATCGGTCCGGACCTCATCCGCGGCGACATGGTGAACACCTGGATCTACGTGGTGGGCCCGATCCTCGGCGCGGTGGTGGCGGCCGGGATCGCCACCATCCTCCATGGCCGGCCGTCAGACGCGGAGCGCCGTGCCGCCGAAGGCGCGACGTTCACGCTGCGGCGTATTGCCACCCCCGGCGACGGGGGAGAGACGTCAGCGGCAGCAGACGTGACGCCGCCGCCCGCACGCTAGGCCGTTCGCGGACGTGGGGACGTGGCGGCGCCGCTCTATGCCGGCGCGGATTCGGGAGGGCGCCGGGGCGAAGGCGCTGAGAGGCTCTCCAGGTAGGCCACGAACGATGTGTTCCCGAGCGCCTCGGGGCGGCCCTGCCGGACGATATCGATCGCGCGTTTGCCATCGACGGAGCGCAGCTTCATGACGACGATGGCGTTGAACAGGCCGGAGCGGCTCTTCCCCTTGTGACAGTGCGCGAGCACCTTGTGACCCTCGCGTATCTCCCTCACCGCGAGGTCCGTCAGCGCATCGAGCATGCGCAGATCCGGCAGCTCGGCGTGATCTTCGATCGGCCAGAACAGGTACAGGATCGAGTTTGCCTGCGTGGGCACGTCCGGATCGAGCGTGCCGAACAGATCGACGACGACGTCGATCTTCCGGTCGTGAATCGGCTGCCAGTCGCCGGCGCCCTCCACGGCGCCGCTCTGGTAGAGTTGTCCCTCCAGGATTTCGAACAGTTCCACTGCGGCCTCCAGACAGCGGCCCGCAACGCGCCCGCGGCGGGCCGGTCGAGAGTGTAGCACTGCTCGCGCCGGCGCGGCGAAGGACGGGGCGTGGCCAGCGCGCGGCCTGATGGAATCCGCTGACGGATGCGGCGGACACCGGCGCCGGCCGGTTCCCCGATCGCCCACCCGCGCCCGGCCGCAGGTCAGACGCTGTGGAAGCTGCCCTCGGCCGTGAGCAGGTGGTCGATGTGATTCAGTGACTGGAGCGCGCGGCGCCCATCGCCCGCCGCGACGACGCTGATCGACGTGTGCGCCGGCTGGAAGAACATGTCGTACTTCGATCCGATGATGTGGGCGATGTAGGCGTTGATCACGCCGCCGTGGCAGGCGACCGCGACGCGCTCCCCCGGGTGCGCCGCGATGATCGACTCGATCGCGTCGACGACGCGGCGGCGGAAGTCGGCGCTGGACTCGGAGGAGGGAAAGACATCCCACCGCTTCTCGCGGATCATCCGCTCGCGCACGCCGGCGAGCAGCTCCTCGCCGAAATAGCTGACGGCGGTTTCGTAGGGCGGTACATCGCGAAAGATGCCGACCTCCCGCAGATCCTCGACGACCACCGGCTCGAGCCCGTGACACCGCGCGATCTCACGGCCGGTCTCGAGCGCCCGCTGCAGCGGGCTCGCGTACACCACATCGACCCGCCGGCTGGAGAGCGCCCTGCCGACGAGTCGCGCCTGGCTGCGGCCGAGCGCGCTGAGCGGCGGGTCGAACATCTCGCCCACGGGGCCGTTGCGGTCGTACTCCTGCTGGCCGTGGCGCACGAGCAGCACGTCGGTCACGCCCTGCGCCCCCGAGAGGAACGCCTGCTCGAACACCGAGGGGACCCGCGCGCGCGCCACGGCGCGGCCGATGCGGCCGAGCCCGTCGTCGCGCTCCTCGCCCTGCCGCTGAACTGCCTGTGCTCCGTCCAACATGTCCTCCGTGCCCAGCTCCGCCCTACAGACAAGATACGCGAACGCGCATGAACGGCGGGTTAACCCGCGTTACGAGCCTGTTAGCGTTCTGTGATCGACGCGACGGCATCGGCGAGCACGGCGGGATCCCGCCTGCCCGAGACCGCGATCACCGGCACAAGCCCGGCGATCCGTCGAAACGCATCGGCCGGGGCCGGGCGCGGCGCGCGCAGGTCGTACGGCCCGAAGTCCTTCGCGGTCCCGAGCAAGGCGGCAACGGCCGCATCCGGGTCCAGCGCGCGCTCGCCGAGCCCCTCGTCGTCGGCGCGCCACTGGAGCGCGTAGATGCGACCCAGCGTGGCGCTCAGAAGCGACCGCGCACCCAGATCCCGCTCGACGTCAACGTCGGTCTTCTCCTCATACTGCCAGAGCTCGGCGGGCGGCAACGCGCTGTACAGGCGGCGCCGCGCGCGTGGCAGCAGGCGCGCCAGCGCCTTGCTCGCGAGCAGCGTGCCCGGGTTCACGCGCGGCTGCTTGGGCAGTCCGGCCGCGTCGACATCGACGGCGCCCGCGCGCATCAAGACACGGTCGTTGCTGAGAAAGTCGAAGCCTCCGCGCTCGACGAGCCGCAAGGCGACCGAGCTCTTGCCCGACCCCGAGTTCCCCAGGAACACCAGCGCCCGGCGATCGCGCCGGCCCACGACGGCGGACGCGTGCACCATCACGTACCCCTGGTCGAGCAGCGAGAGCCCGAACAGCGTCCCGATGAGATTGATGACCTGGTTGGCGTGCGCCTCCACGTCGCCGGCGATGCGCTTCTCCGCCCCGCCCAGGACGATCAGCATGCCCGTGCGGTCCTTGAGGATGAACCGTACGCCGTCCTCCGTGTCGTAGGACCGCTCCTTGAGGCGGCGGCCGGGCGAGGGCCGCCAGGGCCGCATGCGCGCGGCGTCATAGACGGGCGTCTCTGCAAGCGCGCGCAATTCCACGTCCGCGGGCGCTCCTCCCGGAGACAGGTACGGAGCGAAGTAGGACTCGAGTCTCGCGGCAAGGCGCAGGCTGTCTGTTTCCACCGCGACCGTGCACGCGAGGAACCTCAGTTCGATCCGCGCCGTCACCGGGCGGGGCTCGCCCATCATCCCGCCGCCAGCGTCCGCACGACGTGGCGCGCGTACGCGAGCGACGCGTCGACCCCGGTCGCCTCCAGCAGTCCGCGGAAGCCCCCGAAGGCGCTGACTTCATAGAGCAGGAAGTCATCGTCCTGCTCCACGAGATCCACCACCGTGTAGTCGAGCGCGAACAACGCCGCCGCGCGCTCCGCATAGGCGATCCCCCGCGGCGACAGGTCGCACGGCGCGTACCTGCCGCCACGGTCGGTCGTCGTGATCCACTCACCGTCGGCGGCGATACGGTAGAACGCGCCGACGAAGCGCCCGCCAACCACGGCCGCCCCGATGTCGCGCCCGGGCGCCGCCACGAACTGCTGCACCAGCGACCGCTCCTCCACGATCCCCGGCGCCGTGCCGCCGGCCCGCACGCGCACCATGCCGCGGCCCTTCGACGTGTAGACCGGCTTCACGACCGCGTCGCCGACCGCCGCCAGCGCCAGCGGGAGCATGTTGGCGCCGACAGCCAGCGTGCGCGGGACCGGCAGCCCCGCCTCGGCGAGGAGCAGCGTCATCCAGTACCGGTCCATCGCCCGCTCGATCGACTCGCTCGGGCTGAACACGCGCACGCCGTCATGTTCCAGCGCCCGCAGCGTGTGCAGGCGCAGGCGGTTCCACGGGCTCGCCTGGTCGCCGAGCTTCTTCACGACCACCGCGTCCAGGCCGCGGAGCGGCGTGCCGCGCCACGCGACGGTCCCGCCCGCGATGTCGTGCGACATCTCGCCGAGGGAGAAGACGTGCGTCTCCACGCCCTCCCCGCGCAGCGCCTCGGCGAGCCGCTCGCTCGACCAGGCGCCAGGGATGCCGGCGACGGCGACCTTCATAGGCGCAGCTTCCTGCACACTTTCTTCAGATGCTTGAGCCCCTCCGCGAACAACGTCTCTGCGCGCTCGCCGTCGTCCGTCAGTCTCGCCGACGTGATCAGGGCGCGCGCCCGGGCCAAACGCAGGCGGTCGCCGAACGTGCGGTCGTGGTTCCGCTCGGCGAACTCCTCGATCCGCTGCAGAAAGACGTCGTGGACCACGCCGATCGTCCTGGCGATCTTCTTCTTCGGGAACTGGCGGAACGTCGATGTCAGCAGGACGCCCGCGTCTCCCGCATAGTCACCGTACCGCGAGCGGTGCACGTCGATGAACACCACCTGCCGCGTCGCCGCGTCGTACACGACGTTGTTGGCGTTCAGGTCGCCGTGGACCCAGACGCTGAACGGCGGCGCAAGCATCGCCTCGCGCCGCTGCAGCATGTCGAGCGCGCCGAACATGCCGCCGTACTTGGCGAGCTCCTCCTTCGCGAGGTCTTCCAGGCGCGGATGGCGGCGCAGCACGTCGCGCAGGCGCTGCCGGATCTGCTGCGCATAGTCGAGGCGCGCCGGCCGCGTCACGAGGGTGCTCGACCAGATGTCGATGAGCGCCTCGACGAAGGCCTGCATGGCCGCGAACTTCAGCTCGTCGGCGTCGGGCGAGAGAAGAAGCTCGTGCAGCAGCGTACCGTCGGCGAACTCGCGGAGCACCGCCCGCCGGTCTTTGTCCTGCGCCCGCCCGATGAGGTGCGGCGTGTGCAGCGGCGCCACGTGCTCCCACTCGATGCCGCGCTCGATCTCCTGATCCATCTTCTCCCGCGTCCCCTCTTTGAAGAGGAAGCGGCTGCCGTCCGGACTGTCGATCTCGAGCACCACCGCGCCGGAGATGCCATCCCAGAAGTGCCGGTAGACCATCGGGCCGCTGCGGTTCGCCTCCGCCAGCAGCGTCTCAAGTTGCTTGAACTGCGGGTACTTCAGCCGGGTACCGGTCACGGAGAAGAACGCCGCTTCCCCGATGTTGAGCACGAAGTCCGCCGTCTTCTCGAGGTACTTCATGGCCGCCAGCACGTGCAGCAGGTAGCGCGCATGCCCCTCGCCCCGGTCGAGCATCTGCGTCACCTGGTGCAGATCCTTCACGTAGAGCTCGTCCATGTCACGCTCGAGCTCGCAGGCGCTCCTCGCACGGTCGAGATCCTGATCGATGAATCCGCGCACCCCTTCATCCATCGCGCGCAGCGCGATCTCTGACAGGTCCGCCAGGTCGAAGTCGATGCCAGGAGCGGGCTCCGCCGCCATCATGATCGAGTGCTTCGCGATGTGACACGCGGCGTCGCCGATCCGCTCGAGGTTGCTCAGCACACGCAGCGCGGCGCGCCAGCGGCGCGCCTCCGAGACGTTCGCGCCCACATTGCCGATGGCCTCGAAGATGCGGTCCTCGAGCGCGAAGTAGACGTTGTCTACCTGGTCGTCACGCTCGACGACCCGATCGGCGCCCGCCGGGTCTCGGTCGTGGAAGGACGTAAGCGCGTCAGAGAGCTGTTCCTTGACGGTGACGGCCATGCCCGCCAGGGCGCGTTCCAGTTCCCTCATGCAGAGAGCGCCTCAATCCACTCACGAGGTGCCGTCCCGGTCGATACGCGCGCCGGCGGCCGCGGCGTGACCGCTATTCGGTGTAGGTGGCTGGTTCGCCCGGCGCGGTGCCGGGGACGATCAGAAGGCCCGCCGGCGGCGCAGCTTCCTCTTCCCGAGGCTGGCGCCAGCTGATGCTGATCTCTACGTCCGTCTTGCCCTTGTCGGCATCGGCCGCAACCTCGATCTCGACCTTTACGTCGGCGGGCACCTGCAGCGTCAGCGATGCGTCCCCGGACTCGACGAGCATCGTGTGTTCGCGCATGCCCTTTGCGAGCGACTCGAGGTACTGCGCGGCCTCAGCGGCGCTGAGCGTCCCTGCGAACTCCACTTTCTCCTTCGGCGGCATGCCGTCCTCCCTCTTTCTGCGATGGCCGCTATGCGACGGCATCGGCCGCCGTCTCGCGCCACTTGGCGACCCGCTTGACTTCCTGGCACAGCTCGACGACAGATCGCGCGTACGGCTTCGCGTGGACGCGCGTCCGCTTCGCTTCGAACGCCTCGCGCACCGCTCCGAAGCCGACGGCCGCCGGGGAGATCATAGTACTCCGGATGCCCACCTGGAGGTAGAAGTGCGCATCGCTGCCGCCGGAGAGCGGCAGGCCGTGCTGCTCGGCCAGCGCGACGACCTCGCGCTCTCCGCCGTGGTCGCGCCCGTTCACCTCGACCGCGTGGACCCGCTTGAACATCTCCTCATCGAGCTTCGCCGCCTCCTTACCGCCGCGGAAGGGGTGCGCCAGGATGAGGACGAGGTCACGCGCCCGCGCTTCCCGCGCCAGCTCGATCGCCGGCACGTGGTTCCACTCAGACAGCTTGGGGCAAAATGCGTTGTCCAGACCGGCGAGCTCATCGAGCGGACCAACGACGATGAAGTCCACCCGCTCCGCCACCGTCACTTCCGCGCCCGACAACACCGTGAACTCGGGGGCCACGCGATACCCACCGTCCGTGTACGCGTAACGCTCTCGGAGCGCGTCGTGCATCTCCCAGAAGTTCACGGCGTGGATGTGCTCCGTCAGCGCGAAGCCGTCCAGACCGCGCCTCCTGCCGAGGCGCACGAGCCGTTCCAGGTTCCCGTGGTCGTACGCGAAGCTCTTGGACAGCCTGCTGTGGACATGCAGGTCGATCTTCAAGGTTGCAACCTCCGTGCTCTTCATAACGCATCCCGCTTTATCGCCGCGTTAAGCCAGATTAACACTTGGTACCACTCAGGTGCATAGTCTGGCGGACAGATCTTGGCGGAATGCCCGCGCCCTTGCCTCCCCGGGGGCCGGCCGGCCACGGGCGAGGCGGCGGGCGAGGCAGCCCCGCCCCCCGCCGTCCCGCGTCCCCGCCATCCGTCCGTTGACCCCGCGTTAATCGCGCTTAATCGCCCGTTAAACCGCGGCCTCTACCCTCATCTGTGACATCGGAGGCCGCGCGGACGGTCCGCGTGGAACGTTGAGAGGAGTGAGGGTCTGTGATCATCAACAGGTGGAGGGCGCGCCGGCTGCTCGCGCTGACGGCGGCCGGGGCCATCGCAAGTGCGCTGCTGCTCGGGGCATGCGGCGGCGGTACGAGCAGCGCCGACAAGACCGCGACGGCCGCCGCGGCGGCGCCGGGGACCACGCCGGCAAGCGCGGCGACGAGTTCCGCACCGGCCTCGACGCTCAGCCCGCCCGCGGACGTGGGTAAGAGCGACAAGGCGCAGATCACGGGCGCCGGCTCAACGGCGCTGACGCCGTTCATCACGACGATCGCCGACCTGTATCACAAGAACGTCGCGACCGGCGTCTCTCTGAACTACGGCTCCATCGGCTCCGGCGGCGGCATCTCGCAGTTCACGGCGAAGACCGTGGACTTCGGCGCGTCCGACATCTACCTGGACGACGCGCAGATCCAGAAGGCCGGCGGTGCGGTGCTGAACATTCCCGTCATCCACTGGGCGGTGGCGATGACCTACAACATTCCGGGCTTCAGCTCGAAGCTCGACCTCAGTCCGGACACCATCGCCGGCATCTACCTCGGTACCATCAAGAAGTGGAACGACCCGGCGATCCAGGCCGACAACCCCGGCGTCTCGCTGCCGGACCTGAGCATCACGACGGTGCACCGCAGCGACGGCTCCGGCACGACGATGAACTTCACCAGCTTCCTCGCGGGCGTCAACGCCGGCTGGAAGGCGCAGGTCGGCGCGGGCCTCTCCGTGAAGTGGCCGGGCGGCGTCGGCGGCAAGGGCAGCGAGGGCGTCACCGCCGCCGTCAAGAACGCCCCCGGCACCATCGGCTACGTCGAGCTCTCCTACGCGCTCCAGAACAGCCTGCCCGTGGCATCGGTCAAGAACGCCGCCGGCAGCTTCATCAAGCCCACGCTCGATTCGACGACGGCGGCGGTGGCGGCGCAGGTGCCCACGGCGCCCGCCGACCTGCGGTTCCTCATCGTCAACCCGCCGGCGAGCGCCCCGACCGCCTACCCGATCGGCGCCAGCACCTGGGTGCTCGTCTACAAGGACTACCCGGCCAGCAAGTCGGCCGAGGTGAAGGCGATGGTGGACTTCCTCTGGTGGGCGATTCACGACGGACAGAAGTACGCCGCACAGGTAGACTATTCGGCGATGGCGCCGAACCTCGTGCAGAAGGCCGAGCAGGCGCTGAAGAGCATCACCATCGGCGGCCAGCCGGCGCTCGGCAACTGACCGTCCCGCGGATGATGACGCAGGCATGACTGCCGGGCCCGGGCGAGCGGCGCGCCGCTCGCCCGGGTCTCGCGCCGCCACCCACGCGGCGGCCGGATGGAGCGCTCGCGCATGCAGATAGACGATCTTCACCGCCGCGACCAGATCGAAGACATCGTCGGCGGGCATGGATCCGCGGTCGGCGAGATCCTGTTCCGCACGGTCCTCCTGGTGGCGGTCGCGCTGGTCCTCGGCATCCTCGTCGGGTTGTTCGTCGAGCTGGTGCTGCGGTCGCGGCTGTCGTTCGCCGCGAACGGCTGGCCGTTCCTCTGGACGAGCACATGGGATCCCGTGCACGAGGTCTTCGGTGTGCTGCCGTACTTCTACGGGACGCTGCTGACCGCCGTCGCCGCCATGCTCCTCGCGAGCGCGCTCGGCGTCGGCGTCTCGCTCTTCCTTGTCGAGCTTGCGCCGGGGTTCCTCGCGCGCCCGGTCAGCTTCATGGTGGAGATGCTGGCGGCGATCCCGAGCGTGGTCTACGGCCTGTGGGGCATCTTCGTGCTCGCGCCGTGGCTGCGCGTCTACGTCGAGACGCCGCTCCACGACCACCTCGGGAGCATCCCACTGTTCTCGGGCTACCCGATCGGCATCGGCTATCTGACCGCCATCGTCGTCCTGACGGTGATGGTGCTGCCCACCGTCGCCGCCGTCTCGCGGGACGTGGTGGCAGCGGTGCCGCGGTCGCAGCGCGAAGCCGCGCTCGCGCTCGGGGCGACGCGCTGGGAGATGATGCGCATCGCGGTGCTGCCGTTCGCCCGCAGCGGCATCATCGGGGCGAGCATCCTCGGGCTGGCACGGGGCGTGGGGGAGACGATCGCCGTGGCGATGGTGATTGGGGCCTCGCCGTCGATCACGCTGTCGCTGTTCCACCCCGGCTACACCATGTCGTCGCTCATCGCCAACGAGTTCACCGAGGCGACCACGAGCCTCTATCGCAGCACGCTCATCGAAGTGGGGCTGGTGCTGTTCCTCGTCACGCTCGCCATCAACATCATCGCGCGCCTGCTCGTCTGGAGGGTGACGGGCGGCGAGCGGCCAGGGGGCGCGCTCGTATGACTGCGTCAGACAGGCGGCGCGCGCTGGGCGCCCGCTCGAATCGGCGGCGCGCGCTGCAGGACCGCGCCATGCGCGGCCTGATCTGGCTCGCGGCGGCGGTCGCCGTGTTGCCGCTGCTGCTCATCCTCTACTACGTCGCGAGCCAGGGCTTGCCGGCGCTGCGCGCATCGCTGTTCACGGCGGGGCCGCGGCCGGTCGGCCAGGCCGGGGGCGGCGTGCAGCCGGCCATCGTCGGCAGCCTGATCATGGTCGGGCTGGGCACGCTCATCGGCACCCCCGTTGCCGTCCTCACCGGCATCTACGTGCGCGAGTACGCCGGCGGCCGTGCGGCGGTGGTGGTGCGTTTCCTGATCGACGTCCTCGCCGGCATCCCTTCGATCATCGTTGGCCTGTTCATCTACGGTCTGGTCGTCGTGCCGATGGGCAGCTTTAGCGCGATCGCCGGTGCCATGGCCTTGGCCGTGATCCTGATCCCGGGCGTCGCGCGGATCACGGACGAGATGCTCGCGCTGGTGCCGCACTCGGTGCGCGAGGCCTCGTACGCGCTCGGCGTACCGCGCTGGAAGACGGTGGTGAAGGTGGTGCTCCCAGCCGCGATGAACGGCGTCGTGACCGGCGTCGTGCTCAGCGTCGCCCGCATCTCCGGCGAGGCGGCGCCGCTGCTCTTCACGGCACTCGGCAACAGCGTGACGAGCACCGCGCTGAAGCAGCCGATGGACGCGTTGCCGCTCCGGATCTATCTCTACGCGAGCGGGCCGTACAAGGTCTGGCACCAGCAGGCCTGGGCGGCGTCGCTGGTGCTGGTGGGCCTCGTCCTCTGCTTTGCGCTGGCGATGCGGCTCATCTTCCGGCGGCCGACGTTCTCCTGATCAAGACGCAGCGCGCCACCCGC
>JADEYI010001442.1_pt1 | contig 17960 bp, 13 predicted proteins | sample 8542331 | NCBI WGS metagenome assembly JADEYI01 (sample SAMN16510988, study PRJNA670497) | mine drainage metagenome | isolation source: biofilm near Copperflume 1 | place: Germany: Marsberg coppermine Kilianstollen | collected 2018-02
TCTCTGGAATATTCGGTATCTTCGATACCTTTGCGCTCATGCTGGGCGCACACATTGTGTCCTATTACATGCTGGGGTGAGCGATTGATTCAAAGTTTTCTTTTCTTAAATTCGTTCTGTGCCGGGGACAAGAACGCTTTTCAAAATCCCAGCATGCAATAAACACAGGGCGTTGTCAGCCATAGGGTCGGGACAAATTGGTTTTCAAACAAAACGGCTGACGAACTACTAACAAAGATTTTCCTCATGGACAAGTTAACGGCTCGGTGGCAACTTGGACTTTGAAAAAATAAACATTGGACAGCTTAAAAATTAATACAGCCGACACTCGTGTTTTTAAAAGGATTCTCCTCCAAAATTTGCCCCACTCATTTCGAACATGCAAGAGCCAAATCCCCACCCACAAAGGATAAACCATTAAAGATTTAGCCCTATATTTGAAATTAACCTCATCTACTCGTTTTAACCATGACCGAACTTATCTGGGAAGGCAAATACAAAGACGGAAAGAAAGTTACACCCGTACGCATTGCCCTTCCCTTTCAGACGATTGAGACCGTTAACGAAAGCGCTCAACAACGACAAAAAACGCTTGACTTCTTTGCAGCCGAACCTACCGCAGACTTTAATAATAAAGAGTGGCGTAACCGACTTATTTGGGGAGATAAGAAATATGTTCTCCCAAGTTTACTGCCCGAGTTTGCCGGAAAAGTAAACCTGATTTACATAGACCCACCTTTTAATGTAGGTTCTGATTTTTCTTTTACAGCAACCATTGCCGACCATCCTGATTCTGATGAAGACGAAACAACAGAGTTCATAAAACAACCCAGTATTATTGAGCAGAAAGCTTACCGCGACACATGGGGTAAAGGGCTTGATAGTTATATGCAATGGTTTTACGAAACCGCATTATTATTAAAAGAACTTCTTGCCGAAGATGGAAGTATTTATGTGCATTTAGATTGGCATGTGTCTCATTACGCTAAAACCATTTTGGATGAAGTTTTCGGTTATGAAAATTTTAGGAATGAAATTGTTTGGAAAAGAAAAACAGGAACCGCTAATTCAAAAAACGGTTTTGGTATCCAAACTGAAAGCATCTTCTTCTATTGTAAAGCAGACAACTATAAATACGAACGACAATTCAGAAAGGAAGGTGTTTCGGAGAAGGAAATAGATGAAAAGTTTAATCTAATAGATGAGATAGGTAGAAGATATTGGAGCGGAGATTTAGGAAGTCCCAACCCAAGACCAAATCTAACTTACGTCTACAAAGGCTACCAACCACCTAAAAACGGTTGGGCAGTTAGTGTTGAACTTATGAAGAAATGGGATGAAGAAGGGAAACTCATATTTCCAAAGGATAAGAGTGGAAGAATAAGAAGAAAAATGTTTCTTGATGACTGGCAGGGATTCGAGGTTCAAAATTTATGGGACGATATTTCCCCTGTTCAACCCCAATCTAAAGAGAGGGTCGAATACAAAACGCAAAAGCCTGAAAAACTTATTGAAAGAATAATAAATACAAGCAGTAGCGAAGGTGACTTAATTCTTGATTGTTTTTGCGGAAGCGGAACAACAGCTGCCGTTGCAGAAAGACTAAACAGAAGATGGATAACCTGTGACCTTGGAAGATTTGCAATTCATACTGCAAGAAAGAGATTTTTAGGAATCAACAACGTAAGGCCTTTCATAGTACAAAATCTCGGAAAGTATGAGCGTCAGCAATGGATGAACGCGGAATTTGAAAATCCGGAAGATCGGTTGCTTCAAGAAAAAACATACCGGCATTTTATTTTAGAGCTCTACCACGCTAAGTCATTGGATGGCTACACTTGGTTACATGGAGCAAAAGCTGGAAAGATGATTCATGTTGGTGGAGTAGAAACACCCGTAACAGTGGATGATATAAAAGCCACTATCAAAGAGTTTTGGAAATTAGTAGGGAAAGAAAAGTCCGTTGAGAAAAACCATATCGATTTTTTGGGTTGGGACTTTGCGTTCGATGTAAACGAAACCGCCAAACAGTTTGCTGCGGAAAATAATGTGCAGATTCATCCCATTAAAATTCCACGCGAAGTATTGGAGAAGAAAGCAGTTGATCAAGGTGATATAAAATTTTACGAGCTCGCTTCGCTGGGTATAAAAACCAAAACCAATAAATTAACTGTAAGCGTCACGCTCGAAAATTTTACCATACCGCCTGATGATGTGCCAGAAGATGTGCAGGGAAAAATTACTCATTGGAGCCAGTGGATTGACTATTGGGCAATCGACTGGAACTATCGTGACGATACATTTCACAACGAATGGCAGAGCTACCGAACAAAGCAAAATCCAAAAATTGAATTGATAGCAGGTTATGCTTACGAGAAAAAGGGAAAATATACCGTGCTCATAAAAGTGATAGACATCTTGGGCAACGATACAACGAAAGCGATTGAGATTACTGTGTAACTTTATAGAGCGGGGAGTATTTTGTTCAACCCCGTTGGGGTTTGGTTTAGATAGTTATGTGTATTTGCACCGCATTTTGTGCGGTGTTATTATAAGTTTAATCCCTTCGGGATTAGGATTACGTTGGGATTTAAAATGAATAACTCGGGATGGAAATTATAAGTTTATCCCTTTGGGATCAGGATTTCGCTTAAATTGGTATGCTGCCAACGTTAGCAAATCGAGAAATCCCGAAGGGATTAAATATGAATAACTCCGGATGCAATCCGGGGAGACTCCGGAAGTAATCCGGGAAACTCCGGATGTAATCCGGGGAGACTCCGGATGCAATCCGGGGAGACTCCGGAAGTAATCCGGGAAACTCCGGATGTAATCCGGGGAGACTCCGAAGATGGAATACCGTGCAAACTCCCGGGAAGTAGAGCCCAAAATCCCGAAGGGATTGAATTTACGTAACCGCAGATGAAATCTGCGGGGAACAAAAAAGATAAGTAATACAGAACCGCGAAGCGGTTCAACAAAACCATGAGCACCTACACGCAGATTCTTTATCAAATTGTATTCAGCACTAAAAACCGCGCTCCGATCTTAATTGTTGACCAACGAAAGGAACTTTTCAAATACATCGCGGGTATTCTTGAAAACAAGAAATGCCATCTTTATCAAATAAATGGAGTGGATGACCACCTCCATATTTTAACTCACTTACACCCCTCCATCGCCTTATCCGATCTGGTGAAGGACATTAAATTGGCGAGCACTAAATTTATTAAAGAGAAAGGAATCTTTCCAGACTTCTCAGGTTGGCAAGATGGGTATGGTGCTTTTACTTATTCCGTTGACCGCAAAGATATTTTAATCAATTACATTAAAAATCAAGAAGAACATCACCGAACAAAAACATTTCGCGAAGAGTATATTGCCTTACTTACAGAACATGGTGTTTCCTATGAAGAAAAATATTTGTTATAGTTCAACCCCTGCAGGGTTGTTGTCATCGACTTGTGAGGGCACGGCATTTCATGCCGTGTTATTGAATGTTAAATCCCTTTGGGATTTAGAGGTTAGAAATAGTTCAACCCCTGCGGGGTTGTTGTCATCGACTTGTGGGGGCACGGCATTTCATGCCGTGTTATTGAATGTTAAATCCCTTCGGGATTAATCCAGAACAAAATGGGAAAAAGAAAAACATCGGAAAAGGGACAAAAGGATATTTTTAATATTCAAGAGCAATTAAATACTGCCGCTTGTGTTCCCGCCATTCGCGAGGCTGTAAAGGCTTGGCGTGCCAATAAGTATAAGGGCATTACCGCAACCACAAGAGAACTGCTTAATTTTTGGTTTCACACCGATCACGTGTTGCACAACGGGCAAACCTTTCGCTACCATACAGCTCAACGCGAAGCCATTGAAACGTTGATATTCATTTTTGAAGTGAAGAAAATAAGGAACAGGAAAAACCTGTTAGAAACCTATGCTTTTGATACCAAAGAACTGCGTCTTCCTCCCTATGACGAGTTTGCTCGGTATTGCGTGAAGATGGCCACGGGCAGTGGCAAAACAAAAGTAATGGCCATGGCCATTGTTTGGCAATTCGCCAATGCTGTAAAAGAAGACGATACTCAGTTTGCTAAGAACTTTTTAGTGCTTGCCCCAAACGTAATTGTATTCGACCGCCTGCGTACTGACTTTGAAAGTGGAAGAGTATTCAAAACTGATCCGCTCATTCCAAAACACTTCTCATGGTGGTGGGAAATGGAATATTATATGCGTGGTGACACAGAGCGAACAAATAGTGAGGGCGCATTATACCTAACCAACATTCAACAGTTTTATGAACGCGGGAATAGAACAGCCGATGAAGAGCCTGAGATAATGACATCTATGCTCGGCTCAAAACCTCCAGCCACCAAAACAGAAATTTCAGATTTTGATGAACGCATTGCCAAGCGCGATGGGTTGACAATGGTATTGAACGATGAAGCCCACCACACACACGATGAAGAAAGTGAGTGGAACAAGTTTATTAGAAGATTGCACACGCAAAGACCACTTTCTTTACAGTTAGACGTTTCGGCAACACCTCGATATAGCAAAGGTTCTCTATTTGCCTGGACTGTGTTTGACTATCCGCTCAAGCAAGCTATTCTTGATCGGATTGTAAAGCGACCCATCAAGGGCATTTCAAAAATAGATGAAGCAAAATCAGATGTAGCAAGCGTTCGCTACAAAGGTTTTCTTACTGCAGGGGTTGAGCGTTGGAAAGAATACAATGAACAACTAACTCCTTTAAAGAAGAAGCCGATCCTGTTTGTGATGATGAGCAACACAGAAGAAGCAGACGACATTGGAGATTGGCTAAGAACGAAATACCCGAATGAATTTGGAGGAGATAAGACGTTGATTATCCACACCGACAAATCGGGTGAAGTCTCCAAGAAAGATCTGGACGCTGCCAGAAAAATGGCTCGCGATGTTGACCACGAAAAAAATCAAACCAATGCCATCGTATCTGTTTTGATGTTACGCGAAGGTTGGGACGTGCAAAATGTAACGGTGGTTGTTGGATTAAGACCGTACAGTGCAAAGGCAAACATTCTTCCCGAGCAAACTATTGGTCGCGGACTTCGCCTGATGTTCCGAAATCAAGGAGATAATTACACCGAGCGTGTTGATATTATAGGCAACGGGGCTTTCATGGAATTTGTAGATGACCTTGAACGCTTAGAGGAGCTGAAATTTGATACATTCCAAATCGGAAAAGACAAACTAAAGATAATTACAATACAGTCAGTTGAGGATAAAAAGCAATTTGATATAGGTATTCCCGAAATCTCCCCTGTTCTCGGAAGGAAGAAATCACTCGCAGACGAAATCGGAGCAATTGATGTAATGAAATTCAACATCAATAAACTTCCACTAAAGGGAAAAGACATTCAGGAAATAAAATCCTTTGTTTATGAAGGCAGAGACATCCTCACAGACGAGAAACTATTAGAGCGGGAGTATAAAATTCCACCAGCCCAAACCGCAGAAGAAGTAATTGGCTACTATGCAAGGCAGATTTCGCAAAACATAAAGTTACCTTCTCAATTTGCAGTTTTAGCACCAAAGATTAGGGACTTCTTTGAACGAAAAGCTTTTGGTCAGTCCGTTGATTTAACAGACAAGAATGTAATACTTGCCATGAGTAGTAACATCGCCAGTTTTGTGGTAATAAAAGAATTTGAGAAAGCGTTGCGTGAAATTGTGATCGAACACAAAGAGCCTCAATTGCTTTCTGCCAATCGTTTTCTTTCAACTACTCCGCCTTATCCAACTTCCAAGAAACTGTTAGAAGCGAAAAAGACAGTATTCAACTATACAGCTTGCGGCAATGAATTTGAATATGACTTTGCCAAGTTTCTCGAAAAGGCAGAAGATATTAAGGCATTCGCTAAAATCCCTGACCAGTTTGGTTTTTGTGTGCAGTACACCGACACTATCGCCAACATAAGAAACTACTTCCCCGACTTTATAGCAGTTGCCGAAGATGGAACAAAATGGATTGTAGAGACCAAAGGCCGTGAAGACATCGAAGTAAGATTGAAAGATAATGCAGCTATGAATTGGTGCAAGGCAGCAACTGAGTTGACAAAAGAGAAATGGCGGTATTTAAAAGTTCCTCAAAAGGAATTTGAACAACTCCATCCCGATACATTTGAGGAATTAGTTGCAGGTATCAATCCTCCAACTTTGTTTGATTAATATGAAGCAGAAGTTGAAATTTTACGAACTATTAAAGTCAAATACATGGCTCAGTATTGAGCTGACCTTTTTAAAACTCTATCCCGAGCAAGAAGAACATACGAAAACTATGAGATAATGGTTGAACGAAATCCTTTGACAGTTGACTATTACAAGCACTGTCAGGAAATAATTGACGAATACAACAGAGGGAAAGACGAACTAGTAATTAAGGAAACTTTTAGAAAATTAATTGAACTCATTAACTCCTATTCCGAGGAAGAAGCTGATACTAAACGAGAAGGTCTGACAGATGAACAGAAAGCAATCTTTGACATTTTAAGACACGGTAAAAAGTTGGTGGAAGAAGAGAAAAACGAAATCAAGAAAATCTCAGTAGAGTTACTCGAAGAACTGAAACAAGAGAAATTAAAGGTTGAGCAGTGGGTAGACAAATCAGTAACAGCAGCAGCAGTTTTTAATCCGGTAAGCAAAACACTCTTTGAAACCTTGCCCTACCCGACTTATCAAACAAACGACATTGAGTATTTACGGACAGTATTAGCCTACGCTATTTCATCCCGATTTTACCTTGGATATTTAAGTGTAAGACTTTAAATTAAAGCGTCATCGAAATTCATTGCACCGTGATTTGTAGTGCGACAAACATCATTCATGGGTGTATTTCAAATTATCTCAACTGTTAATCACAACAGGTGATGGCCTTAGTGGCGATCTTGGCCGTTTAACCACTGTGATCCCTGTGTGGTTTGATTTTTTTACCACAGAAAGTACAGCGAAAATCACAGAGGGCAAAGAGAAATGCAAATGGGTTATGTCGCTACAAATCTGAAATAAACCTTATCCATTGATGTTAAATGGTAATGTATTAAATCGATATATCAGCCAGTTGCAGACCGCTGAAGGGTTAGGTACTATGATATAGTTTACAAATGGTGTTAATAAAAATCCACCACCTTGAAAAAGCATGACTAAGAAACAGACAAAACAGCCTGCCCCACCCTGGCGGGCAATACTCAGAATCGTATTGCTGGTGGCCACCGTCATCTCCATGTTTTTCGTACCATGGATTTTAGTGAGGGCGTGGATACTTCCCCTACCGGATACCGTTCAAGAACAATTAGATGAAGCCATAGGGCTTGGGTTTGATGGAATGATTGTTTATGTAGACCAAGCTGGTAAACCACCTCAGTATTTTGCTTCTGGCTGGCACGATCGAGAAACTAAGATTCCGGCCAAACCTCAAGCCCTATTTAAGCTTGCCAGCATCAGCAAGCTGTATGATGCGGTGGCTGTCACCAAATTGGTAAGTGATGGACGTCTTTCTTTGGATAAAACCATCGCTGATTATTTACCGGAGCTTGTAGGAAGAATTGAAAACACTGAGAAAATTACCTTGAGATTGATGGTGCAGCACCGCTGTGGTATTCCCAATTTTACGGACGCTCCGAATTTCTGGGCAGCTCCAACAAAGACCTATGAAGAAAGTCTTGCCTTGATCCTGGACAAGCCAGCCAACTTTGAACCTGGTGAAGACTATGAGTATTGCAACACAAACTATCTGTTAATTAATAAGATAATGGATGATGTACTGGGTTATCCGAACTTCCAATTCATTAAGGAAAAAATACTAGGACTACTCCATCTTAACCATACCTTTGGTTCGCTAAGTGAAGTGAATTTAGACGATGTGATGAGTGGCTACCATGTAGGACATCCCTTTGATTTAAAAGCAGACGAACATGGCATGTTGGCCACAGCAGAAGACGTGGGTACTTTCCTAAGGGCATTGAACGATGGATCATTGTTTGAACCGGGAGAACAGGAAATATATTCCTCGATTTACAGGTATGAACATGGCGGTTGGGTTCCGGGATACCAAAGTTTCGCAAAATATCACAAAGACCTTGATGCTGTTGTTGTTGAGTTCTACAGCACAACCGATTCAAAACTATACCTATGGAATTTGTCAGAAATTATAAATAATAGAATTGTTAAAATACTGAAACGGCAAAAAGCCCACAACAACATTTAAAATATAATTGGAATTAGTGCCACCGTAATGAACGACTCAGCGCAACAACATCAGATGAATTAACGTAATGTAAGAAAACAGAAAAAATCAATATGAATAACATTCAAAAAGACATGGTGACCACTGCTCGTATCACCGGGGTTTGGTACTTAATTTTGGGAATAACCGGAATGTTAGGCTTTTTGGTATTTCACCCTCAGCTCTATGTTATCAATGATCCTGAAAAAACGCTGGCTAATCTTACCGAACACGAATCACTTGCCCGTATCCGGCTTCTATTGGAATTAGCGATTGTTGTCTCGCAGGCGCTTGCGGCCGTTTGGTTTTATAAACTCTTTAAAAGTATCAATGATTGGGCTGCACTAACCTTGAATATTTGGGGAATGATGAATTCGGTAGCGATCATGATCAGCGCCATTGCGATGGGGTCAGCAATTGCAGTGGCAGGCTCTTCCACTCAATCATTGAATGATAAAGTCGTTTTGATACAAGTTTTCGGACAACTCATTAATAACGCCTGGGGAGTTGGCAGTCTTTTCTTTGGGCTCTGGCTGATACCAATGGGATACCTTGTTGTGAGTTCTAAGGCTATGCCCGCTTGGCTTGGCCGCATACTAATCATCGGAGGCGTAGGTTACATTCTAAATACCTTCGTCAATTACACAGGGCTTTCAAATGCTTGGCTAGATTTTTTGGTGCTACCCGCCACGGTAGGAGAATTCTGGATGATTGGATACTTATTAGTATATGGAATCCGCACATCCAAGGATTAATTGCGATTCACAAAAAAATCGAGTTATTAATTTGTAAGTTGCTAACGTGTGCATTTCAAAAATATGAACCCCTCACCCAAAGAGTTTCTGCGTTAATGTAAAGTTTTCAACCCCTCACAGGGGAGAGGGCTGCAGACGAGTGGTGTAATCGAATTGAGAAGTTCGCTGAGGATTAGACTGTTATGTGTCAAATTGTAATGCACCCGTTGCTAACTTAAAACCTGTCCTGTTGGAATTCCTTTAAACAAGGCGCATACGTAGTAAATTTGGTGTTATCTTAGTGATGTCGTTGATTTAAGATTTATCGATTCTAAAACAGCTCTTGTCAATGAACTGAAAGGTGAGCTTAAATACTGACAAGATGTTTTTCTAAAAATGGTAAAAAAAGCTAGACTTGACTTTATAGAATGGATTCCTTGAGACTTTTTAAAACAAAATCGGGTACCGTAATTTCTTATAAAGGAAATTTTTATGATTTTCCTTTTCCTTGGGATGCCCTCATTAACCGGGATCATTTGTATGAATACCTGGTTGAAGAAATTAAAAATACTTCAACAAAGCACACAGCAAAAGATTTCATGGCGAATCAATTACTCCCGCCCATTGGCAGCCAGGAAGTATGGGCCGCAGGCGTAACCTATTTCCGTAGCAAAGAAGCACGAATGGATGAATCTAAAGATACCGGTGGATCTTCCTTTTACGATAAAGTTTATGAAGCCGACCGGCCTGAACTTTTCTTTAAATCTGCACCGCATCGCGTGGCGGGAAGTGGCGATCGCGTTTATATACGCCAAGATTCCGCCTGGAATGTGCCCGAACCCGAATTGACTTTGTTTATCAATAGCAATGAACGAATTGAAGGGTACACCATAGGCAACGACATGAGCTCGCGCAGCATTGAAGGGGAAAATCCATTGTACCTGCCGCAGGCTAAAACCTATTCGCGAAGTGCAGCCCTGGGGCCATGCCTTTATGTACCTTCCGTTCCGATTTCACCAGACACTTCCATTTCAATGGAAATTGTGCGTGCAGGCAAAGTTATGTACCAGGATAGCGTTCAGATTAATAAAATGAAACGCAAACACAACGAATTGGCATCCTGGCTCTTTCGCGAATGCGATTTCCCTTCCGGTTGTTTTCTGATGACCGGCACATGCCTTGTTCCTCCCAGTGATTTTACCTTGGCAATCGATGATAAAGTGGCTATAACAATAGATGAAATTGGAACGTTGACTAATACTGTTGGAATGCGTATTTAATACATTGGCATGAACTATCTACCCTTCGTACTCTTACTCTTGATCGCGTGTCACTCGAAAAAAGACGCTAGGAAGAAACATAACATTAATTCTGACTCGATACCTGGAACCTACGCCTATGATCTGGCCTTTCTTAAAAAATATACATCGGTCATTGAACTGCGTAAAAGGAATGCAGGGTTGATTATCTCTAAAGATTACCAGGCACGTGTGATGACAAGCACCGCAGATGGCGATGATGGAAATAGTTACGGTTGGATTAATTATTCCCTCATCCAATCCGGAAAATTAAAGCCCCATATCAATCCCTTTGGCGGGGAAGATCGTTTCTGGCTTGGGCCTGAAGGCGGTCAGTTTGCACTGTATTTTAAAAAAGGGGATCCGTTTGATTTTGATCACTGGCAGACACCTGCCTTAATTGATTCAGAACCCTTTGAACTCGTCAGCAACCAATCCGATCAGGCCATCTTTAAAAAGGAATCGACAGTCACTAACTACAAGGGGTTTACCTTTCAGATTGAAATTCAGCGAACAATAAAACTATTGGATGCAATTACCATCGAAAAAGAGTTGGGGATTTCCTTGGGCAAATTAAAGGCTGTTGGCTTTCAAAGCGAAAATATCCTCACCAATAAAGGAACCGAACCGTGGACAAAAAAGAATGGATTACTCTCCATCTGGATACTGGGAATGTTTAACCCTTCAGATAAAACAATCATTATTTTACCCCATGAAAAACCAAACAAGAATAAAAAGATCACTGACGATTATTTCGGATCGATACCCTCCAACCGGTTAACAGACACCGATAGTCTTTTGCTTATGATGGGCGATGGGAAATATAGAGCAAAAGTAGGCGTCCCTCCTTCCCTAGCCAAAAACGTAATCGGTAGTTATGATGAAGCAAAAAACATTCTTACGCTTGTAAAATTTGATCTGACGAAAGATGGCACTTATGCGAATTCTAAATGGGAATTACAAAAAGAGCCTTATCAGGGTGACGTAGCCAATGCCTATAACGATGGGCCGCAAGCAGACGGAAGTCAACTCGGTCCATTTTACGAGTTAGAAAGTTCTTCCCCTGTAGAAGAATTAAGGAAGGGAAAAAGTCTTCACCACCGTCATTTCACATTGCACTTAGAGGGGGACCCAGCATCCCTCAATCAGGTTGCGAAAAAAGTGCTGAGCGTTTCGTTGAAAAATTTATCTTTCCACTAGTTTATCTCATGCAAAGAAACTTTACCATTTCAATTCTATTATTTCTGGCTGGCTTTGTTCTCATAACGTGTAACAAAAGCCCTTCAAAAAATGAAATAAAAATCAAAACCACAAAAGATTTTGAAGTTAAAGCGGATACTTCACTTTCCGATTGGAAAAAAGCACCCTGGGTAATACTTCCGAATCGGTCGGGCGCAAAAGATTATCTAACGCAATTCAAAATGCTTTATTCGGAGAGGGGTTTATATGTATTGTTTTTTTGTGACGATGATTCCATAACCGCCACACTCACGGATGACTTTGCTAACCTCTATAATGAAGATGTGGTGGAAGTTTTCTTTTGGCCGGATGAGTCCACTCCCCTTTATTTTGAATACGAATTGTCACCCCTAAATTATGAACTTCCTATTCTGGTTCCGAATTTTAATGGCAAATTTTTAGGATGGCTTCCCTGGCATTACGAAGGTGCACGAAAAACAAAACATGACGTAGTAATAGAAAAGGGTCGCTCCTGGACAGCCTCGTTTTTCATTCCCTATGCGTTGCTTACTCCGCTCAAAAATGTTCCTCCCCAAAAGGGAACGGTCTGGCGTTGTAATTTCTATCGGATCGACTATGATAAGGGAAACTCCGAATGGAGTTGGCAATTAACGAGAACTACTTTTCACGACATCCAACGATTTGGCCACGTGATTTTTAATTGACCACATTATAAATAGTCAGTGGATTAGCTTTGTTTTTTAATTTAACCTCTCCCATCTTGGAGCAACTGAACGATTCCTTCACTTTTTCAAATGCTGCTTCAGAAATAATAATTTGGCCTGGCTCAGCGGCACTTTGCAAGCGCTGTGCGGTGTTCACCATGTCACCGATCACGGTATAGTCTAGCCGCTTTAAGCTTGCTGACCCGATATTGCCCGAAATCATTTCTCCCGAGTTTATGCCGATGGCCAATTTAGGCAGATAGGCAATACCATCTTGTTCCGGTAGTTCGTCAATTTTCTTCCGCAAAGCCAGCGAAGCTTCCACAGCCCGATCCAAATGAAAATCACCGCGGAAGACAGCCATGATTGCATCGCCCATAAATTTATCGACATACCCGCCTTGGGAAATAATTTCAGGCACCATCAAATCAAAATATTTGTTCAATAGTTTCACTACGGTATCTGGCGATTCATGTTCTGATATCTTAGTAAACCCACAGATGTCAATAAACGCTACGGTGCCTTCCACTGTTTCATTGGCCATTAGGGAAGACTCAAATTCGCGGCTGTCCATAAAGTTGAGCACGGTTTCATCCACATACATTTTAAGTATATTATTTTCCTTGACCGCCTGTATCGTTTTCCTTACTTGGGTAGCATAGTCTATGGTTTTTTTAAGCGTCAACTCCAAGTCTTCAAAATTTACCGGCTTGGTAATAAAATCAAATGCCCCCCGATTCATCGCTGTACGAATGTTATCCATATCGCCATAGGCTGAAACGACCACTGCCTTGGCGAAGGAATTCGCTTCTTTCAATTTAGTGAGCAAGGTCAAGCCATCCATGACTGGCATGTTGATGTCGCTCAGTATCACATCCGCATCGGAATGTTCTTTCAATTTTTCCAAGGCATCAACACCATTTACCGCAAACACAAATTCGTACTCTTTCTCTCGGATTTTCTGTCGGAATTTTTGTTTGATCAGTGTCTCCAAATCTACTTCATCATCAACCACTAATATTTTCGCCATCAGTTCTTGATTTTCAATTTTTCCTTTAATGCTGTGAAGTCAACCGGTTTGGTCAAGAAATCATCGGCACCCAGCTCCATAGCTATGTTAAAGTTTTCTTTGTCGCCATAGGCCGTGATCATCATCACCACGGGAGGTGGCTTATGGTATTTTTGCTTGATATGGCCTAACAATTCCAGGCCGCTCATGCCGGGCATGTTGATGTCTGAAAGAATGAGGACTGCCTCGTGTGAATTGGAATTCAAATACGACAATGCTTCTTCTCCGGAGAAAGCAAAAACAAATTCAACGATCTTCTCCTTGATTTCCTTTCGAAACCGTTGTTCAAAAAGGGTTTGCATGTCCTTTTCGTCATCAACTACCAATATTTTCATCAGAATTATTTGATTTTAGTATTTTAGCAAGTTATCCAATAGGCAATATAATAGTAAATTTTGCTTCTTCCCCTTCAATTGTCTCCACCTTTAATTCACCACCATGTGTTTTAATTATATCATAACTTAATGACAACCCCAACCCTGTTCCTTGCCCCGTAGGTTTGGTGGTGAAAAAGGGTTGAAAGATTTTATCTACAATGTTTTTTGGGATACCATTGCCGTTGTCTTTCACGCAAATGAAAACCTTGCCTTCTGCTTTAGTTGTTGCAACCTCTACAGTAGGTTCATATCCAGGCGTCCCTGCTTTCTGCTTCTCCGTCACCACATAAAAGGCGTTAGTAATCAGGTTAAGGATCACCCTACCAATATCCTGGGGAACAATGTTTATTTTTCCGATGGAGTCATTGAAGTCCGTTTTCATGGTGGCGTTGAATGACTTATCTTTCGCGCGTAGGCCATGGTAAGCTAACCGCAAGTACTCATCGGCCAACGCATTGATATCAGTGGGCTCCTTCGCACTCGAACTGCTTCGGCTATGCTGGAGCATACCCTTTACAATTGAATCTGCGCGCTTGCCATGAAAAAGTATTTTCTCTTCATTGTCGATCACATTTTTTGCTAACTTTTTTGCATCATCAAAATTTCCTTTATCAATTTCATCACCTAATTCGGCAAGTAGCTCCTTATTTACTTCCGAAAAATTGTTCACAAAATTTAATGGATTTTGAATCTCGTGCGCTATTCCCGCGGTGAGCTCACCCAGACTTGCCATTTTCTCTGATTGCACAAGCTGTTGCTGCGTTGACTTCAGTTCATTAAGTGTAGCATCAAGTTTTCTGTATGCGGAGGCATTGTCCAGCGCAATGGCCGCATAATTGGCCAAGTTCCTCAGCAGATTCACATGGTATTCCGAGTAGGCAGCTTTTTTGAAACTCTGCGTGGTAATTACTCCAGTGACTTTGCCTTGCAGCATCAAGGGTATGTAAACAATAGAATTTGGAGTTCTACCTTCTAGGGGTTGCCCATAGGAAGGGATGTATTGAACATATTCTTTCTCAAAGTCTGCGATTACAATTTCTTTCTTGTTTTTCAAGCACCAGATTGACAGCCAGCGTTCTTCATCGAGATAATTTGAGTACGGAGAAAGCATTACTCCCTCCTCTTTCGTGGATGGAAAATCGATACGGTTTTTCTCTTTATTATAAATTCCTACACCAAACACAGAAGCATCCATCAGTGCATTCACATTTTCGTATACGGTCTCTATGATCTTATCAATCGAAAGGGAAGATGTTATTGCTCGTCCAATTTTACTCAACTCCTCCGTATCGGCTCTACGTTTGTTTTCAGCTTCTGCACGGAGTTCTGCCTCCCGCAATGCTGTGCGTTCTTGCTCCTTCTTTGAAAGCATACGCCTTTGCAGTCGATCGAAGCCAAAAACAGCGGAAGCAAACAGGACAATAAAAAATAGATAAGCCCACCAGGTTTTATACCAAGGCGGCAGGATGGTGAATTGAATAGATGCGCCTTTTTCGTTCCAAGCCCCATCCGCATTTGCCGCTTTTACACGGAACCTATAATCTCCAGGAGGAAGGTTGGTGTAAGTTGCCGCGCGTTGGTTGCTTGCTTCAATCCATTCTTTATCGAAACCTTCAAGTTGATAACTGTATTTATTTTTGCCAGGATTAGAAAAATGGAGGGCCACGAAAGCAATGCTGATTTCATTCTGATCATAATTAAGGGTGATTTTTGCGTTCTTCGAAAGTGCCTGATTTAATGGTGACTCCGGCCCACCACCAATGGATTTATTAAAAAGTTTAAAATCAGAAATGACCACCTGAGGTGGTGTTGCATTGGTACTTAGATATTTGGGCTCAAATGCTGTAACTCCAAGCCCATTTCCGAAATAAAGAACACCGCTAGCACCTTTAGCAAAAGCATTCTGATTGTATTCCAACGCCATCAGGCCATCATCGAGGCCATAATTTCTAAACTTTTTGATATCTGGATCAAAGTTGCTTATCCCTCCGTTGGTACTCATCCATAGTGTACCCTTTTCATCTTCAAGGATACCATATATCAGGTCATTGGGAAGTCCATCCTTCATCGAGAAATGAGTGACCGTTCCCATTTTTGTATCAAATCGATTTAGTCCTCCGCCATTTGCCATCCCCAACCATAAAATGCCGGGTTCCGATTTACGTTCAAGGATGCTATAAATGGAATTATCGCTGATCTTGGTCGTATCACGTGAGTCGTAGGCAGACACAAGCGTAATCTTCCCAGATTCCTTCATCTGGTAAAGTCCCTTATTTGTACCAAGCCAAAGTGCCCCATTCGGTTCCTGTAGAATAGACAAAACAGCAGGCTCAATGATGGTACTATCCAGAGAAATCATAATCCGTGTGAAAATCCCTGTACGAGTATCAAAGCGATCAAGGCCACCGATGCTCCCTATCCATAGGTTACTTCGATCACCTGCAACAGGAACCAATGCGAAAATGGAATTTCGGCCTCTGTTTTTTTTCGTTCGCTCATGCGTAAAGCGTTTCACTTTTCCCGTTTTGCGATCAAAAAGATTGAGGCCACCACTACCACCGACCCAAAACTGCCCTGTTTCATCTTCAGCAAATGCCCTCAAGGAACCTGGAAGCAATGTGCTAAGATTATTGGGAACATGATGGTGACGAATCACCTTTCGGGTGGCCGCATCAAATTGGGTAAGAAAATCGCCAGCAGCTCCCACATCTGTTCCAACCCATAAGCTACCTTGGCTGTCTTCGTATACTCCCCAGACTAAACCTGGTGCTAGGCTGGAAGGATCATCAACAACGTTTTTGATATGTCTGAAGTTAACAGCACCCGGATTGAATACATTTACTCCTTCGGTACCTGTTCCCACCCACATCATACCAGTTCGATCCAAAAAAAGCGAGTTCACTCGATTGTCGCGCAAACTATTTTTGTCTCGAGGGTCATTGCGGTAGCTGGTAAACTTCTCCGTTCGCATGTCAAACCGGGCAATGCCCGTACCCGGGCCAGCTACCCAGAGAATATTTGGATCGGCCGGATCAGGCCTCACTTCATGGATAAAATTAAGAGGGTTAATTCCATCCTTATTGGGTTCAATTAAAAACCGTTTTGAGTAGCTCGTTTTACTATTCAACCTAACAAGGCCGTTGCCAGTAGCAAGCCATAAGATTCCTTGGCTGCCATGAGGAATGTATTGCCCCAGTACATTTAGTGGAGAGCCGTACCCCTGATTGACTTCCGGGTCATTTAGGAACCGTGTAACTGTTTCCGTTTTAGGATCAATGAGACTTATACCATTCGAAGATCCTGCCCAAATTTTGCCATCATGGTCTTCGCTTATCCAATAAAGCTGGTCGGAAGTGATCGAGTTTGAATTTTTTGGGTTATGCCGATAATGAGAAAAACGACCCGCTTCACCAGCGCGCATTCGATTGAGTCCTCTATCAAATGTACTCACCCAAAGGTCACCATTGCTCGCCTCAAATGGGTAGAATGGCCGATCGCTTGAAATACTGGTAGAATCATCCGGATCGTGACGATAATGTATAGCACTTCCTGTATTGGGATCCATCCGGTTTAAACCACCACCTTCAGTGGCTACCCAGATGTCTCCGTTACTAGCTTCCGATGTGCCCCATACCCAGCTACTTGAGAGAGAGGTAGTGTCAAAAGGGATAGAATTAAATACTTTAAATTCATACCCATCATAACGGTGCAGACCACCTTGGGTAGCTATCCAAATATATCCCTTCTTATCCTGCATGATAGTATTTCCTGAGGACTGCGCAAGGCCATCTTCAATACTTAGTTGCTCGAAACGTAAAGTAGGGGCTTCACCAGAGGAAAGGTTGGCTTTTGGAGTCGACTTCTCTGCCTGGGCCTGGGCTTTTATAGTTGCCGATATAATCCAAAGCATCAGTGCAACAGAGGCACAAAATTTTATTGGTGAATAAAATTTTGCAAGAGTGCGAAATAGTTTTGATCGAAGATCTTTTTCAGGCTTCATTGAATCTGTGGAAGGTGAGAAGTTATCGAGTAAATTTGGCAATAAAAAGTCAAACAGCTAGCACTAATTTCCTGAAGATAGCCCTAAGGTAAAAATAAATTTTGTTCCTTTGCCCATGCCACCAGCAACTTTTCAGGTCCCCACCGTGTGCCTTCACAGTATCATACGTTGTCTGAACTACCGATTTGCACGGATGGACAGATTGCACGGATTTCAGTTGCATAACACAAGTCGTTTAAAAGGTGAGGCTTTTGCTACCGAAGTTAATTACCCAAATTTAGCCTGTGTTTTATACACTACACCAATTTCTAAGCCCAA
>JADEYI010001443.1_pt1 | contig 17931 bp, 17 predicted proteins | sample 8542331 | NCBI WGS metagenome assembly JADEYI01 (sample SAMN16510988, study PRJNA670497) | mine drainage metagenome | isolation source: biofilm near Copperflume 1 | place: Germany: Marsberg coppermine Kilianstollen | collected 2018-02
CGCTGATATCCGCGATGACGAGACAGGCGGGTTCGGGTCGGTCGGGCATCGCCGAGGGTCCCCTTGATGTTCCCTGTTCCCTGCGAGACGCGGGGCGAGCATACGCTCGGATGCCAGTCCCGTCGGCCCGGCGACCGAGCCGGGTTCATGCCTCGAGGCGGCTGCCCTTGAACTCGCGGATCGGTTCGTGCAGCATGTCCGGGCTGATCGCGAGCAGGTGACGGACGTGCGGCGTGTCTAGGTGCGCTCGATGGTCGGCGACCGATCGCCAGGTCTCGTGGAAGAAGAAGAGCCGAGGATCGTCATCGGAGCGATGGAGGTCGTAGTTCAGGCAGCCGACTTCTTGCTGCGTCGGCGCGACCATCGCTCGAAGCGCCGCCTCGAGTGCCATCTCGCGACCGGGTCGGGCCTGGAAGACGGCGACAACCGTCAGCGGTGGATCCATCTTGCTCCTTCGGGCGCCAGCTCGGATCGCAAGCATATACTGGCGACATGCTGAAGGGCGACGTCTGGCAACGAAAGCCCGACGAAGAGGCGCAACCCTCGGCGGCGGCCGCGCTCCCGGACGAAAGTTTGGATGCGCTTGTCGCGGTGCTTGATGTCGTGCGACGCGGTGCAGCGGAGACGCGCCCGGAGATCATGCGCCGGACCGGGCTTGGTCGCGCCGTCGCCGTCCACCGCGTGGAAGAGCTCCTTGACCGAGGCCTCCTCATGGAAGACGGCCTGGCCGCTTCCTCCGGTGGCCGCGCCCCGCGTGCCCTTCGATTCCACGCCCGCGCGGGCCACATCCTCGTGGCGGATCTCGGTGCGACGAGCATCGGTGTAGGCATCGCCGACCTGTCCGGGAACCTGGTGGAGCAGTACGAAGAGCCGGCGGATATCACCGACGGTCCCGAAGCCATCCTTGGGCAGGTCGATCAGCTGTTCACGGAGCTGAGCGAGCGGTCGGACGATACGCTGGGCGATCTGTGGGGGATCGGGATCGGGGTTCCAGGGCCGGTCGAGTTCGCGACCGGGCGGCCGACATCCCCGCCGATCATGCCTGGTTGGGACGGCTATCCGGTCCGCGAACGGTTCAGCTCGCATCGCGGCGTTCCCGTCTGGGTGGACAACGACGTCAACCTCATGGCTCTCGGCGAGTATCGCGCCGGTGTCGCCCGCGGCCACGACGCGGCGATCTTCGTCAAGATCGGAACAGGCATCGGCGCTGGGATCCTGATCGACGGCAGGCTCCATCGAGGCGCCCAGGGGAGCGCGGGGGACGTCGGCCACATTCAGGTCACGGACGACCCGTCCATCATCTGTCGCTGCGGAAACGTGGGCTGTCTCGAGGCGCTCGCCGGCGGAGCGGCTCTCGCTCGCGATGGTATGCAGGCAGCCAGGGATGGCCGCAGCCCCGTCCTGGGTCGCCTGCTCGCCGAGCGGGGACGCATACAGGCGACCGAGGTCGGCTGGGCGGCTGCTCACGGCGATGCCGTAAGCCGCGAGCTCATCGCCGCGGCCGGCCGACGGATCGGACGGATGGTCGCCACGCTCGTCAACGCGCTCAACCCGTCGCTGGTCGTCATCGGGGGCGGCGTCACCGGGGTCGGCGACGCGCTGATCGCCGCGGTGCGTGAGACCGTCTACGCCAGGTCCCTGCCGTTGGCGACTCGCGACCTGCTCCTCGTTCGCGCGAACCTCGGGGACGAGGCGGGCCGGATCGGGGCGGCGAGCATCGTGGCCGACGAGCTCTTCTCGCGCGACCGGATCGCCACCTGGCTTCCGGCTGGATCGCCCGCCGGACTCGCCGAGCTCGTCACCACCGCCTCGCGCTGACTCAGCGTTCTACGGTGCCGGCCGCGGGCCTCCAACCGCGGTCCGGGGTCCTACGGGCACACCGCGTCATCCGAACGAGCGGGACACGAACACGCGGCCTCGGCAAATTATGTGGCTGTGACGCAAACTTCTGCCCTTGACAGGCGAATGTATGCTTCCCGCAGGCCGATATAGCACACGGAAGCGGTCCGTCGTATGTGTCCTCAAGAGGAGTATCCACGATGACTGCGGATGAACTGAACGCTCTCATGCTGAGCCGGAGAAAGCTGCTCAAGGTGGCCGTGCTCGGAGGGAGCGCGATGATCGGCGGCGGGATACTCGCGGCATGCTCGCCAGCTGCCAGCATCATTCCGGCGAGCGCGACACCGACGCTCACGCCCGCCTCTTCGACCAGTCCGGGCTCCTCGGCCGCCGCGGGTGCGCTGCCACCGAAGCCATCATCTCTCAACATGCTCTATGCGACCGTCGAAGCCGACGTCGACGCCGTGAAGCTCATTCTTCCGGACATCCAGAAGCAGTACGGCTTCCCGATCAATCTCGATAGCCAACCGTACAACGCTCTTCAGCAGAAAGTCTTCGCCGAGCTTGCGTCGCAGAGCTCCCACTACGACATCATCATCGTCGACACGCCGTGGATGCCGGCCCTGACGAAGCAGGTCCAGCCGCTCATCAGCTACATCAACAACACCGCCCTGACTGACTCGACCGAGCTCGGCCTCGACGACTTCATCCCGAAGGTCTTCTACGACACGGCCGTCTATCAGCCGGACAAGTCATATCTGGAGTTCCCCGGCGCGCCGTCGTCGATCGACCTCGGCGCGATCCAGGCCGCCGGCTTCGACGTGTACGGATTGCCGCTCCAGGCCAACGCCCTGACCATGTCCTACCGGAAGGATCTTTTCACCAATCCGGCCGAGCAATCCGCCTTCCAGACCAAGTACAACAAGCCGCTGGCAGTTCCCCAGACGTGGGACGACTTCGTCCAGGTCGCCCAGTTCTTCACCCGGCCGGACAAGCGGCTATACGGCACGACGCTGATGGCCGGGACGGGCGACTGGGCCACGGACGACTTCAAGACGCTGCTCGCATCCTGGGGCGGCTACGGCAAGATGGTCGACGACCAGTTCAAACGCCGTTTCAACGGCCCCGAAGGGGTCGCCGCGCTGAGCTACTACGTGGATCTCATCAACAAGTACAAGGTCACGCCACCAGGCGTGACGTCGTTCTCGTGGGACGAGGCATCGGCGGCGTTCGACTCCGGACTGACCGCGATGAGCATGAACTACCACAACGAGAAGCTTGGAGCGTCGCTGCAAGGTGAGGTCGCCTACGCGCTCGTTCCCAAGGGCGTCGGTGTCGGCCCGCACTTCGGAACGTGGATGCTGAGCGTCAACGCGTTCTCCAAGAACAAGGAATGGGCGTACAAGACGATCGTTTCGCTGACTAGCGCCGCGTCCCAGACGAAGATGCTGGCGAGCCAGCTCCATCCCAGTCGGAAGTCGGTCTACACGAACGCAGCGACAGATCCTGCGGCGACGCAATTCGGCAACTTCTACGACGTCCTTGGACAATCCTTGGCGGTCGGAGTCGGGCGTCCGCGGCTGACCAACTACGGCGACGTCGATCTGGCCATCTACACCGCCGTGAACAGCGCTGCCACGGGTGCCGCGACTCCGGCTGCGGCGCTGGCCAAGGCCGACGATCAGGTCAAGCTGGCGCTCCAGAAGGCTGGCTATCCGGCATCGTAAACGCGATCGCGAGCCCGCTCCCCGGTCCGACGTGAGATAGAGGGCAGCGTGGCACGGCGACCGATCATGCTCGACACCTCCGCGGCCGTGACCCGGCGAGGCAGCTTCTCGTTCCTGTGGGATGGAAGGCTCCTCGCCGCGCCCGCCGTCGGGCTGCTCCTGCTCATGACGGTCGTGCCGGCTCTCTACCTGTTCGGGTCGAGCCTGCTCGACTACAACCTCCTGTCCCCGGACAAGGCCCACTTCGTCGGGCTCCAGAACTACGTCGACGTCCTGACCTCGAGTGAGACGCTCAACCGGCTGGCCGTCACCGTCGCCTTCGTCGTGCTCGTCGTCGGCACGGAACTCGTGCTGGGCCTTGGGCTGGCCGTCCTTCTCAATCGGCGCGGACTCGCGATCAAGGTCGCCACAAGCCTCCTCCTCCTCCCGATGGCGGTGACTCCGGTCGTGGCCGCCCTCGTCTTCCGGCAATTGCTGAACCCGCTATACGGATGGGTCGATTACTACCTCCAGGCGGCAGGCCTGATCCAGGCGCCGATCGAATGGCTCAGCCAGCCGACCACCGCCTGGATCTCGATCATCGCGCTCGACGTCTGGCAGTTCACACCCTTCGTGGCGTTGATCCTGCTGGCCGGCCTGCAGGGATTGCCGACGGAGACGATGGAGGCTGCGGCAGTCGACGGCGCCGGGTGGTCTTCCACCTTCCGGCACATCACACTGCCGCTCCTCCGTCCCTTCATCGTCATCGCTGTTCTGCTTCGGACGATCGATGCGTTCAAGACGTTCGGAACGATCCAGGTCCTCACGAACGGGGGACCTGGCACCTCGACCGAGATCATCAACCTGTCGATCTATCGCGTCGCCCTGCAGGACTTCCGGGTCGGCGCGGGCGCGGCGATGGGTGTCCTCTTCCTCATCCTGGTGAGCGTCGTCGCCCAGCAACTCCTGCGGGTCATTGGCCGCAACACGGACCTGGTGGAGGAATGAGGTGACGCGACATCCCCGCCGCCTCATCCGCACCGCCCTCATCAACGTCGTCGTGCTCGTCGTCGTTCTGATCGCGATCTTCCCGATCTTCTGGATGGTCACGACATCGTTCAAGCCGGCCGACGAGGCCCTTGCGATTCCACCGAACGTGTTCGACTTCAACGTGACGCTCGCCAACTTCGCCGACCTCTTCAGCGGGGCGGCCTCGGCCCAGGGCTTCGCACAGCCGGTCATCAACAGCGTTATCGTCGCGATCGGTGCGACCGCCCTGACGATCGCCCTCGGGCTGCCGGCCGCCTATACCCTCGCTCGCATCCGCTTTCGCGGCAAGCGGTTCCTGGCGATGTGGATCCTGTCCACGGCGATGTTCCCGCCGATGGTCTCGGTCATCCCGATCTTCCTGATCCTGGGGAAGACGCCGCTCATCGACACGTACGCGGTTCTGATCATCCCGTACGCCGCGTTTAACCTGCCCCTCGTGATCTGGATGCTGCGGAGTTCGATCCGCCAGATCCCGATCGACATCGACGAGGCGGCGCTCGTCGACGGCGCGTCCCGCATCCGGGTGCTGGCAACGATGATCCTGCCACTTGCGGCTCCGGGCATCGCCGCGACGGCGATGTTGAGCATTTTCCTCTCGTGGAACGAATTCCTCTTCGCGCTGACGTTGACGCGGAGCGATGCCCGCACCGCGCCCGTTGCCATCAACGAGTTCACGACGATGTTCGGGACCCAGTGGGGTCATCTGACCGCCGGCGCCACCGTGGTCGTCGCGCCCATCCTCGTCCTCGCCCTCCTGATGGGCCGACGGCTCATCCAAGGTCTGACGTTCGGAGCCGTGAAGTAGGCCCGAGCGTCACGCAACGTTCGAAAGGTCGTGATCCCCATGAAGGCCGTACTGTTGCCCGGGTCTCGCGAGGTGAGGGTCGTCGATCGACGCGAGCCGGTGGTGGGCGCAGGCGACATACTCGTGCGCGTCCGTGCGTCCGCACTCTGCCGCAGCGATATGTCACTCTACGACGGCACGCCGATCGTTGGCGGAGAGGCTGCCGGCAAGGGGTCCGTGGTGCCCGGCCATGAGCCGGCCGGAGACGTTGTGGCCGTCGGTCCGAACGTCGATGGTGTCGCCGTGGGCGATCGGGTCGCCATCAATCTCGCGATCGGCTGCGGACACTGCCGGTGGTGCCTGCGTGGCTACCGGATGCTCTGCCGCACCTGGCGGTGCGTAGGGTTCGACGTCGACGGCGGAGACGCCGATCTCATCGCCGTCCCAGGCGCGAACTGCATGCCCATCCCGGATTGGATGAGCTACGAGGCCGCAGCCGTCTCGACGGACATGATCGGCACCCAATTCAGCGCCCAGAAGCGACTGGGCGTGTCCGGAACCGACACGGTGGCGATCTTCGGGATCGGGCCGATGGGTGGCGCCGGCGTGATGGTCGCGAAGGCCCGTGGCGCTCGAGTCATCGCCGTCGACGTCCTGGAGAGCCGCCTCGCGATGGCCTCGGCGCTTGGCGCGGACGAAGTGCTCGACTCCACGGCCGACCCGGTCGTCGCCAGGCTGCGCGAGCTGACGCACGGCGAGGGCCCCGACGTCGCCATCGACTGCTCGGGGAACCCGGCCGCCCAGAACGCCGCCCTCGACGCGACCCGTCGATTCGGCTCCGTGGCCTTCGTTGGCGAGTCGCGTCAGACAACGATCAACCCAAGCGACCAGGTGCTCCGCAAACTCCTGACCGTGATCGGTGGCTGGTACTTCGCGGCGTGGGAGTACCCCGAGATCACCAAGTTCATCGGGGATCACAAGTTGCCCGTCGAGCAGCTCGTCACGCACCGCTTCGCGATCGATGACGCGGCCGAGGCCTTCCGGATGTTTCACGCTCGCGAGACGGAGAAGGCCGTATTCGTGTGGTGAGGATGAACGCAGCTCTGCGGTACCGGCTGCTACCGGCATAGCGAAAGGTGGACAACGCGCATGTATACGCTCGGAGTGGAGATCCTCCCGTACCACGACTACTCGCTCGAGGATTCGCTGCGAGAACTCCGGGGCCTCGGGTTCTCGCACGTAAACCTCTGGTCATCGAAGGCGCCCCTGGCTCACCACGTCAATCCCGGCGATGACGTTGCCGAGATCAAACGCCTGCTGGCCAAGTACGAGATGACTCCGACCGCCCTCACGATGTACGGAAAGACTCAGGAGGAGATGCGTCGGCGGCTCGAGTTTGCGGCCGAGCTCGGGATCGACACGGTCGTCTTCGACTGCGAGGCCGCCTATGCCGACTTTGTCAGCACGTTCCTGCCGCCGTTGCTCGAGACGTGTGAGAAGGTCGGCGTCAGGATCGCGGTCGAGAACCACCTGACGGTGCCGTTCACGGAGGACTTCGAGAGCGGCGGGCACGAGGCAGAGCGCTGGTCTGAAGGCGTGGACACGTTCGCTCAGATCAAGCGCCTGGTCACGGACATCGACTCGCCGTACCTCGGCGTTTGCCTGGCGCCGCCACACCTGTGGGTCATGCAGGAGACGATCAGCGAGATGATCACGTTCCTTGCGGAGCGGAAGAAGCTGTTCTTCTACTACGTCTGGGACATCGACCGAGCGTACCGCCGCGGCCTCGACGGCCTGAATTTCGGACCCGGTGAGGAGCAGTTGCCTCGCCCGAACGGCACGCTCGACCATCGCGTCCTCCTCAGGGCGCTGGCCGACGTGGGCTACGACGGGATCGCCAGCCTGAAGTGCCACGGCACCGCCGGATGGCCTCTCGACCACATCACGGAGCAGCTTCGGAAGTCGGCCGACTATGTCCGGAGCTGCCTGCCTGAGGGGAGCCGGTAGTCGATTGCCCAGAGGTCCCGTCCGCGATGCGCTTCGCCCTGATGATCGAACCCCAGCAGGGGTTGACCTACCCGGAGCAGGTTCGACTCACCCAGCGGGCAGAGTCGGCGGGCTTCGAAGCGCTCTACCGATCCGACCATTACCAGAGCTTCCCGGGCCCGGAAGGTCGGGAGACATCAGACGCGTGGGCCGTCATCGCCGGACTCGTCCGGGAGAGCGACCGGATCCGCCACGGGACCCTCGTGTCACCTGTCACCTTCCGACAGCCGGGCAACATGGCGAAGGTCGTCGCCACGATCGATCGGATGAGCGGCGGGCGGGTCGAGCTGGGGCTCGGCACAGGTTGGCACGAGGACGAGCACCGCCAACACGGCTTCCCGTTCCCGGACGTGGCGACGCGCGCCCAGATGCTCGAGGAGCAGCTCGCCATCATCGGCGGCCTTTGGGGTGAGCCTGACGGCTGGTCGTTCCACGGGAAGCACTACACCGTGGACCGCGCAGTCTTCGCGCCCAAACCGATTCAGGAACCGCGGCCGCCGCTGATCGTCGGGACGCGAGGGGCGCCTCGGGCGATCCGGCTGGCGGCCCGCTATGCGGACGAGCTCAACCTCTATTACGCGGGCCCTGATGCCACGCGTCGGATCTTCCGTCGCCTGGACGAGGAGTGCCTGGCCGTTGGGCGCGATCCGGGCGCCGTGCGGCGTTCGGTCCTGCTCGGGACCGTCGCGGGGCGCGATCGGATGGAGGCGGATGGGCGGCTCGGAGCGGTGATGACGACGTTCGGATTCCACGGCTCGCCCGCGGACTGGACCCGAGATCGTGGAGACGTCTGGATCATGGGAACGCCTGCTGAAGCAGCGGAGATCGTGCGCCGCTTCGAGGCCAGCGGCGCGGATCGGATCGTTTTCCAGGACTTCCTGCCGAGCGATCTGGCGATGGTCGACCTCCTCGGCGAGCTTGCCGGCGCGTGGGCCCGGTCGCCTGGTTCGGTGGGCAAACCACGAGACGCTGCGTTCACGGCCCCCCAATGAGCGGGACACTCGGCCTCGGCGATTATGTGGCTGTGACGCCTACTTCTGCCCTTGACAGACGAATGTATGCTGCTCGCAGTCCTAACCACACAGGACCAATGGAGGAGGCTCGGCGATGTCCAATACCGGATTCGACGGAACATCGCGGTCGGTGCGCGCCAGGATCGCGAGTGGCCTGGCCGCGGTCGCGCTGGTGGTCACCGCTTGCTCGTCTGCCGCCACGCCGGCCCCGTCCACGGCCGCTGGCTCCCAGCCGGCGGGCGGCCCGTCGGCCGCAGCCGCCTCGTGCCCGCTCGGCACGGACCCGACCGCGGCACTTGCATCGCTCGCGACCACGGTCCTCGCCACGGGTCCCTTCGGCGAGAAGCCCGCGTCCCCGACGTCCGTGACGCTGACTGCCGATGAGATCGCCAAGGTCAAGGCGATGAACGCCACTGCGGCGATCGTGATGCACATCCAGGGTGACTGGACGAACGCCCAGATCGCCGGTCAGACGGACACGTTCAACTCGCTCGGCATCAAGGTCATCGCCACCACGAACGCCGGGGGCGATACGGCGAAGCAGGTCGCCGACATCGAGACGGTGCTCGTGCAGAAGCCGAGTGTCGTGGTGTCGATCCCGTGGAGCCCGGCGGACGAGGTCGCTGCCTACCGGAAGATCGTGGACTCGGGCGCCAAGCTCGTGTTCGCTGACAACGCCATTCCGGGCTTCGTCGCCGGCAAGGACTATGTCAGCACCGTCTCTGCCGACAACTGGGGCAATGGTGTCGCCTCCGCCTACCTCATGGCGGACGCGCTCAAGGCCAAGAACGGTGACTACAAGGGAACGATCGGCGTCGTCTGGTTCAACATCGACTTCTTCGTGACCAATCAGCGACGCGACGCCTTCCGCCAGACGATCAAGGGCTGCTTTCCGAATATCCAGATCCTCGAGGACCAGGGGTTCCCGGCCGTGGCTGACCTCGCCGGCGCCGCCGGGACGGTCGCCTCCGCGATGCTCACCCGCAACCCGAAACTCGACGGAATCTGGGCCGTCTGGGATCAGCCTGCCGAGGGCGTGATCGCGGCTGCTCGCGCCGCCGGCCGGAACGACCTCATCGTTACCACCGAGGATCTCAGCCTGACCAGCGCGCTGAGCATCAAGAAGGGCGAGTTCATCTATGGTCTCGGGGCCCAGCGTCCCTACGACCAGGGGGTCGCCGAGGCGACGCTCGCGGCATACGCCCTGCTCGGCAAGGCCGCTCCGCCGTATGTCGCCCTCAACGCACTCCCGGTGACGAAGGACAATGTCCTCCAAGCGTGGAAGATCGTCTATCACACCGACCCGCCCGCGCAGCTCACCGCCCCCTAGGCCGCCCGCACCCTGTCGTTGAAGGGCCTGCTCGAGCCGCATCGGGCAGGCCCGCCACACGGGAGGACTGAGCATGAGCCTCGCCGCTCCGACGGTCGCCCCGGTCGCCCCGATTCCTCAGGCCGTGACCATGCGCGGCATCATGAAGTCATTCGGGGGCGTACCTGTGCTCAAGGAGGTCGACTTCGACCTCCGCAGGGGCGCAATCCATGCCCTCGTCGGCGGCAATGGCGCAGGCAAGTCGACGTTGATGAAGATCCTCGTCGGGGCCTACACCCGCGATGGTGGGTCATATGAGGTTGACGGGCGCCATGTCGAGTTCCACACCGTCCAGGACGCTCGGGCAGCCGGCGTCGGGATGGTCTTCCAGGAGTTCAGCCTGGTCCCGACCCTCAGCGTGGCCCAGAACGTGTTCCTCACCCGCGAGGCTCGTGGCCGCGGCGGATTGATCGACGACCGTGAGATGGTGCGCCGGACACGCGACCTGTTCGCGACGATGAGCGTGGAGGTCGACCCGCGGCGGCCGCTCGATGAGCTGCCGACGGCGTTCTGGCAGCTGACGGAGATCGCGAAAGCGCTCTCGCAGAACGCGCGTGTCCTGATCATGGACGAACCGACGACGGCGCTCGCCAAGGCTGAGACCGTCGAGCTCTTCGAGCTCATGCGACGCCTCAAGGATCAGGGCATCTCGATCGTCTACATCTCGCACCGGATGGAGGAGGTGTTCGAGGTCTGCGATCGGATCACGGTCCTCCGCGATGGCCGCCCGGTGATGGCCGAGGATCTGGCTGCCGTCACGCCGCGACACGTGATTGACGAGATCGTCGGACGCAAGCTCGAGCATGCGATGGAGTACCAGGAGCGCCGGGTCGGCACGGATGTGCTGCTCGAGGCGCGGGGTCTCACGACCTCCACGAAGCTGCGGGGGGTCGACTTCAAGCTTCATGCGGGAGAGGTCCTCGGACTCGCCGGGCTGATGGGCAGCGGCCGGACCGAGCTCGCGCGTGCCCTTTTCGGGATCGATCCACTCCAATCGGGCGAGCTGCTCCTTCGAGGAGATCCGATCCGGATCGCGAACCCGCGCGATGCGATCGCCCACGGTGTCGCCCTCATCCCCGAGGATCGTCGAGCGCAGGGCCTTGTCCTCGATCACGCGGTCCGAGAGAACTTCCTGTTGCCGCTGCTCGGCCGTCTCAGCCGGGCCGGGTTCGTCGATGACAGGGAGGGCGACCGTCGGACCGAGACATTCGTTCGGCGGCTGTCCATCAAGATGCGATCGACCGCCCAACCGATCGGCACGCTTTCCGGCGGGAACCAGCAGAAGGTGGTCATCGCAAAATGGCTCGGCATCGAACCGCAGGTCCTGATCATGGATGAGCCGACGGCAGGAGTAGATGTCGGAACCAAAGGCGAGATCGTCGGCATGATCCGCGCCTTCGCCGACACCGGCAACGGCGTGGTCATCATCTCGTCCGAGCTGCCTGAGCTGCTTGCCGTCAGCGATCGCATCCTCATCCTTCGAGATGGTCAGGTGGTCCAGGAGGTCGATCGGCGTGCCATCCACCAGGAAGAGGAACTTCACCACGCCATCCAGGGAGTGGGAGTGAACTGATGCGCGAGCGCTCGATGGCGGATCGCCTGAGTCCTGCCGCGCTGAAGGCATTCGACTGGCGGCAATACATCATCTACATCGGGTTCCTCGTCCTCTTCGTCGTCTTCGCGGTCACGCTCGGCGACAAAGGGTTCCTGAGCCCCACGAACCTGCTTAATGTCTTCCGCCAGACGGCGATCATCTCGATCATGGCCGTCGCGATGACATTCGTCATCGGCGCCGGCCAGATCGATCTCTCGGTGGGCGCCGTGGTCGGGCTGTCGTCTGTCACCACTGCCCTGGCACTCGGCCCCTGGGGGCTGCCGCTGCCAGCGGCGGTGGGGGTCGGCCTGCTGACCGGGCTCATCGTGGGACTCGCGAACGGATTCCTCGTCGCCTTCGCGGCGATCCCCTCGTTCCTCGTGACGCTCGCGACGCTCCAGATCGTCAACGGGTCGGCGCAATGGCTGAGCAATACATCGCCCATCCCGATCGAGGACTCCACGTTCACCTACTTCTTCGGGTCGGGCGACTTCGGGCCGATCCCATCGTTGCTGATCTGGACCGCGATCGCCTTCACCATCGGTCACATCGTCCTGCGCAAGACGACGTATGGCCGGCGGGTGCTGGCGACCGGAGGGAACGCCGTCGCGGCGCGTTTCTCGGGCGTCGACATCCGGCTCATCAGGTTCCTCGTGATGACGGTCATGGGCGTCGTCGCTGGACTCGCCGGAATCCTCCTCGCCGGCCGCCTGCAGTCGGGAAGGTTCGAATTCGGCCAGGGCGACGAGCTGTCCGTGATCGCCGCGGTCATCCTCGGCGGAAGCAGCCTGTTCGGCGGTCGAGCGACTGTCATCGGGACGCTGCTCGGCTCACTGATGATCGGCCTCATCAACAACGGGCTGACGCTCGCCAGCCTGCCCACGAGCCAGCAATTCATCGTCACGGGCGTGATCATCATCCTCGCCGTCGCACTGGGCAAGAAGAGGTAGGGCCATGCGGATCAGCTATCAGACGATCACGTGGGGCGGTGTCGTCGGACACCCGGTCGGCGTCACCAGCATCAAGGACCTGTTCTACGTGGTGAACGGCTCGACCGCTATGGCGGTCCGCGACATCGCGGCCGCGGGCTACGCGGGGGTCGAGATCTTCGATGGCAACCTGCGCCAGTACGAGGATCGGCCGGACGATCTCCGCCGCATCCTCGGTGACGCTGGCGTCTCGCTCGTCGCGGTCTACTCGGGCGCCAACTTCGTCTATCACGACATCCTCGAGGACGAGTTCTGGCGGATCGAGAAGGCGGCCACGCTCGCGGCGACCTTCGGCGCCTCGAATTTCGTCGTCGGCGGCGGTGCCAAGCGCTCCGCGGGAACTACCGACGAGGACTACGAGCGTCTCGCCGAAGGACTCGATCGGGTTGCCGACATCGCGGCTCGGCATGGCCTGCGGGCGAGCTATCACCCGCATCTGACGACGATCGTCGAGGGGCCCGAGCAGATCGACCGGATCCTCGCGATGTCGCGGATCGGATTCTGTCCCGACACCGGGCATCTCGTCGCCGGAGGGGGCGATCCCGTCGATCTCATCCGTCGCCACGCGGATCGGGTGACTCACGTCCATCTCAAGGACTTCAGGCCCGAGCCCTTCGGCTTCCACCCGCTCGGCCGCGGGACGGTGGACATCCCGGGCGTCGTACGCGCGCTTCGCGACGCGGCGTTCGACGGCTGGGCGACCGTCGAGCTCGATGAATACGACGGCGCGCCAGGCGAAGCGGCGGCCGAGAGTCTCCGCTACCTCGAGCCGCTGCTCACCCCGCAGGCGGCCTCGTGAAGCTCGGCGTCTTCACCGTCCTGTTCGCCAGCGAACCGTTCGAGGTGGCGCTCGACCGGGCGGTAGAGGCAGGGCTCGACTGCGTCGAGATCGGCACGGGCAACTACCCAGGTGACGCGCACTGCCGCCCGGCGGAGCTGCTGGCCGACGAGGTCGCCCTCGCCGCCTTCCGGCAGGCGGTGGAGACACGCGGCCTCGAGATCAGCGCGCTGTCGTGCCATGGCAACCCGCTCCACCCACGGATCGAGGTCGCGAAGGCGAGCCACGAGACGTTCGTCCGGACGGTCGAGCTCGCGAGCCGGCTCGGGGTCGACCGGATCAACCTCTTCTCGGGTTGCCCCGGCGACTCGGAGACGGCGACGTACCCGAACTGGGTGACGTGCGCCTGGCCGAACGAGTTCGGCGAGCTGCTCGAGTGGCAGTGGGTGGAAAAGGTCGTCCCGTACTGGCGCGAGCAGGCGGCGCTCGCGGAGGCCAACCACATCCGGCTCGGGTTCGAGATGCACCCGGGCTTCGTCGTCTACAACCCGAGGTCGCTCCTTCGCCTCCGGGCTGCCTGCGGCGAGGCGATCGGTGCCAATCTCGACCCGAGCCACCTCTTCTGGCAAGGGGTCGACATCGAGACGGCGATCGCGGCGCTCGGCCGTGAGGGGGCGCTCTTCCATACACATGCCAAGGACACCGCGCTCCACCCGAGCAACGCGCCGCTCAACGGCGTCCTCGACACGGTGCCGCTCGGCGACGTCGCGAATCGGAGCTGGATCTTCCGGACGGTCGGCTACGGCCATGGCGAGCTCGACTGGCGGCGCATCCTCACGGCCCTGCGGTTGGCCGGCTATGACGACGTCCTGTCGATCGAGCACGAGGACGCGCTGCTGTCGATCGACGAAGGTTTCCGCAAGGGGGTCGCCTTCCTCCGCTCGGTCATGCCGAGCGAACCGGCACCCAGCAGCGCGTGGTGGACGTGAGCGCGTCTCGCCGACTACGAGCCGCGATCGTCGGCACCGGCTTCATCGGGCCGCACCATGTCGACGCCGTCCGGCGCGGCGGATACGCGGACGTCGTCGCGATCGTCGACCGTGATTCGAATCGCGGGGCGCTGACGGCCCAGGCGCTTGGCGTGGAGCGTGCGGTGCCCGACCTCGACGCGGTGCTCGACGACCCGAGCATCGATGTCGTGCACATCTGCACCCCCAATCGGACCCACGTCGAATTCGCCAGCGCCGTCATGGAGGCGGGCAAGCACGTGGTGGTGGAGAAACCGATCGCCATCGATCGGGCCGGGGCCGCCACGCTGCTCGAGGTCGCTCAGAGGACTCGCCGGCACGCGGCAGTCGCCCTGACCTACCGCGGCTACCCGATGGTGCAGCGTGCCCGCGAGCTCGTGCGCTCCGGACGGCTCGGGAAGCTGCGGCTCGTCCACGGCGGGTACCTCCAGGACTGGCTGTCCGACCCGAGCGACTACAACTGGCGAGTGGAGGCGGCATTGGGTGGACCGTCGCGGGCCTTCGCGGATATCGGGACCCACTGGTTCGACACGGCCGAGTACATCGCCGACGCGCGGACGGAGGCGGTGATGGCGAGTCTCCCGACGTTCGTACCGGTGCGCCACCGGTCGACGCGGTCGGCGGCGACGTTCGGGGCAGCCGGCGGGGAGACGGAGCCCGTGACCGTCGACACCGAGGATGCGGCGACGGTTCTCATCCGCTTCGTCGGCGGGGCGTACGGATCAATGATCGTCAGCCAGGTCAGCCCCGGGCACAAGAACGCGCTGACCGTCGAGGTTATGGGCGCCGAGCGGTCGCTCGGTTGGGCTCAGGAGGATCCCGAGCGACTCTGGATCCGCGGCCGCGAGGAGACCACTCTGCTGCGCCGGGAGCCGTCACATACCGCCCCCTCGGTCGGCGTGGCGCGGCTCCCAGCCGGTCATCTGGAGGGGTGGAGCGAGGCGCTCCGTGACCTCCTCGTGCCGTTCTACGCGGCGATCGCGTCGGGCTCGCCGCCGCCGTCCCCGGACGCTGACGCCGCCTATCCCACGCTTGCCGCTGGCGCGCGCGGGATCGCGCTCGTAGAGGCGGTCGTCGAGAGCGCTCGCATAGGCGCATGGGTGCCGGTCATCCCGATCGAACCCGCTGCGTCTACGACGGCGGACACATGGGCAACTGAAGGGAGTAGCAGATGAAGACGCTGAACGTCGGAGTCATCGGCGCAGGGTTCATGGGCAAGGCCCACTCGCTGGCCTATGCGGCCATGCCGATGTTTTTCTGGCCGCCGCCGGCCATGCCTCACCGCAAGCTCGTCGCGGAGATCTCGGAGGCGCGGGCCGAGGAAGCCGCCCGCCGCTTCGGCTACGAGTCCCACACCGGCGATTGGCGCCGGGTCATCGAAGACGATTCGATCGATATCGTTGACATCGCGACGCCGAACAACACCCATCCGGAGATCGCCATCGCGGCGCTCGAGGCCGGCAAGCACGTGATCTGCGAGAAGCCCCTGGCGAGGAGCCCAGAGGAGGCACGCAGGATGTACGAGGCCGCCCGGAAGGCCGGCGTCGTCAACATGGTCGCGTTCAACTACCGGCGGACTCCGGCGATCGCCCTCGCCAGGAAGTTGATCGACGAGGGTGCGATCGGCGAGATCCTGAATTTCAGGGGTACCTATCTCCAGGACTGGTCAGCCGATCCAGGCTCGCCGCTCTCCTGGCGGTTCCAGAAGGACGTCGCGGGTTCGGGCGCACTTGGCGACATCGCCAGCCACGTGCTCGATTTGGCGCGCTACCTGGTCGGCGAGGTGACGGCCGTCAACGCCATCCTGCAGACATACATTCCCGAGCGTCCGATCCAGTCGGGCGGGGTCGATCAGCTCGCCGCGGCCGAGAAGCGCGTCGGTGTTCCGACCGTTCCTGTCGACGTCGACGACGAGGTGATGACGCTGCTCCGCTTCGCGAACGGCGCCGTTGGCTCCCTGGAGGCCACGCGCAACGCGTACGGGCGGAACAACTTCCTGACGTTCGAGATCCACGGGAGAACGGGCTCGATTCACTTCAACTACGAGCGCCGTGACGAGCTGCAGGTCTTCCTCGCATCCGATCCTGCCGACCGACGCGGATTCCGCACGATCTACACGGGTCCCGCGCACCCGTACGGGGATGGCCTCTGGCCGATCCCGGCCCTCGGTATCGGCTATGGCGAAACGAAGATCATCGAGTGCTTCGACTTGTTCAAGGCGATCGCCGATGGGACGCCGGCCTCGCCCGACTTCCGCGATGGCTATCAGATCGCGCGGATCGAGGCCGCGATCCAGGACTCGGCCGCCGGCAAGACTTGGGTCGACATCGCTCCCCTCGAGGCCTAGCGTGAGGACGCGCCACCGCTCCAACGGGCCGCCGTCGACGACGTACAGATTGTCCACCTCCTGGGCGCGGCACCAGCGGTCGAGGACCGAGGTGTCGGGGTCGTTCCCCACCCTGGGGGTTCCGTGCTGGTTCCCAAAGGCGACCGGCGCCAACCCGACCCTGACGATCATGGCCAACGCCTGGCGGGTGGCCGAACATATCGCCGACCAGCGCGGGCAGCGGGACGACTGATGGCCCAGTTCGATCTGCCGCTCGAGGAGCTCCGTCGCTACCGGCCCGAGCGGCACGAGCCGGCTGACTTCGACGATTTCTGGGGGACCACCCTCGGCGTGGCGCGCTCGGCCGCGTTCGCGGCTCGATTCGAGCCTGTCGACGCCGGCCTGACGACGGTGCACGTCTTCGACGTCACCTTCGCGGGCTTTGCCGGCGACCCGATCAGGGCCTGGTTGATCCTGCCCGCGGTACGCAACGAGCGCCTGCCCTGTGTGGTCGAGTACCTCGGCTATGGGCGAGGTCGCGGCCATCCGATGGAGTGGCTCACCTGGCCGTCGATGGGCTACGCCCACCTCGTCGTCGATGCCCGTGGCCAGGGCGGCCAGTGGTCGGCCGGCGAGACCCCGGATCCGCACCCGGCCGGCGGCCCGCAATATCCCGGGTTCCTCACCCGTGGCATCGAGGACCGTGACGACTACTACTACCGTCGCCTGATCGCCGACTCGGTCCGTGCGGTCGATGCGATCGCCGAGCACCCGGCCATCGACCGGGAGCGGATCGTGGTTTCCGGCACGAGCCAGGGCGGTGGGCTGGCGCTCGCTGTCGCCGGACTCTCGTCCGAGGCCGCGGCACTCCTGTGCGACGTGCCGTTCCTGTGCGATATCCGGCGCGCGATCACCATCACCGATGCCAGCCCATACGCGGAGCTCGCCGGGTACCTGCGTGTTCAGCGGACCGCCGTCGATACGGTGCTCGCGACGGTCGACCACGTCGACGGCGTCAACTTCGCTGTTCGGGCGACGACGCCGGCGCTGTTCTCGGTGGGGCTCATGGACGTCATCTGCCCGCCGTCGACCGTGTTCGCGGCTTACAACCACTACGCCGGGCCCAAGGAGATCTCCGTCTGGCCATACAACGGGCACGACGGCGGCGGTACGGACCAGGCCCTCTCGCGCGCCGCCTTTCTCCGCACGGTGCTTGGGAGTCAGCCGCGCTGAATATCCGCGGCTACCTGCTGTCCTCGGGTGGACAGCAGGTCCTCGACGAGCCACAGTAGGTTCCCGCTCCGCGTGCGGGTGCTCTGCGCGGGAGTCGGATGTCTCGGCACAAGGAGGCTCCAATGGCGAAGTTCCTCTGGCAGGTCTCGTACACCACCGAGGGGCTCAAGGGCCTC
>JADEYI010001444.1_pt1 | contig 17895 bp, 13 predicted proteins | sample 8542331 | NCBI WGS metagenome assembly JADEYI01 (sample SAMN16510988, study PRJNA670497) | mine drainage metagenome | isolation source: biofilm near Copperflume 1 | place: Germany: Marsberg coppermine Kilianstollen | collected 2018-02
AGGTAACTGGCATGTCTCAAGTATACCATATTCTGCGCGAGAAGTGTATGTTAGCCGCTCTTTTCCCGGGGCTGTCGCAAAGTCATTTTTGCGCCCTTTGCAACAGCCCTGGCTCATTTCCTTACAGCATAGTTCACTTGTGGCTTTGCACTTCGACATGATACCTACAGATTGCCAAGTTCCTCCCTTTCAATTCTCGTCAAACTTCCAGTACTCTCGCGCACGATCAGGCGGAACGGCACCTCAACGCGTTCGGCTGGACCGGTGCGCGTACCATCAATGCGTTCAAGGAGGAGTGAAACAGCCAGTTCACCAATCTTCTCCTTGTCAGGTGCAATGGTGGTCAAGGAAGGAATCGAAAAGCGCACCTCTTCAATATTGTCAAAACCAATCACTGCCACGTCATCGGGAATACGTCGCCCTGCCTCGTGCAGGGCACGCATTGCGCCGAGTGCCAGGAGGTCGTTGAAACAGAAGACGGCGTCGGGAGGGTGGGGCAGGGCTAATAATTGCTGCATTGCACGGGCACCCTCAGCTCGATTGTAGGATGCCACCTGCATGATAATCTGTGGGTCTAAAGGCAAACCAACATCAGCTAATGCTTCAGTATAGCCACGTAGACGACGGTGACCGCCTGCTCCCCCCACTATCGATAGCTCCTCGTGGTTACCAATCGAGGCGATGCGATGGCGTCCCAAATCCAGGAGATGCTTCGTGGCAAGCCGCGCTGCGGCTACGTTGCTGTTGGCAATATGATCGTAAGGAACGTCTACATCCAGGAGGTGTTCGCCCAGGAGTACAAGAGGTGTCTTCGTCTGTCGAGATTGGAGATCTGCGGGTTGCAGGGCGAGCGGGCTTAAGATGACCCCGTCGATAAGGTGCGGGCGCAGTCCATCCAGGACAAGCAACTCGCTGGCACGTTCACCACCAGTGCAGTCGATCAGTACTGTATATGACCGGGCGGATGCAGCAGCAATTATTGCGTTGCCAATGTCAGAAAAGTAAGGATTACTCAGATCAGGGAAGGCAAAAGCGAGCACGCCCACGCGCCCATTGCGCAGGTAACGAGCTGGCAGATTTGGTTGATAATTCAAATCCTCCAAAGCTGCACGCACTCGTTCACGCACTTCTTCCGTCACATGGACATAGCCATGAACCACATTGGAAACCGTCTTAATTGAGACACCGGCCCTCTGAGCTACATCTTTCAGCGTTGTCGTCACGTATATTTCTGTCCTTCTTCAACGACTTGCCCTAAAACATTGCCATGATACCAGACTCTCTCTGATTCGCCAAGAGGTTGGGTTAGCTATCATCCCTTTACTGAACCGGCCACCAGCCCGCTGATATAGTACTTCTGCAACAACAGGAACAGTATCAGACAAGGAAGCATAGCGATCGTTACTCCTGCTTGCAAGGCTCCCCAGTCAACCGTCCCGAAAAGCCCGCTCTGCGCATTGAGGAGCAAAATGGGCAAGGTATACTTGGAGTTATCCGTCATGAAGATGAGGGCGGCGAGGAACTCGTTCCACGAATTGAAGAACGCAAAGAGCGCAACCGTCACAAGCCCTGGCGTGACCAGGGTAAGCATGACGCGGTAGATCACGCTCACCGTCGTACAGCCGTCCACCAACCCTGCCTCTTCTAGCTCGCGTGGCACCGTATCGAAGGCATTGCGCATCACAAAAATGCCAAATGGCAGTTGAAAGGTAATATAGACCAGTGCCAGTCCCAGTAGCGAGTTCTGCAAGTGGAGGAGATGCAGCACCAGGAAGAGCGGCGTCAGGATTGATTGAAACGGGATCATCAAGGTCGAGAGAATGACTATGAACACTACATTCTTACCCGGAAAGTTGAAGCGCGAGAAGCCATAACCGGCCAGGCCACTGAGCAGCAACGTCCCGAATACAGTCCCGATCGCGACTATGCTGCTATTGAAGAGATAGGTGCCCAGTCCACTGCCATAGCTCGCCAGGTGGATGTAGTTGCTGAACGAAAAGTGTGACGGTATGATATTCGGGGGTGAGGCAGAAGCCTCAGCGGGCGTTTTGAATGAGGTGAACACGCTCCAAAAGAGGGGGAAAATAAAAACCACAGCCAGAATGGTGCATACAATATAGTACAGTATGCGGGGTAGGGGACGGATGAGCCGTTGACGGGTAATCAGGCGCCGCTCAATGGTGGTCGAACGTGCTGGTAGCCTGGTAACGCTGCCAGGTAAGATAGACATCATAAGGTAATCCTCCAACCTATGTAAGGCATACAAACAAGCTCACTGGCACGCTCGCTACGTGTTATCCCGTAGTAAGTAGAGCTGCACGGCAGTGATGATCAGCAGAATAATGAGCAGGATAATCGACATCGCCGCACCATAGCCCAGTTTGAAGTAGGTGAAGGAGTTGGTGAAGATCCAGAATACAATGGTGATTGTCGAATCCTGCGGGCCACCCTGAGTCATAATGTAAAACTGATCGAATGCCAGATACGAACCGATTACCGAGAGCACCAGTGCCAGAGCAATGCTCCGCCGCATCAATGGCAGTGTGACGTGCCATAGTTCTGCCCAGCGGCCCGCCCCATCTATCCTGGCGGCTTCGTAGAGTTCGCCAGGAATGGATTGCAAGCCCATCATCAGCAGCACCATTGTGAAGCCGGAGGTCTTCCATGCAATCATGAAAACGACTGCAAGGAGTGCCCCGGTGCCGGTCGAGAGCCAGATGATAGGAGCGTGACCAAAATGGACCAGGATTCCATCGAAGATACCCACCTGGTCGTTGAGCAACCAGATCCAGATGTAACTCGCTGTGCTCAGCCCGATAATCACGGGTACGAAATACGCCGTCCTGAAGAAGCCAACACCGGGGATGTTCTGTCGCACCAACAGGGCCAGAGCAAAGGCAATAAGGAAGATGATAGGAGTGACGATAATGGTGTACTCCGTTGTGAACACGAGACTATTCAAGAATAGTCCGTCATTCAATATCTGGCGATAGTTGTTCAACCCAATGAAGTGAGGGCTGCCCAGTAGCGGCCAGTTGTTCAGAGACATCCACACGGTCAATATCAGTGGGATAATAAAGAACAAGATGATAAAGATGATGCTCGGTAGCACGAAGAGTGCGCCCAGACGCTGCCGCCTACCTACGGCACTCTTTGGCTTGCGACCCATGTCGCCTACCTTCACATCCCTGGTAGCCTGCTTGCTAACTACAGATTGCATAGATTTGGGACTCCTTCCTTGCGGATGAGGCGGCCTACGCGTTCGCCTCCTAAGTAGTGCTGGAGAGGATTTGGTTGAACCGCTGCTGTGCTGTACTGATAGCATCATCCACCTGGCCACTAAAGATGGCTTGCTCAAGCATCGCGAGCCAGGGGCCGCTGGGGTCATTGAACAACTCATTGTAACGCACGCTGTAGGGCGTTTTCCCTTTTGCTTCTGCTTTAGAGATGGTAATATAGCGCGGGTCTTGCTGGCTATATTTATTTGATATAAGGTCGGTACGAACCGGAAGGCTGTTATCCTTGGCAACAACGTTTATCTGGGTCTGGTCAGCCAGGTACCATCTGATGAAATCTTCGGACTGGCTGACGTGTTGCGAGCCGGCCGGAATGGAAATATTATCGCCACCGGCAAAGGACGACGTGCCTCCATTCTCACCGGGTAGAGGGGTCACGCCAAAGTCAATGTTAGGATATTGTTGCTTCAACGTGGCCAACGCAAACGCGCCAATGCCTTGCATTCCGACTTTTCCGGTGGTAAAGGTGGATAAGAAATTCGTGCCGCTATCGACTTTGGCACCGGGATCGACTTGCCCCTCTGTCCAGAGCCGGTTGTAGAACTGTAGTGCGGCCTTCGCCGCTGGGGATGTTGTGAGAGTTGCCTGTGAGCCATTTGCATTGAGTACATCGCCGCCACTTGCCCAGATCAGCGGCAGAAAGGTGAAGATCATGGGGCCGCCGCCAGCACCGGAGAAGTAGAAGCCGTGGATGCCGTTGCCCAATGCGGTGATCTTTTTAGAATCCGCCTCAATCTCCGCCCAGTTGGCTGGGGGCTTGTTGGGGTCAAGACCTGCCTGACGGAACAACCCTTTATTGTAGAGCAGGAAGGAGCCTTCCGCGCTGAAGGGTAGGCCAAAGAGCTTGCCCTGGTAGGTAGCCATGCGAATATGCGATTGGTCGAGTTTGTTAAAGTATGGGAGACTATGGGCGAACGACGTAATATCGGTCAGTTCGTAGGAGGACGCGAAGTAGGGGCTAAAAACTAAGTCTGTGGCGACAAGATCAGGAATTTCGCCTCCAGCCATAGCTGTGCCGAATTTGCTGACAAACTGGGCAGCGGGGATAATATTCAGTTGGACCTTGGTTTTGTGGGTGGCGTTGTAGGCCTGCGCTACTGGCTGAACCAGAACGGCATCGCTGTCTCGTGTCCAGAGCGTGATGATGTTAGGATTGCTGTTCGCGCCTCCCCCAAAGTCACAACCTGCTAAAAGTCCAACGAGAGGCAGAAGTGCGATAAGAGTAGATATGAGCATCCGTGCTCCGCGGTTGGTTGCCATCGCGAAATCCTCCTTGATAGAACATCCACGACACTATGAGGACTACATGGGCAGTATCACTCCTTGCTTTCCCGCAACCAGACACGCATCTCGCCCGGTGCGCGGTTATCCCATGCATAGTATGGAATGGCAGTGATTGCGCCCAATAGCCGCAAGGAGGGCCACGCCCGATAGAGGCTGCCTGTCCAATCGCTGTCATCCTCAATAAGTGCCCTGCCATGGATGATAGTCACGCCCCCAAGCACAGCAGGCTCAAATTGGCTTGTCAGTTCAGCCTCCCTCGGCAGTATGACGCGGTGAAGCGGCACGCCGTTGTCGATACTTTCCAAACAGTAAACGAGAGGACCACGTTGCAAGGCGATACAGCCAGCATCCTGGCGTACATCAGGTTGTGCATACATACGCTTGATCGACAGAAGTAGTTCGAGTTCTATGCGATCATCGGCTTGCCATACCCGTTCTACTCGTACGTAACCTTGTTCCAGGTGACGATCTATCTCAAACACCGCTCCGTTCACGCTGAGTTTGGCGTTCTGGCACCATCCGGGGATACGAAGTCTCAGCCCAAACCTTGTCGGCTTATCCATACTCAGCCGTAGAGCGATATTGCCATGCCACGGATAAGTCGTTTCCTGGCGCACAGTCACGCTATTGCCAGCGATAGTCGCTTGGGCTGTACTCTGTATGTAAAGATGCACAGCGAGGTCCATATCGTTTACGGCATAGATGTACTGTCCAAGGGACGCTAACAGACGAGCAATATTAGGTGGGCAACACGCGACCCGAAACCAATGCTCGCGGTGATGCCTGCCCAGGCTAGCCAGTGGGTTTTCGTAGAAAAACTTATGTCCATCCAGTGAGACGCCGCTCAGAACGCCATTGTAGAGCGAACGCTCCAGCATGTCCGCGTAACGTGCAGCGCAGTCAAGTTGCAGCATACGATGATTCCAGAAGACGAAGCCGATGGCCGCGCACGTTTCCGCGTAGGCAGTCTCGTTGGGCAAGTCGTAGCTTGTTGTGAATCCCTCGTTATGCCGCGAGGAACCAAGGCCGCCAGTGATGTACAGACGCGTCGTAGAGAGGTTGTCCCAGAGACGCTGGTCAGCATCAAACAAGCTTTGATCGTGTAGCTCGCGTGCGAGGTCGGCCATGGCACTGGAGAGGTACATGGCACGCACTGCATGGCCGACGACCTCATGTTGTTCGCGCACGGGTACATGCGATTGAGAGTATTCGTGGGTCTTGTGGTGGTACGCTATGGGATCATCACTGCGTAGACGTGCCTCTTTATCAAAATAATGAGGCTGCTGCCCACGCTCATCTACAAAGTACTGACTCAAGTGCAAGTAGCGTTTCTCTCCGGTGACCCGGTATAGTTTCACGAGCGCGAGTTCGATCTCTTCATGCCCAGGATAACCGCGCTTCTTTCCTGGCTCGGTGCCGAAGACCGAAGCGATATAATCCGCGTAGCGACACATCACAGCCAGCAGAGTGCGTTTCCCGGTGGCCTGAAAGTGGGCCACCGCCGCTTCGATGAGATGACCGGCACAATACAACTCGTGCCAATCACGCAGGTTCGTCCAGCGTTTCGTCGGCTCAACAGCGGTAAAATAGGTATTGAGATACCCATCGGGCTGCTGAGCTTCTACCAGAAGGTCGATGACTTCGTCAACCCGTGCTTCCAGTGCCGGGTCAGGATGAGTGGCGAGACTATAGCTCGCCGCCTCAATCCACTTGGCAATGTCCGAATCCCAGAAGATATGCGGGATCGGTTCCATGCCTGGTTTCCAATTCAGCCGCAAGGCATCAATACGCCCCGTCTCCTTGCAGAACTGGTACACCTGCGGCAGGGTATTTTCGCGATTTACCTGGAGATGTGGTGACCAAAACGGATCATCAATGGTAACCTCCTTCCAGGAGACCGGCATCCATGTAGAGGAGGAAGAGCCAGGTTGTTTTGTTGATGTTGGCAAAGGATATCCTTGCTCCGATGAAAAAGATACCATGACGAATGCCTTTCCATGAGCTGCTAGCCCTTCAAGCCAGTACCAGCAATACCTTGAACGATCTGTTTCTGGAAGAACATAAACGCAATGAGCAGCGGCAGTCCACCCAGCACAGCAGAGGCCATGATCTGCGCATAGTGAATGCCATATGCACTTTGCACATTGGCCAACCCCACCGGTATGGTCATCATATCAGTGTTTGTGATGGCAATAAATGGCCAGATGAAGTTGTTCCAGGATGCCACGAAGGTGAATATCGCGACCGCCGCGAGTGCTGGCCGTGCTAGAGGCAGCCATATCTGCCAGAACACGCGAAATTGGCTGGCTCCATCCACGATAGCCGCTTCCCCAAGCTCGTGCGGAATCCCATCAAAGAACTGCTTGAGGATAAAGATCGCAAAGGGGGCTGCTATCTGCGGCAGAATGATGCCCCAGTAGGTGTCCACCATACGAAACGCGTTGATTTCGGTGAACAAGGGCACGATTAGTATTTGTGGGGGAACCATGATGCCCGCCATGATCAGCCAGAACAGGAACCCTTTGGCGGGAAACCGAACACGTGAGAAGCCATAGGCAGCCAGGCTCGCCAGTATCACGGTGACGACGGTGATAATGATAGACGTGAAAGCACTATTCAAATACCAGCGCAGTAGACCACCGGCACTTAGCACCTTGACAAACGCGTCTAACGTGAAGTGAGAGGGAATCCAACTGATTGGAACGGTAGTGGTCTCACTCTCAGGTTTGAGAGCCGTGTCCACAGCCCAGGCCAGGGGAATAATCCAGAGCACCGCCGCGATGAGCAGTACAACAAAGGCGATAACTTGAAAGATCATGTTCCGCGACGGTCCCTGGGCCTGTGCTATGGCCCTTGCTTCGGTTCTAGCCCTTACATTGGTGGCAGTCTGGTTCACAGTAGAGTCTATCATCAGGCGTTTCCTCCTCGTCGATTGAGCAGTGCGAACATCGCTATGGAGACGACAAGAATGATCACGAAGAAGAGATATGACATGGCCGAAGCATAGCCCACGCGATATGACGTGAAGCCGGAATCATAGATGTATTCAATGATCGGTTCCGTGGAGAAATTCGGGCCTCCGGTTGTCATCAGGTAGATCTGATCGAATATCTTCAAAGACGCCAGCACCTGCAATACGAGAACCAGCATGGTGGTACGACCCAACAATGGTATCGTAACGTAACGCAGGCGTGACCATGCGCTTGCGCCGTCAATCGAGGCGGCCTCATACATTTCCGCCGGAATCTCCTGTAAGCCGGCAAGATACAGTATGAAGTTGAAACCGATCGTCCACCACACGGTCGTTAACACAATCGAGATCATCGCGACATTCGCACTGGTCAGCCAGCCGATATTTCCCAAACCTATTGTCGCCAGCGATCCACTAATCAAGCCAAATCCTGGCTCGTACAACCAGATCCAGATCAATGCCACAACAGCGGAAGGGAGCACGTACGGGGCAAAGAAGGCAAGGCGAAAGAATCCCTTGCCCCACCGCACGGTGTTTGCCAGCAATGCCAATGCAAGCCCCAGCACAACCAGAATCGGCGTACTGAGAATGGTGAACAGGATAGTGTGCCACAGCGACGTCCAAAAAGCTGGGTCAGCCAGGGCTTCTCCGTAGTTCGAGAGGCCCGTGAAGTCTGAAGCACCTTTTCCCACAAGGCTCCAATTAAAAAAGCTCATGCGTAGTCCGAGAATAATGGGCCACAGCAGGAAGAGCGCATACGCAATCATAAATGGCAGCACGAAGGCAAACCCGGTCAGGGCAGTTCGCCGATTGCCTCCGCCTCCTCCCGGCCTGGCCGCATGTTTGGTGACGAGAACTTGCTCCGCTTCCGGTACCGCTGGTTGCATCATTGCCATAATTGTTTCCTCCTTGAGATAGAGCTTGGTGCGCCATGAGATGGGCACGCTCGGCTCGCATTTTAGACCGGGCTCGGTGTATTGAGCATTTTTTGCATGAAGCTACGATACTCGTCCAAGCCTTGCTGCGGAGTGAGCTGTCCGCCCATCACCGCCTGGAATGCCGCCCCCGCCTCCGTTTCCATTTGCGACCCGGAGCCACTGAACCAGGCAGGAGGGTCGTACACGACATATTGGGCCTGGGCCGCATAGTTTGCTTGCGGCTTCAGCCGCTGATAGGCTGTATTTTTGACGACAGGCTGATACGCGGGAATGTGCCCGCCTTGTGCCCAGACCATGCTATCCTTGAGCATAAAGCTGATGAACTTGAGCGAGTCAGCCAGGCGCTGCTGATCAATCGAGCTCGGCTTGGGAAGAATGAAGGTATGTGAATCGGCCTGGGTATAGTTGTTGCCGAAGATATTAGGGAACAGGGTCATGTTGAAAGGCAGCTTGGCATCCTGAAAGGTTGTCACCTCCCACTCACCTTGCCAGAAGAAACCGGCCTTGCCGCTAGCGAACAAGGCTACCGCGCCTCCGTAGTCTATTGTCGGAGAGGCAACCTTGGCCTTGAGTGTCAGATCAACCATGAATGAGAGTGCTTGCAACGCCTTAGCGTCGTTCAGAACCAGTTGGCTACCGTCGGGTGTAAGGACCTTTCCTCCCGCCTGGCTGTAGAGAGCGTAAAAGAGACGCCACGGGTTCACATCCTGTGTATCGACAGCCAGCCCTAGTGCCCCGGTCGCCTTCTGCACCTTCTGGCAAGCAGCGATCATCGCATTCGGGCCGACCAGCGGCACCAGCTTTCCATCTGCTCCCAGTAACCCGGCCTTACGGCAGATATCGGTGTTGTAGTACATCACAAATGGGTGCGTATCGAGCGGAATCGCGTAGAGCTTCCCGTTGTAGTGCGCATTATTCCAGATTTCCGGCAAGAACTTGTCAGCGGTGATGCCATACTGTGCGAGCTGAGCCGCGTCGAAAGGCATCAAGAGACCGGCTGGCGCAAAGCCGAGCATACGCGAGAGATGCATAATGGCGACATCGGGCGGTTGCCCTCCTACCGCTGCCATCGCCAGCTTGGTGTAATACGGCGCACCCCAGGTGAGGGTCACGGAGTTCACCGTGATGTCGGGATTGCTGCTGGCAAAGTCGCTTTCCATTTGGTTCATGCGCAACCCGTCACCGCCGCTGAAGAGGTTCCAGAACCGGAGAGCTCCGCTACTGGCAGCTGCCGATGGATACGGCGCACACGACGCAGCAGCCAGACCGCCAGCAGCGAGGAGTGTGCTATTGTACAAAAACTTACGCCTACTGATACGTTGTTCAAGTGAGGTTCTAAATAGAATGTCTTCAATATCCATTTTTGCCTCCTCATGCTCTTCATGCTCTCAAGCACATCGGTATGCTATCTGCCATCATTCGACTTGCATGCGTAATACAGTAACCGAGTGAGCCGGGAACGTGTACTCGAATGAGTTGCCACCTACCTCCAGGTGTGACTCCCGCACATCTATTGAGTGGGGATGCTCGAACGAGTTGCTCACATTCACATCATCGCTGTTCACCTCATAGGCCACGACCCTGCTTCTGGCGACCACATCCGCCAGTTCAATTGTGGTAGTGATAGGTCGGCTGGGATCGCGGTTCACTACTGCTATCATCAGTTCGTGCTTATTCGCGTCACAGGTCGCTGTCACATCTAGCAGCTTAAACGGACCGAGATCTGCCACGCGATAGGGCCAGAAAGCACTTTCTGTATCCTCTTTTCCCTCTTTCAAGTCATGAGTCTCTGCGTCCACGAAGACATCCAGCGCAATCTCCTGCGTATGCTCGGCATACAGCTTCAAGGGGTGATAAATGCTTTGTAGAAACAGGCCCTCATGATTCGTAAATATAGGGGCGATAACATTTACCATTTGCGCGAGGTTGGCTATCTGCACTGTCTGGCAGTAGCGGATGAAGATGTTGAGATAGGTGGCTATCGCTAGCGCATCTGCCAGAGTATAACGCTCCTCCAGACCGGTCTCAGCGGTTCGTGCGCGGAACCACACATTCCACTCATCGTAGACCACATGTATCGGATGGTCGATCTGCTGTCGGTAGCGGACGCCGTCGATCACTCCCTGACATATACTCAGGGCACGCTCAACTTGATGCGGCATGAAAACGTTTCTGTAGTAGTCATCGCTGCCTGTATAGATGTGAAGGCTGTGGTAATCGACAAAGGGGGCAAGTTCCTCAAGCACCACTCTGTCCCAATCGCTCCAGCCGTTCGAGCCGCAGCTTACGAGCTGAATGCCAGGATCAGTCCATTTCATCACCTTCGCGAACTGAATTGCTTTTTTAGCGTAATCCTCTGCACTCAGGGCACCGATCTGCCAGACCCCATACATCTCATTGCCAAGCCCCCAGTATTTCACACGATACGGTTCTTCGTGGCCATAGTGGCGGCGCAGATTTGCCCAGTAGGTATTCCCCGTACCGTTGCAGTACTCAACCCACGCCTGCGCCTCGTCCATTGTGCCGGTTCCCATGTTGACGCAGATGTACGGCTCCGAGCCGAGGAGCCGACAGTACTCGATGAACTCGTCGGTGCCGAAGCGGTTTGGCTCCTCCGAATGCCAGGCCATTTCTATACGGCGCGGGCGTTGTTCCACAGGTCCTATACCATCCACCCAATGATAACCACTCACGAAATTGCCACCCGGCCAGCGCAGCAGCGGTGGTCGCAGTGCTCGTGCTGCTTCCAGCACATCTTCGCGATATCCATGTTCATCGCTCAGGCTTGAGCCTTCCTCGAATACGCCACCATAGATGCAGCGCCCGAGGTGCTCAATAAACTCGCTAAAAATCCGGTGATCAACACGCCCTATTCCGCGCTCAAGGTCAATTTTGATCTTAGCCAAGAATAATCCCCTCTCTGGAAGTACCTTCCAAAAGTAATTTCGCCGTTCATGCATGAACCTCCTCGAGGATAGAACGCCGTACAGCTATGGCGGCCTCGTCAGTGAGTTCCCGCGCAGCAAGTCGATCGGCCTCGATCTGAGCTTTGTAGTGGGCCACCTCTTGCTCGCGCGCGGGATTGTCCCAGCCCAGCACCGTACCAACTAGCTGGGCAACTCGCTCGGCGGCTGACATGCCGCAGTCTTGCGTCTCCATCGCGATATGAGTTCGGCGGGTGAGCACATCATCGAGATGGAGTGCGCCCTCGTGGCTGGCCGCGTACACTGCCTCGACTTCAAGATACTCGGGTGCCCCCTCTATCGGCTGGGCAAGCTCCGGGTAGTCAGCGAGCAGGTCGAGTACCTCGCTGATGAGCGACCCGTATCGTTCAAGCAAATGGTCAATGCGCCGAAGATTCAGGCCAGTTTCTCTGGCGAGCCGCTGCCGCTGGTTGCGCAAGACGTGCCAGCCTTCCGCACCCAGCAGCGGCGTTCTGGCAGTGACAGAAGGGGACACCGATCCGCCCAGCCAGCGTGCAGCGGCATCCATAACATCTTGAGCCATCAGCCGATAGGTAGTATATTTGCCGCCAACAATGGTAAACAGCCCTTCAGGACCTTTCAACACGACATGGTCGCGACTGAGCATTGCCGTTGAACCGCCCTTGCCGCTGAGCAAAGGCCGGACACCTGCATAAACCCCTATGACGTCGTTGTGCGTCAAAGGTGTGCGCAACCATTTGTTGACCGCGTTGAGCAGGTAATTGATATCCGCGGCATTCGCCACGGGGCTATTGCGATCATAGTCCCACGGAGTATCAGTAGTACCAATAATCCAATGCTGTCCCCAGGGCCGGACGACCAGCACACTGTCCTCCGTAGGCGCGATGAAGCCTGTACGCGAGTCAATGTAGTCTTTCTGGACAACAATGTGGATGCCTTTGGCGGGTTGGACCTTCACCTGAACCTCACCAGCTAACTGCTGCACAAAGTCCGCCCAGGCACCGGCGGCGTTGATTACGCAGCGACTATGCACCTCCAACTCCTGGCCACTCTCTTTGTCAAGTACCCGCACACCTGCAATCCGCTTGTCGTCGTGGAGCATTCCTGTGACCTGCAAGCACGTGGCAATCACCGCTCCGTACTGTGCAGCCGTTCGAGCCACCATCATCGTGTGACGGGCATCGTCAAAGATGACATCGTAGTACTGTAGTGCTCCTGTGATGCGGTCAGCACGCAGCGCGGATATCTCGCGCAACGTCCCGCTCTTTGTGAGATGCCTGTGACCAGGTAGATCAGTGGGTCGAGCTCCGCCGAGCAGATCGTAGAGCAGTATGCCAGCCCCCATATAGACCCGTTCGCGTAGGCCATGGCGCAGGGGGAAAAGGAATGGCGTTGGCCGTGTCAAGTGCGGGCACAAACGCTCAACCATGAGGTTACGTTCGTGCGCGGCTTGCCGAACAAGCGAGAAGTTGAGCTGTTGCAAATAGCGCAGACCACCATGGAACGTTTTGCCAGATCGAGAAGAGGTTCCGTTGGCGAGATCCCCTGCTTCAAGCAGTGCGACGGTCAAGCCACGGCTGGCAGCATCTAATGCTGTGCCCGCACCTGTCACTCCTCCACCAACCACGACAACATCAAAGGTCTGCCCACTCAGTTGGCGAAGTGCCTGGTTTCGCTGCTCCTGTCCCAATCGTGCAATTTCCACTATTTACGCTCCTACTTTCTTCTCTCTTGCCAGCTACCTCAATCCATGAGCCAGAAGATAATACAGCTCGTTCCAGCGGAGCTCTTTCTTGAATGCTGAGAGTGTAGTGTCATGGTCGATGAGCAGTAGCTCCATACCTGCCATCTCGGCAAAATCTTCCAGGTGTTCGACCGTCAGTGCCTGACTGAAGCCGGTATGATGCGCCCCTCCAGCCAGTATCCAGGCTGTCGCAGACGTCTTGAGGTTGGGCTGCGGCCTCCATACTGCACGGGCGACTGGCAGCTTCGGTAGGGGCTCATGCGTGGGCACCACCTCGACCGTATTGACCAGCATACGGAAGCGATTACCCATATCCATCACTGCGGCATTGACCGCTGGTCCGGGCTTTGCCTCAAATACTAGCCGCACAGGGTCAGCCTTGCCACCAATGGATAGCGGATGAATTTCTAGCGATGGCTTCTGCTCGGTGATTGTGGGGCACACCTCCAGCATATGTGCTCCCAGTCCCATCATGTCGTTCTCACTTAAATGATAGGTATAGTCCTCCATGAAGGATGTTCCACCGTCCAGGCCGGAACTCATCACCTTCATCGCCCGCACCAGGGCCGCTGTTTTCCAATCTCCTTCGGCACCAAACCCATAGTTCGCCTCCATCAAGCGTTGCACCGCGAGACCTGGGAGCTGAGCGAGACCATGCAAATCCTCGAAGGTGGTGGTGAAGCCTTTGAAATTGCCCTCTTCAAGGAAATGTCTCAATCCAGCCTCGATACGAGCACCGTCCCGCAGGAATTGAAACTGGCTGCCCCAGGAACGCAGCGAGTGCGCCACCTCGTACCGCTCGTTGTAATCCTTCACAAGCTGCTCAATCTCTCTGTCCGATACCTGGTTCACATAATCCACGAGGTCTCCGACCCCGTACCCTGAGACGTCATATCCCAAGCGAAGCTGAGCCTCTACCTTGTCCCCTTCGGTAACCGCTACTTCGCGCATATTGTCGCCGAAGCGAGCAATCTTCGCTCCTTGCGCGTCGTACCAGGCGCAAGCGGCACGAGTCCATGTTCCCAGTTCCGCCTGGACAGCTTTGTCTTGCCAGTATCCAACGATCACCTTACGATTCAGGCGCATTCGACTGCCAATGAAACCGAATTCGCGGTCACCATGGGCAGATTGGTTCAGATTCATGAAGTCCATATCGATGTCCGACCACGGTATCTCACGATTATATTGGGTGTGCAGGTGCGCGAATGGCTTCTGTAGAGCAGTTAATCCGGCAATCCACATTTTGGCCGGGGAGAAGGTATGCATCCAAGTAATCAAGCCAACACAGTTTTTAGCGGCGTTGGCTTCCTGGCACAACACACGAATGGCTTCTGGATCGGTCAGTACCGGCTTAAAAACAACATTGACGGGGATATTTTCTGCATGGGAAAGCCCCCGTGCGATCTCTTCGGCATGTTCGGCAACTTTCTCAAGTGTCTCAGGGCCGTACAGGTATTGGCTTCCGGTGATGAACCATACCTCGAACTGTTTCAGATCAATCATTATCGATGACTCCCTCTCACACTGGGGCTATAGGCAGCAACTCTCTTGACGACAAATCAACAAGATGCCAGGCAGCGATGAGCTATTGTACGGGGCTATCTTTGTCCATAGACGTGCGTATAGCGGTAGTGCAGCCTGGCCACATCTTCCTGAGCAATTTCGTCAGGCTGGCCGAGTTGCAGCGCATACCATACCGTGCGTGCCACATCTTCGACCATCACCGCCGCTTTGACGGCTGATCGGGCCGTGGGGCCAACAGTAAAGACACCATGATTCTTCAAAAGCACCGCAGGAGACTCGCCAATGTGCTCAACCACCAGTTGACCGATCTCCTCTCCTCCAATCAAGGCAAAACCTGCACAAGGAATGGGGCCACCAAATTCATCAGCCATAGCAGTAAGGTACACAGGAATCGACCTCCCCAGGGCAGCAAAAGCAGTCGCATAACAGGAGTGCGTATGCACCACACCGTTGACATCGGGACGGTGTCGGTAGATATAGAGGTGGCTGGCGGTATCTGAAGAGGGCTTGAGCTTCCCCTCCACGATCTCACCATCCAGATTCACTACCACATGATCTTCTGGTTGCAACTCATCATAGAGCACGCCGCTGGGCTTGATCACCACCAGCCCGCTCTCTGGATCTCGAGCACTGACATTGCCACCTGTCCAGACGACAAGCCCGTTTCTCGGCAATTCCAGGTGCAATTTCCAGACCTGTTCCTTCAGTTGATCGAGCATATCCTCTCTCCTCAATGCTGATCCGCCAAGACCTCTTCTTTCAGACGCTTGAGACGCTTCATCACATCGTTGGTGCCGCGCCCGAAATAGTCATGGAGGATGACGTACTCTCGGTATATCTGGTCGTATATTTCCTTATGATGAGGGATCGGGGTGAACGTTTCCTCGCGCAGGCGAGCCATATGTTTGGAGGCTTCGAAGATGGAAGCGTAGCCACCAGCCTCTTTGCCTGCCGCTACCGCGCCGTGCATGGCCGAGCCAAATGCACCTCCCTGGCTTGTCTCAACCAGGTACATAGGTAGGCCTGTGACATTGGTATAGATCTGCATCAGTAACTTATTGCGCTCTGGCAGTCCACCGGTAACCACGATCTCCTTGACCGGTATGCCGTTCGCCTCAAAATCGTCGATAATGATGCGTGTGCCATAGGCGGTGGACTCGAGCAATGCCCGATAGATTTCCTCCGGTCGAGTTGCTAATGTTAGCCCGACCAGTAGACCAGTCAGGTCAACATCTACCAGAATAGTACGATTGCCATTCCACCAGTCCAGGGCCAATAGGCCACTGCCGCCCGGCGGTAAGAGTGCCGCCTTTTCCTCCAGGAATTGATGGATGGTCAGTCCGCGAGCCGCAGCCTGGCGTACATAGTCCACAGGCACACACTGCTTCACAAACCATGCAAAACTATCACCCACGCACGATTGCCCGGCTTCGTACCCCGGAAAGCCTGGGATGATACCATCCTGGACTACGCCGCAGATACCGGGGACGTTACGCTCCTCCGTGCCCAGCAGCATGTGGCAGTTGGAGGTACCCATGATGATGACCATCTTTTCTGGTTCAAGGACTCCGGCTACTGGCATCGTAACATGGGCATCCACATTAGCCACGGCCACGGGCGTGCCTGGGTTCAACCCTGTCCAGCGAGCGGCCTTCTCGGACAAGCCGCCAGCCCTGGTGCCCAGTGGGGAGAGTGTGCGCAACATCTTCTCATCAACAATATGCTCCATCCGCGGATCCAGTGCCTTGAAAAACTCGTTTGGCGGGAAGCCTTCGTGTTTCGACCAGATAGCCTTGTAACCTGCAGTACACTCGTTACGTGTCTCCACTCCTGTGAGCTGCCAAACCGCCCAGTCTGCCGCCTCGATCAGCCGATCAGCGGCGGCATAGACTTCCGGTGCCTCATCCAGTATCTGCCATGCCTTTGGGAAGAACCATTCAGAGCTGATCTTGCCCCCATAGCGGTCCAGAAAGGTGTATCCTAACTCGCGAGCGATCGAGTTCAGCTTGTTGGCTTCAGGTTGAGCTGCGTGGTGCTTCCACAATTTGACCCATGCGTGGGGCCTATCCCGCCATTGTGGTAAGAAACAGAGCGGCGTGCCATCCTCTGTAGTTGGAAGTATGGTACAGGACGTGAAGTCAATGCCGATACCGATCACGTTACCTGGATTCACACCACTTTCGGCCAGTACCGCTGGAATCGTCTTCTTGAACACTTCCAAGTAATCGTTGGGGTCTTGCAGTGCCCAATCATGTCCAAGGGGAATGGTAGTGCCAGGGAGCGTTTTGTCGATGACGCCGTTCGCGTACTCATGCACACTGCTGGCCAGTTCGCGCCCCGTGGTGACATCCACCAACACCGCCCGGCCCGATTCCGAGCCGAAATCGACGCCCACAGCATATTTCGAGGTCGCGTGAGGTGACGCGTTCATGAACACCTTCCTCCTTAAATAAAATATCTCTTTTTAAAGGAAAAAATTCTACGAGAGTGCCAAAGTTATGAAGTCGAATATCATGAACCAGAAATAGAACTAGTATACTGATCTGTCCATCTATAAAGAAGATGTGCCAAGAATGTTGCTACTACGAGCTATGGTTATGGTTCTTTACAACGTTGTATACAGCAATGTAAGAATTGTAACATGGATTTAGTCCAATTTCAATGGAATAAATCCATCATAGATGTGTTTATAGTAAATTCTCAGTAAATTCTAAGGAAAATATATAATGCTTCTATTTATTGATGAGAATGGCATTTTCCGCCACAAAAATTGAAGTACAAAGTCAGAGGCGACATTATTTTTACTTGCTCATGCGGTTGGGATATAACTACCTTACCATTCACCGCACGATGTATGTGTGAGCCTTTTTAATACGCCATTGATTTTATTAGATTAGTATATTATAATATTATATAGTAACGGTTTGAAAGAAAGAGCTTTCTATGAATGCAGATCTGAACAACTCTCACACTGGTACAAGTTCTCAGAGCGAGATGGTACCCATAAATCGGGACTCGCCAGTTCCCCTGCATCATCAAATGCGTAGTTATTTGCTTGGCTGTCTGGAACGCGGGGAATTACATCCGGGTCAACAACTCTTGCGCGAGAGCGAGTATGCGACGCGCTTCGGCATCAGTCTCGCACCTGTGCGGCAGGCGATTCTTGATCTTGTGAAAGAAGGGTACTTCTATC
>JADEYI010001445.1_pt1 | contig 17889 bp, 9 predicted proteins | sample 8542331 | NCBI WGS metagenome assembly JADEYI01 (sample SAMN16510988, study PRJNA670497) | mine drainage metagenome | isolation source: biofilm near Copperflume 1 | place: Germany: Marsberg coppermine Kilianstollen | collected 2018-02
CGGCTGGGCCACGACGTCGAGACTCATCCGAATCGCCTCGCGCAGCCGGATCCGGTCGGCGACATCGGAAAGGTAGTTGTAGCGAAGCTTGGGCGTCAGGGTCGGGTCGTCGGGGTTGAGTTCGATCGAGCCGACGCTGGTTTCGTGGTAGAGGAGCGTCGCGATCGAGGCGAAGGCCAGCCGGCCGCTGCTCTTCGGGGCCGAGATCCCTGAGAAGCTGCGCACGTCGGGGCAGCTCGATGTCCGGCCGCCGCTCGAACCATATAAGCGGCCGACCATGATGACCGCCGTGATTGGCCTCGTGGTCGTGGGGCTGCTTGCGTTCTTCTTCTTCTCCTCCGATAACACGGTGAAGACGGCGAGCGCAGAATCGGCCTATGCCGGCGTCCACATGTGCGACAAGGGCAATGCGCCGCCGCCCGCGACGAACGTCCAATCCGCGCTGCCGACGCCTACATCCGCGGCGAACACGAACTCGTCGGGCGCGCAGATCCCGAAGTCCGTGGCGAACGATGGGGAGCCTTATTTCGCCCAGAACGACCCGCGCTGGGGCACCAAAGAATATGCCCACGCCGCCGACCCGGCCTTCGGCGGTCATGACTGGTGCGGGAACACCATCGCCCAGTGCGGGTGCGCGATGACCTCCGTCACCACCGTCATGGCGCTGTTCAATTTGCTCGTCATGCCGGACGGTTCGAACCTCACGCCGGAATCTGTCAACAACTGGTTCAATGAGAACGCGACGAAGACGAGCCGTGGCTGGGTGAGCCAGGGCTACAGCTATGGCGACGTTATCTGGACGGCGGCGAACCAGCTTTCGGGCGAGATTGCCAAGACGCACCCGGGTGCCACCACCATCCGCTACGCAGGCATCGGCACCGGTTCGAACGAGGAGATCCGCGCGCAATTGAAGATGGGCCGCCCCGTCGTGCTCGAAGTACCGGGCCACTTCATCGCTGCGGTCGGCCTGCAGGGCGACAAGATCCTCATCAACGACCCGTTCTACCGGGACCGCACGACGCTCGACTTCTACAAGGGCAAAGTCCTCAGCTCGCGCCTCTTCGCGCCGAGCAAGGACCTCAGTGCCGTGCTCATCACCGCCCCCGCGGATACGCGCCTGAAGATCACGGACAAGCAGGGCCGCGTCGTCGGTACGCTCGATACCACGAACCCGGCCGATGCTGCCAAGGCTGCTGTGGTTGACATCCCCGGCGCTTCCTACACCAACCAGGCGGCCTGGCGCGACCCGACATGCGTCGAAAGCGCCCCGCCTCCGGGTTCGGGCACGAACCAGATCGTGCTGCCGGGCAAGGCGGATGACTACACCATCCAGGCGCTCGACACGAGCGGCGGGGCGACGAGCGTCGCCATCCACACGTATGGCACCGACGGTCAGCCTTCGCTGACAACTATCCCGGTGGCCAGCGGTGCGGCGACGGCCACCATGTCCTATGACCCATCCAAGGCACATCCGACTGTGACGGTACTGTCCGACAGCGTCAGCCAACTCAGTGGCTCCGCACGCTCGGCCGGGCAACCGCAAACCACCGGCACGGCGTCGGCAGCCCCAAGTTCGCCCACAGCCCCGGCCGCCACGCCCACGGCAAAGCCAACCGTGCAGACAGTCGCGCAGACGACGGTCACGGTCGGATCGCCGGCCGGCTCGTCGGTCCTCAATGTGGCGAGCAACGCGGGCTTCGCCATCGGCGACAATATCCGCATCAGTCCGGGGGCAGCGAACCAGGAAGACGCGGTGATCGCGGGCTTCGGCTCGTTCATCCTCAAATCGCCGCTCAAGTTCGGGCACAGCCCCGGAGAGCTCGTCATCAAACTTGGGGCCGGGGCGCAGACAAACCCAGCGCCACCGGCCCCGCCCCCGCCCGCAGCGCAGCTTTCGGCGCCGTCCAGCGTGGCGGTGAACTGTTCGACCGTCTACAACGGCGTGCAGCCACCACCTCCGGGGCAGCCACCGCCGACGGCGACGCTAATCTGTTCGTCCACGATCGCGGGGACATACACGACCACGCGCTGGACGATCGATGGGCAGGTGCAATCGCAATACACGGGCAAGCAGGTGCTGCTGGCCGTCTATAACCTCGATACGACCGTCGGCGTGGCCGTCTCCGGTTGCAACGTCACGCTGTGCACGAACGCGACGGCATCGCAGGCGATCCGCTTCCCGGTGAACACATCTGTGCCTGCACCGACGCCGACGCCGCCGCCGGCACAGGGCCCAATCGGCCCGCCTCCGGTGGTGAACACAGCCAACATCGGCTGCCAGCCGCAGCCGTTCACGGGCAACCCGAACCCGGTGGCGACGCTGAAGTGCTCGTCCTCCACCTCGATGAAGAACTTCACGAGCGTGGCCTTCAAGGCCACGGGGACGACTTCCGCGGGCGCGAATTCGAGCGGCACGGTTGAAAACTTCACTCTCCAGGTGAAACCGAGCGAGGTGACCTTCGACCGCAGCGGAACTGCCACTGTGCAAGTGGTCGTCACGTATTGCCAGCAGGCAACGTGCGCCACATCCGACGCCTACAATTGGGCCATCCCGAAGGCGACGGTGAACCTCTCGCTTCTGCCTGCCGTCGTGCAGCAAGGCGCCTCGTTGTCGCTCTTCGCAGTGGTAACGACCAATAGTGGCGTCGTGCCGTCCGGCGGGAGCGTGTCGTTCCAGGTCGGCGGCCAGGGCTTCGGGTCGGACGTGAAAGTCGTGCCGTTCACCGGCTTCGGCTTCGCTTCGCTGGTGTTCACGCTGCCAGACCACATTGACCCCAACCTGCCATTCGGCACGCTTTCGCCGCCCGACGTGGCCGTGACTGCCGTTTACAACGGTGGTTCCAACGCTTTCCCGAGCGACCCGTCGGCCCCGGTGTCCGTGACGGTGACCCCGCCCGTCCCCGAGGCCTGTGATTCGTTAGACAACAATGAGAACGGCATCATCGACGAAGGCTGCCCACTGCCCGGCGTGGGCACGAACCCAAAGCTGAAAGACATTGGCAACGGGACCGAGCTAAACCTGATAGCGCTGTCGGGCTCGACGTTGCCCACGACGACAGACGGTGGCGCGGCGATCACTGTGCGGCCCGGGCAGACGTTCACGCTCAACGCCATCGCATTGCGCAAGACGCCCGACGCAACCAGCGACTATTGCGCGAACTGCACGCGCCAGATCTACTTCGGGATTGGTGCCAACACAGCGGCCAATCCTCAGACGCCTGCGATCCCGCCAATCGGAGGCACGATTAGCGGCACCTGCGCAATGAGCCAGGACCTCACCGCCTTCCCCGACTCCACACCGACGAACGGGCAGCCACTGACCGTACAGTTCGCCGCACCGACGACGCCGGGAGTCTTTTACGTGCGGGCAACGAGTTCCCTGCAGCCGGCGTGTGGCCAGCCCGCGATCGGCGGGCCGGATGCGTCGATAGCACGAGTGGTGGTGCAGGCAACCACCACAACGACCATGACTGCTGCGACACTGCCCGACACCACGCTCGGCACACGCGTCACGATGAGCGCCGAGGTGAAGGTCAACGGCAGCCCGACGGGAACTATCTCCGGGTACGTGGAATTTTGCGACAGCGACACGCCGGCTTCAACGCCATCCGCACCGTGCGGCACCGCGGCGGTGCTGACGACGGTGCCGGTGGTGCCCACGCCGGGCTCAGCCGCTGACGATGGGACCGCGACTTTCACGCTCGACACATCCCTGCTCTACGACCCGACGAATTCGCCTAGCCCGATCAAGACACATCACTTTACGGCGCACTTCGTGGACTCGCCGCCCGCTGGGGTCTTCCCAATTGCGTTTTACTCAGCGTCGGACTCTCCCTCTGCCACTCCGACCACGCTGAACGTCAAGCCGTCGACCACAACCATCCAGGTGACCGTCACTCCGGGGTCGACAGCGCTGGGTGGAAGCGTGGTACTTGCTGTCGGCCTCGCCAGCTCACCCCAGTTCGGGACGCTCTCCGGCACAATCGACTTCCTGATCGATGGGACCGTGGTCCACACATCGCCGGTGGCCCAGAGCGGCTTAACGCTGGCCTCATACACCTACGACACGTCCGCACTCTATCCAGGCACCGCACCCGTCGGTCCCCATAACGTCACGGCAAAGTACAACCCACTTGCCGGCCCACCCGCCAGCAACTACGCAGCCGCCACCACTGCGTCGCCAGCGACGCTCACGACGACGCCCGCGGCCACCGGCGCCCAGCTCACAATCACCCCAGCAAACCCAACGCTGGGGACATCGGTGACCGTCTCGATGATGGTGTTCGGGCCGGCCTTCGGGCCAATCGGGAGTGCGGACGGCCAGGTGACGTTCCAGAACGGCACGGACCCAACCTTCACGGGTACCCTGCAGAGCAGCCCGAGCTGCCCGCCCCCCACCGTGAACTGCTCCATCTGGACGGCAACGTTCAACACCGGATCGCTCTATCCAGGACACACCCCGCCCACCGGTCCGTTCAACTTCACAGCCGTGTTCACACCGCCCGCCAACAGCAACTACCTCGGTGCAGCAGCAACGCCGGCCACGATGACCGTCGCCCAGGCAGTGACGACGACCGCCATCAACATCTCCGGGAGCCAGCTCAACCCGAGCCTCGGCGATACGATCACCGTGACCGCGCAGGTGACCAGCACAGACGGCAACTTCGGCACCTTCGGCGGAACCGTCACCTTCGAAGAGGGCACGAACGTCATCGGCACCGGCGCCGTCAGTACGACTGGCCAGGCGACCTGCGCCTGTGACACCTCGAAGTTTTACCCGGGCGGCCCGGCGCCCGTCGGGCCTCACCAGCTCACGGCAGTGTTCAGCGGAAGCGGGAACTACGCCCCATCGACGTCGAGTTCCTCTTCGACCATCAACGTGGGCCAGGCTGCGACGACGATGACACTGGGTGTGGATACGACGCCCCAGGTGCTGGGCCAGCCGGTGACGCTGACGGCGACCATCACCGCCCCCGCCTCCCAGAAGTTCGGCCCGTTCAGTGGCACGATCACCTTCAAGGACAATGGGGCGTCTATCGGCACCGCACCGCTCACCGCCGACGGTGTCGCGACCCTGACAGTCGACAGTGCGGCGCTCCCCAACGCCCAGGGCTTCAGCGTCCGCGCAGGGGCGCACCCCCTCACCGCCGACTACGCCGGGCAGACTAACTACGCCTCGGCCACCGCATCAACCACGTTGACGCTCACGGCCGCGCCTGTGACTGTCACCATCGCCGCGGCACCATCGACGAGCAGCACGGGTAACTCCGTGACGTTCACGGCGACTGTCACCTCCGCCGTCAGCGGGACGATCTCCGGGAACGTGGACTTCTGCGATTCGGGCACGGGCACCGGGAACGGCTCATGCTCCACCAAGCTGAACAGCTCCGCTGTGGCGCTCGACAACACCGGCCATGCCACGTTCTCGACGTCGTCGCTGACTCCGGGCGTGCACAACGTCTTCGCCCAGTTCACGGGCGCCCCTGGCGGCGACTACCAGAGCGGCAAGTCTTCGGCGAACGGCACGGTGACCGTGCTCAACCCCACGGCGACTGTCGTGACGCCCCCGGCGAACATCAACACGACGACGAATATCAACGTATCGGTCGCGGTCACGTGCCCGTCGTGCTCAGGATCGCCATCAATCAATGGCAGCGCAGAAATCTTCGTCGATGGCGGCACGACGGCCGCGGGGACCATCCCCATCTCCAGCGGCTCTGGGTCGGGCACGATCGGCACCATGATACGTGGCAGCCATACGCTCTTTGCCCGCTTCCACGACACGTCCGTGAGCCCCGCCTACGCAAGTTCAGATTCGCCATCGGTACCGTTCACCGTCTACTCCAACACGACGACAACACTCACCGCCCCGGCAAACAATTCAACGATTACCGCGGGGACGCCAACCACCTTCACGGCCAGCGTGACCGCGGCGGATGCCAGCAGCGTGGGCGAGGGCGATGTCGAGTTCTGGCTGGTCGGCGGCTTAACGCCGCTCGCGACCACACCCACCGTTTCGGGAGGCACGGCCTCAGCGAGCATCACCTTCCCCACGGCGGGGACACAGCAGGTCTACGCGAAGTACGTCGATAGCGGTGGCAGCGCTACCTATAACGGCTCGCAGTCGGGCAACTCGACCTACACCGTCAAATACACGACGACCCTGACCGTCACCGGAAACACCACGGTCACTGCGCTCGACACCGACACCTACACCGCCACGCTCACGTATTCGGGCGGGACGGCGACTGCGGCGACAGGGACCGTGACCTTCACAGTGGATGGGGCCGCCCAGGCTCCGGTGAGCGTCGCCAGTGGTGTGGCGACCCTGCCAGGCTGGCTCTGGCATTATGTCAGCTCGTCCGGCCACACCGTGACGGCATCGTACAGCGGTGACACGGCATACCTGTCGTCGTCGTCTGCCACGCTGAATGTCACAGTGAGCCAGATCACCACGTCGTTCGCGCCGCTGACCCAGTCGGGCGGCGTAGTGACTGCCACCATCAGTTGCTCGAACGGCGACTGCACGAAGCTCACGGGCAGTGTGCTCTTCACCAACTCGGGCACCGGCCCGGGAACTCAGACCGGCAGCGTCACCTCCGGCACCCAGGCGACGGCAACCGGCACTTTCCCGAGCAGCGCGGGCCGTTCCGTCACCGCAGCGTTGACGAGCACCAACTCGGACTTCGCAGCCAGCTCCCAGACGACGCCAGTCGTGTGGTAGCGAGTGCGAAGGAAGACTGCGGAGAGCGGTGATTCCCCTACCCGGCCTGCATCGCTAAGCTTTGCGGGCGCCATCGTTCAACCCGGTCGTGCGCGGAGGATGGTCCGGTGAAATTTGGGGTGCTCCGGGTAACGACGGGCGATGGGCGCACGCGCGAATATCCGCTCGACCTGCCCACGCTAGTCGTCGGCCGCGCCGATGGGAACTCGATCGTCATCGACGACCTCTCGGTCGCCCGCCGCCATGCGCGTCTGACGATCGATTCCGGCCGCCTGCTGCTGGAGGACCTGGGCTCGGCTTCGGGGACGTTCATCGGCCAGCAACGCATCGATGCGAACACGCCCAGCCTCGTCGACAACAACCAGCTCATCCGCTTTGGCGATGTGGAGGCGCAATACGAGGCTCCTGCCGCTGTCGCCACCGAACAGGCCGGTGGCGACGCTGAGACGCAGGACGATGAATCGGGCACGCCCTTCGAACTACCACCGACCGTGCGGGCGACGTTCACGTTGCCGCCCATCCCGGTGGAGGCCGGCGGCAGCCCACTCGTCGGTACGCTCATCGTCCAGAATCGCGGGCGCGTGGTGGACGAGCTCTCGATCAGCGTGCTGGACCTGCCGGCCGAATGGGTGCGCCTGAGCACCTCGCGCCTCGTGCTCGTGCCGAACGACCAGGCCGAAGTGACGCTCGTGATCCAGCCACCGCGCCGCGCCGATGCCCGCGCCGGGGAGTATGACTTTTCGGTCATCGTCACGAGCGGCGAGACGAGCCGCGAAGTGCTGGCTAACGGCCACGTTGCCGTGCTCCCGTTCGAATCGACCACCCTCGAACTGCACCCGGTCCGCAGCAAACGCCACTTCACTCTCCTGGCCGAGAACCGCGGCAACGCCAACGCGACGTTCACGCTCTCCGGCACCGACGACGAAGAGCTATTTCTCTATGAGTTCGAGCGGCACACACTCGAACTGGCTCCCGGGGAAGAGGCGCAGGTGCCCTTTCGCGTGTCGCCGCGCAAACGCCGCTTCTTCGGGCCGACGTTGGCCGCGCCGTTCACGGTCGTCGCCACTCCAGCTTCAGAAGCGTCTGCGAAAGCGACGGCGGCCGGCCAACTCACGTTGCGGCCGATGCTGCAGCCATTTGTGGCGCCGTTACTGTTCACCATCGTCGTTGCGGTGATTGCCGGCGCCCTGTTCTATCACTTTTTCTGGCCACTCGGAGGCGTGGCGAGCGCGAACGCGGAAGCGGCCTATGTGGGCATCCACCTCTGCGATGCGAACAAGACGGCCACGCCCAAACCGGCTCCCCCATCCGCCGCGGCACCGCTGTTCGAACAGAACGACCCACAGTGGGGCAAGGACGAATACGCCAACGGCAAGAACGCGACGCTCGGGCCGTATTCCTGCGGGAGCATCATGGCCCAGTGTGGCGCGGCCATCACGTCGCTGGCGACGGTGATGAACCTCTTCCAGCTCAGCGTCATGCCGGATGGCTCCGACCTGAACCCGAAGACGCTGAATACGTGGGCGAACCAGCAGCTGCGGGCGGCCCCGCCGGCTACGGTGCGCGTGAGCCAGGGGTATGACGAGGGAGACGTGATCTGGCCGCTGGTGGACCAGCTCTCCGCGGAGATTGCCAAGGCCCATCCCGGCGCGCGGCTCATCCGCTTTGCCGGCATCGGCACCGGCAGCGACGCCGAAGTGCGGGCCGAACTGCAGGCCGGACGGCCCGTCATCCTGCAGCTCCCGGGCCACTGGATCACGGCCGTGGGGCTCGATGGCAACAACATCCTCATCAACGATCCCTACTACCGCGACCGCAAGACGCTCGCCTTCTACAAGGGCAAGGTGCAGAGCAGCGTGCTCTTCGCCACATCGAACGACCTCGGCGCGATCGCGATCACAGTCCCCGGCAATGTGCGCGTGCGGGTGACGGATGCCGAGGGCAGGGTCGTTGGCACGATCACGGGCGCGACCCCGCAGGATGCCGATAAGAGCGCGCTGCGCCAGATCCCCGGGAGCTCCTATGTCTTCAAAGAGGCGATGCGCGACCCAACCTGCGTCCAGCCTGCCCCTGCACCGACCTCTGGCGTGAACCAGATCATCCTCCCGGGCGTGAAGGACACCTACAAAGTGGAGGTCGCGGCGGCCACGAATGGGCCGACGACGGTCGCCATCCACATCTATGACCGCAACGGCAACCTGACGATGCAGAGTCTCGACAACGCCGGGCCGGCGGTGCTCTCGATCAACTACGACCCGAGCAGCCCGACCTCGCAGATCAGCCTCGTCTCCGGCACGCCGGCCACGCCCGGGACCAGCACTGCTGCGGCCGGGACGACGCCCGCCGCCGCCGGCACCGGCACCGCTCCCGGCCAGACCGGGGCCGGCACGCCACAGCCCGGTGCCCCTTCTGCCGGCGGCACTGCTACGGCAAAGCCTGCCACCAGTGGCTCTCCCGGTGCCAGTGGGACGGCCAGCCCGACCGGCACGGCCACCGCTTCACCGACGGCAACGCCCGCGCCGCCGAACAACGTCACCGTCACCTGCTCCCCGGCCTACTCAACGGGGCCGACGCTCGCGACAGTCACCTGCACAGCGGCCATCGGCGGGACGCTTACGACCACCAACTGGACTGTTAACGGCGTCCCGTTCCCGGCAGCCCAGGGCAAGACCGTGCTCACGACAACGTTCACCGCCAACACGAACGCGACGATCCAGGTGAGCGCCTGCAACCTGAATGCGTGCACGCAAGGGACGGCAGCCGTGGCGGTCGTATTCCCACCGGTCACGCCGACGGGCACGCCGGTGCCATCGGCCACGCCATCGGTCACGCCCACGCCCACGCCTTCGACGCCTCCTGCAGGGCCCGACCTGACGTGTGTCGTTAGCGGACCAATGAACCAGTCGGATGTGACCTGTTCGACGACCTTTTCGGGCACCTACAGCGCGATCATCTGGCAGGCTCCCGGCGACGATAAGCCAGTCCCCGGTGCCGGCGCGAAGACGTGGACGCTGCACACGTCTCTGGTGTCCGGGACGCTAACTATCGGTGGCATAGCCCCGACGAATTCGGTCAATGCTACTAACCTGCAGGCGAGTCTCGACACGACCTTTGGTACCGGCGCGGTGGCCGCCACGGGGTCCAATCCGACCTTCACCCTCACCTTCCAGGTGAGTGCACAGATCTGCAACGGCGACGCGTGTGTGGCCGCGCCAACGGTGCAGGTGCAGATCCCGATCCAGTTCTGATGAACCGCAGAGGTCGTGGGCCGGCGCACCAGCGGGGGCGTCGACGTTGACCCGCAAACCTGCAACACCGGAACCGGCGCTGGCTGCGGCCGTACCGATCGAGCGCTCCGCTGTCGACCTCGTCCGCGGCCTGATTCGCGGAGAGGTTTCCCGGATGCGGGCCGCCGGGATTGCGGTCGGTGCGGACGAGTACCGGGGGCTTTATACGCCCGACGATGAGGCGGACCGGTTGTTGGCTGTCCGGCCGTTCCGCCACGACGCTTCCGGAGAACAGCCGGCGGCCGCACAGGCTGAAATCGGCCGCCTCGTGCAGTCGGACCACGGCCGGTTCGCGCGCCTCGTTGCCATGGGCAGCCTGGACACATTCGAAGCCGGCTGCATCCTCCTCTGCCTCGCCTCCGAAACCGACCTCGGGATAGAGCGGCTGATCGCCTATGTGCAGGACGACGTGACCAAGCGGCGCCCACGGGTGGACCTCGCCCTGCGGCTGCTGGCGTCGCCCGAGGCTCAGGCGGAGGCACGAGGGTCGTTCGAGCCCGGAGCGCCGCTGCGGCGCCAGCACCTGATCACGCTGCACGAGGAGCCCGGGCAACCGCATACGCCGCTGATCGCCCAATACCTCGCGCTCGACCCGCGGATCGCCGGTTTCCTGGCGGGCCAGGATGGCGTCGACGAGCGGCTGCACCCGTTCGCCGAACTCACCGAGCTGGGCAAGAGCCCCCCGGACGCAGTGTCGGCACTACAGGGCGCGACGGGCGCGCAGGTGCGAGCGCTGGCAGAGTTGCCCGTCATCGCCCTGCAGCCACCGGCATTGAGCCTCTGTGGCCGTGACGCGGCGCAACGAAGGTTGGCGGCTCGAGAGCTGGCGCAGGCTTCGGGGCTGAACCTCCTTGCCGTGGAATTCGCGGCATTTTGCGATGCGGCGGGCTTCGCCACCGCCCTCACCCTCGCCCTGCGAGAAGCGGCCCTCCAGCGGGCCGCGTTGGTGCTCAAGGGCGTGGACAAACTCACAGCCGAAGACGCGCACAAGCTGAGAAGAACCGTCGGCGAGCAGGCGATCGCGCCGCTCGTCATCCTCGATGCCTCGGAGCTCTTCCCATGGCCGGGAGTGACGATCACCATCCCGGAGCTCGAATTCGACGCCCAGCAGTCACTGTGGCGCGAGCAGCTCAACCGCGCCTCGGACGTCGCAGGGCCGGAACTTTCAAAACTGGCAGGCAAGTTCCGGCTCGACACCGAAACGATCGCCGATGCCGTCCAGGCTGCGCGGGGGAGTGCAATCTGGCGAGACCCGGCGAGCCCCATTGTCACGATCGACGACCTGTATGCGGCCGCCCGCACCCAGTCCACGCCTATCCTCAGCGACCTCGCCCGGAAGATAGTCCCCCACTACCACTGGGACGACATCGTGCTCCCGGCCGACGCCCGAAACCAGTTGAGGGAGATGTGCGCGCACATCGAACACCGGCACCAGGTGTATGACCTCTGGGGACTCGGTGCGAAACTGGCCATGGGAAAAGGCCTGATGGCGCTCTTCGCTGGAAACTCCGGGACGGGCAAGACGATGGCTGCCGATGTCATGGCCGGAACCCTTGGCCTTGACCTGTACAAGATCGACCTCTCGGGCGTCGTCAGCAAATACATCGGGGAAACCGAGAAGAACCTGGCCACCATTTTCTCCGAAGCGGGGCAATCGAACGCCATCCTCTTTTTCGATGAAGCAGACGCGCTGTTCGGCAAGCGATCAGAGGTCAAGGACGCCCACGACCGCTACGCCAACATCGAGACGGCCTACCTCCTGCAGCGCATGGAGGAATACGCGGGCATGGTCATCCTCGCAACGAACCTGAAGTCAAACCTCGATGAAGCTTTCCTGCGGAGATTGCACTTTGTTGTGGACTTCCCGATGCCAGACGAAGACGACCGTCGCCGCATCTGGGAAGCGACCATTCCCGCAGCTCTGCCGCTGAGCGGGGATATCGACCTGAGTTTCCTGGCGCGCCAATTCAAGATCGCCGGCGGGAACATCCGCAACGTCGTGCTTGCCGCGGCCTTCTTTGCTGCTTCAGAAGAGTCTGAGGTCTCGATGGCGCTCATGGTGCGAGGTGTCCGGCGAGAGTACCAGAAGCTGGGGAGGATGGTCACCGACGCGGAGTTTGGGCCATATGTGGACTTCCTGCGCTGACGTCCACCAAAACTTCTCTCGGGAAATCTGGTAGCGTAACGTCGAACCGCATATGATGCACAGCCAGGAGGCGCCGCTATGTCCGAATTGCTACGAAACAGTGCCGCCGAGCGAGAAGCAGAGCGAGTCCGGCGCCGGGCGGACGTGCAAACGGCGCGGAGGGAAACTCCCACCGCACTCCATCCCATCCTGCGGCTCCAGAAGCAGGTCGGGAACGCGCAGGTCTCGCGGCTCGTGGCCGAACGGCAGATTGCCCTGCAGCGCGAATCGGAAGGCGCCGAGGGCGAAGAGGAAGAGCTCCAGGCGAAGCACGACCTTGCCCTGCAGCGCGAATCGGAAGGCGGCGAGGGCGAAGAGGAAGAGCTCCAGGCGAAGCACGATCCTGCCCTGCAACGCGAGTCCGAGGGTGGCGAAGCCGAAGAGGAAGAGCTCCAGGCGAAGCACGATCTTGCCCTGCAACGCGAGTCCGAGGGTGGCGAAGCCGAAGAGGAAGAGCTCCAGGCTAAGCACGACCCGCAAATCGGGCTGGAAGGCGGGCCAGTCGGATCTGACATGGCGGGCCGCATCAACGGCATGCGCGGTTCCGGCTCGACGCTCGGCGAAGGCGTGCGGTCCAAGATGGAAGGGGCGATCGGCGAGTCGTTCGCCGATGTTCGCGTCCACCGGGACTCCGAGTCCGACGCCTTGAACCGGAGCATGACAGCGAAGGCGTTCACGACAGGAAGCGATATTTTCCTCCGCGAGGACCAGAGCCCCGGCGACGAGCGGCTGATGGCGCACGAACTGACGCATGTGGTCCAACAGCGGAGCATGGCGGGCAGTGGCGGCGGGATGAACGTCGGTGCCGCAGACGACAGCCACGAGCACGAAGCCGACCAGGTCGCAGAGTCGGTGCTTTCCGGTGCCGCACAGCGCAAGCGCGCCGAAGAGCAGGCCTAGCGTGAGCGGCCGTTTCGGTGGCGGACCGGAAAGGGCGAGGGGCGGCCGATGATCAGCGATGTCGATGAAGCGATTCGCCAGCTCCTCATTGCGGACGTGCCACTGCCCGTCGGCGAAGTCGATATTTCGTTTGAGCGCCCGACGCGCGAATGGTCGAGCCGCCTTTCCCGCCCGACTCTGAACCTGTTTCTGTTCGACGTGCGCGAACGTCTCGAATTTCGCGATACGAACGACATCCGGAGCCTCACGGCGGACGGACGCATGATGTCGCGGCGCCCACCCCGGCGAATCGACCTCTCCTACGTAATCACTGCCTGGGCAAAGGAGCCGGCAGACGAACACCGTGTGTTGTCGCGCGTGCTCGCCTCGATGTTTCGCACCCTGGAAATGACCAATGGCAGCCTGGGAGGCGAATTGGACGGATCCGACTATCCCGTGCTCCTGCGGATCATGCCACCGGATTACCTCGCGAAGCCGGCCGACCTGTGGGGCGTGCTCGACAACGACCTTCATGCCTCGCTCACCTGGGTAGCGACTGCGCCGCTGCACCCCGTGGCGCCATTCGTTGGTCCGATCGTGCGGACGCGCGAGCTGCGGGTCGGGAACGCGGCCAGCGACGAGCGCGAGTCGTTCTTCGAGATTGCTGGGGTCGTCTGGCGAGATGGCGATCCCGCCGCCACGGTGCCCGGCGTACGGGTCTCCGTCGTGGGGACCGCGGTGCAAACGACTACGGAGGCCGATGGGGTGTTCAGGCTGCAGCCGCTTTCCGCCGGCACCTATGTCTTGCGCGCGGACATGCCGGCGGGCGAGGCACACGATCGGCCAATCACCATACCTTCATCTACTTACGACATTTCGATATAATTTACTAAAGGAGGTTCAGTCGCGAGCGTAGGAGTCTCTTGCGCATTGGTGCCAGGAAGCTGGTAGTATTGCGCGGCATTTCCGAACAGAGTGCGAAGGCAAAAAGGGAGAGCAGATGGCAACGGCGTATCTCACACCAGGCGTGTATGTCGAAGAGGTCGATCGCGGCTCGAAACCGATCGAGGGCGTCGGCACGGCAGTGGCAGCATTTCTCGGCATCGCCGAGAAGGGCCCGATCGGAAAAGCGACGATGGTCGCGAACTGGACGCAATATCAGGAGCTTTATGGCGGGTTCGTGCCAGGCGCCTACCTTGCCCAGTCGGTCTATGGGTATTTCAACAATGGCGGTTCACTCGCCTTCGTCGTCCGGATTGGCAACGAGAGCGACGCGGAAGTCGCAGCCCCGGCCCCAGTGGCGGAGATCACGGCGAAGGCTGCAGGGAATCCGGTCACGCTGAAGGCCCTGGCGCGCGGTAGCGGTGCCGAAGCGGAAGGCATTCACGTGGAAGTGAGCGAAGGCCCGGAGGACACGTTCAACCTGACCGTGAAGAAGGGCACCGCCGAAGAAAAGTTCGAGGGCCTGACGATGGCCCGCGGTGCGAAGAACGCACTCGAAGTCGTGAACAAGCAGTCCACGCTGATCACGCTCGAAGAAGTGCGGGTGACGGGCCTCGCCATCCCAGAGCGTGCGCCGGCGGCTGGCACCTACGCTCTGACAGTGGCATCGAGCCAGGCGCTTGCGCCCGTGAGCCCCGCGCACTATGAGGGCGCGGTGCTCGACCGCACGGGCCTTGGCGGGCTCGAAGCGATCGATCAGGTGACGATGGTGTGTGCGCCGGACGTGATGGCGGCCTTCCAGGCCGGCAGCCTCGACCGCAAGGGCGTGCAGGCGGTGCAGTTGGCCATGATTTCGCACTGCGAAAGGATGGGCGACCGCGTCGCGATCATTGACCCCCTGCCCGACATGAACGCGCAGGAAGCGTATGACTGGCGCGTGAACGAGGCCGGCTACGATTCGAAGTATGCCGCCATGTACTACCCCTGGGTGGAAGTCGCCAACCCCGACCCGAACGCCACGACGACGACACAGTTCGTGCCACCTTCGGGGTTCATGGCAGGCGTCTGGGCGCGCAGCGATTCTGAGCGCGGCGTGCACAAGGCCCCGGCTAACGAAGTCATCCGTGGAGTCATTGGGCTCCCCACGATGCTCACGCCCTCGGAGCAGGGCGTTTTGAACCCCGTAGGCGTGAACTGCATCCGCGCATTCCCCGGCCGGGGCATCCGGATCTGGGGCGCCCGCACGCTTTCAAGCGACCCTTCATGGCGTTACCTCAACGTGCGGCGGCTCTTCAACTTCGTCGAGAAGTCGATCTACCAGGGCACGCAGTGGGCCGTCTTTGAGCCCAACGACGTGTTCCTCTGGGGCAAGCTCAAGCGAGACGTCGGTGCATTCTTGCGGACCGTGTGGATGGGCGGAGCGCTCTTCGGTGACACGCCCGACCAGGCGTTCTTCGTGAAGTGCGATGCGGAAAACAATCCCTCGGCGACCAGGGACGTGGGCCAACTCTACATCGACATCGGCATCGCCCCGGTGAAGCCCGCCGAATTCGTCATCTTCCGAATCGGGCAATACTCGCCCGAAGCGTAATTTTCATCGCACATCCGGGGCCGTCCGTCGCCAGCGACAGGGCGGCCGCGGGCCATTTCAGGCACCATGCAACAAGAGGAGAGGCTAGAAGATGACTCACCCGGCAGACCCAGTTGTCGGCTTTAATTTTCTGATCGACCTGCAGGGAGGGGCCACCGGATACTTTACCGAAGTTTCCGGGCTCGGCTCCGAAACCGAGGTCTCCGAGCACAAGGTGGTGAGTAAGGACGGGAAGACGCCTATCGTCCAGCAGCTCCCCGGCCGCCTCAAGTGGGAATCCATCGTGCTCAAGCGCGGCATCACGAAGGACCTCGACATGTGGGAGTGGCGCCAGATGGTCGAAGAGGGCAAGGTCGACAAAGCTCGCAAGAACGGCTCGATCACGCTCCTCGACAACGCGTTCACGCCCGTAGCGAAGTGGGACTTCATACGCGCCTGGCCGTCCAAGATGTCCGGACCAAGCATTAGCTCGAAGAGCACCGACGTGAGCATTGAAGAAATGACGCTCGTGCACGAAGGCATCAAGCGGGTCAAGATCTAATCCGTGGCGCAGTACGCCGGCGGCAGCGGGCGGGCAGGATGAGGAAACCGCGGGGCGGTCAGCACAACGCTGGCCGTCCCGATGTTCTCTATAAGGGGTGGTGACAGTGGCAAGCCTTCAGACCGAGTTCGATTTCACGCTGCCGCGAGGCTACGTGGATGCGAACGGCACGGTCCACCGGGCCGGCCGTATGCGGCTCGCCACAGCACTAGACGAGATCACGCCTTTGCGGGACCCCCGCGTGCGCCAGAACCAGGCCTATCTCATCATCATCCTTCTGGCCAATGTCATCACCCGTCTCGGTGACCTGGACTATGTGAGCACCTTCGAGATTGAGAAGCTCTTCACGAGTGACCTCGCCTTCTTGCAACGCCTCTACCGGCAGGTGAACGAACGGGGGACATCTCTCATAACGGTCCAATGTCCGGAATGTTCGACGGAAGTAGAGGTCGACATCGCCAGCCTGGGGGGATCGCTGGCTACCCCCTCGAACGACTCTACGAGGAGGTAGCCTATCTCGCCTATCACTTCCATTGGGACGCCGACACGATTCTCACCCTGGAGCACGGCGAGCGCCGCAAGTGGGTCGAACAGGTGGCCTCCATCAACCGCAAACTGAACGATGGAGCCGAAAGGCGATAGTCGATGACGCAACCACAGCCGGGGACGCCCGTCGATCCCTACCTCAGTTTTCGTTTCGCCGTCGAGATCGATGGCATCGAGTACGCGCGCTTCACAGAGTGCTCACCGCCCAAAGTCGAGACAGAAATCTTCTCGTACGCCGAGGGCGGCCTGAACGACTACGAACACAAGCTCCCCGGCCGGACGAAGCTTAGCAACTTCACGCTGAAGCGGGGCATGACCGACAACTCTGCTCTCTGGGACTGGTACAACCGATTCCTAACGAAGAAAGACAAGTCGATCGAGCTCAAGCAGGTCTCAATCATCCAGTACGATGCCACCGGTGGTCAGGCCTACAAGTGGGACCTTTCCGGGGCCTTCCCCGTCCGCTGGGAGGGACCAACATTCAACGCCGGAAATTCGAGCGTGAGCGTCGAAACGCTTGAGGTGGCATTCGCCAGCATGTCGGTGGTCAAGGGCAGCCTGATCTAGGAGCAAGAAACCAAGATGCCGTTCGGATGGAAGATTCGCAGGAAAGCTCCCGGCACGGGGGGCGAGGCGCCGGCCCCGGTATCGGAGAGCGCGCCGCTGCCTGTGATTCTCGCCAACACGTCGCCACCGGCTGATGCGGCCGCGGTCCAGCGCACACCAGAGCCGCCGCTGGTGCGGCGGCGAGCCGAACAGCGCCCGACCCCCGCGGAGCCCGCCAGCCCCGCCGACGCAGCTTTTAGCCGGCAACTTCAGGGCGAGCTACGGGCCGACGCAGACGACCGTGCCAGCGGCATCCTCGGCCGGGATGGCGGATTCGCCAACACCGCTGTCTTCGCGAGCGAGACCCAGCGCCTGGGTGAACAGGTCCGTGGCCACGACATCTTTGACGAGGTGTCGCGTGCGGTGGACGCGCCGCCGACATTGACGGACCCCTACTTTGCCGACTCACTTTCCAGCCTGATGAGCTTCAGCGACCCGCTCGCGATCATCGACGGGCGCAAGACGGACACTATCCTCGGCGCCCGGGTGTCCCGCAAGGAGGAGCTGCCGAGCGCCATTTCGGAACTCTGGGCGATGCGACAGGCTGGCACTTTGGGATCGAGCGGCTCGCGCGCCACGGGGCCGGAG
>JADEYI010001446.1_pt1 | contig 17887 bp, 25 predicted proteins | sample 8542331 | NCBI WGS metagenome assembly JADEYI01 (sample SAMN16510988, study PRJNA670497) | mine drainage metagenome | isolation source: biofilm near Copperflume 1 | place: Germany: Marsberg coppermine Kilianstollen | collected 2018-02
ATTATTATTATTATCACACGCCTATCCAAGCCACAGTTGGCTTAGGTGCGTCGCAAAACAATGCCCTGCCAGATATGTGCACTTGCACAAATAACCTGTGAAATGCTGGAACAACAACTTCTGCCTCCGCCGTGTACCCTCATGCATCTCACCAAACGAGTAAGCACAAAGCTGTCTGTGTTGCACTCTCCTTTTGAAGCAGTCAGTCATGCACATCACACTGCCTGGCTGTGATAACATCATCATGACGAAAGTCAAGGCCAGCACTCACCACAGGCACAGCATTGCCCATGGCAACACCAAGGCCGGCATTGGCAACGATGTGAAGGTCATTGCCGCCGTCCCCAATGGCCATCACAGCCTCTCTGGGGAGATCCAGGTCCAAAAGCAGCGCTTGCAGCCCCACCCATTTGTTGACTCCCCTGGGCACGAGCTCCAGCATTGTGGGGACTGCTTGCATCACCTCTGCCCCTCTGCCCTCCAGCACTGCCTGTGGCGGCGCGTGCAGGGCTGTATGATCAGGTACTTTGATTTTGATTTCAGTTTGAAATTTGATTTGAATTTGAATCTGAATTTCAAAAGCACAAAAAATTTGCCTCGAGTACCTCCAGCAGGGTGGGGTCTGCAGTGAAGCGACTATCTGGGCCAGAATGCAGACGCTTTTGATATCAGCAAGAATGCATATGGCAGAGAGATGATCTGGTAGTTACGGTGCTGGACATTGCTGGATGCTGCTGATGTGGACGCACATGCATTCGAATTTCAATTGACGCTCCTCAGGGGTTGGTCAGTGAAACTTCTACCTAACACTTTCATGACGAGGACAGATATTCGACTCTCTGGAAGAATCTGGTGCTCTCCGTCAGCAGGGGACATGACCAGGGGAAGTAAGCAAACGGAGCAGTGCAAGTCACACCTCCCAATGAGGTCGCAGCTGCCGGTCCACAATGCTTGGATCAGTCATGAAGAGGACCTTCTTGACTGGCAGCCCTGCAAGGATCTCATCCAGAGAGGACGCCACCCGGGCGAGGGGCTCATAGTATGTCTGATGGAGGTCCTGCAGTGCATTGTCTCAACCTCAGTCCTAGATCATTTTTCATGAGGCATTTGGGTTGCTGCTAGCATACCCAGCAGATATGCTAGCAGCAATGAGCAACGAGCAACTGCCATGCACCACAATTCAGGCCTCCCTTTAGACATTACTGGGCTGCAGGGCCCCACAGATGCAGCTAAACGCCCTGCATGTATGCCCAATGGCCATTGGCTTCATGTTTGCCGGCCTGTGATGATAAAAATACTAGTAATAATAACAATTAATAACACTTGTAGTTAGAGACAAGACAGAATGGAGATCTGTTGTCTTTGTGCCAGGTGGCACTGACCTGGAGCTCGTCAGTCATGCGCAGAGTCGCACAGGTGTCTCCCAGAAAGGCACAGAGCGGCACTCCCCTTTCCACCGAATACTGGAAAGCTGACTGCACAATAGATCCCGGCAGATCCTCTCCTGCGCATTGCATGCACTGATCAAATCCTGCCCATCTGTGCAGGTACAATGGAAAATATTTCAAACTGTTGGCACTGCTATGAAAAAGCCATGAGGCATCCAGACAAAGCCTTACATCAGAGATGTGTATTCCAGAACAACATGCAGACAAGCATGGTGAGGAATCTCACCGGGTAAGAGCGCTCCATCCTTCCCATGCACAGCCAGTCCTTGCAGGAAGATGCCTGGGCCCTTCGACGACACTACCAAGCCTTCACCTGCACCCCATTTTTTCATCTGCATTACACATTATGACGTCCCCGCAGCTCTGTAGTAGAAATTTTGGCGCCCTATTGTCACGCAGGTTCCTAAACCTCAACACCGCATGCTGTGCCTTGCTTGCACCATCAAGCTGTCCTCACAGCCCTCTAGAAGCTTCAGTCGCCATTATTCCTAGTTTTCAACCTTTAACACCGCATGCATGGCAGGGCCGCACTGCTTTCTAGAAAAGCAAGTTTAGGGGCACACCCGCGAGTCCGACAGGCTGCATGGCAGCAATGGCCGCGGGCCGCGCTTTGCCGGTGGCCAGACAGATCCTAACGCCTGCATTGAGTGCAGCTCGCAGCGCCTGCACAGAGGAGGGCAGCACCTTGCTGCGCGCGTCCAGCAGCGTTCCTGCGCACCATACAAGTCCCAGTGATGCATTGTAATGCCTGAAAAGAGCCACAGCGAGAGCAAACTCAACTTGTCAGGACACAGACAGCGCACTGTATATATTAGTCCATGAAAGAAGGCTTGACTCTCAGAGATTGTACACCCGCCAAAGTGCAAGCCACTCAGAAGTAAAAGCATGCAAGCAGGCAAATACTTGACACAGAGACAAGTCAAGATGACAAGAAGCATCCAGGCGGAGCATCACCATCCATGTCAATACAGACAAGCCTGATGTCCGGGGTCCTCCCGCCCCTTCTGGAACCCAGGCCTTCACTGGTGCCGGATACCATGCTGTACGAAGTTGAAGCCTCCACATCACTGTCGCCTTGCCTGCTTGTACCCCTGCTTATGACGTCATCAGCTTCCTCTCTGCTGATCCCATCCGTTGCACTTGAGCTCTCGGCTGCCGCTATCAATCCTTCTCCCTGGAATCGTATTGACACAGGTGATCTTCAAAGGTGTGCCTTCAGTATACAGAACATAACTCCTCTGTTATTTCACAATTGCAAGGCATATAACATGTAGCCAGGTTGGCGCTTTTTCCTTTGTGTACAGCCGTACCTTCCAGCCAAGAGTGTCCAGAATGTGGCGCTCGGCTGCGGCCATGGCCGTTGCCTCTTCCACGCCGATCTCATGGTCATACCCCAGAAGGTGCAGCAGTCCGTGCACCAACAGCACCCGGCACTCATCCAACAAGCCATACCTGGCAGCACCCACTTCATCACTTGCTGATACATGTTTACACAATTAGCACATACGGTAGAGCAAGGAGATCAGCGTGTCTCGAGTCTCCGCAGAGTCGCATTGTCAGCTCGACAGCACGTACAGGTCAGGAAGAAGAAACAAGAGCGGCCTACCCTCGTTCCTGCGCCTGTTGTTCAGCTGTGTCGAGGGAGATGACAAGATCGCCGAGGAGCCGGACTGGGTACCCGTCAGAGGCGTCCATATCCATGCCAAAGGAGAGCACATCTGTGGGCTCGGCTTTGTTCCGCCACTCCGAGTTCAGCTGCGTGATGTGCTTGTCGCTGCACAGCACCACCGAGAGCTCTGCAGGCCCTGCAAGTGGCGTACTCCTCGGCATGCAAGCAGCCGGGTAGATTCTCCACTTTGCATCATTGAGAACTATGTCGAACGTTCAAGAGTTTGCAGACGCTCTTTCTTAGCATCTCAAGTGCAATTGTGCTGGGTGCATGTGGGCATGTGAACCATAGAGTGCGCTGGTATTGTGGAGGCAGCGGGCATTCTTACCTACCTCTCCAGCGTCTTCAATTTCTTGGTAGGCCTCAAAACGGAGAGCTTCTCTCGTTGCCAGCATTCCATCCTGGCGCAGCTGGTCAATAAGGGCATGCGCACGAGCCCTGCTCACAGCAGCCCTACATGAGATGCTAGGCAGCAGGAATGCTGCACTAAGTGTGTCTTACCAGCTGCACAAGGACATGCAGGACCAGAAAAAGAACCCACGTATCGCCACCGAGGGGTTGGCCCTCGATTATGATGTCCACATCCACCTCGGATCCCTCCTCTTCAGCTGTAGTGGTGAAGGCACTGGATCTGAGCGAATAAGATCGTGATGATCTTCGTGCCGCTCCTTCTGCAAATATGGAATCGAAATGTGGCCTTTGGACCCTCCACCGGCATTGAACTGATGCTGTATTGAAGGTATTTAGCAATGAGACAAGCAATCTGCTTGAGAAGTATTTGGCGTGGTGAGCAAATGGTTGAAATCGAGCTTCAATCATCCGTATCGTGGATTTCATGCCCGACACACCGATCGACCTCTTCCTACACGCGGATCGCAATTGCATTACTGTTGAAAAATAGCTCAGGTGCAAGCATTGTAACCCGATCCTGCTCAGCATATACTGTATATACGCGCTCTGCGAGGCGTCAACAGTCCTTCAGACAACACACAGATGGCATATTTCCGGGTATCTCATTCTCTGTGCCTTCAGATCACCAATGCAAGAGAGTGGGGAACGGTGCACAGCTGTTGGGCAGGTGGGCCACCGGGGGGACCATGCATGCCAAATCTGGTGCGAAAAGTGCAGGGAGGAAGCTCCTGTGCAGCCTAAGGCTGTCCCACAGAATGCGCATTGCAGACCGCTATTCTGCACATACGGGCGACGTACGTTGGGGACGAGCATTTCATCAATAGTCCGACAATCTGCTGAGTCCCTCAGGAATTTTCTCCCAGACGGTCTTCCCGGTAATCCAAATAGCGCGCTTTTGAGGCAGCACTATACAAGGTTCAACGAGCTTGGCGCGAAATTTCAGGGGAGACATGCGCCCACATGGCTGCTTCAGTGCCAATTGTAAGGCTCCCAGCACCAGGTGAGGGTCCAACTGCCTGTTTTCTGACTCGGATGCCCGGCCGAACAGTCTCAAGAGCCTGTGCGAGTTTCCTGCAGATCGGACGTCCAATTGCCTCTAGGAAGCCTGCAAGTCATGCATGAACGGGCATGCAATGGTCATTCACTCGACGTGCAGTTCCCTCCGGCAGTGCATGTGCTGTCTCACGTCCCGACGTAATCAGGTCAACTGCAAACTCAACACTTGTGGTGGTGGTGGCCGTCCGCAGGTCGCTTGGGAGCTTGGAACAAGCCCTTGAACAGATTAAGTCTGGCAATGGCATGCGCGCCAGCAAGAGTGTGCTGGGCACGAGCGTCAGACGGAGGTGCCCTCGGAGATTGGTGGTTGCTCCAGAAGCCACTGCGACAAGGCCTGCGAAAGCGATCCTGACGCATCTTGCACGAAAGGTACAGCTAACAAACCCTTGCTTGTGTCACCAAGGGCGTCATTCGGGAGAATGGACAAGCAAACGAAGGCTGCTCGGGATCTCACTTGGCCCCTCGACTTCCTTCTAAAGTGCAGCGTTGTCATAGGGATTCAAAGAAAGCAAGGATCCGGATTCAGTCAAGAATACATTTTCCTGTGCATGCCTGAGGTGCAAGGCTACGAAGGGACATTTCTTGATGTGTTCTTTGGTCTGTTGCAGAGGGCAGCTCTTCAGCCCTTGGAGCTACTCCTTGGACGAGCTCCCGTCCCAAAACCCGCAGAGGTCGCAGCAGACATAGCTGTGGACGCATTGCGAGCACCTGCCGGCGCGATAGTTAAGGAGGGAGGCGCCAGTGGGAAGCAGATCAGGCGCTCTAAGCAGCAGCCAGTCGCAAAGAAACAGCCCTCGCATGTGCGATCCCACCCAGCAAATTCCACCTGCTTATCACAGCACGTCCCACATTACATGCTCCTTCTGCTTCTAGTCATGCATGTCTTTCGAGGATAGCAGCCTCGAGTGGATGCATGCATCTGACACTGAAGGGAGGGGTTGTGCTGCCACAGGTGGGCCATCCAGCAGTGGAGGTGGTGCAAGCCCGCATGCGCGATGGGAGCGCTCCTGGGAAGCGCAGGGACGGCTTCAAGGTCGGCTTGGTAGTGGAAGGCGGCGGCATGCGCGGTGTTGTCTCTGGCGCTGCCCTCCAGGCCATGCACGACCTGGGCTTGCGGTGCGTTGTGACTGCTTCCTCCCTTGCTCATAGACACGCCTTGTCGTCACTGCTGGGGCTTCAGCTGGCCTGGAGCAGCACCTGTCGAGTGCACAGGTCCTATGTTCGAGAAGCCGGGAGAATAGCCAGGTTCCTGATTATGAATCATTGCATGGTGCGGGCTCTGTGTTGCCTGAACATATGCATGCATGGGGAGTGGTATGTAGCTAAACACCGCATTTCCCATGGTGCAGGAACGCCTTTGATGCTGTATATGGAAGCAGCGCGGGAGCCATCAATGCGACATACTTCCTGTCCGGGCAACGGGACGGCGTGGCCATCTACACAGAGGAGATAGCCAACCAGCAGTTCATCGACCTGCGGCGCCTCTTCAAGAAGGACCAAGGTGAATACACTGCCTTGAATGCCACCTGCCCAATTCTTTCCTGGCAGCTCTAAATCGGTCTAGGATGCCTAGTGACCTTTAGGCTGCCCCTGTCAGAAGTGCCTGTTTGCGAGGTGAAGGTTGACAAGGGGCAATGCAGAAGCTTTGCCCTAGCCTTATCTGAAGGCGGCTTGTGTGTTTATGCAGCTCCTGCCCTGGACCTGGGATATCTGCTGGATGTGATGCACCACAAGCGGCCGCTGGACTGGCAGGCAGTGCTCAAGTCGGACGTGCCCCTGAAAGTGGTCGCCTCCTGCCTGGACACCCTGCAGCCCGTCATCCTCGAAGACTTCACCAGCGCAGAGGTGCGCAAACTGTCACCCGTTGGCTAAGAAATTGACAACTTTATCTGGTCGTCCCATGACTTGGGAATGAGAGATCCCACGCCATCATGCAGTACTCCTTCCCCAAGAGCACAAGGGAAGAGCGTCGACAACATGCGCCTGCAACGGAATCAGTGATCTCCTGGGACCGACGTTTGGGTCATGTCAATGACTGCTTGTACAGCGGGAAAGAATTGCTCATGTATTCATGTGCATTATTTGCAGGATCTGGAGACGTGTCTGCGCGCGAGCGCCAACGTGCCAGAGGTGGCGGGACGGCCGATCCAGCACCGCGGCCGCCGCTTGGTGGACGCAGCCGTCTTCGAGCCGGTGCCCTTCCGCGCCGCCATCGCCGACGGCTGCACGCACCTCATCACCCTCTGCTCGCGGCCCCCCTTCGAGTGCGCCGCGCTTCCTCCTCTGTACCATCCCCCTGCCGCCCGTTTGGCGGGTATTCAAGCAACTAAATGAGTTGCAACCATCGACTGGCAATGCCTAGAGTCGCGCTGCCTGCATCTATGCTGCCCCGCATTGCTTTTATCGTCCAATATTAAGTGTTCCAAGGCTCAACAGCCCACCTCCTTGATGCCAGAGATTGAGGTATCATCGTGCCCTAAGTGAAAAGGTTTCTTAACAACAGTGCAAGGTGTTCTTTTCCCAGGCTTTACCCTAGCTTCCACTTTAAGCTACTTTTGGAGCACTGAAGAAAAGCCTGTGCTCGGCTGCAGGGGCGGGCGGGTGGCAAAGATCATAGACAGCCTGGTTTCGGACGCGGTGAAGAAGTTTGTGATGAACCCGGAGTACATGCGCGCGGCGTGGATGCGCGAGGTAGAGAACAACATGCTGTTCGGCATGACCACCGACGAGATGCTCATGCGCGGTCTCGACTGTGACTCCCACCGCCTCCCGCACTTTGCCGGCGCGCACGTCTACCCGGTGTTCCCTGGCGCAGCCGCCATGTGAGTCGACCCTTCCTCCTTACACCTGCTTCTACCCCCCTCGTTACCCCTGCCCCCAATCATATTGATTATTACAGGCCGGCACAAGAAACATCAAAGGCCATAGGGCACACATGCAGGGCGTCTGCAGCCACGTCTGCGGGGCCTACAAAAGTCTGCAGCTCATTGTTGTATAAGCCCGATATGTGTACTTCAGTATGCATCATCATACCTGAGCATGCCCTTTTTCAGAAGCCCCCAGCATGGCCAAGCGGTGCTTCTTATGAATTGCATGTCGGGCCTCAGCTAGATCAGGGGCTACATTATCTGCCTGCCTCATGCCAGAAGGCTAACTGCTACAATGTGCATGTGTATAACACCATGCATTCCCAGCTTGGTGTGCTGATGGGGATATTTTCTTGCGCGCAGGGCGATCAGCCCTCTCTGCACAGACGTGACGCTGCTGCAGGCCGGCTTAGAGGAGGGTCGCGCGATGGTCACTAAAGTCTTTGCGTCTTCAGAAACCACTGCAGCCGTTAGCTCAGCCACTGCCATTCCAGCGGCCACGCCGACAGTTGCGGCCTACTCAGCATGCGACCGTTGAGGATGGCATGATGACTAGCTTCATGTCAGACCTTAAAACACTACCAAGAAGAGTGCAGTGAGCCTCAAGACGAGCGCCGCGAGTGGAAGCAGCTGCGAGCAGAGCAGCTGCTGAGATTGTTCAAGTAGTTGGCTGGTTGAGTGGGCTGTCCAAGCAGCAAAGTTTATTGAGGAGCTGTTCCTAGGATAGTCCTGGGCGTGCCGTGATATGGATTGAGGCTGGCAGATAGGAAGTTCAGCAAAGGAGCTTGTTGGTTGTTTTGTTTGAGGGGAGCAATGTGCGGTCTGCTGACTGCTGCAAGTAGGTGCAGCAGCACTTGCAGCGCCCTTTATTCCTTGAGAGGGCCCTAGCACCACGCAAGACGAGAGGTGCAGCAGTCACAGAGTGTGGCTGAGATATGAAGCGAGGGAGGTTTAGTAAACTGAGGGTGATGTGGTGGCTGTTGGTCACTGCTGTGTTGGGTGTTGTGAGTGCTGAGGTGCCACATGAGCTGGCAAAGGAGAGACTCAATTGTCTCTCTTCTTGCCACCATGTGGCAATGCATAGATGAGTGGCAGTGCGTAGGAGCTAGCTGACTGCACAGTGCAACCAGTGCAATGTAGGAGAGAAGAGAGGTAGCGAGAGGCAGGCCGGTAGCAGATGCACCCCTGCAAATGAGAGACTGTACTAGTCTTGTGGCTCGGCCTTTGGCTCTTGGCCGGACGCCATTGAGTAGATCAGGTAGCAGAGAAGAGAGACGTGAGTGCATAGGTAAGAGGAGAATGCAAATCGGGGAGAATATTGCACAGCACCCCCTCTGTACCATCACACAGCTGTGCAGTCTCGTGTGTTTTGGAGGACCCTTTCTTTTTTGGCGTAGTCCGCCCAATTGAGCTGGGTCCATGCATTGCTTGTTGGCTGCCCTCCACCAGGTATAGAATCTATACTATAGATGACGTCAGACGTCCGCCCCTTTTGCGTTGCAAACCCACATGAAACTCAACATGAGATTAGGTAGGGCTGACGCTACAATTGTGTTTCAATACCTGAATGCATGCCATCGATGCCTTGATATCACCTAATCAGTCTCAGAGGGGATGAGAGGAGTCAGCACTGTCAATGCTGGCAGTCCCCCTGATGTTTTACATTCTCATTTGTTGCCTCCACTTGCCAGCCATTTCAATGATGTAAGTTGTTGAGGGTAATCGTAGCTTTGCGAGACATTTGGTAATTTGAAGCAATTGTCCCTGTGGCAGACTATGAGGACCATTTCCGACTTTCTCAGAGCTCTCGAGATTACTATGTTGTTGGTGAAATGGGAGGATTTGTGTAAAAAACAGACGATTCCAATCAACAATATCAACATTTATGGAATGCATCTTGCAAGATATTTATCAATATGGCATCACTTGGTGGAAAAATGATCGTGATATGCCAGTGACTTGCAGTTTTAAGGCTAGTAGTCCAAATATCAGCCTGGCATTGAGTGACAAAAGCCCAATCGCTTTACATCCTCCGGTGGCTTCAGGCCAGTTAGCTACACCTATTTTAAAAAACTGCATGATCAATGAGGAGGAATCTTTTGGATCAAACGCAGCGCTGATCAGCAAGCACTGTCACAAACAAAGCCCCAAATGCGACAGGCATATTTCTTTCATGATGGCAATCGAGGTCGTTGCAATAGCAAAGCCATTACTGCCATTACAGCAGATTGGCTGCAAGCTCTGAATTGAATCCGTGGGTGCTCAACTTTGTTCTTGGTCCCTCTTTACACACAGCAGCTATCCGAGGGAGTACTATTCCAGCACATAGCATGTGCTTCTGGGTTCAAAGATATTGAAGCTTTGGACGCTCAACGAGGAGATCAGCACTTGCTTCCGCAGCCGCCAGATCCGCAGCGGATGGCGGCAGCAGTGGCAGCTGCAAGCATCACAACACACATACAACTCAGGTCCAGGCTATTTATGACAGGCTCCAAGACCAGCAGCTGTTCAGGCATAACAGCACACCACAACCGTAGGCAGAGCAATCATGCATGTCCTTGACAAGACAGCCAAATGCATGTCCTTGACAAGACAGCCAAAGGCAGTAATAAGAAGCAAGAAATACACATAATCCTCTTTCAAGCTCTGACATGCATGGGTCTTTGATGAATGAACATGTGAGAGCGATGAATTAGATCTGTGAGGAGGAGTGACGAGTGGTGACTCACCGGCATTGAGCTGGTCAGTGGAGTAGCCGTAGAAGAGCCTGGCCTGGTTCTGGGTGCTGGCATCGCAAGCACAGTTGCCGCCAAAGAAGGAGCGAGCGTAGTTGCAGCACCTGCACCACAGGGTGGCACCTCAGCTCATTTTCCTTCTTGCAGTTCTTCAGACAGCCAAACACAGCGATCTTCAGACAGCCACACAGCAGAGCGGCATCTTTAGATGTGATCACTTGGGCAAGAAGACGGAGACAAGAAAAATTCTGGATCAGATTATCATGGAGATACAGCGCAGAACCTTTGTGTGATAGACTCACACAAAGGTTCTGAATGCAAAAACAGCGCGCAAGCAGGAAAGAGAGGGGACGCACTCCTCAGTGGGTGTGCCGTACTGAGGGTCCTGCAACCTGGTCTGGAGCTCTGTGCACGAGGTGCTCAGGATCGTAGCAGCGTTTGCCTTGATGGCGCTGGTGAATTGGCCACAGGCCGAGTTCAGCCTGATGCCGTTGCTCGCGCACTGCGCATCTGCAGCACACAGAAAGGGACGCATCAGTCACACCTTGTGCCGAATACCGAGCACTGCCCTGTCATGACTGAGCTCATCTCACCTTAGCTCCTAAGACACTGAGTGAAGAGCATGCTTGTTTTTTGCTCCCGCTCCCATGAACAGAACGAGGCGTCCTTGCAGTCAGAGCATTCATGACAGTGCTTCGTGGCAGTGGGAACAGACCTGCAGGTGAGACAGCTGCGAGGAGCACGCAGGCCAATGCAGCAGCAACGATGATCTTCATGGAGTTCATAGTGCCCACTTGTACAGATATGAATCTCCTGCACGTCATAGCAAAAGGCTGCTGTCAGATTTATAGCAGCTTCTCGCTCAAACCTGATGGAGCTGGCACCCATGCTATGCCATGCCTGCATTTCAAGTGTTGTAGCGCACACACACACGAGTTTGGAGGTATTGGGCACACTAAAATGATCGGTTTGCTCAGGCTAATCTACACAGGCCCACCCGGGGACCGTCTAGTACACCGCCCGAGCGATGGAGGCCGTGAAAACAAATATCAAAGCGTCAATGTAGCTGCCATGCAGCAATGGAAACCCGATGAACCCATAAGTACAGAGGAGCACGCTACATGCTTCAAATTTACAAGCATACAAGGACAGCTGGACGAACTTAACGCTATCGCAGTCTGATCAGAGGGCTCCGTCAGATAGGGAGCCGGCACGGCCCTCGCTGAGGCGACTCAGTCGAGCCATGTCGTGCCATTTGTAATGCAGGTTCTGTAAAAAGAACGATCTGCGAAAGCTTCAGTTGTTTGCGAGGAACGCAGCAACGTGCCAATCACTGAGGCAGCTATCCCTAGCCTAGGCACACGTTGCCTCCGGCAAACACCGATGCGGTGCAGCAAATGGGGAAAACATAATCGCTCAGGTTATACCATCGTTGGCCTGAAACGAATGAAATCAGACGAAGTCGCGCTCAGAAAAGCGCTGACATGGGTGCTTATCACGACGGCCCATTCCCTAGTTCCCGACGCAGCATCATTGCAATTGCGCATGCTGGATCGCAAGAGATATCTCACCTGAAACAGAAAGCTCCTCTACACCAATTGTACAGAGACTGCAGAATGCTTGGCCGACAGTTTGGCATAGCTTCTCGCCTGGGCGCTAGGTCGCACCGGGCCACCCGTAATTGTCGCCAGGTGGCGAGTGAGGAAGCCAGGTGGGGGACCGCCAGAACATCACGTTCCATGCGTCAACGTGGGGGCCCCCCAATACTCCATTATTCATGCTGCCATGCTGGCTTCTGATGACAGTCCCGATTATGTTGAACAGAAAGATGTGGGGACAGCGTGGCCACATCGCCAATTCAAGCCAACTTTTACACACCTCAAACCGGACAATATGGTGTTTTCAGCAATATCTTTTCCTCTCAACTCACTGTGATGATGATTTTCCCAAACGGCTAACAGCTTGCACGAAGCTGAACCACTCGGAAAGTCCCCCTTTACAGAAATCTTATCTACAATTTCATTGTATATTATATATTACTTGGCGCTCTACCTGCAGACTTGTCTGCACTTGCACCTTTGCCTACAGCTTGCTTTAAAGATATGCTCGGTTATGATCGTTCTGCTCTGATGTCCGCATTCTTATTTTCTAACAATAATGAAATGACTCAGCGCAGTGCCTGCCGTGCCTGCTTTAGCATGCATGGCAGGCGCCGGTGCCGGTGTTGCATGCATTGGTCATCGATCTACTTGGAGCTGAGCACGGCTCAATCAAAAGAATGTCCATGAAAGAATCGGTTAATCTTTTACCACAAGCTAAGGACACCGGGTGACCCTCGAATAATATTAGATATCTGCATTCATGGGGCGTTTCCCCCGGCTGGGATGTTCTCTGCAGGCGACTTATTGAGTAGCTAGACGCAGATTAAATATGTGTGTCTGCACCCAGGACACTGGCTTTCCAGTGCGCTGTCCCTTGGCCCAATGGGCGCTCACAGGACATGGAAGAAGAAAGTGAGCAGCAGGGGCAGCGTGAAAATGGCACCCACATACTGCCAGAACAGCAGCGCAGACACTTCCTGCTCGCCGTTTTGGTGCAGAGTTGCCAGAGTCTGCACGTTGATGGCTGTGGGAGTACTGTGGCCCAGTAGCAGAACCAGCGTGAACAGTGCATTGGGGGGCACCAGCACACCCGCCCTCCTCAGCCCCAACACCAACAGTGTGCCTGCCCATGTGCCACAGCCACAGACTATGCCATGAGCATTTTGATATCCCAAGTGGATAAGGAGCACCCAGCCAACGCATGCTTGGAGACTGCAGCACCAAAGTGCACGCTGACAAAATGCTGCCTACCCAGATCTCTTTGACCGGCACGAACGCTTGCAAGACAAAACTGCACCGGCTTTTGCTGCAATGCACCAGTAGAAGAGAGCAGGGGATGACAACAAAAGCAGCCTTAACACCTATCCACGTCAAGCACAGCAAGGGGCACACCAGACTTCACAGGCAAGGTGCGCAACTGAGCACATGCTTAACTTTGCAGCAATGACAAATAGGCGGGCTCACCAAGGAGTGGCACGAGCAGCAGGCGCACAAAAGTCACGCCGACAATGAGGCGGGGCGCCAGAGAGGCACTGCCTGGGCCCTTGTACAGCACAGCGCCTAGCACCATCATCATGCAGGGGATCATGGGCGCTGCAAGCACCTGCAAGTTTACCCGAGCAGAAATGCATTACAGCAAATGCAACGCACAGTGATGTCTGTATATTTGCGGCAAGATGCAGTTCTTTAATGTGAAGGCTCCCTCCATATGGATGCGGAAGCGCTAGCGCCACAAAGATTTTGGTCCTTTACCCCCATCTCCTCCACGTGCATGTGCACTGTTTGGGAAGACATGATCCAGATCAACTCAGTGCTAGAGCGGAAATTTGACAGGGCACATGCGAGGTGGCAGGTGACATGTAGCAACAGGTGGATGAGGGATCAAATCTGGAAGGCTTACCTCCAGGCAATCCTTGACAAAGCCGAATGGGGCAGAGGGCCCGAAAAGGAGCCCTTTGAGAAATGGAGTGCACCCAACGAACAGCCCCGCAAACGCCGATAGCACCGGCATATTCAGCATCTGCACAACAACCCAAGCAGTGCCACGTCAAAGTTGGCAATGTGCATACAGGTTTGCTCTTTGACCGCAGCCCATCAAATCCACGCCTGTATTTCCACAAGGTCTGACTACCACGCTTGCATGCTTTTATGCTTGCAGCCTGTACTACTGTGATCTTCTACACAGCATAAGCAACAGAAAGCAACCCGAAATTTGCACATCTAAAAGACAGCTCCCAGCGCTCGAAGGCAGGGTAGTGCCGCACCTGTGACCAGGGCAGGGATGCCAACTGTCCCCAGGCCCGCCCCAATTTACTCCTCCAATGCACCTCGCTGCCGCTATCTCGGCTGCTCTCCAACCCGGCCTCTGCCTGCTGCACAGCGGTGTATGCCGCAGCTGTACTGGCGCCATTGGGCCAGGGCCTCAGAGACCACGGCTTGCTGGGAGCCACATCAAGGCCCCCTGTCAGGCTGCTGGAGGAGTCTCTCGTGCTGGCATGCAGGCCCCTCCGCTGCCTCTCCTGCTGGCAGGATGCCTCCCAGTCTGACCCCACAAGTGGAGCACCCTCCTCTGCTTCGCTTCCTGGCTGCTGCTCACTTACAGCAGCCTCCTGCACCCTGCTTTGCTCACTGTGTCTCTCCCTTCGCTCACTGCTGTCATCGGGATGAGCGCCATTCTCACGCCCGCCTGCGCCGTCCCTGCCTTTGTCACCCGCCCCTGTATGAAGCTCTGCCTTTGGATGCGAAGTAATATGACTATTGAGCTCTGCTGCTGGCGCAGGAAGGAGCTGTATCCGGCAGGAGGCCTCCTCGGCCTGATCTGGCTCCTGGTGGGCGGCGCTCACTGCATGCGCGCTCTGCACGCTGCGCTCAGGGTTGATGATATCAGAGGCGGCTGTGCGGTAGTTTCTGAGCGGCTGCAACTCCAGGACATCAAAGTTGGCTGCTCCATGAAGGGCCCTGCCCAACCTCAGGTGCCCCGGCTGCTCTTGCAGCACTGTCGGCAGCTTGTCGGCTGTGTCCTGTGCACACAGTGCAGTTGCTTGGTGGGAAACTTTGCTGTACACCCAGGTCCTGCCTGCTGAGGATTATTTCTGCTTTTCATGGTGCTGAAGTGGGCCTCTAGCAAGTCCCATATTCTTTGTGTCACGAACGCTGTTGGCATATGCGGCAAGACACTGGATTTTGAACAAACATGAGAAAATCAGAGCACAAAGGATGGAAACCAAGAGGCTTTTGGCTCACCTCTGTAGAGGGCTTGAGGAGAAAATAGGCGACGGAGAACTGGAAGAGTCCAGCCACCCACATGGCAAACACCACATACGCGATGCCCAGCTCCGTGCATTTGCCCGCAGGCACAGCACTGGCTATCATCGACGAAGGATCTTCGCACAGTGCCGCCACCAGCACCAACGGCAGATTGCCCACATTGCCTGTGCATTGCAAGTATCAAACACCACTCTCAGAGAAGGTCCTGTCGATAGGAGTGCATTGAGTAAGAAGCTGATCAAGACAAGCATGGCAGGTACAATAGGTACGAATCCCCGCTTGAAATGGGCTTGCACACCTGCTGCTATGGAGCAGATGACATGTGGCTGCAGATGCCTGGGGGCCTTGAGCACGCGCGCAAAGACCCATCCAATGCCCATGCCAACAATTATGCTGCACAGCACACAGAACGGCTTGAACGCAGCATGCTAGCGCAGGTGTTGGAGTGAAAGAGCTGATCAAGGCGTAAATAATGTTTTAGATGGGCTGTGCTGGTGATCACACCTGAGCAAGACATTGACTGGCAGGAACCACCAGCGACCCATGTTGGTCAGGTCAACCGAGGCAGCCAGCTTTGTGAAAGTGAGGCTGGGGATGAAACAATAGAAGATGCATTTGCTCAATGAAGTGCGGCCCTTGGCGTCCAAGACTCCCTGCATGCATTGCTTATCCCTCAGCATCCCTGGCATTCCGCGCAAGCAGTAAGACGCACAGAAGTGCCAAAATATCGCCATGTTAGATGAGCTTGCTGTAAATCAGGTCTGTTGAGATCGATGTCAGGTCATCAAAGTGCATCTTTTGGCATCATCTTGCATGCTGACAAGCAAAACCACCCGAGACAGTCGTACTTCTGAGGTTGGTGCTCACCAGATGTGCTAGTGCCACTCCCACCAGAGATAGCAGGCACACTTTGACCACTGGTAAAGCGCTAGTGAGGAGAAGGAATGCGAAACTCATTGTCTGTTGTCTTGGATCTGCCCTGAAGTATAACGTTTAATCTGTATATCCGTTGCCACTAGTAACTCCTAGTGACGTTGCCACGACGTAAAACTTAGACCTGAAACGTTTCCATATCTTATGATCAAATCATATCATGAACACATTTGAATAAGCTGCAATTACCCATTGCGGCGCTTGTTAAATGAAACGGAAGCAGCCGGAACCTGATGAATAGATTGCCCGATCATCTACTCTACACTGAAAGAAAATATCAGCAACAGCATGCCTTCATATAGAGCGACCATTTTTATTGCCACAGAGAAGCTTTGTGCCCAGGAGATACTTGGTAAGAGAATGCCTCATTGTTTTGGCGTGCGTGGTTAAAAGCGTTGCATGACGTCATTCGCCAATTTGACCACATTGTGATTCAAATTTTGCCTGCCAGGTCCAGATCCCCCAGAGATGCCAATTCCAATTCAAGCAAGTTCCGAACTTGAGTCAAAACTGCTCTGACAGTGTCACTGTGCCAGCAGATTCCAACTCCGAGTTAATATAGAACACTCCAGTTCTGCATCTTCACTTGGCAAGAATCCATGGCTTCATAGCCGTCTGACCCCCTTGAGCGCTAGCGGTGCCAGAACAAGCACATGCGCATCTGAGCTGTCACGGCATGACGTTGGGGATGAGCTGAGATACTGATGGAGTCGCTCACTCCTAAAACATCTTCACGAGAGATGCATGCAATTTACATGTGCTACCGAGCATTGCATTATCTGCCATAAGGACATCTCCCTGCATGTAGGTGTATCTTCAACAGCAAGTCCAAGAATAGCATGTCTATATATCTATGTAGGCGCTTTCAGCCTCACAAGATCACCAGTTACTCTCTCAGTAGACTAGCTGCACGGATATCTTGTTTGCCCTAGTTGTGGCACAAATCGCAGCAAATGTTGTTAATGCAATGTCCCTTTTATCTGGGGACTTGCAATGCATGCTTAGGCGCATTGCTATGAATTATTGCTAAGATGTGCTTCTACTCATGACTACACAGCGGTCTTCTTGTGTCCAGCTGCTATAACTGACAACCTCGTGACTGATACTTTCCCACGCCTTATTTGCCTCCCATCTTCATCCACTTGGGCAGCTTCTTGCCATCTGCGTTGCTGGCCCGTCCTGCCCCACCATTCGAGCTGCTGCCAGCCGCTGAAGCACCGGCTGCTGAACTTGCAGAGCGTGCTCCCTGCGCACCCCAAAACAATTCTGTGAATGGCTGAAACATTGCAGAGGTCAAGGGTTGGCTGCCGTTGACTGCCATCTGCACCACACAGACATCACTGAGATGTACGCATCAAGGCTGAGAAAGCGCCAGGATAAGTAGAAAGGGCCACCTCACATCTACATGCAATGCTTGCTTGCTCCAACATGCAAACCACAGAAAGCTATCTTGCAGTTGTGTGATGTCCCGAAAGCAAGCAGCAATCACAACACCCACTTTTTCGAATTTGCTCACACAGTCATTACTGCTGATAACAACTTTGGAACAATGAAGTTTGGGCCTTTTCAAATAAGTATGCAACAGACCTGGGACTGCTCAGGTTGCGACTGCTGCTTGCGGGCCAGGCCGCGGGCTTCTGGCGGCGTTCCCTCCACCGCCATCACCTCTGGCCGCAGGTACAGCCCCTCATGGCTGGAGCTGTCTGGCGTTGAGAAGTGCACATTTGCAGCTGGCACCAACCCTGCTGCATAGAAGCTCGCTCCCAAGTCCTTGATGACCTGTGCACCGACCATGCAAAGGGCATCAGGATGCAGTTGCAAATGTTGTGAATTGGATGCTGTATGTCTTGCAGCTGCCCTGATCTATGACAAAATTGCATCACTGTGATCTGTGTGAAGC
>JADEYI010001447.1_pt1 | contig 17806 bp, 17 predicted proteins | sample 8542331 | NCBI WGS metagenome assembly JADEYI01 (sample SAMN16510988, study PRJNA670497) | mine drainage metagenome | isolation source: biofilm near Copperflume 1 | place: Germany: Marsberg coppermine Kilianstollen | collected 2018-02
GACATTGCTGTACGGCGCGTGCGGGTGATTGCCCAGGCGAACACATGAGCCACCATCCTGCAAAGAGTAGTCAGGTGTCGCCGTTGCTTGCGGAGCCACATTGATAGTGAATGGTACACAACTGGATACTAGCAGGACTAGCAGGTAGAGTAGGCCAATGGCTATCAGTCGGCAACTGGCATGCTCTCTCATAGGATACATCTGCACAACTCCGTTTCAGCAAGGATTGGACACACTTTTTTTCATCGCGAGAGGACATAGAATATTACGCTGCATGGAGCGCGAAATATCACATAATTGAACAAACGCAAAAAAGGCTTGACAGGCAAAAAACAAAGCCCTACATTATGAATGAACAAAATTAGAAATGAGGAAACATATGACCATGACCCCTCAAGAAAAAACACTGTACCACCAAATTCATCCACTCAAACTCTTTACGGATATCAGCGCGGAAATCATCTCTCTCTACCTGTTCTGGCAGCGCAGGTTAATCGCGGGCATGCTGGTTCTTCTGCTGCCGCCGATCATTGTCTCGACACTGATCATGAATCTGACTGATCTTGAGAAGTATAAACAGTCGGCTTTTGGCCGCTATATTCACACCTATATGACTACATCGGTTGTGATAGTGCGCATACTGGGGACAGTCATCACGCATATAGGGGCGTGGTATCGTCTGCCTGCTCTTATTCCGCTCGGTGTGGCGACGGTGCTACTTGGCTGGCTGAGGGGAGTGCTGTTGCCAAAAAGATCGTAAGGAAAGCTTCACCCCTTTCGCACCTCACTTGGAAAAAAAGTGCTACTCCATATAAAAAGCCAGAGCCGCCCATGACAGCATCAAGGCGGTGATATGGTATACTAAGGAGGACATTTTGGTCTATGCCTGGAAAATGGGATCGTAGTTCGAAACAGTTAATCGGGGAAAACCCCAGTCATTTTATTCAATGGTTGCTCCCCGACGCCCAGTATCAAGGAGTTCCAAAACCCAAGACTCCCACCATGGAGACGAAAGAGATCGAAGCGGATAGTCTCTTTCAAATTCTGCTCGTTGGCGTACTCTGCCTGGTGCATATTGAATTTCAGAGTTCGCCTGATGAAGAGATGGCCAGGCGCATGTGGCAGTACAATGCTCTAGCCACCATCACGTATGACCTACCCACCTCTTCCATAGTAGTGTTTTTGCGACCGTGCCGCGTTCCTGAGCCATTCTACACGGCAGGCTTTCCGACAGGGGAGCGCGTGCATCACTTCTGGTTCAAAGTGATCAAGCTCTGGGAGATCACCGTCAACGAGTTCAAACAGACGGGGCTAACTGGAATATTTCCTCTCATGGTCCTTGCCAAGGATGGGAAGCGACCGGAGGTCATAGAAGAGATTATTCAGCAGATTGAAGCGGATAGCAATCCATCTGCACACGAATTGTTAGCCGTTACCTATACTCTGGCGTCACTGGTCTTTAAGAAAGCCGCCGACCGCAGTTGGCTCAAGAGGAGGTTTTCCGTGTTAGACAACCATTTATTCCGCGATTCTTGGGTCTACCAAGAACTCATACAAGAAGGACTCGAAAAAGGGAGGCAAGAGGGGGTTGAGAAAGGTTTGCAGGAGGGGATTGAGAAGGAACGTCAGCAACGGCTAAAAGACCAGCGGCAGATGCTGATGACTCTTGTCCAGGCGCACTTTCCACAACTTGCCACAATGGCACAACGAAAAGCCAATGCTATTAAGAAGCCGGATGTGTTGCAGACATTGGTACTCAATATGGTTGCGGCACAGACGGAGGAGCAGGCTCGTCAACTCCTGCAAACTTCTAAGACGCAAAAGCAAAAGCCGTAATACCATTTCATTGCTTTTAGTAAGGAACACCACATCCATGCTCAATGATCCTGTATTGCTCAACGATTGGCACGTCGTCGCCTATGCGCCTGATCTTGCGGAAGGCAGGCCGATGGCAGCACGCCTATTGGAGGAAGATATTGTGCTGTGGCGTGTAGGGGAGAAGATTCACGCGTGGCGCGACCTCTGTCTGCATCGTGGCACAAGACTCTCGTTGGGGAAGGTTGAAAATTGTGCGCTCATCTGCCCGTATCACGGTTGGACGTACAATGAAGAGGGGCAATGTATACGTTTCCCGGCTCACCCCAACCAGAAGCCTCCTGCAACGGCGCGAACGACAGTCTATCGCGTACAGCAAAAATATGATTGGGTGTGGGTATCTTTGGGCAACCCTACACATGATATTCCTGAGTTTCCCCAGTGGGATAATCCCGCCTTTCGCAAGGTGTATTGTGGGCCATATACCTTTGCCGCCAGCGGCCCCAGGGCTATCGAAAATTTCCTGGATGTGACCCATTTCCCGTTTGTTCACCAGGGCTTGTTAGGCGATCCCGCGCACGCCGATTTGAATGACTATTCTGTTGAGACGACACGGGAAGGCGTGACCGCAAAAGATATTTCTGTCTGGCAACCCGACCCCGATGGTACCGGACAGGGGGCGCGGGTCAATTACACCTACAAGGTTTTACGTCCGCTGACGGCGTACTTTGTGAAATCGTCAGCCGGGCCAAACTTTGCTATGCTTTTTACAATCACCCCGCTGGCTGAACGCGTCTCCACGGCCCGTATGTATGTCGCCATGGATTATGGGAACCTGACGGATGAGCAGGTACGGCAATTCCAGGACGATATTATCAAGCAGGACATTCCGATTATCGAGTCGCAACGGCCCGAACTGCTGCCGCTCGATTTGCAGGCCGAGCTGCACCTGCGTTCAGACCGCACTGCCATTGCCTACCGCAAATGGCTGCGAGAATTGGGACTGACCATCGGTATCGCCTGAAATTGCCTTCGCACAACATTTCCACTGTACACGGGTGCTTGACCTGCTCCTGCTATTCTTTTACGCTGGGAGCAGGCAATTGTTGTGGCTACCTCCCCTCGTAGGACTGCTGTGAACCTTTTCGCCACCTTTTGCTACTTACTACTTACAGAGTGATCTGTAATACTTCAATATGAATGAAAAAGGAAATGAAAGGCTATGGTTGAAAAGGTCATGGATGTTCCGGGAACTATAATCACCGGGCAGCATGCAAGCGAAGTAGTGCTACGCACGCGGAATCTTTCTAAATACTATGGGCAGCGTATCGCTGTGAATAACCTGGACCTGGAAGTGTATCGCGGCGAGATTTTTGGTTTTCTTGGCCCCAATGGCGCGGGAAAGACGACGACTATTCGGATGGCACTGGGATTGATTGCCCCAACTGGTGGGAATGTCGAAATTCTTGGGCAGGATGTCGCGACAGACGGTGCGCATATTCTGCCCAGGGTGGGCGCATTGGTGGAGACGCCCGCCTTATACCTCTATATGTCTGGCCGCAACAACCTGCGGGCAGTGGGTGCTGTCCTCGGCGGTGTACCAGAGAAACGTATAGACGCGGTGCTGGAAATGGTCGGCTTGCAGTCACGTCAGAAAGACCGCGTTCGTACCTATTCATTAGGTATGAAGCAGCGGTTAGGAGTCGCTATCGCCTTGCTGCAAGACCCTGATTTGCTGATTCTCGATGAACCGGCTAATGGGCTTGACCCGGCGGGTATTGTTGAGATGCGTGACTTGATGCATCGCCTGGCGGCGGAAAACAAAACGGTCTTCATTTCAAGCCACTTGTTGACAGAGGTGCAGCAGATTTGCACGCGGGTCGCCATTGTCAACCTGGGCAAGCTGGTGACGGTAGCGACGATAGAGGAATTGACAACGGGACACGGCGAATTTACGGTCAAAGTTGAGCGTGCGCAGGAGGCTCTCGCGCTTGTGCGGACCCAAAAGTGGGGCCAAAGTGCTCATATTGATGAACATGGAGCAATCGTTACCGTAGCTCCTGAAGGACGTGGGCGCGACCTCAACCTCTTCCTGGTCAATGCAGGCTTTGTACCTGATGCACTCGCGCAATCAACACAAGATTTGGAGCAGGTCTTCCTGCGCCTGACAAATAACGGCGTAGGAGGTGTACAGTGAGTACCAGTACTGCTATGACATCTATGAGGGCGGAACGCACTCCAATGCATCGTGAAACGCCCAGCTTTTTGGGCATTATGCGCGGTGAATTTTTCAAAATTGGGCACCAGTGGGCAACATGGGTGATGGCGTTCCTGTTTTTCTGCGTGAACCTTTTGCCCTATATCCTGACCTTCACAGCAACGAACCCCGCGTCATCGTTGCAAAAAACGCCGATGAGCTTCTATTACAATCACTTTGAGGGCGGCCTGGCCGTTATCCGCGCCTTTGGCGGCATCTTCCTGATCGTTTTGATGGCGACGTCTATAGGGCAGGAGTATCAACTTGGTACCATTCGCATCCTGCTAGCCCGTGGTGTTGCACGTCTGCAATTGCTAACGGCGAAGGTGCTGACGGTGGCTATCATTGCTCTCCTGATCCTGCTTGGCGGTCTGTTGATCAACGCAATCGCGACCTGTCTCACTGCCCTTGCTCTGGTTGGCAGTCTGGATTCGCTAAAGGTGCTTACCGCGACGTTCTGGTCGGATATATGGGTATATATCCTGACCATTTTTGCTAGTATGGGAGCATCGATCCTGATGGCCACGGCGGCAGCGGTAGTGGGCCGTTCTATAACGCTGGGCTTGAGCCTGGCTCTAGCCTGGTTTCCAGTGGACAACATTGGCACGACATTTTTGTTACTGGCAATGCGTCTCACCCACCAGGATTTCTGGCTAAACATCACCAGCTACCTGCTCGGCCCAACGCTGAACAAGATGCCTGACGTGATCACGCCCACAGGCGCCTTGACGATAGGTATACAGCCCTTTGTTACAGTCACTGGCACCCAGACGCTGATCGTGGCTCTGGTCTACTCCCTTGTTTTCGCGCTGATTGCTGTTGTGTTAACGTGGCGGCGCGACGTAAAAGAATAAGGTGTTAGCGTGTGACGAGTTGTGGGAATGTGCGGAGCCAGCACTCAAGCTCGGCTGCCGGTATTGGGCGGGACATATAGTAGCCCTGAGCAACGTCACAATCAAAGTCGGCCAGAAGATTCAGGGTTGCCTTGTCTTCTACACCTTCGGCAACGATGTGTAGACCGAGGTTATGCGCCAGCATGATAGTAGAGCGTACGATAGTGATATCGGCTTCCACTTCAAGCATGTGTTGGACGAAGGAGCGGTCAATCTTAAGTTCATCGATGGGTAAGCGTTTCAAATATGCCAGGGACGAGTATCCTGTGCCAAAGTCGTCTACCGAGATATGTATGCCGAGCGCGGAGAGGCGATGCAGGACATCCAATGCGCGGTCGGCATCGGTCATGATCATGCTCTCGGTTAGCTCGACTCGTAATAGTTGCGGAGGTACAGAGTAGCGTGTGAGTAAGGACATAATTGTTTCAGGCAAGGTGATATCGCGCAGGTTCCAGGAAGAGAGATTGACGGCTACGCTCATACTCAGTCCTGCTTGAAGCCATACACTACACTGCCGAATTGCAGTTTCTAACGCCCATGCCGTGAGAGAGTTGATGAGGCCCGTCTGTTCGGCCAGCGGAATAAACTGGTCGGGCGGCACAAAACCGTGGATGGGGTGTTGCCAGCGAGCGAGAGCCTCAACACTGTTGGTCAAGCCAGTTTTGAGATTCACCTTGGGCTGATAGTACAATGTCAATTCGTTTGCCGCGATGGCCTGACGCAGCGCACCAATCAAGGCAAGCCGCCGTGAGCTATACTGGTCATCGTGGGTAGCTGTGTAGAAGGCGACGCCCTCGTGGGTACTTTTGGCCGCGTACATGGCAACGTCGGCTCTGCGCATGAGTGTCAGACCGTCAGTACCATGGAGCGGGTATAGCACGATACCGACACTGGCCTCGACATTGAGCGGGTAGCCAGCGATCATAAATGGCTCTTCCAGGACATTGCGCAGTTGCTCAGCGATGATGCCTGTACTCTCCTCATCAGCCTTTGGCAGTAAGATGGCAAATTCATCACCACCTAAGCGGGAAACTATACCGGCACCGCCGATAGCCTGGACAAGGCGTGTACTTACCTGTTGGAGCAGGAGATCACCATGCTGGTGCCCAAAGGTATCATTAATCTCCTTAAAGCGGTCAAGGTCCATCATGAGCAAGGCCACGCTGTTTTGCTGGCGTTCGGCATTCATGAGTGCTTGATTAAGCCGTTTCTGGAGGAAGGTGCGATTGGGAAGATCGGTGAGGGCATCGTGCAGTGCCTGATACCGCAGCGTCTCTTCCATTTTGATTTGGGCAGTAATGTCGCGGGCATTGACAATAAATCCTTTTACTGCCGGGTCTTGCAAGCAATTGCGTCCAGTACACTCTAGAATGACCCAAGTTCCGTTAGCGTGCAAGCAACGGCAGGCTGTCTTTGCCACTATTTCTGGGTCTCTCAAGGTCATAGCGAATGCCGCTTGTACCTGTTTTCTATCTTCAGGGTGGATATAGGAGAAGACATTCTGGTTGAGGAGTTTTGCCGAGTCATAGCCCATGATGCGTTGATGTGATGGACTAAGATACTTGTACGTGCCTTCAGCACTGGTGATGAATACAAGATCGGTAGCTTGTTCACTTAATGCCTGGTAAATTTGCCCATTTTTACGCAGCGATTCCTCGGCCTTTTTACGTTCTGTAATATCTACAGCGATGCTGACGAGGCTGTTGACCTCGTTGTGCTGATCAAATATCGGCATAAAACGGGTATTAAAAACACGCCCTTGCGCATGGCCAACAGCACTAAAAGTCTCGCCAGCTAAAGCGCGACGTATATTACCAAGCATTTCTGGATACGCACTGTAAAGTTCATACACTGAATGACCAACGGACTCTCCAGGGACTCGTCCCAGTGGTATCAGACCACCACCGATTGACAACGTAATGATGCCTGAACGATCATACGTGTTCAAAATGATAGGTGCGCTAGCAACAACCATTTCGAAGCGTTTTTCACTGATATGCAGGGCCGTTTCCAGCCGCTTGCATTCATCAGAGAAGCGTTCCTCCTTCATGGCATCGGCCAGCAAATCGTCTGTGATTGACTGTGTTGCCTGCTCTATTAGGTGAGTTACTTCTTTGGCTGTAAGATAGACCTGGTCTTCTACCTGTTCCATAACGTCTTTTCACCGTCCTCTTGTGCGAACTATCTTCTCTTACTATCGACAGAAAACAGTCGCAACATTAATGAGGATGGTGAAAACGCTATGTACGGGCGCAATGCGTTGCGCCCAGTTTATATTGTCTATGCCGTCTTACGATCTACAGTAGGTGGTGGTTCCTGCATAGGAGAATCAACGTGCGGTACCTGGTCGCCCGGTCGTTGAATTTGCTCGATTTTGCCGAGCAGGAGCAGGTAGCAGAGGATACCGACAACCAGAATGGCACCAGCGATTAAGAAATTCAGGGCAAAGGAGCCCGTGCGATCAATAATAAGACCGGCTACGATAGGGGCAATGATACCGGCTATATTGTTGAAGAAGTTCATAATGCTGCCGACGGTACCGACCGTTCCTTTGGGCGCGATCAAAGCCGGAATGCTCCAACCAATGGGGGCCGCGAAGGCCAGCCCACCAAGCGCGATAGAGATCCAGATGATGGCGATATTCGCATCCGTAGTAAAGGCGGCTCCAATCACCGCGATACCCAGTAACATGCCGATGGTAATGAGCGTTTTGCGCACCCTGGTCGGCTCATAGCCACGTTTAATCAGCACATCGACGAGCCAACCACCGATAAGGATGTCAGTTATGGTAGCGACTACCCAGGGGATGATGGTATAAAAGCCGCTTTTAAGCACCGACATATGCAACTGTGTCTCCAGATAACCGGGGAGCCAGGTCAGGAAAAGGTAGAATGAGTAGCCGTAGGCTGCGAAGCCAAGCGTTAATCCCCAAACCTTTGGCTGTTTCAGCACGAAGCCCAGGTTGGCCCATGCGCTGGTCTGCTCAGTCGCGCTGGTCTCTTGTTGCGCACCACCCTCAACAATATAGCGTCGCTCCTCCTCTGAAAGCCGCCTGGACTTACTGGGGTCACGATAGCCAATCCAGAAGACGATGGCGTAAAGCAGACTGAGAATGCCGGTCAGATAGAACCCGCCGCGCCAGCCGTACAAAGTGACGGCAATGGCGACAATTGGTACACCAATGACATTTGAGAACTTCGCGGCGGCATCAAAGGCGGAGGTTGCCAGTCCGCGTTCACTGGTGGGGAACCAGTACCCTGTCGCCTTGGAGGAGCCAGGGAAGGCCGGTGCTTCCGCTACGCCTAACAAAAAGCGCGAAAGAATGATGAGGCCAAAGCCGCTAACAATGGCCGTCATAAACGTGGCGATAGTCCAGATAATCGTCCCAATCCGTATCAGCCATTTGACCCCGGTTTTGTCCAGCAGCATGCCAATCGGAATCTGGAGAATCGCGTATGTAATGAGGAAGGAAGATAGTACAAAGCCCATTTGCAAACTCGACAAATGGTAGTCCTGCTCTAAAGGTTTCGTCGCTACGGAAATATTTACACGATCCAGGTAGTTAACGACAATGCCAACGCCTAAGAGGATGGCAATGCCCCAACGTAAGTTTTTGGTCGGCCTTTTCATGGAGATGACTCCTTCGTCACTGTTTTTTCAGCTTCTATCCTATAGATATCACGAGAGAAACGGAAAAAACGACGCAGCATAATGGCCCATAAATTTGACGTAACCTGTTATGGTGGTTATAATGAGTGGCATATGTTGCTTCGGACCCCTGCGATGCCGAAACTTCCCCTTTGTCTTTTTCGCTGGTCTATTTTTTTAATTAATAAGGAACAAATCAATGCCAAAAATGTATGGATGGGTGCGTGAGGTAGTGCCTGAAAGCCCTGCTGACCGGGCAGGACTGCAACCCGGTGATCTTATTCGCACAATAAATGGAAATATGGTACGCGACCTGGTGGATTATCGCTTCTATGTGGCCGATGAAGAGTTGACCATTGGCTTCGAGCGGCAACTGAATGCGCATGAAGTGCAGATCACAAAGTCTAGTGATGAAAATCTTGGCGTGCTGTTCGGTGAAGAACCCGCTCCCTTTATTCGGCAATGTGCCAATAAATGTGTCTTCTGTTTTATTAAAGGGTTGCCCGAACGCTTTGCGCCCCAACCGGGGTTAGCACACGGGATGCGTTCCTCACTCTATATCAAGGATGATGACTACCGCTACTCTTTCCTTTTTGGCAATTTTATCACCTTAACCAACCTGAAGGAACACGATTGGCAGCGACTGGACGAGCAGAAGTTGACTCCCCTCTATGTTTCAGTGCATTGCACCGATCCCGACCTGCGTCGCAAGATGGTGGATGGGCCACGAGCGGGTGATGTTCTCGACCACATCAAACGCCTGGGCGGTATGCATATCACCTGCCATACACAGCTTGTGCTCTGTCCCACTATCAACGACGGAGCGCAACTTGAGCGCAGCATCGCGGATTTGGTAACACTGCGCCCCATCGTCGAATCAATCTCAGTTGTGCCGATTGGTCTCACGAAGTATAACAATATGATCAAGACAGGCGATTTGCCGCCCTTGCGGCACTATACGTGTGAAGAGGCCGAGGTGATTATCGAGCAAGTAGAGGCACAGCAACGCCGTTTCACAGCGCAGGATGTTGATGGGTATCCATTCGTCTATCTCTCCGACGAATGGTACTTTATCACGGGTCGTGAGTTCCCGCCCGCACAGCACTACGGCTCCTATGCTCAAATTGAAAATGGTGTCGGCATGACGCGCTACCTGATTGAGCAATGGAACCGCAGCAAGCGCAAATTGCCAACCAGCATGCCAACACCCCGGCGCGTGACCCTCGTCACCAGTATGATGGCACAACCGGTTATCGAGCAATTCGCGGCGGACCTGCGCCAGACGGAGCGACTGGACGTGCAAGTGTTGCCAGTGGTGAACACCTTCTTCGGCGCGGAAGTCACTGTCGCTGGCTTACTATGTGGGCAAGATGTGCTGACTGCCCTGGAAGCGAATAGCAACCTGGGCGACCTCGTCCTATTGCCACGCGTAATGCTGGATAATGAAGGTGTGCGTTTCCTGGATGATGTTCCGGTAGAAGACTTCAAGGCGCGTCTCCCCGTTCGCGCCGAATTCGTGCGCAACGCCCAGGAGACGATAGAAGCAATCCGCTCGCTGGCCTCTAACAAAAATGAACAAGTGGATGCACCCAGGGTAGCGGCACGCGTACTGGCAAGGTAAATTGCTTCCCCTACGCATTACGCAATCAAGGCTGCTCCCTCATTTTTCGGGTTGTTCACCAGGCGCGAAACTGGTCGGGCCGTCATCTGATCGGCGGGATACGAGGCAAGCAGAGGGAGGAGTGCCTGCTCCTCGTGCAGAGCGGTATCCAGCCACATCTCGCGGGCGTGTGCTGGCAGAATGGCAGGCATACGGTCATGAATGATGGCGACCAGCTCGTTGGGTTGGGTGGTAATAATTGTGCAACTGTGGATATCGCGTCCATCGGGGCCGTGCCAGATATCCCACAGACCGGCAAAGGCAAATGGCGCACCATCTTGCAGCGTAATAAACATGGGAGTTTTGGCTGTACCCTCTTTTTTCCACTCGTAGAAGCCATCGGCCACCACCAGGCAACGCCGATTGCGCAAGAGCCGCTTGAAGCTCGGCTTCTCTGCCAGTGTCTCCGCCCTGGCATTAATCATCTTTGAGCCTATGGTCTCATCCTTCGCCCATGTCGGCACTAATCCCCACTGCAACCACTCCATATGAGGCACACTTTCCTCGCTTTCGCGCAGAATGGTGACGACATCTTGCATAGGGGCAACATTATAGCGTGCTGAACTATCTAAGGTTGGCGCGACGCCAAAAGCTTTGGCAATGGTGTCGATATTGACGGTAAGTGTAAAGCGACCACACATGGTTTTCACCTCATGAAGATGTAATACTAATCACGTTTATTGCTATCTTATACTACCCTATTCTTTTTAGACACGTTGAAAATGGCAATAGAGGTGCAGAGAACTGGCTTCTTTACTATGCACATGCGAGAAGCAAGATCGATCATGTAGTTCGCCCTTGTGCCTCCTAGCATAATTCACAAGCCTTGCCCAGAAGGGTTACAGATTTACATTGCACCGGAGGTTGCAAAATAGTAATATATATATTACATTTTTTACGTACTCGCCATGTCAGTCCTATACAGGAGGAAGACAATGAATAGATTTGAACAACGTTTACAAAAGCGTCTACAGAACCCAGAAGTTGCAGAAGGTTACTGGGAGATGGATGCAGAGTTGCATATTATGCATGCGCTTGATCTGCTGCGTAGGCAGCAGGATATCAGCCAGGAAGAATTAGCGAATCGTACCGGAAAGAAACGAGAAGCAATAGCCCGATTGCTCTCCGCGAATGATGTTAATCCAACACTAAACACCCTGATAGAGTTGCTCTCAGCTCTTCATGTAACCGCCGATATTACGCTTCGTCAGACTCAAGCAGGGGAAGGCCCTATCAAAGTTTCTATGCAAGTTGCACCAACTCATTAAATTCCTAAACTGATGCCGCTAGCAGAAGTCTGCAAGCGTTTCATATTAGCCGCGCATTAGCATAATGGTACCCTTTTGGTTCTGTCAGCTAGAGACAGTGTTTATAATGAGAGAGAAAATTATAAATGCTGCCTCTTTTTGTTATGGGCAGTTTGTTTGTTATGAAAGACAAGTAAGTAAGCTGAAATCAGTCCTTCATTCCTCGGTCCCTAGAAACACGCGCAGAAAGTACAGCGTCCCATCTTCAAACCCCCAGTGTGCCTCCTGTGCCATGCGGGACAGGAGGCGGTACCACGTCAATGCTCTGTACAGGCTGCCCAGGCGGTGGGCCAGCGCGAATGCTCGCTGTAAATCTTCCATCGGTGCGTATGCTGTCCAAGCTGAAAGATATGCCTGGCGCAAGCGTATCAGGGCCTCATCATCGTACTCCAGCCTATATTTGGCGTCACGCAGCGCGATGAACATGGAGCAGAAGGGATGGGCCAGGCAAGCATCTCCCCAGTCGAAGAAGACGTATCTTTCTCCGTTAGCGAGGACATTGCCGGTATGCAGATCATCAGGGAGTCACAGTATAAAGAGCAAACAGCGTATCTGATCTGCAACGTATTTCCATCATTGAGGTTGCAAGTTTATCAAGGGGTAAGCCCCTCCAGGACGAGGTTGAGAAGTAGGGTTTGGACTCGCTCTGGTGTCCATCGATGCCTGGCACGTAAATGCACATACGTCCAGCATACCGTGTTGAAAAGGACTGAGGCCATTTCACGCTGATCCACTCCGCGAAGGGACCCATCGCTCACACCATCTTGCAGCAAACGCACAAGGGGTTCGGTGAAGTCCGTTCTCGTGAGAATATGAGCTTCGTGAAAAATTGTATCGGTCGCAAGCAAGAGCGGAAGGTGCAGATCCACGACATTGCAGAGTGCTCCTAATGCCGCTTTCAGGCGCTCACATCCTGTTCCCTCCGCTGTTAACATTGGCCACAACATCGCCCGATAATCTGTGGTAAGCCGCACCATGAGTCCTTCAACGATCTGCTCCAGTGTCACCCCTTGCCGCCACAACGTCACACGCGAGACGCCTGCAGCGGCGGCCACGCGTTCAAGCGTTAAGCGCTGCCATCCTACCTCCTGTAATGCAGCGATAGCCGCATTCAAAAGTGACTCATCTATCATGGTTTCCCTCATTTCTTCTCTTTGGTCTAATGTAACATAAGCGTTGATTTATTGCAACGTATATGTTACATTTATAAAACGATACCGTTTCATTGAGAGGAAAGTACTCCTATGCAACCATCACGTCTCCTGGTTGATATCTCACCTTTGCGCGAATCCGTTCCGTATCGAACCCTTTTTTGGGGTCAATTTATCTCGTTACTCGGCACGCAATTGACCATTGTTGCGCTTCCCCTCCAAGTATACTTGATAACACGCTCCTCACTTGCTGTAGGCTTGATCGGGCTGGTTCAACTGGGTCCAACCCTCGTCATCACACTCTTTGGAGGAACGTTGGCCGACGCTATGGATCGCCGACGAGTACTCCTTATTACCCAGTTGCTCCTGCTCCTGACCACTGTAGCATTAGCCGTGGTAGCCTTGTTTCCACATCCTTCCCTCTGGCTCTTCTACCTTTTGGCCGCACTGCTGGCGGGCATTGCTGGCATTGACGGACCAGCACGCGGGGCTGCGACGCGTAATCTGGTCAGGCGCGAACTCTTCCCGGCAGCAGCAGCTCTCAATGCCTTGTTGCGCCAAACCGGTGCGGTGGTCGGTCCCGCTCTCGCTGGACTGATCATCAGTTATTTCAATCTGTCTCTCGCCTACTGGCTGGATGCAACCACCTATGGTGCCGCGCTCCTTGCTGTTCTCCTTCTGCCTGCGCAGCCGCCGCAGGGAGGTGGTAGAGCCGCTGGCTGGAGATCATTCAAGGAAGGATTGCGCTACGTGCGTGGGCGACCAGTGGTGCAAGGTATCCTTCTCATTGATATCGACGCAATGGTCTTCGGTATGCCGAGTGCTCTTTTCCCAGCCCTCGGTCTGACGGTTTTCCACGGGGGAGCGCAGACTGTCGGACTGCTTTATGCCGCGCCTGCAGTGGGAGCGCTGCTTGGAGCCGTGAGTTCAGGCTGGGTCGGCCATATTCGACAACCTGGGCGAGCGGTCCTAGTACTGGTTGGATTCTGGGGGGTTGCGATCACCATCTTTGGCTTGAGTGCCTGGCTTCCTCTGGGGCTGGTCATGCTGGCCTTCGCGGGTTGGGCAGATATTATCTCGGAAATTTTGCGCAGCAGCATGCTACAGCTCTCTCTGCCAGATGACTTACGCGGGCGGATCACAGCCGTCTGGCTGGCACAAACGAATAGCTCACCGCGCTTAGGTGATCTTGAATCTGGCCTGGTGGCTGCGGCCACAAATGCGCAGATCTCAGCAGCAACTGGAGGAATAGCATGTATCATGGGTGTCCTGGTACTGGCCCGATTGTTACCCGCATTCAAACATTTTCGATTCGAGAGTACGAGAGGAATTGAGTGACGCGGCCTCGCTCTGGCTTGCGATATAACCGCCTCCTGTGCAATCCAGCGCTATTTCCAAGAGGGAATGCAATGAACCAAACCATTTGGACTGTTGATCCTCAATGCTTCAGGTAGCAAGGAGTGACAATGATGCAACTAACGGTAACCCCACAGCAGCGCCAAGCAGCCAGGCGTGAGATAGTTAGGCAGATGGAGCAGGGAAGCTCGGCTCGAGAAGCGAGGATGAGCCGTGTGGTTCCAATGCATCGGACGACGGTCTATCGCTTGCTCAAGCGCGTGCAGAGCGAAGGAGAACAGGCGTTGACCGATGGACGACATGGTCACCCGGTCAAGCTTCGTGGGAAAGTTCTCACCTTTCTGATGGAACACTGTCAAGCCACCCCTTGCATCTCAAGTCCTGCGGTGCAACGCCTGTTGCATGAGCACTTCGGTCTGGGGATCAGCGTCAGCCAACTCAATCGGGTGCGAGCTGCCCTTGGGCTGAGCCGACAGCGGGTGCCACGAGAAAAAAACTCAAAAACCAGTCTCCCGATTGAGCCAGGATACCACGAACAGGTTGGTAATTTGCTGTTGCTGGCCGCAGCCACCGAGACAGGACTGCTCACACAGTTGGAACAAGCCTTGCCAACCGCAACGGCCCCTGCTCATCCTCCATTGGGGGGTAGTTCAGCTGCGGTGCATCAGAGACTGCTGCTGACCTTGCTCTTTCTGGGAGCCGTTGGGCTGCATCGCACCTGGGATCTGCGCGGCTACACAGCTGATGGTCTGGCGCTGCTCACCGGGCACAAGCGGGCCTATGGCTATCGCTACACCGAAGCCTTTTTGTCGAGAGGCGCGCCCATGCCGATGGTGTGGAGCGGTTGACTGATGCCCTGGCCCATTGGACAACGGAACTCTGGCATCCTCTCGATGACGCCTCCGAAACGAAGAGTGTTCTACCATGCTACATCGATGGGCACCACAAGCCTGTCTACACAGATGCCTGTATTCCCCGAGGATTGGTTGGGCGATTGGGAGCGATCCTGGGATGCCGTGCGCTGGTGCTGTTGCCTATCGACCACCAGCACAGGAGGCACATGCGCGGGAACAAGCCGACTAAGAGCCTCTGTCAACATCGGTTCAAAAGCGAACACCGAGACCGAAGCTTTAAAGTACAGGTTGCCCCTGGTCATCGGAACACGGAGCGCGGTAGACCAGAAGTTCGTCCGCACCTGCTCAAAAGGCGCGGACGGCGTATAGCCCAGCATTGCAAGTTGCTCGTGTATCCATACCGTGACAGTGGCGAACCAGCCCAGGCTCTCCCACGGCTGGCTACCATGCGCAATAAGACTGTAGTTGTCGTTCTGTTCGTCAGGCATAGGTTTGCTTCCCTTGTTTCGTCAACGTGACCACCGCTATCGACCCGGCGATCGCTCCCGCCCCAACAATGACCTGCCAACTGAGGGGTTCGCCCAGCAATGTTATCCCCAATAGCACGGCCACGACTGGCTCAAAATAGATGTAAACGGCTACTTTGGAGGCAGCAACCCTGGTGAGGGCTGTATTATAGGCAAAATAGGCAATTACCGAACAGACCACAGATAGAAAGAGCAACGCGAACCATTGCATATCATCCAGTCGCGTAATCGCGCCCCAATTGTTCCCCACTGGATCGAGTAGTGAGAGCAAAACCAGCCCCATTGCTCCACTGAGCATCGTGCCGCCCGTCATTACAAGTGGTGAAATGTTCGTCATCCAGCGTTTGCTGAGGGTTGAGTAGGCGGCGAAGGCAAAAGCATTGCCCACCAGGCATAGAGCTCCAAAGAGAAAACCAGATGCCAGGGTTACAGCCAGTGGTTTTTGGAACACGATGATGACCACTCCCCCAAAGCCAAAGAGCAGTGCAAGCATGTTGGCCCATCTGAGTTGCTCTTTGCCGATAAATTGAGCGAAAATAGCGGTAACGACTGGAATGAGGCCAACAACGAGGATAGAGGAGATACTGGCATTTGTCTGCTGAACACCGGTGTATTGCAGCCAGAAATAGAGCGAGAAGGTGATCTGTCCGAGCAAAGCCATGCGGAGTAAATCACGCCAGGAGATTTGATGTTGCACCACTGCTCTCGCAAGAGGAACTACAAAGAAGAGAGAGGCAATGCTGAAACGTACTGCCGCCAGCAAGGTTGGACTCAGTGCAACCAATCCTGCTGCCACAGGATGCAACAGATAACGTGCCGCCACAAATGATGTACCCCATGCGACGACTGCGAACCACACTCCCGCGTAGACGAATACATTATGGCTTGCCTTCCTGGTCGTCTCTTGTGCTATAGCCTCTTTCTTCATATGGATGCTCTTCAGTTATCGCACTCCCTGAATATCAAATAACCTGCTTATCCCCTTTAATAACTTCATCATTCACAGCTAACGTACCTCAATTTGTTCACGGGTCGCAATACCCAGCATTTCTTCATCAAATGTCGTCGCGACGACATTGCCCTGCTTATTTTCCAGGCGAATAAGTAAACCTTCCGCTTGTTGTTTCTTTTGTAGGGTTTGTCGTAGAGCCTGCTGAAAGGCTTCGATACAATCCCAGCTATGTGTGGTGGCGAATACCTGAATATTGAGACGACGTGCTACTTGGAAGATTAGTTGCCATATATCCGGCTGGACGGTATAGTACAGTCCATTCTCGAACTCGTCAATAAGCAAGATACCATTGCGAGCGTTGACGAGTGCTAAAGCGATACCAAGAGCGCGATACATTCCACCACCGAGACTATATAAGGGGAGCGGCTCATCATTATCTTTTATCCTTACAATGGGAATACGCTCTCCTCCTGATAGCGACGTGCTAACAAAATTAAGATTCACCAGCCCAGGAGCAATAAAGCGCAATGCGGACAATACATCATCTTCCACCTTTGTCAGGGCAATCTTGTCCCACAGGTTTGTGATATGTTGCTCAGAAAGTCCACCTGACGGTGTAAAGATGCAAGCAATCTCGTTAGAGTTTAGCCTGAGTATCCCTTGAGGAAGTGAAGGATCAATGGGATAGCTGATAGTGGCACCAGCAGCTTGAATGGTAAAACGAGGAGAGAGATTATCGGCAGTGTAGTCTTCTTCTGGCTCTAACGCCCTCGTATGAAGTGTGCCATCACGGTTCTCAGTAACAGACCAGTCTATAGCGATAGATAGCATTTCTTGTGGCGCATTAATAGGGCCAACTTGAATTGGTTGCAATCCAGGCAGAATGGTGTTTCGTCCGTAGAATAGGTACTTGAGGGCGGCAAGCATATCTTTAACATTGACAAAAGGCTGTTTGATCTCGCGCCGTGTCATCATTATTTCCCAGATGAAGGTGGGTGTCGAGGCTCTGCTAGCATAGAGCATTATCGCTTCAAGTAGGCTTGTTTTTCCCACGTTGTTTTTGCCCACAAGAAGATTGACTCGACCGAGATGCTCTATCTTCAAGTCTCGGAAGGCACGAAAATTGCGGATCTCAAGCGAGTTTAGTATCAGGTTGCTCATAAAAAGAGCCTCCCATCTCTATAAGTGTTGAAGCTATTGCAATGGCTGCATTGTATCATGTTTCTAGTGCTAGAATACCCTATGAATGATTTGTTTTTTGTCGTCGTCGTTAGCAACGATAGCTATGGTTTATAGAAGCACGATTTGTCTGGTTCCTTTGTCGCCAAAGCATTGAGGTAGTATCAGGGCTTTCCAATTCTTATAAACGAGAAAGCATTTTATCGT
>JADEYI010001448.1_pt1 | contig 17748 bp, 18 predicted proteins | sample 8542331 | NCBI WGS metagenome assembly JADEYI01 (sample SAMN16510988, study PRJNA670497) | mine drainage metagenome | isolation source: biofilm near Copperflume 1 | place: Germany: Marsberg coppermine Kilianstollen | collected 2018-02
CGAAGCAGAAGCGAGGCGCCGCCCATTTTCACGAGCTTGCCGCGCGCGGCGCCGAGCGAGATCCCCCACAGCACCTGCACCTCGCCGTAGCCGGCCTCGAGCGACTCGAGCGTGAGGATCGCTTCGCTCATGCCGCGCGCAGTTTGGCCGCCAGGTCCGGATCGCCCAGGTAGGCCTCGATCACTGCCGGGTGATTGGCGACCTCGGCCGGAAGCCCCTCGGCGAGCTTCGCGCCCGAGTTGAGCACCACGATGCTGTCCGACAGGCTCATGATCGCCTGCATCAGGTGCTCGATCATCAGGATCGACACGCCGCTGTCGCGGATCGTGCGGATGATGCCGATCATGTGCTCGACCTCGGTCGGGTTGAGGCCTGCCAGCACCTCGTCGAGCAGCAGCAGCGTCGGGCGCGCCGCGAGCGCGCGCGCGAGTTCGAGCCGTTTCTTGCCGGCGATCGTGAGCTGCGAGGCGAGCGCGTCCAGCCGATCGTCCAGGCCCACCAGGGCGGCCGCCTCGCGCGCGGCTTCGCGCGCGCGCGCGAGCGACAGGTTCTCGCGCCCGAAGCAGGCGCCCACGGTGCAGTTCTCGAGCACGCTCATGTTCGCGAACGGCTGCACGATCTGGTTCGTGCGCGCCAGCCCGTGGCGCGCGACGCGGTACGGCGGCTTGCCGGTGATGTCCTCGCCGCGGAACACGACCCGCCCCTGGTCCGGGGCGAACACTCCGTTGATCAGGTTGAACACCGTGGACTTGCCGGCGCCGTTCGGTCCGATCAGGCCGAGGATCGCGCCCTCGCGCACGCTGAAGCTCAGCGCGTCCACGGCGCGCAGGCCGCCGAAGTCCTTGCTCAGCCCTTCGACCTCGAGCAGCGCGCTCATTCGAGGAACCCGCGCAGGCGCGGCCAGCGCCGGTAGATCCAGCCCATCAGCCCGCCCGGAGCGAACAGCACGATGGCGAGCAGCAGCACGCCGGCGATGACCAGCTGGAAGTTGGAGAACGTGGGGGAGACGAGCAGCCAGCCCCGCAGCTGCACGTACAGGAAGGCGCCGATCGCCGGTCCCAGCACCGTGCCCTGGCCGCCCAGCATCGCGATCACGATCGCCTCGGTCGAGAGCTGCAGGTCGAAGGCGTCCGGCGGCTGGATGAACGCGCTCTTGAAAAAGTACAGGCCACCCGCGATCGCCGGCAGCAACGCCGACAGGCTGTACACCGCGGCCTTGTAGCGCGGCGTGGGCACGCCGAGCACCGCCGCCGCGTCTTCGTTCTGGCCGATGGCGAGCAGGCCGAGGCCGAACTTCGAGCGCTTGACGGCGTAGCTCAGGTAGAGCGAAGCCGCCATGACGCCGACCAGCAGATAGTAGACCACCCACAGCGCCTTCGCCGGACCGCCGAGCGGCTGGAACAGGGCGGGCGAGAGGTAGATGCCGCTCGATCCGCCCCAGGGTCCGAAGTTGGTGACGAAAGCCATCACGCCCTCGTTGACGCCGATGGTGGCGAGCGCGAAGTACACCCCGCGCAGGCGCAGGATGCCCAGGCCGAAGAGCAGCGCGAGCGTACTCACCGCGACTCCGCCCGCGAGCAGCGCCGCGGCCAGCGGCCAGCCGTGGGCGCTCATCAGCCAGACGCAGAAGTAGCCGCCCAGCCCGAAGAACACGATGCTGCCGAAGTTCACGTAGCCGGCGTAGCCGAGGATCATGTTGATGTTGCTCGCGAGCGTGATGTAGACCGCGGCGAGCAGCAGGTTCTCGCGCAGCTCGACGTTGTTGCCCGCGGCGGGCAGCACGGCGAACAGTGCGACGACCGCGGCGATGATCCAGAAGAAGGGCCGGCGCATGATCGTCATGGCGGGATGCGCGCGCCCCTAGCGCCGCTGCCAGAGCTGCATTAGTCCGCCGGGCAGCGCGATCAGCACCACGACAAACAGCACGAACTCGATCACCAGGGTCCAGCTCACCGGCACGAACGGTGTGGTGACGCCTTCCAGCAGGCCGAGTGCGATGCCGGCCACCAGCGCGCCGGTGGGATTGCCCAGGCCGCCCAGCACCGTCACCACGAAGCTCTTGAGCTGATAGGCGTCGCCCGAGAGCACGGTGAACGGGAACATGGTCGCGATCAGCATCCCCGCCACGCAGGCGAGCGTGGTGCCGAGTCCGAACGAGAGCGCGAGCACGCGCGCGGTGGGGATGCCGACCAGCTCCGCGGCCTCCCGGTTGCCGGACACCGCGCGCACCGCCTTGCCGGTGCGCGTGCGGTACAGGAACAGGTACAGCGCCGCGGCGATCGCGGCGGTCAGCACCGCGGCCATGATGTGCGTGCCGGGAAAGGTGTAGCGGCCCAGGCTGAAGCCGGGCAGCGAGGCCGGAACGTTGAACAGGTCCGTGCCCCACACCGCGGTGCCAACGCCGACCAGCACCAGGTTCACGGCGAAGGTCGATAGCAGGCTCATCAGAGGCGGCTGTCCGATCACGCGGTGGACCGCGATCCAGTACAGCGCGACCCCGGCGAGGAAGCCGCCGACCAGCACCGCAGGCAGCGTCGCGTAGACCGGCACGCCCACGGCGCTAACGAACAGGTAGGTGCCGAACATTCCAGCCACGATCATCGCGCCGTGCGTCAGGTTGACCACGTCCATCACGCCCCAGATGAGCGTGATGCCCATCGCCGCCAGCCCGTAGACCGCGCCGATGAGCACACCGTCAAGAATCGATGCGAGGAGACCGAGCATGCGAGCGGCTCACACGAAAAGGGGGCCGTGGCAGGCCCCCTTGCCCGTGCGCCTCCCGGTTAGTGGATCGGGTAGACGACCTTGGCGGTGGCCGCGGCATCCGGCCACACCATCTCCTTCACCAGTTCGCCCCCTTTCCTCTGCCACTGCGCGAGCACCATGTCGTGCGCGAGCTGCAGGCCGTGGTCGGGCGCGCCGATGGCGAACTTGTCGCGACCGAAGAACGTGGTCACGTCCATCGCGTTGAGCTTCGCCGCCACCTTGTCGCGATCGATCGAGCCCGCCTCTTCCAGCGCGTGCTGCAGCAGCAGGCCTTCGGCGTAGCCGGTGGCCGCGTGGTAATCCGGATCGCTCTTGTTCTTGGCGCGGAACATCTTGGTGAACTGCGCGACCGTGGGCCCGAAATCCGGCGTGTACTTGACCTGAGGCTCCCACTGCGACGGCACCGTGATCCCGTCCGCGGCCGCGCCGAGCGACTTGAATTTTTCGCTGTCCGGCGCGACCAGGATCGACACCCACTTGAGGTCCGCCTTCTGGTCGTGCAACTGGCGCGCGAGCGTCGCGCCGTCGGCGTAGTGGCCCCCGCCGAGGAACGCGTCTGCCCCGGACGAGATGACCTTGTTGATGACCGCGGTGAAGTCCGTGGTCGACGGCGGATAGGACTCATCTAGCGCGACCGTGAAGCCGGCCTCCTCGGCCTGCTTGCGTGCCGCCGACACTACCGCTTTTGAGAACGGGTCGTCCGAGTAGACAAACGCGACTTTGGCGTGCGGGTCGTGCTCCTTCAGCTCCGCGATCGGGCCGCTCAGGTACTGGTCGGCCGCGCTGAGGACCTGGAACAGGTACTTGTTGCCGAGCTTGAAGATCTTGCCCTCCGCGCCGCCGCCGTCCATCATGATTTTGCCGTACTGCTCGCTGATCACCGCCGCGGTCGCCGTGAGGCCGGACGAGTAGGGGCTGAGCAGGAACTGCGCCTTGTCCTGCAGAATGAGCCGCGTGTAAAGCTGCTGCACGCGCCCGCCCTGCGACTGGTCGTCGTACTCGACGAAGCGCACCTTGTAGTCTTTGTTGCCGACCTTGATGCCGCCCCTGGCGTTCACCTGGTCGCGCCACAGCTCGGCGCCGTGCAGCTGGCTGACCGAGTCGACATTGAGCGGACCGGTCTTCGAGACCGTCATGCCGATCGTGATGGTGCGGGCGGCGGCGTATGCCGGCACCGCCGTGAATGCGCCGAGCGCCGCGATGAGCCAAAGCTTTTTCATGGGTTGCTCCTCCAAGACTTGATCTGAAAAATGAACCTCCGGTGGGGCTTCGCCGCGGCGAAGCTTGCGAACTGTTATATCGAGAGTATCTTATGCTTGACTTAATTTTGCCTTGCGTTTAGCCGTGGCCTTCGTCAAGCATTGCTCGTCTCTGACGCGCAAGACAGATATCATCACGTCATGAGCAACGAGAACGCAGTCGAGCTGACGCGAACACTGCTGCAGTTCGACACCGTGAATCCGCCCGGACGCGAGCGCGACTGCGCGCATCATGCGGGCGGGCTGCTCGAGGATTGGGGCTACGCGGTGGAGTACCAGGAGTTCGAGCCCGGCCGCACCAGCGTGATTGCGCGCGCGGGCGGCTCGGACGCGAAGGCGCCGCTATGCCTCACCGGTCATCTCGACGTAGTGCCGCTCGGCACGCGCAAATGGGCCAGGGACCCCTTTGCGGGCGAAAGCGACGGCGACCGGCTCTACGGGCGCGGGTCGTCCGACATGAAGGCGGGCGTCGCTGCCATGCTGCTCGCGGCCAAGGCCTTCGCCGGCAAGCTCGCCGGCACGCCCGGCGTGGTGCTGGTGCTGACCGCGTCGGAGGAAAACGGCTGCATCGGCTCGCGCCACCTTGCCGAACTGCCGGCGCTGATGGGAAAGGCCGGCGCGATCGTGGTCGGCGAGCCGAGCGCGAACCAGCCCTACGTCGGGCACAAGGGCTCGCTCAAGTTCCACGCCGAGTTCCGCGGCGTGTCGGCGCACGGCTCGATGCCCGAGCTGGGGGAAAACGCGATCTACAAGGCGGCGCGCGCGGTCGCGGCGCTGGAGAAGTTCGACTTCCGCGCCCACCCCCACCCGGTGATGGGCGCGCCGACGATGAACGTCGGCACGATCGAGGGCGGCGCGGGGGTGAACCTGGTGCCTGACTCGGCGCGGATCGGAGTCGACATTCGCACCGTGCCCGGCATGGACCACGCCGCGCTGCGCGCGCGCCTGGCGCAGCTGCTGGGCGAGGCCGAGCTCGACGTGTTCTCCGACCTGCAGCCGGTGTGGACCGAGCCGGACGAGGCCTGGATGCGGCGCGTGTTCGAGATCTGCAACGCCGAGCTCGGCGCGGCGCCCGAAGTGAAAACCGCGAGCTACATGACCGACGCGGCTAACCTGCTCAAGGTCTACCGCGGCGCGCCTACCGTGGTGCTGGGGCCGGGCGAGCCGCAGCAGGCGCACCAGACCGACGAGTACTGCAGCATGGAGAGAATCCGCCAGTCGGTCGCGCTGTACGAGGCGCTGATCCGCGACTGGACGCTCAACCCCTGATCAGCTCCAGCAGCTGATCCATCGTTTCGTCGGCCCAGCGCTCCGGATCCTTTTCGATCACGGCCTCGCCCTTGGCGACGAGCTCCGGCGCGATCTTGCGCCGCAGGCACCAGCCGCGCCAGAACTCCTTGATTTCTTCCGCTGAAATATCCATGGCAGGGCGATCCTACACCAGGAGCGAGGTTAGAATCAGCGCGTTTTTCGCCTGGAGAACGTGTTGCGCATCTGTATTTTCGGGGCCGGCGCGATCGGCAGCCATTTCGCCGCCCGGCTCGCGGCCGTGGGCAACGAGGTCTCGGTGCTCGCGCGCGGCGCGCCGCTCGAGGCGCTGCGCGCCGAAGGCGTCACGCTAGTCTCGGGCGCGGAGCGGGTGGGCGCGCGCGTGCGCGCGAGCGATCGCCCGGCCGAGCTTGGGGCGCAGGATTTCGTGCTGCTGACGGTCAAGGCGACCGCGCTCGGCGAGGCCGCCGACGGCCTCGCGCCGCTGCTCGGGGCGGACACCGCGGTGGTGTTCTGCCAGAACGGGATCCCGTGGTGGTACGCGCTCGGGCTTTCGCCCGTGCGGCCGCGCCCGCCCGATCTCTCGCGTCTCGACCCGGGCGGCAGGCTCGCGCGCGCGGTCGCGCCCGAGCGTGTGATCGGCGCGGTGGTCTATTCGGCCAACGAGGTGACCGCGCCCGGCGTGGTCGAGAACCACACCCCGGGGCGCAACATGCTGGTGATCGGGGCGGCCGACGATAGCGCCACGCCGCAGGTCGCGGCACTGCGCATCGCGCTCGACGCGGCGCAATTGCATTCGCCGGCCACGGATGACATCCGCCAGGCGGTGTGGAACAAGCTGGTGCTCAACCTCGCCAGCTCGACGCTTTGCCTGCTGGCCGAGGATACCGTGGCCGGCGTCGGCGCGGACCCGGCGCTCGCGGCCCAGCTCGAGCGCATCCGCGCCGAGGGGCGCGCGATCGCGGCGGCGCACGGCGTGACGGTCGAGGGCGCCCCGCGCCGCCCCGGCGGCGCCCCGAGCGGCGCCGCGCACAAGCCCTCGATGCTGCAGGACTTCGAGCGCGGCCGGCCGATGGAGATCGAGGCGCAGGTGATGGCGCCGCTCGCCTTCGCGCGCGCGGCCGGCGTGCCCGTGCCGGCGATCGAGATGGCCGCCGTACTCGCCGCGCACAAGGCCGCGGCGCGGGGTCTGTACCGGCCTTAGTGCGAATCGAACTTGGCCCGAGTTGAGAACGGCCGCGCGGCGTCCACCACGAACATCACCAGTGCATGCAGATCGCTCTTTCCATCGCTGAATACCTCCATCGGTGTGCCGGGGGCATGCCCGAGCATTGGCTGGCCGGCATCGACGTAGCTCACGCCTTCGGGCGTCTTCTGGCCGAGCCGGCCGCTTACCACGTAGAAGGTCTCCGAGCCCGGATGCATGTGCACCGGGGTCTTGACTCCCGAGGGGCCGCCCGTGCTGTTGATACGCAGCAGATACTCCTGGGCCGTTATGGGCGGCACGGGCCCGATTTCGGCGACCTTGGTTCCGCCATCGGTTGCGCCGCCCTTGGGTCCGAGCGTGAACAGCCAGAACTTGCCGTCGACTTCGGCCGCGAGCGACGTGTTGGCGTCGTCGCTGACCGTGTCGGGGTTCCAGCGCTTGGCGTCGGCGACCGCCTGCGCCTGGCCGAGCGTGGGGAACGTCTCGATCCGCCAGTACAGCGGCCCGGCCGGCAATTGCTTGACCTTCTTTTGGGCCACCGGCTTGACGATGAACTTCTGCTGCGCCGCCACGGGGGGCGGCGCCAAGAGCGGCCCTGCCGCCGCCAGGGCGATTCCGACCATCAAGCGTTTCATTTGAGCTCCTTTCGTGAACGGATTGCCGTATCGGTTTCCGGCGCCTAACATTCGCTTCCCCGGCGCGGGATCGTCCCGACGAAACGCCTAAGCTTTTCCTATGGAAAGAGTTGTTAGGCTCGAGATCGGCCAATGGTGGGCGGATCGCACCGCCAATGAGCTGAGGCGTGCCGGCAAGACGGTTCGCATCGAGCCCAAGGCAATGGATGTGCTGATGGTGCTCGCCGCCCGCGCGGGCCAGGTCGTGGGCAGGGAGGAGCTGCTCGCCGCGGTCTGGCCGGGCGTGGTCGTCGGCGACGAAGCGCTCACGCAATGCATCATCAAGCTGCGCCGGGCGCTCGGCGACGATCTTCGCTCGCCCACCTACATCGAAACCATCTCGAAGCGCGGCTATCGCCTGATCGCGCCGGTACGGCAAGGCGGCGAGCTCGCGGCCGCGCCCGCACGCCGTCGCCTGCCATTGCGCGCGCTGGCCGCCGTCGCCCTGTTCGCCCTGGCGGCGGCGGCGGGCTACGCGATTCATCAGGCTGCGCGACCGGTTGCCGCCAGGAGCACGCTCGAGGTCATGTCTGAGACCCCGGCTGCGTACCTCACGCTCACTGTCCTGCCGTTCGAATCGATGGGCGACGGGGGAGAGCAGGCCTATCTGGCGCGCGGAATCAGCAACGACCTGATGACCGATCTCTCGCGTCTGCCCGGCTTGCGCCTGATCGCCGCGTCGCGTACGGCGCCGGACAGCGCAGCCAAAGCCCGCTATCTGGTCTCCGGCAGCGTTCAGCACGAACCCGGAACCCTGCGCATCAACATTCGCCTGATCGACACGGCGTCGAACCAGCAGTTGTGGTCGGAGCGTTACGAGCGGCCCTACGGCGATCTGTTCAAGGTCCAGGACGAGATCACCCGCAAATTGACCGAAGTGCTGCCCGGCAAGCTCACCGACGCGGTGCGGCAGCGGCGGGCCAAGCCGTACACGCGAAGCCTGGAGGCTTACGACGATTTTCTGCGCGGGCAGGCGCTGTTTCTCGTCAGACGCAGCGAAGACAACGAGGAGGCGCGGGGCTATTACAGGAAGGCGCTCGCCCTGGATCCGAACTTCGCGCGCGCCTACGCGGGTCTCGCGATGACCTACGCCATGGACTATCGCCTGCGCCCGACCGGAGGCTCGTCACCCGCGCTCGCCAGAGCGTCAGAGCTGGCCGAGACGGCACGTCAGATCGATCCCGGCATTGCGGAAGTCTATTGGGCGCTCGCGTTCGTCGACGCGCAGGGCCGCCGCCACCGGCAGGCGATCGATTCGCTGCAGAAAGCAATCAAGCTCAATCCGTCCTACGCCGACGCCTATGCCCTGATGGGAGGCATCTACACCTATATCGGGCAGCCGGCGAAGTCGATTCCTCTGCTGCGCACGGCAATGCGCCTCAACCCCGACGGCGGGCACCTGTACTTCCTGCTGCTCGGGCGTGCGTACCTGTTCGAGGACGACGCCGAGCAGGCGCTGATCAATCTGCGCCAGGCGTCGCTGCGCAACGCGGCCGACCTCGAAACGCGCCTCTATCTGGCCGCAGCGCTGATCGCGACCGAGGATCGACCGGATGCGGAATGGGAAGCCGATCAGATCCGAACGCTCGATCCGGGCTTCGAGCTGCACCGCTGGCTCGAGAGCTATCCGCTGACCAGCGCGCGGGAAAGCGAAAGCCTGCAGCGACTCCTTGCGCAGGCGGGACTGTGAAGCTCGCGCTAGAGCAGGTGCAGCGCGGCCGGGAACCAGAACCCGACCACGCACAGCGCCGCGCCGGCCGCGCCCAGCGCGCCGGCGATCCAGGCCAGCACCGGCATGGCGGTGATGATCGAGGCCGAGGCGAGCACGATCCCGATCTGCACCGCGGCCGAGGCGAGCTCGTAGTGATGGTAGGCGGTCATCGAGCGGTCGCGCCGCTGCTCGGCCTTCTTCGCGCGCGCCGAGAGCTCCTTGCGGCCTTCGTTCTTTTCCGGCTGTGACTCGTAGCGTTCGGCGTTCGCTCTCCATGCCTCGATCTGTTTCTTGGCCGCCGCGCCGCCGCCGAGCAGCTCGAGCTGCTCGGCGGCGGTCCTGAGCGTGGTCTGGCGGATGGTCTTGGCCTGGAAGAACGACCACAGGTTGGCGGCCTGGATGTTGGCGTCGAGCGCCTCGGTCTGGGCCGACTTGCCGAGCGTCTCGGAAAACGCGAGCACCAGCGCGAGGACCGAGATCAGCAGCGCGATGCTCTTGTCGTGCGGACCGTGCGACTCGATGTGAGCACCGGACATTGCGTATCTCCCTGGGGATCAGGGCGCGGATTCTAGCGCAGGCGCGCTAAGCGGTGCGGTAGAGCAGCCCGGGCTCGAGGTAAAGCTCGCGCGGACCCGTCAGGTTCCGGTTGCGCGGCGACACGACGCGGTCGAACCGATAGACCATTCCCTTGAACGTCACGCTGCCCCAGATCTCGTGCCCCATGTACTCGCCGATCGGCGCCGAGCGCTCATCGAGGGCGCGATCCTGGAGGATGACGATGCCCCGCTCGCGCAGCAGGGCGGGGTCGGTGTGCACCGCTATATAGCGGTGCACGACGAGATGAAAGGGCAGCGCAAGCAAGGCGCCGAATGCAATGGGAGAAAGCGGGTCCATGGCGGTCGATTCTCGAAGTTGACCGCTGAAGTGCGAGCAAGTTCCGCGCTACGCCTCGCTAGCGCCGTGGCGCCGCGGCGAGCAGCCCCGCGAGCGCTACGGCGGTGAACGCGGCGCCGGCGTAGAAGGTCGCCGCCGGGCCGTGCGCCTGCCACAGCCAGCCTGCGAGCAGGCTGGCGCCGATCAGCACCACGCCGGTGATCAGATTGAAGATGCCGAACGCGGTGCCGCGCGCCTCGGCCGGCGCGGCGGCCGCGACCAGCGCCGAGAGCAGGCCCTGCGTGAGCCCCATGTGCACGCCCCACAGGGCGACGCCGGCGAATACCGCGCCGGCCGAGTGCGCGCCGCCGAGCACGAGATCGGCCGCGATCAGCGCGGCGAGGCCCCAGCCGATCAGCGCGCGCTGCCGGCCGCGGTCGGCGGCAATTCCCGCCGGGTAGGCGACCAGGGCGTAGACCAGGCTCATCGCCGCCATCACCAGCGGCACCCAGGTCTGCGCCAGGCCGACGTCCGCGGCGCGCAGCACAAGGAAGGCCTCGGAGAAGCGCGCCAGGGTCAGCACCGCGCCCAGCCCGACCACCAGCCAGTAGCGCGCGCCGAGCCGGCCGAGCATCGCCTTCGACAGCGGGCTGTTCGCCTTCGCCGCGCGCACGCCGTCGGGTTCGCGCACCGCGAACACGATCACCAGCACCGCGGCGAACGCCGGCAGCACCGCCGCCCACAGCACCGTGCGCAGGCTCTCGGCGGCGAGCGCCATGAGGGCCACTGCGGCGAGCGGCCCGAGCACCGCGCCGATCGAATCGAGCGTCTGGCGCAGGCCGTAGGCCGTGCCCTGCGCCGCGCGCGGGGTCACGTCCGCGATCAGCGCATCGCGCGGCGCGCCGCGGATGCCTTTGCCGATGCGGTCCATGAAGCGCGCGCCGGCTACCAGCGCGATGCTGTTGGCAAGCGGGAACAGCGGCTTGGACAGCGCGGCGAGGCCGTAGCCGAGCCCGACCAGCAGCTTCCTGCGTCCGAACCAGTCCGACAGGGTGCCGGAAAACACCTTGGTGATCGCGGCGGCGCCCTCGGCGATGCCTTCGATCAGGCCGACTTCGAGCATGCTCGCGCCGAGCACCGAGGTCAGGTACAGCGGCAGCAGCGCGTGCACCAGTTCCGATGAGCTGTCCATCAGCAGCGACACCAGGCCGAGCGCCCACACCGTGCGCGGCAGCGAGCGGCGCGAGGGGGCGGGGCTCATGGGGTGTCGGGCTGCGCCGTCTCGCGCGGCGGCGCGCGGCCGCCGCCGAACTGCGCCCACGCCACGCCCGCCATGGTGACCGCGGCGCCGGCGAGCTTCATGGCGGTGAATTGCTCGCCGAGCGAAAGCCAGGCCACCAGTCCGGCAATCGGCGGAATCAGGTAAAGCAGAGGCGCGCTCTTGGCCACGCCGCGCACCGCGTTGACCCAGGCCCACACCAGCCAGCCGAGGAAGGCCGAGATCACGATCGCCCACAGCACGCCGAGCCAGACCAGCAGCGGCAGATCGGCCAGCGGTGCGGCGATGAACGACGGCGCTGACGCGAGCACCAGCAGCGGCGCGCCGAACACGAGCGTGTAGGCGAGCACCGGCAGCGGCCCGTAGCGCGCGGTGATCGGGCGCGCGATCACGGTATAGAGCGAGAACAGCGAGGCGGCGAACAGCAGCACCAGGTCGCCGGCGCCCGCCAGCGCCACGCCGCGCACGAACTTGTCGGACAGGAAGATGACGATGCCGGCGAAGGCGATCGACGTTCCTGCGATCTGGCGCGCGCGCAGCTTCTCGGCGCCTGCAAAGGCGAGGATCAGCAGGGTGAACAGCGGCCCGCTGGTGAGCACCAGCGCGCTCGAGAACGCGGTTGAAAGGCTGATGCCCCAGGTCACCAGCCCGACGTGCGCGGTGTGGCCGATCAGGCCGCAGGCGATAAAGCGCGGCAGATCCTCGCGCTGCGGCCACGATTTCCGCAGGTGTCGCCGGTACACGACCGCAAGCAGCGTGAGGCCGAGCAGCGGCATCGCCAGGTAGCGGATGAACAGGAACGGCCCGACGCCCATCAGCTCGAGCACGTACTTGATGACCGTGAAGTTGACGCCCCACACGGCCATGATGGCAAGCGCCGCCCAGAGCGACCAGCGCTCGACCGACGGCCCGCTGACAAGGGAGGCGGCGCGGAGATTCATCTGCCCCGCGCAGCTTACCGTACGTGCTTACCTCTGTCCGCCTCCCGTTCGCGGTGATGCTGGAAGCTCTCCTAGGCTCCCAGCGGGCGCGCGGCGCGCAGCGGCGCCGCGTTCGACTCGAGCATGCTGATCTCGCCGGCGATCTCGGCGCCTTCCTCGACCTTGATCTTGGCGTAGCGGATCTTGCCCGACACCTTGCCGGTGGCGTGGATCACGAGCTGCTTGCGCACCGTGAGTTCGCCTTCGAGGCGGCCGTGGATCTCGGCGTTGTCGACCGCGACGGTGCCGCTGAAGATGCCCTGCGGCGCGATCTGCAGTACGCGTGCGTCGAGGGTGGCCTCGATGCGTCCCTCTACCGCAAGCGTGTCGCAGTCGGTGATCTCGACACCCTTCATCTTGATGTCCGGCCCGACGATCAGCTTCGCTTCGCCCTTGCCGGCGGGCTTGCCTGCCTCGGCGTGCGGCGCGGACGCAGGCGCGGACGGTGCGACGCGCTCGGGTGCGCTCGCCTGCGGCGCGGGCGCAGCGGGCGTGCGCGCGGGAAGCGACTCGTCGCGACGGCGGAATAGACCTTCTTTTTGCAGCATGGGGATTCCTTGGTGGGTGGTTGAACGGCGCTGATGCCATGCACATTGCGTGCCGATGACGAAAGCGCGCATAAACAGCGAGTTGTAAAACGGGCCGGTGTGCCGAGTGTCGCCGTGGGCCGACGCCCGCGTTCGGCGCGTTCTCTGACGATGCGTGCAAACAAGCTTTCGGATGTGCTGTCGCATCACTTGCGTATGTGCTTACGCATCACTTTCGTTCGCGCAAAGATTCAGGGCGGAAATATACCGAAAGCCATGATTGCGTCGAGTTGTCGGTGATTTTGCGTCGATATGCAAGGCGGGTGCCAAGCTTGGGTCGTATGGTGGTAATGCTTGCGCATCGATACAACACAAGACGTCAACCCACTGGAGAGGAGGATGTATGGCAGACGATACGAAACCCGCATTTGCTAATCCGGCACCGCTCGGCTTGATAGGTTTTGGATTGACCACGGTGATCCTGAGCCTGGTCAATGCCGGAGTGCTGCCGCATGGCGGCGAGCCGGTGGTGTTGCCGCTGGCGTTCGCCTTCGGCGGCTTGGCCCAGATGATCGCCGGCATACTCGAGTTCCGCACCGGCAACACATTTGGCATGACGGCGTTCGTGAGCTACGCGGCATTCTGGTGGTGGTTCGCGTTCCTCCTCCTGTTGGGCGGCAACCACCTGCTGGATCTATCGCAGGCCGGCAGCACGATTGGCGTGGCGCTGGTGGTATGGGGCGTGTTCACGCTGTACATGTGGATTCCGACCTTCAAGCTGAGCAAGGCGCTGTGGTGGGTGTTCCTCACCTTGTGGATCACCTTCTTCCTGCTGGGCGGCGGTATCCTGCTCGGCATGCCCATCCTCACCAGGATCGGCGGTTGGATCGGGCTGGCGTGCGGCCTGCTCGCCATGTACACCAGCTTCGGCATAGTGACCAACGCCACCTTCGGCCGGCCGGTCGTCCCGCTCGGCGCGGCCAGCTAGGCACGACTCTCGCCAACCTTGCGGCGGCCGCGCCCCGCGGCCGCCGCACGCGCATTAAGGAGGACCGGACATGAGCAACGTGAACACAGAGCAGCCCAACGAGGCCCAGCTCGCGGTGCACTGGAAGGAAGAGGGATACTACTACCCTCCGGCCAGCTTCGTGGCGCAGGCCAACATGACCGACGGCTCAATTCTGGAGCGGTTCGGAGAGAAGAACTTTCCGGAGTGCTTCAAGGAGTACGCCGACCTTCTGACCTGGTACAAATACTGGGAAAAGACACTCGACACTTCCACGCCGCCGTTCTGGAAGTGGTTCGTGGGCGGCGAACTGAACGCTTGCTACAACTGCGTGGATCGGCATTTGGCGCAGAACCGCAACAAGACGGCGATTCATTTCGTTCCCGAGCCTGAGGGCGAGCGCACCCAGCACATCACTTACCAGGAGCTCTGGGTGCGCGTGAACGAGCTTGCTGCGCTGCTGCGCGACGCCTGCAAGCTGAAGCGCGGCGACCGGGTCACTCTGCACTTGCCCATGACCCCCGAGCTGCCCATCACCATGCTGGCTTGCGCGCGCCTGGGCGTCATCCACTCGCAGGTTTTCAGCGGGTTCTCGGGCCAGGCCTGCGGCGATCGCATCGCGGATTCTGGCAGCCGCGTGCTGATCACCATGGATAGCTACTACCGCAGCGGCAACCTGCTCGACCACAAGAAGCTGGCGGACATTGCGTTCGACAAGGCCAAGGAGGAAAAGCTCGTCACCGAGAAGGTCCTGGTGTGGCAGAGGCATCCGGGCAAGAACTCCTCCCCGACCCCCCTGGTGAACGGGCGCGATTTCGTCGTCAACGAGCTGCTGCCGAAGTATCGCGGCCAGCGCATCGAGCCGGAGCGCATGCTCGCCACGGACCCCTTGTTCCTGATGTACACCAGCGGCAGCACGGGGCGCCCGAAGGCCTGCCAGCACAGCACCGGCGGCTACCTGTCCTACGTCGCGGGCACCTCCAAGATCATCCAGGACATCCACCCGACCGATGTGTACTGGTGCATGGCCGACATCGGCTGGATCACCGGCCACTCGTACATCGTGTACGGCCCGCTCGCGCTGGGGGCCTCGACAGTCATGTATGAGGGCGTGCCGAATTTCCCCGACGCCGGCCGGCCGTGGCGCATCGCCGAGGAGCTCGGGGTCAACATCTTCCATACCTCGCCCACCGCGATCCGCGCTCTGCGCCGCGCGGGCCCGGACGAGCCCAAGAAGTACAACTACCACTTCAAGCACATGACCACGGTCGGCGAGCCGATCGAGCCGGAAGTCTGGCGCTGGTACTACAACGTGGTCGGCAAGGGCGAGGCCGCGATCGTGGACACCTGGTGGCAGACCGAGAACGGCGGCTTCCTGTGCAGCACCATCCCGGCGCTCGCACCAATGAAGCCCGGCAGTGCGGGGCGCGGGGTGCCCGGCATCTACCCGATCATCTACGACGACGACGGCAAGGAGATTCCCGCGGGCGCGGGCAAGGCCGGCAACATCTGCATCCGCAACCCCTGGCCCGGGCTGATGCAGACCATCTGGGGCGACCCGGAGCGCATGACGAAGGTCTATTTCGAGCGCTACTGCAAGAACAAGAACAGCAAGGACTGGCACGACTGGCCGTACTTCGCCGGCGACGGCGCGGTGCACGCGGCGGACGGGTACTTCCGCATTCTGGGGCGCATCGACGACGTGATCAACGTCGCCGGCCACCGCCTCGGCACCAAGGAGATCGAGTCGGCGGCGCTTACCGTGCCCGAAGTGGCGGAGGCCGCGGTGATCGCGGTGCCGGACGAGATCAAGGGCCGCGTGCCCGAGGTGTACGTGTCGCTCAAGCCGGGCGTGACGGGCGACGAAGCACTGGCGCGGCGCATCACCAAGGCCATCGAAACCGAGATCAGCCCGATCGCCCGCCCGCGCAAGGTGTGGATCGTGCCCGACATGCCCAAGACACGCTCGGGCAAGATCATGCGCCGGGTGCTGGCGGCGCTGTCCACGGGCGGGGACCCGGGCGACATCACCACGCTCGCCAACCCGGACGTGGTGGAGAAGATCCGCCAGCAGGTCGCGCGCGTCTAGGGTCTCCGGCGCGGATCAGGCCGCGCGGCCCGCGAGCGGCGGGCGCGCGCTCGCCTCGCGCGCGATCGAGCGCTGCGAGGCGAGCGCGAGCGCGGTCAGCTCGCTGGCGAGCATGCGCAGCACGTCGTCGAGCGACAGGATCCCGACCAACCTGCCCTCGGCGTCGACCACCGGCAGGCGGCGCGTGCCGCTGTCCTGCATCTTGTCGACCGCTTCGAACACGCCGTCCGTTTCCTGAGCGAGCGCGAGCTCGCTCGACATCAGGTCGCGCATCAGGCGCGCAGCTTCGCGCAGGTCCGTCTGGGGCTCGGCCACGACCACGACGCGGCTGCAGATTTCCTTGATCTTCATGGCGCCTCCGGAGCGAATGCGCTCAGGCTAGCGCTTGCGCCCCGATCCGGTTTGACGAGGATCAAGCCCTGGCGCGCCTCAAAAGCGTGCGCCGCGCGCGCCTTGCGCACTGAAACCATGCGCTCCGGCGCACCGCCGCCGCATGGTGCTCGCGGCGAAAGGGCATGGCACGTTCGTTGCGAGGTCCCGGGACGAGGCAGCTATGAGGCCGCCGGGATCCCAACCAATCTCACTCAAGAGAGGACACGCATGAAACGTCGCACATTCGTCAAGGGCCTGACGCTGGGGGCTGCCACCGCCGCGGGCGGGCTGATGTCTTCCAGCCTGTTCGCCAAGCCAACGGTCAAGGTCGGGGTGCTGCATTCGCTCTCGGGCACGATGGCGATCAGCGAGACGGTGCTGAAGGACGTCGACCTGATGACCTTCGAGGAAATCAACCGCAAGGGCGGGGTCATGGGCCACATGATCGAGCCGGTGGTGGTCGACCCGGCCTCCAACTGGCCGCTGTTCGCCGAGAAGGCGCGCCAGCTGCTCACGGTGGACAAGGTCGCGGCGGTGTTCGGCTGCTGGACCTCGGTCTCGCGCAAGTCGGTATTGCCGGTGTTCGAGGAACTCAACGGGCTGCTCTACTACCCGGTGCAGTACGAGGGCGAGGAGCTGTCCTACAACGTTTTCTACACCGGCGCCGCGCCCAACCAACAGGCCATCCCGGCGGTCGAGTACCTGATGAGCGAGGACGGCGGCGGCGCCAAGCGCTTCTTCCTGCTCGGCACCGACTACGTGTACCCGCGCACGACCAACAAGATCCTGCGCTACTTCCTGCACTCGAAGGGCATCACCGACGCCAGTATCGAGGAGGTCTACACCCCGTTCGGCCACAGCGACTACCAGACTATCGTCGCCAACATCAAGAAGTTCGCCGGCGGCGGCAAGACCGCGGTGGTGTCGACCATCAACGGCGACTCCAACGTTCCGTTCTACAAGGAGCTCGGCAACCAGGGCCTGAAGGCGACCGACATCCCGGTGGTCGCGTTCTCGGTCGGCGAGGAAGAGCTGCGCGGGGTCGACACCAAGCCGCTGGTCGGACAGCTCGCGGCGTGGAACTACTTCATGACGCTCAAGAATCCGGTCAACGAGAGCTGGAAGAAGGAATGGGCGGCGTACACCGAGAAGAAGAAGCTCCCCTCGGCCTCCAGACCGCTCACCAACGACCCGATGGAGGCCAGCTACATCGGCATCCACATGTGGAAGCAGGCGGTCGAGAAGGCCGGAACCTTCGACGTCGACAAGGTGATCGCCGCCATGGGCGGGCAGAAGTTTCACGCCCCCGACGGCTTCACGATCGAGATGGATCCGCACAACCACCACCTGCACAAGCCGGTGTTCATAGGCCAGGTGCGCGCCGACGGGCAGTTCGACGTGGTGTGGAAGACCAAGGGGCCGATCAAGGCGCAGCCCTGGAGCCCGTACCTGCCGGAGGACAAGGGCAAGGAAGAAATCGCGGTGAAGATGACCAAGAAGAGCTGAGCACGTAGTGCGCAGCCTCTTCTCGGCCGCGCTCCTGGCGCTGGCGGCGCTCGTCCCGCCGCCGGCGCTGGCGCTGGACGCCGCGACGGTGCACAAGCTGGCGTTTGGCGACACGAGCGAGGACAAGATCGCGGCGATCAACGCGCTGGTCGAATCCGGCGACGAACAGGCCGAGCCGCTGCTGAAGGCTTTGCTGGCCGGATCGGTGCAAACCTCGGGCGACCGGGTGC
>JADEYI010001449.1_pt1 | contig 17742 bp, 21 predicted proteins | sample 8542331 | NCBI WGS metagenome assembly JADEYI01 (sample SAMN16510988, study PRJNA670497) | mine drainage metagenome | isolation source: biofilm near Copperflume 1 | place: Germany: Marsberg coppermine Kilianstollen | collected 2018-02
AGCGAGGCCTCTCGGCCATTATCGCCTCTGCTAGGCCCTGCTTACAGATTGCCACCGCTGTGCTGCTGTTTGAAACATCGCCTTCCTCAAGCTCCTGTAAAACCACTCCTTTACTTGAAATTATCGATTATATTTCAAATTATTACACTCCGTTTCTGCCAAAAGGCAAGATGCGTTCTGCTTTGGAGAGCATCACACCATGAGACCATGAATGTGGCATTCTTATTCGATATCATTATTTGACATTGTAATCAGAATATTGCCATTTCAGGAGTGAATTTGACCACACACAGAAGGTGTCTTTGACGCACCTGCAGAGCTGCTCTGTGCAGCCGCTCAGCCTCATAGCCTCTCTGGAGGCTGCAAAGCACAGAGCCTAGAGCGCGCAGCGCTTGCATGCGCATGACATAATCCGGCGATTCGATACTTTCCCAACCGGCCACAATTTCTCTGAGCAGCTCATGCGCCTGCCAGGGGTCACCGGCCTTGGCTATTTGGAGAGCAGCAAGACGTTGCTCCTCCAGATTTGCCTCAGCATCTCCAGCTGTAGACAGCTTGGTGTCTGAAGTCTGCATACAAATACCCACAGGCATCGAATGGAGGATGTGGTGTAGCAGGACCACGAAAGCCTTGCGATGTTTGTAAGCTTGCAAGCTGCACCGATTCCAAGACGTCCAATTTGGAGATTTGAAGGAATGTGAAATGGGTACCTGCAAGAGAGTGATTGATCTGATATTGTCTGCTCTGTGGAGCCCACGTGGCCTTGGCGGTGTCCTCAAGGGTGGCACAGAGGCCGTCATAGGAGCTTGTCGACGTGACGGATGTGCGTGCAGAAGAACATGTCTATTGCTTGCAGTCACCTGCACCATACCGTGAGTACCGTCGTGAGAAGAGTAGAGGAAGAAAGAACGCACGAGAGTGGTACAGGGCAGTTTCATTGCTCTCACAATTGTAAGATAGCGCCGTGGATACCCCAGACACCATTTCTGCGTTGAGAGCGCGATTAAAGATATGCTAGAGGACAAATACAACTTGAGATCCGTTTGCTGTGGGACACGTCGTCGCTGATCACCTTGCTCCGGTTTCCGCACTTGCGCTGGACGTGAAAATTCAAGCGTGCTGCCGCATTAAAACACAAACCTGCCATTATTATACCTAAATAAAATTCTTTTGAAGAGGAATCAGAAGTCCTCAAAGTCTGCGTCTCAACAAGGTTGACGTTCCAAGGTTCCGAATTCGAGGCAATGATGCAGACCCGAAAGAAGGCACTATGCCGAAATGTCCTAGATCCCGGTGCTTAAATTTGTTTCATCATGATAATGCGATAGAGACTTGTGAGTCAGGCGTAGCAGAGCTGAAGAACCGCGAAGTCCCTGCCTTCCTTCCGGAGCCTAGGGTTTTCTCGATTTGTCACCCTTTCATGCCCCCTCATGTCAAGGGTTTTAAATTTGCTTGCCGTCTGAGAGATGCATGACATCAAGACACAAAAAACGTGTTAAGGGCAGAAAGCTGTCGTTTGCACATGAATCGAGCATAAACTGTGAATGCAAGAGACTGCCGGCAATGATGTCTGCCAGTACCGTTGTATGGTTGACCATTTAGTGCTGTTACAAAATGCAGAGAAACGTTTGTGGTTGCTCTACTTTGCTAGGAGCTCTAATCAGCTGGCACCATGGCAATTTTCTTGGGATTCTGAAGTGAATCCGTTGGTAATATAATTACGTTCTTCTATTTTGCATATGCTTTCTGCATGCATCCTCGCACTGAGCTGGCAGCTGAGCTAACAGCGCTCTGCCATAACTTTGAAAGGTCTATTTGCAACAAAAGGGCCACTGGTGGTGAGCTGATTTCCGTAAGCAGCATATATCAAAATTAGTCCTCAATAGTGTAGAGCCGGTAAACGTGGCAAAGCAACACAAGATTGCCTTTTGTCACGTTTGGCAGACACGGTTGCTTCCATGCTCTCTTTAAGCGACAATTTGTTGGCATCATCGGTTCCAGGTCTTGCATTTCCTGTTGATACTCTGAACTTGAAGTCTGACGTGCCAGCTCAGCTCAGGGCATGAAGCTTCCTGGCAGCCACATGAAGCCAAGCGCAGCTACACTCGACTGCACATTCAGATTTATGCATTTCTTTATCTCCATACTCTTCCAAGAGCTTCTTCATGAGTTGCTTTTTGCGCCACGTGAGCTCCCCTGAAAATGACGTTCAATTCCACAGAAAACCCATCTTGTTCTGCATTATGCTATCTCCGCCCTATTCTCACAATGGCCCCTGCTATTATATTTAGACCTTTCTTAAGTCCTCTCCTTACTCTGTTGGGTTTCTTCTCGGCAGGCTTGGCCTCGCCCTTCAAATAATCTTTCAGAACGGCTAAGTTGTCAGATTCGCGTAGATGCTCCAATGCCTCGAAATGGATCTCTTGGATGTGATCAGTGGACGTCTGCATGCACAATTCTTCGCGTGAGCCAGTTCTCTAATCTTCAATCAAACTTTCAAGATGTAGAATCACTGATGGCATGCGCCCGTCATCTGCAGAGGTTAATAAAATGACAAGCTATACAGAGCATTCACTCCTGGCCCCAACGAACATCAGTCACCCCAGCACCCTGCCCGATAGGTGGCTCTACATATAACTAATATTTAAATTTAATTTATACAGAACCTCCCGTACCCTATGCCCCTGATACAGTACTAGAGGCAACGCAAGCACGTGCAGAAAGGATTGTATATATGTATGGTGGTTACATCAGATTTTCTCCAAGAATAATAAGTTTGCAAGGATGCCGTAAGAAGCAGACTTGGAGTTCAGACTTCAACAAAGAAGGAGGAATGGACTGACCTTGAGAAATTGTGCAACCTCTGCATGAGTCAGTGGTTCCTCGCCGTCAAGCCCATAAATCGAGCGTAGAATATGTATCGCGCTTTGGCTCAGTCTTTTGTCACCCAGCAACTTGTCCACATATTGGGCCAGCTCTCGTTGTTGCGCTATCTCCTCAAGGGACAGCTCTGTGTAGTCAGTGGTGGTCTCCAGACTTTCACCACAGCACGAAGCCTCAGACTCGCTAAAAGTCATGACCTGTGGAAAGCAATTCTTTCAGTGGCTTTAAAAAGCCACTGTGGCTTTAGAGAAATGAAGAAGGCCGATGCGGCGCCATTCAGAGACTTTTAGATGTCCGCCCAGAAGCCACAAATCTTTGCAAAATTAGTTGGCAGCTGCACGGACGCCACACTCTGCCCTTTTCCAGCTACGGTAAAATGCCCCCAAAACCACCAGATTGAGACAAAATCCCCTTCAAATATAAAACCTAAACCTAGTTTATAATTTGAAAATATACTTTCAAAGACGATCTCAAAGCCACACTGGCCTTCAGCCAAAAGCCTTACTGGCGGAAAGGCATCAATCATTGAATGCCTGGCAGTGCTTGATCTTTTACCCAGAGGGGGCATTTTACCTTGGGTGATGTTTTGTGATGTTTTGGACTTGGAACAATGTTGTTGAGCTCTTGGAAAGTCTGCCCACTGCCATTCGCTGCCTTCGCGGCAACTATCACCCGGCAGCCTACATGGTCATATTGGATGGAAACTCCCTCCTGGCGCATCTTTACTTTCGCCTTTGCCAGTGTCCGACTGACGTGCGACTGTGATACCTGCGCGCATCCCAATTTCTGTCAGCTGTCCCTGCCAAGACACAGTCGCACATGCAGCTTTGCAGACGTCTTGATAAGCACAATTGTTGCAACCTCCTAAGCTGCTGTTCTCATCTGTGCATGCTAGCTAGTGTGCAAACACAAGCAATCACACCTGCATCACATGTGCATGCACTTCTGATGCAACACATAACACGCTGCTGATCGAACGGCTGCTTACTCTTGAGGAGAAAACTCCATGTACATGAATGCTAACAACATTTAATCTTTACCCTGGAAGGTCCGGTTGATGCTCAACGTCCCCATTACACCCTATGACCCTTGTAACTTCACATACCCCTGGAATATAAATGAGGAAAGGGGTGTACCCGTTGCATCTTGGCGACCTGTGCTTGGGTGTGCCATCTGCCGTCTTTGAAGCCATAGCGGCAGAAAACAATACGGGCCTCAAACCCAGTCAGCACGGACATCAGCTTCTTCTTGTTCGTAATGGCCGTGTGAGCCTGCAAGAGCAGTGGCGGACATTAGCAAGGGGGCATTGTACTAGAGCTCTTTGATTTTGCCCCACCTTGTATGCATACAATTGGGGGGCAGAACAGTATTAGGAACTCAATGGCATTCTTTAACAGCTGGCAGACACATGAGAACTTTGTAATAATAATGATGTGCAGTGACAAACTGCCCACAAGACCAATGAGCCACAGGTGGCTATCAAAAGGTCTCTGAAATGTAATAATAATGTCATATCTTTGCACTTGCAGTCTTGACAGCGCAGCTGCAGGTTCCACAAGGTAGCAGACGAATCCTTATGACATGCAGGGTGGCTGGTGACTAGTACTATAGGCAGATCGTTTCATAAGTTCCCTGACATAAGGTAGACTTGTTGTTGCGGGGTTTGAGAAAAGCAGATGGAAAGGCTGCGGAGCTGGGGGCGGGTGAAATCTTGCCTGCAGGTTGCTCCTCGAATTCAGGTGCTTCGACCCGTTGGCGGGGTGCTGGCCGCAGCATCGCGAACTCAAGGCCAGTGAACCCACCTGACGTCTGAATCGCGTTGCCGGCTGTAATACGAGCGGATTCCACCTTGTGCTCCAGTCGCCCTGTGCCATATCAACGGGCACCTTTGGACTCCGGATCCGGTACAAGCAGCTTCTGCACTGGGTTCGATGTGTCCGTCTTATAGGTTCGCTCCATGATTGAATCAATCAAATTTCGTTGTTTTCTATTTGATGAGAAAAAGTTCCCTGATTTACGAGAAATAGGGGCAAAGGACGATACCTCCACCCTCCCTCCATCCTGCCTCCGAGTGCTGTGAACGTTGCAAGTCCCTCTTGCGAGCATAGTCAGAAACCACGTATCTAAAGTCTCCCAAAATATTGGACTTCCATGTCGAGCTAGCTAGGAAGGCGAATAGAGACGCTCACAAGATCGTCGTAAAATCCAAGGTAACAGATCTCCGTCGGTTCAGTGAAGCTTAGAACACTGCAAAGACTCGCATCTGTCCGATGGTTTACGATTAGCTTCTTATTCCTTATTAAAATTACCAGTAAAGGGCTGAATGCCTCGCTTCTTCCTCTTTGATCGAGGAAGCTATTTCTCATGCTAAGAAAGACCCCCGGGAACCCTCCTCAGAACCCTGAACTGTCAACAGGGTTTCAACCCCAGCATGCATGAGGACTCTTTGATTGAAGCTTTCAGTCTTGGAAGAATGTTATGATCTTTTGCTCCAGCAAGGTATCTGCACAGTTGCGAGTTGCACGTCAGTGCAACATGTTGACACACCAAAAGCTTTTTTTGTCACACAATCTTGAAGTAACCACTGCCAGTGGTCCCTTTGGCACTGGCATTAAGAGGCGTTTCTGAGCCCCGCAATTTTTGAACATTTCTAGCCAGGAATCTTGCGGTTGTTTCCTTGGAAGACAATCCTTGCCAGATTTGATAGCCAGTTGCACATCACGAGAGAGGCCGAGCAGTCTCAGATAAGATCAACATGAACTTCATTGAAATTCTTTGAAAGCCCAACAGAGCCACGCAGCATTGCCACACAGACCTGAACATTGGACACAACTACAGCTTATTACAAGTGTTCAGCCAAAAAAGTTCCTAAGGGCAATGCCGGTGTGTGAATTAATGTGGCTAACCCCTGGTACCAGGTGCGCACTAGTGTGAGTACTCATCCCTCATTTCCCTCACTGGCAGTCATGTTTAAGAAACGTTCATTATGTATCTTTACCTTTCGGCAATAAATGCGCACTGCAAGCAATCATCACCTTAAAGCCCCAAGCTGTCCTTTTGAAATAATAAAGCTCATCCCTGATCTGCCAGCTCAGCTCATGACAAGCAGCAAATTCATTCCTTGGAATCAAGCGCCTCCACAGACTGTTGTTTCTCAAGTGAATTTATATTTTGAGCTATAAGCCAGTAACTTACTTATTGAATACAGGCCTGCAAGTCGACACCCTGCATCTCAACTTCAAGGCCCAGGAATCTTGCAACCCTGATGGGCGTGCTTTGAGCGATAGCACTTCCTTCTTGCTCCGATCAATCTGTGGCACGAGGTCACACAAGCTCAGCGGTGCACCTTGAGCGAAGTCCTTATGCTGGCCATTCGAAATAATGATGGTTTTCCGCAGATTTTTCTAACCGAAAGAACATCAAATGACAAAGAAAGTCAATCCATAAATAGACAAAAGAAGATTACCTTGAGGCCTACAACATCTGTCCAGCAGCGAACGTTCCAGATACTGCTTCCTGGTAGACACGCCGACATTGATACGTGAGTACGCCAAATTTCTCTGTTTATTTCATTATCGTCTCGGGTTAGTCTCAGATCGTAGGCTCAAGAAGTTGGACGTTCTGTCCAAGGTTACCAAAGATACTATTTTTGGTGCACGGCAACACAGAACAAGTTCTCAATTCCGTGCGATCCTGATTGTAATGTGAACCGTAGAGTCAATGAGTCAATGGTGCTAGATCTTGAAAGTCGTGTTCCTGTTCTGTTCTGCGAAAGAAGCAGTGCTTTGGTTCCTCAGTACAGACCCCCGCAACCCTCCGTTAAACCCAAACTTGCTCTAATTCCACATGCAAGATGGGGTTTTTTGAAATGGCACATGATCGGGCATTTTAGGGATTCCAGGCTAGTCGCTGATCCTTAATATTCCTCAATGTCGCTCTCATTTCAACATCTCTTGTCCTCTCACTCGTCAGGGCTCCAGGACAGATTTCCCTCCCGACAGAACTTGCAATGGTGACGTCAAGGCTGCACCATCGTTCTCCGTAACGCGCATGTTGACCTTCCTAGCAGCCTGCTAGCAGCAGGTTAGATGAAGCAATCGTCAAAATCAAAGGACAGCTGGAGCTGGGCAGTCGGAAGCTCTGTGAACACCGAGGAGATGGAGCGAGCTGCCAAACAAGCAAGGCAGGATGAGAACTCTACATTTCAACCCAGGTGCTGCTCGTCGTCCAAATAATCCTATGTATTGTTGAAATATTGACAGTGGTTTGTGGAACATGTTCTAAGTATTCCACACGCGGGCCAACACCATCTGTGCATCTGCAGTGGGCTCACCATCAACGGGCTACCCGTGACCTTACTGATCGATCTGAAGCCTTCAATCATCACCCACGAGGAGTATACATCCAGCAGCAGTGTCTTGAGCAATGCTCTGAGAGAGCAGCGTGCCTGCATTGTGGACGTGGGTGCAGAGATGGCCTGCATCCTCAGCCAGGCACTGCCTGACGGCGACCCATTGTTCCAGAAAATGCCGGGAATGTCTGAATACAAATTCAGGAATGGAGACGTGTATATGAACAGACCGGAGAAGGAACTGGTGCGCGTCATCATATCTCCAGAATCAAAAGAGACCTCCTTGACACAGGTGCATTCCTCTTGACCCGCTCCTGCACCTTCCCTTACTAATATACCCTTGATCAGCTAAATATTAGTTGGTTCCGATTTATATCTAAAATTACGATTCTGCGGCTCCTTGTACTCTGCACAGGCACTGATGGCGCTGGACTCCGTTGGCCGCACATGCCTGAGTGCTCTGGCCCACGCCATAAAGCTGCGCCACGATACCTTCCTGACCATCCTGGACGACGTACCATCTGCAGAGCCCTCATCATCAATGCTGGACATTGTCAAGTACAAGGCAGTCAGGCGAGGGGACTGCGCAGCTCATGAGGACCAGGGCCTCCTGACTGTCATCTACAGCCCTCGAGGCGGCGCCCTGCAGGTGCTGCTTTACAACTATTATCGTTATCACACGCTTTTCCTGCCAGAAGCAAGGTGCGTCTGCAGACAAGCTGCAGTGAAGGCTGCCAAAATCCTACCCCTTGATGGACTCGCCAGCTCCAAGCAGGACCCAATCAACCGTGGGCACGGTGCTCGGTATTAACACCGGCCCCCGCCAGCCGGGCCAGGTGCTGCTTCACTCCACTTTAAGTGCTTCGGAAGCCTTTCACACCTGGCACCCGGCACCCGGTGTGAGGGATTGGTTGAGCCAGTTCAGGTTAGTAGTACCACAACATGTAGCCTCGTACCCCCCAAAAAGTATTTGGACCAGTTCTGAGAGCACGCTGATGCTCAGAGGTCCGGCTGTTTGCATGCGTGACTCACATTGATGATGTGATGAAAGGGGTTCCTCACAAATGGATACTGCAACTGCAGGTGCAAGCCTCAAATGGCGAATGGCGGAGTTGCGTGCTGCAAACGGAGCACGTCCTCATACTTGCAGGTAATAACGTAATCACAGTAATTACTGTTATAACGCACTCTCTCGCCGCTGCTTGGCACAGTCGTCAGAAGCAGGCCAGAGGTTCTATTCTCACACAAGCTGCTGCAGAAGCGCCTTCTTCTTGTCTCTTGAGCCATTTCAGTCCTTGGCCAGCAAGACTAAAGATCATCCAAGCAACACTTTGACTGCCCTGAGTCCTTCGTTGATGACTGCAGTTGACGCTTTGCAGAAAAACTATGGATAATTTAGTATATGATGTCTTTGCACTGCAGGTCACACACTCGAGTATGCCAGCAGCGGGCACTACAAAGCAGCGCAGCACGAAGTGGATGGCGCTCGGGTGATCAAGGAGAGAGGCAGGGGCTCGCTCGCGTACAAACTGAGAGCCAACGCAAACGCTGTGATTGACAACTGGGCGGCTATCACCGCGGCTGGCCACCCCAACGCGTACAGGATCGACAGGTTTGCCTCTGATGTTATGTATGCGCTCATGGTACGACATGCAGATCGTACATCCAGTCGCACTGGAGAATACTGCTTGTGCTTGATAAAGTCTGCAATGCACTGTAGGCGCATGTCTGTGGCTGGTGCACCACACGTGTCTCATCCATGGTGTGAGTCTGACAGAGTATCTCAGAATGGCAAGCATGTACGTTTGACAGAGACCCCAAGATCAGATGCAGAAAATGTTTTGCAAGGAGCCCGCAGAAGATTGCCAAGATCACATTCGCAAGGGCAGCGGGCCTTCATAGCATGTGTCATGCATGTATCAAGCATACACGGAATGGATGCTGAGGGGGTCAGAGCGCTGCATGCATGATGGCTTTACGAGTCAAGGGCCTCGGTCCCATACCGACACCATCATGTCCATCAGCTAACATAATGCTGGAGAGTGTATTTTTTGAGGCACCTGAAGATCACAGATTCATTGAGAGTCTGCAACAAGAGTCTATGCATTACCTTCATACTGAGCCTGTCAGCTGCCCTGCAGGTACCCGCAGCCGGTGAGTGTGCGCCATCTGGTAGAGCGCTTTAATGCAACTCACTCCTCCGTCAACACAGCTCCTCCACCAGAGAAGAAGAAGCGGCGAGGAATCCCTAAGGTGAGTGACAAGGCCATTCGTGTAATCATCCCATGCATGCAAGGGGAACTATTTTATTTGGCTTCTTGCACCCGCATCGACGCCATAGCTTTCCTTGTCAAGAAGCACAGAGCAGAGGTATTGAATCTTGATTTCAGGCTGCAGATCAGCAAAGTGATATAGTGTCCGAACTGCTGGCTGCTGCATAGCGCTAATTTGTCCCAGTTTTCTGCACAATATTTCACACGCACAATGCCGCTCTGCAATGTAAAGTGCATGTTGCTGCAGCAACAGTCACTGACTTGCATTTTTGAAGTGAAGAGCAGATGCAAAATCTATCTGAAGATTGGTATATTCAGACTTTTTTGTGCACTGCCTTGCAGCGGGCGCCTCTGGCAGAGGGCTGGCTATACGTGAAGACTTTGACAGGGAAGGAGATCAGTTTTAAGTTCGATCGGCCAACCGCAGAAGTCAGTGTGAAGCAGCTGAGGGGCCTGATACAGGACAAAGAAGGGATTCCTCCAGACCAGCAACGATTGATTTATGATGGGAGGCAACTGTTTGACTCGAGGCTTCTCAGGGCTTATGGCATAGTGGATTACTCAACGGTGCACCTGGTTCTGAGGCTCATAGGGGATTGAGAAGGCAGTGTATTATATATTTATGGCCCCGCCGGCAGGGGGCACGGTAAAAGTACCGAGCACCGTACCCGTGGTTGATTGGGTCTTGATTTTACCTGGCGAGTCCGACAAGGGGTGGGATTGTGGCAGCCTTCACCTGCACCTTACTTCCAGCATGGGCAGATTGTATTATAATTTAGACACATTTGTACAATATTGTCCACTCCTGTGTCCTTTGTTGGGCTGCTTTGAAGGAGGACTGCTTGGGACCATGAAATGGAGAAGAGTGGTGCAGGATGAATAAATCTGAATGTGCAGTCGAGTGTAGCTGCGCTTGGCTTCATGTGGCTGCTGGGAAGCTTCATGCCCTGAGCTGAGCTGGCACGTCAGACTTAAAATTTAGAGCTTCAAATGGAAATGCAAGACCTGGATTCAGCTACTGAGAAAATGCTGCTTAGGGAACTCAGCTCACCACCAGTGGCCCTTTGTTTGCAAATAGACCTTTTTTATGGCAGACTGCAGTTAGCTCAGCTGCCAGCTCAGTGCGACGATGCATGCAGAAAGCATATGCAAAGAACAAGACTACTATTATAGATAGGTTATAAATCACCATCATGCATGATTGCATCTTGTAACAGCACTGAATGGGTCCACCATACAACGGTACGAGCAGACATCAATGCCCGGCAGTCTCTTGCATTCACAATTTATGCTCGATTCATGTGCAAACGACAGCTTTCTGCCCTTAATATGTTTCCTTTGTCATGGTGTCATGCATCTCTCAGATGGCAAGCAAATTCAAAACCCTTGACATGAGGGGGCATGAAAGGGTGAGAAATTGAGAAAATCATTGCCTCGAACTCGGAACCTTGGAACGTCAACCTTGTTGAGGCGCAGAGTTTGAGAATTTCTGAATCCTCTTCAAAAAAAAAATTCGTCTGGTATAAAAATGGCAGGTTTGTGTTTCAATGCGGCAGCACGCTTGGATTTGCACGTCCAGCGCAATTTCGGAAACCGGAGCAAGGTGATCAGCGACGACGTGTCCCACAGCAAACGGATCTCAAGTTGTATTTGTCCTCTAGCATATCTTTAATCGCGCTCTCAACGCAGAAATGGTGTCTGGGGTATCCACGGCGCTATCTTACAATTGTGAGAGCAATGAAACTGCCCTGTACCACTCTCGTGCGTTCTTTCTTCCTCTACTCTTCTCACGACGGTACTCACGGTATGGTGCAGGTGACTGCAAGCAATAGACATGTTCTTCTGCACGCACATCCGTCACGTCGACAAGCTCCTATGACGGCCTCTGTGCCAGCCTTGAGAACACCGCCAAGGCCACGTGGGCTCCACGGAACACACCATATCAGATCAACCACTCTCTTGCAGGTAACCATTTCAAATTCCTCCAAATCTCCAGATTGGACGCCTTGAATATCGGTGCAGCTTGCAAGGTTACGTTCATCGCAAGGCTTTCGTGGTTCTGCTACACAGCAACCTCGTTCGATGCCTGTGGGTGTTTGTATGCAGACTTCAGACACCAACTTGTCTACAATTGGAGATGCTGAGGCAAATCTGGAGGAGCAACGTCTTGCTGCTCTCCAAATAGCCAAGGCCGGTGACCCCTGGCAGGCACATGAGCTGCTCAGGGAAATTGTGACCGGTTGGGAAAGAATCGAACCTCTGGATTATGTCATGCGCATGCAAGGGCTGCGCGTTCTAGGCTCCGTGCTTTGCAGCCTGCAGAGAGGCTATGAGGCTGAGCAGCTGCACAGGGCAGCTTTGCTGGTGCGCTAACGAAACCTTCTGTGGTCAAATTCACTCTTGAATTGGCAATTTCTCTGATTAAAATGTCAAATAATAATATCAAATAATAATGCCACAGTCATGGTCTCATGGTGTGATGCTCTCCAATGGTAAGGTCATGCACGAGCAGAGCGCAGTGAGGCAGAATACATTGTAGCCTGAGCTTAAAGCTTGACATTGTGATATGATCTGGGAAATCCATTAAGGGAAAGGAGTGTGGCTGCCTTTTACTGCAGCTTGTCTGCAGAACGCACCTTGCCTTTTGGCATATAAGGTGTGTAATTATTGGAAATAAATTCGATATTATCAAGTACAGGAGTGTCTTCACAGGAGCTTGAGGAAGGCGATGTTTCAACAAGCAGCACAGCAGTGGCAATCTGTAAGCAGGGCCTAGCAGAGGCGATAATGGCCGAGAGGCCTCGCTGGCGGCGAAAGGAAGATGCAGCAGAGGCAGATATTTTGCTGGGAGAGGCGCTGGCAACATTCCATCAGGCGCCCATGGAGCCCTCTCTCATTGCCGACCTGCATGTAAGGCAACTCACTACTCTCGTATATCATAGTCAGCATCTTATGTCCCGCACCCCTCAAAATGCGCAAAAAAATGTTTTCCCTTGAAACGTTGTTTCATCATCACCATTGGGTCGGGCTCGGCGAGAGCTTTCCAAAAAACTGTTGTCTCAAAATTGTTTTGGGGGGTCCTTTTTAAATTTAGGTTCTTAATTTTTGACCCCTTTTCAAAGAAAACATCTAATTTGTGCGCGGAATTTGGTGCTTAATATTGTGTAATTATGATAACGTGCTGTTCTTGCCAGAGGCAAAGTGCATTTGCAGCAGACAAGCTGCAAGTGAAGGTTGCCAAAATCCCACCCTTTTTGAACTCGCCAGATCCAAGCAAGACCAATCAACCGTGCCATATGCACCGCTCGCAGAAATTAATATCCTTAGTATCATTATACGAAATCCCTGCCATTCTTGTATTGCAGAAATGTTGCGCCTGCCTCTGACTTGAGTCCAAAGGAGCAACGATGCATTTGTGGACATGTGGTTCTGAAGCTGTGCTAGTTTCTTGTTTCAGGCGGTGCTGGCAATATCGCTGCGCGTGCAAATTAGATTTGAAGAGGCAGTTCTGGTGAGTTTCTGATTTTCTTGGTGCTTACAGCTGTGTACGTGTGCGTTGCGCCCATTTGTTGTGACCGGCTGTGAGAAGGGCTATCCCACCCTACTCAGGTTGCATTTGACAGCCTGTGCATCGAATGTGTACCCTGAGAAAATTGCACCTGGAGCTTGGCACAGCAAAGCAAGCCTGTTGCTTCAAGCAAATGCTGGTGGCCATACTACAGCTCCTCCACCAAATACAGCTAATGGAATCAAGGCATGCAGAGATGAAATTCAAGCATGCGTGCAACAAAGGTGCTGGAGGAAGCTTGCTCAGCGCTGGAGAAGATCCCAGATGCTTTTGATGAGCTGCAGAGGTGCCGCCTTGAGATGACCTTTGTCCTCATGTGTATGGCCGCAACAGAAGATGCTCCCCCCATCCAAAAAGAACTCAAGGTGATAACATTTCCTTCAAGCCTCTAGCATCACCCACACATACTTGCACCATCCGGATTCGGCCATTCGGCATATGGTGATTATTCGGTTGTATATCGGGTGTTTTGGGCCAAAATAGGCCGTTTATTATCGTGTTTCGTATATTTTAATACCGTATGACCGTATATTTGGCCATAAATACGGTCCCCGACAACTGTTCTGACGAATGGTGCAACTATGCACCGACATGATTTTTTCCAAGCGCAAGAATATCTAGCCATGTTCTGCACATGTTTTGCACAAATTCTGTGTCTCCGCCATGTTTTTAGGGCTCATGTCCTTGTACCATGGATCACATAATCATGTCAAAAGTACATGCAACCAATGAACAGAAGCTTGTCACATATGGACGTTTGAGCTGAGCTGATCTCGTGATGAACTGCAAATCAGCCTACACGGTGGCAAACATGTGAGTATGTGATCACAGGTGCTCAATAACATTTTCCTAGACGCAAATCGCGAGGCTAAGAAAGATGCCGATCACTCGCCAGCATGGCAGAACGCCAGCGACAAACTTGCGCTAGCTCTGAGTCGTGCAGGAGTGATTTTGGAGTGTATGGGTGAAGGGTAATTGCGCTAACCAATTGCTGATCGTGAGCATTGATCGATCACACCGCCACCAGTGACAGCCCTTGAATGGCTGGTGCTGCACACCAAAAAAGCAACTCAAAATATGAATTGATAATTTCTTACAATGCATGCGCACAGGGATGTACGGGCTGAGCAGTTCATGGCAACTGCACTGGACAGCTGGGAACATGTACCCTCCAAAATGGATCATTTTAGCTTTATTGACGCCAGAGCCTTTCTGGTGAAGAACCTGTTCCATCAGGTGAGGCATAGCTGTGTGAAACTCACCTGCAATTACCACTGCATGAGAAATAGCTTCTATTCTCGTCGGTCGATTATGGTTTTTGTCTCAGATGTCATGAAGAACAGGCCACATGCAGAAGATATTAGTAAGAGATATATGGAATTGATTTACGCTCAACAAACGCAGGGAAAGCAGGACGAGGGCAAACAGGTTCTGAGGAAGCTACAGGAAGATGTGGTGGCAGACAGCAGAAGGCCATATGCTGAGAAGGCTCGGTGGTCGGCCATTGACCGGATAATCAGCGTAGGACTCAAAGCAGAGTCTTTTGAGATGTGCCACATGGTGATGCAGCATCTGCAGGTAAAACCCTCCATAACCACCCTTCCTACATGCCTTGCAGGGGTTCATAAGAAGTGACACTAATCTTATTTCCCCCTCTGCCTCCCATAAACTAGCATCACAATTTTGCTTTTAGGTAGGTGTCAATATCTCGGATGGATTGTTATTTATATTAAGCTCGAGTTGATGAAGGGGAATGCGCATGCAGACTTCTTTGGAGCAGACAGACGATCCAGACACTCTTCTGTGGGACTCTGTCAAACTTGCCGGTGTCAGCATACACCTCGCACAGTTACACTCTTGGATTGAGAATTTTGAGGAAGCTGTTAAATCAGCATGCAGCGGGCTTGCAGTGTTTCAAGACACGCGGGTTGCGCGCATGCTTGAGCACCCGCAGAACCAATGGGCGTACCACAAGCTTGGAGAGTGCTACGCAGAGCTGGGAATGGCTCTTTTGAAGTTGGATCATGAAGAAGAAGCATGTGCGGCCTTGCGGCAAGGAATGGAATTTTTGCCTCTGGCCGGAGACACCGACTGGGATGCCATGCTGCTCTGCCTGAATGGCTGCTCGGCGATTCTTTCTCTGGACGATGCAAGGTGTGCTCTTTTGCACTTCAAGGGAAATCTGCTGATGTGCTCTGTCATGGCAGGTGGTAGTTAGCCCAACATTTTCATCCTCCTGGTTGTATATGGAAGAGATTGGACAGTGTGTCAGTGGTGCTTACGCGTATCGAACACCCAGCTTACTTTTGGGCAGAGGGGCTCTAAGAAAAACAACGTTGAGTGTTCAAGTAAAACCCAGTATTTGTGCCTGTCTTACGAGTCGTTATTTTGAGTGTTGCTTGCAGGCAAGAGGAGGCAGAGCAGATGATGTACGAGGGACTCCGCCTTGTAAGCGAAGGGTACACATCCAAGAATTCCTATGCTAAAAACAGATGGCGGGACAGCCTCGTGAAGCTCTTCTTCAACCAGGGAAATTACATGAAGGTGTGCACCGCACCATTAAATCTACTAACACGATAATATCTACCCTTCCTTTTAGCATGTATTGTCAGTTGCTGCTGCTGCCTTCCTGTCGGCATGAGAAATCTTTGTCTCATAAGCAAAAAATTCAAATCCGAATTTTGTCCTGTAATTTACGTATCAATTATTGCGAGTGCTCCACTTCTGCCGGCTGGATTATGCGCCTTTGTTGATGCAGCCGTTTTTATTTTTCTACAATCAACATCCTGATCTGGTGAATAGAACATTACTATGCACCCGGGAGAATGAAGAGGCTCCCCTTGCTATGCATGCAAGCTGTGACTACACTGCATCACATGAGTTTTTCAGACTGTACCTTACATTTTGCACAGGCTGCTGAGCTGCTGAGGGACGTTGTGCAAGAGCAGAAGAGATTCCCACAGCCCAATGGCTTAGAGGTCTGGCAGTACAGGCTGGGGGAGGCGCTGCATCTAGCAGGAGATTACAAAGAGGAGGAAAACGTCCTGTGGGATGCAGCAAAATCGCTGGCATTCCTGCAGGTAGGATGGAAATTCTCCCATCATCATCACAAGTGACTTGTGCCTCATATTTACGGCATTTTCTGCCCCTCAAATGGGCACATACGGCAGTGCCTGGAAGTTTGCTGATTGGTAATGTGAAGTAGTTTCAAGATCCTTGGCCCTGGCTGATACGGGGCGGTGTGATTATTGAGCACCGTGCCCATGGTTAGTCCATCAAGGGGTAGAAACTGTGGCAGCCGTCGAAGCTCATCTGCAGACGCATCTTGCCCTCTGGCAGAAACAGCATGCGCTGCTAATAGAGGTATATTATCTGCATTCAATGATTGCTGAGTAATTTTATTTGTGTGCGCACTTCTCTGTGTGTGCAATGCAGGAAACTGGTGAAGACAGCGAGGCGCACAATGTGCTGCTCGGAGATGTGTATCATGCCATTGCCGGCCTCGTATGCGCGCGAGAGAAGCTGGAGGAAGCTACGGAGCTGCTGCAAAACGCTGTCATCGTAACTCACGCAAAACTGGGAATGGATCATTACATGTGCAAGATCCTGCAGGATCGGCTCGCGGAAGTCATGTACCACAAGCTTCAGGGGTGCGGCGGCTTTGACCCGGACTTCAATTTCTACAGGGAGCACCCTGTCAGATAGAGAAGGGCCCTGCAAGACAACAACTTTTGCCCGGATAAATCTAGCGGGTTCACAACAATGCCAACAGAAGTTTGTTGGACGGCTGCGTGCAAGAAGGGAAGTTTTCAGACGACTGCCAGGCTGGCCAGCATGCATGCCTCAACCAAGAGGGAATTTGCAAAGGATCAAGAGTCATCTCAAGAAATTTGTTTTATTCAACACAGGATAAATTGCTGCTGCAAAATTGAAAGTCATGCTGCCTGAGAGGAGGGTTTTGGCATAAAAGAAGCAGCCACACACACATGTAACACACACTGGCACTTAGCAAAACCACAATGCAATGGTACATGTGCAAGACGACCCAAACCACTCCAGGAAAACCACCTCTGGTAGAAAAGTCACTGTATACACAATGACCCATGCAGTACCCACACACACAGAAACTCCAAGAAGTATTCACTTGATACATACTTACCTTTAGGGTTTCTGCAGCTTTATCCAGGTCGTCCCACCACATCACATCATTTCTGCACTGGGGCCTATTGCGGCAAACTTCTCACCCACTTGAAAGAGCCCCTGGCTCAGGATCTCCTCTCCCTCATACCACCTGCATGCAAAACAAAGTTGGTATCATTACACAGTTTCCAGCCAAGAGGCAAGGTGCGTCTGCAGGCAAGCTGCAGTGAAATGCTACCAAAACCCTACCCTTTGTCGGATTTGCCAGATCCAAGCAAGACCCAATCAAACGTGGGCACGGTGCTAATGCAGCACAAATGTGAAACTTTATTCACCCTAGACAAGGGTGAGCAATGAATCCACACCTTCATGGCTTCCGGAAGCCGGCCATGTACGCAAAGAGACTCTGCAAGTGCCACCTGTACTTGGCATGAGGACGTGTCTCGAGGGTTGCATGCACTCCCCTGGCTTAGGGAAGGAAGGAAGGAAGATTACATCACTCCAGCCGCCTAGGGCTGATTGGATGA
>JADEYI010001450.1_pt1 | contig 17732 bp, 16 predicted proteins | sample 8542331 | NCBI WGS metagenome assembly JADEYI01 (sample SAMN16510988, study PRJNA670497) | mine drainage metagenome | isolation source: biofilm near Copperflume 1 | place: Germany: Marsberg coppermine Kilianstollen | collected 2018-02
TACCCTCACCCCATGCCCCTCTCCCTTCATGGGAGAGGGGGCTTTATTGCTGGGGAGTATATCTCCCACGAAGGGAGAGGGGCATGGGGTGAGGGCGCACAGCTACCTCTTGAACTTTGTTCTACCCTAACCCTGAACAGTTACTGCCCCAACGAAATGTGACAATCTACCCTCCTGAATGATATAGTTAGAGATAGGAAACCTTTATATGGAGAAGATGCAAAAAGATGATAAGAACAGTGTGCAAGTCAAAGATACATGGCGCTACCGTCACGGAGGCCAACCTCCACTATGTGGGCAGCCTCACCATAGACCGCGCCCTCATGGAGGCCGCTAATATTGCCCCCTATGAGTGGCTGCACGTGGTAAACGTGACCACAGGCTCTCGCTTCCAAACGTATGCGATTGAGGCTGAAGCAGGCTCAGGCGTGATAGCCCTCAATGGCGCTGCTGCTCGCCTCGGCTATACAGGTGATAAAGTAATAATCATGTGCGCCGCCTCTCTGTCGGAGGACGAGCTAAAAGATTTCACGCCCCGCCTCGTCTTCCTTGACGCTCACAACAAAATAGCTGCCCCAGGCGTTGGCGACCGCACGTGGGACGTTTCAACTGATCTACATACAGAGATGGAGATGAACGAGGTCATACGGGATTCGTAGTGCGTAAGCTGGCCCCCACGTACTACGCAACATAGACAGGGAGGTTATCATGGCAGAGCAGAGGCGGCGGAAAGGTATGCAAACACGCCTGATACATGGGGCTGAAGGAGCGAACGACACGCCTGCGGTTTCGCCCCCTATATTTCAGACCAGCACCTTCAGGCTGCGCACCCCCGAGGAAGGCGCGGAGCTGGCTGCGGAGATCGCTCCGGCCACTTTCTACACGCGCTATGGCTCGCCTAACACCAAACAAGCTGAACTTCTACTATCAGCATTGGAGGGCGCTGAGGCCGCGCTTGCCGTCGGCTCAGGCATGGCTGCGATCACTATAGCTCTCATGTCAAACCTCAAGGCGGGCGACCATGTGATAGCGCAGAACACCCACTACACCTCCGCCTTGTGGCTTTTGCAGCATACCCTTCCCAGCTTCGGCGTGGAGGTTACGCAGGTTGACCAGCGTGACGCCGAGGCGTTTGCCAGAGCTTTGCGCCACAACACAAAGGTTGTCTACACAGAGTCGCCCACTAATCCTACAATGGACCTGACTGATCTAAGAGCCACCGCTGACATCGCGCACTCGGTGGGCGCTCTTGCCATCACCGACGATACTTTTGCTTCTTCTTATAACCAGCGCCCGCTCGAGCTGGGCTACGATCTGGTGCTGCACAGCGCGACCAAGTATCTCAACGGCCACGCTGATGTAACGGCGGGAGCTATTCTAGGCTCGGAGAAGCTGCTGGCTCAGGCGTGGGAGTACTTGCGGGTATACGGCCCGGTGCTTCACCCTTTTGAGGCGTGGCTGTTGCGGCGAGGCATGCAGACGTATGGCCTGAGAATGGCTGTCCACAACCGCAACGCCTTGCAGGTAGCGCAATTTCTGGAAAGCCACCCGGCTGTGTCGCACGTCTATTACCCTGGGCTTGCGTCGCACCCACAGCACGAGCTCGCGAAGCGGCAGATGAAGGGCGGCTTCGGCGGCATGCTCTCTTTTGAGATGAAGGGCGGCTACGACGCCGCGTACAGGGCCATCGGGCGCACCGAAGTGTGCATACTGGCCGTGAGCCTCGGCGGCATCGAGACGTTAATCACCCACCCCGCTTCGATGATACACAGCCACCAATCGGACGAGGAGCGTGAACAGGCGGGTATCTCTCCCGCGCTGATTCGCCTCTCGGTGGGCGTTGAAGATGTAGAAGATATCATCGAAGATTTGGACAGGGCATTGGCAGGGGCTTAGCACCCACCTCTTGACCCGCCTGCACAGCACGTTCTTATTCCTCTACCTCTAATCGATCAGGAAGCAAGATGCAGGAAAATCCACTTGCTATTGTCCAGGCATGGCAAGATGCCGCCAACAGCCAGAATGTTGAGCGTATACTGGCGTTATCAGACTCAAATATAGAGGTAGCAGGCCCACGCGGCTCGGGTTATGGGCACCAGTTGCTGCGTGACTGGCTTGGGCGTGCAGGTCTAGAGCTTACGACCCTCCGGGCCTTCGCCCGTGACGATGTGGTTGTCTTAGCGCAGCATGGCCTGTGGCGTTCTGCCGATACAGGCCATCTGACGGGTGAAGCCGACGTTGCGTCTCGCTTCAGGGTCGCCGGTCATCGGGTTGTGCAATTTGCGCGCTACGACGACCTCGACCGCGCACTCAGCGACGCGGGCCTCAATTACTCGGACGAGCTGTTAGAAAGTTGACGAGCTGGCAGGCAACCACCTTTTGCAAGTGAGGTTGAAAAGCGCTCCGACAGAGAGAAGTCACGGCGTGTTATGCTATAATGGCTCTATGTATGAGTCGCAAGACGCGAAAAGCGAGCCGTCAAATACCAGCGGTGTTAGTGGGTCAGGAAAGCACCACGCATCGCCTCTGACTTCGATGGTTGGACGCGAAGACGAGATCGCGGAAATAGAGCGCATTCTCTACTCCGGTCAGGTGCGCCTTCTCACACTGACGGGGTCGGGAGGTGTGGGCAAGACGCGCCTCGCTCTACAGGTGGCTGCAAGGTCACACGGTCACTTCGCTGATGGCGCCTACTTCGTGCCACTTGCCCCAGTTAGCAACCCTGATCTGGCGCTCTCCACCATTGCGTAGACCCTCGGTGTGCCCGAAGCCATCGGCCAGCCCCTGCTCAACAGCCTCTGCACCGCCCTTCAGAACAAGCAGATGCTCCTCGTACTCGATAGCTTCGAGCAGCTTATTACAGCAGCCCCGCAAATAGTTGAGCTGTTACTCGCTAATCTGCGTAAGCGTGTAGCTCCGGGTAGCACAAGGCCCTAACTCTCAGCCCTTTCTCTTTGTGGAAGAGGAAGGGCTGAGAGTTAGATGCATAGGCTCTCCCTCTTGCGTGTGGGGCGGATCACTCGTATCTCAGAGCTTCAGCGGGGTATATCTTGGCTGCCTGGCGTGCGGGCAGCACTGTGGTTATCAGCGACACTATGTAGGCCAACAACACTATGCCCCCTATTTGCAGCCAGGGTATCTGGAACCTGATCGTTGGCGAGTCCTTCGCCAGGAAAGTGACGAGGTTATAAGAGAGTATGAAGCCCAGCGCCACTCCTATTAAAATGCCGAGGAGCGCGATAAAAGAGGACTCCAGGAGGAATGACGCCGCCACCATGCCGCGCTGGTAGCCTATAGCCCGCAGCACCCCTATTTGCTGGCGGCGCTCCACCACAGCCCGCGTGCTAATTACGCCAAGCGCAGCTACGCCTACTATCAGCCCCAGCGTCATAAAGCCCTGTAACAGCCCTGTCAGGCTGTTGCCTACGGCCTGCTGCTTGCGCAGGTCGTCAGCTATCACTGTTGGCTCAAGGCCGTTATTGATGAAAGCTGAACCGAGGTCGCGCCGAACCTCCTCGGCGTTCACACCCGGATTGAGACGGAAAAAGTAGGTGCCGACAGGTAGCGGCGCGGGTGTCACCTGCTGGGCCAGGACACGCGACACATATAAACCTGTGTAGGAGCTTGCTTCCTGGTTCAGCACGCCTATTATCTTCACCTTGACAGCCGGGGCGTTTGGCACGCCGGGCGCTCTCAACTCGATTTGCACAGGGTCCATTACAGTGTCGGTGCTCTTGACGCCTGACACGTAGAATGTAGGCGGGCCGCCGAAACCACCACCTCTACCTCCTGACGCGCCTATGGCTACGGGGATATAGTCTATTACCGCCAACGTGGGGTCTTTAGCCAGCGCGTCCCATACCTCCCGGTCGCTGGTGTAGCCTTTGGCGCGTATGCTGAAAGCAAACTGGTTGCTCTGTAAGAATTGCTGGTCTACGAGCCGGGCGTTGTAATAGCGCCACCCTTCGGCAAGACCGGGGTTGTTCTTCAACTCCTCAGCAGTAGGCCCGCCAAAGCTGGGAGCAGGCGCGCCCGGCTGGCGCATTTGCAACGGCAACAGAGTCTCACCCGTGATCGAGGCGAACTTGCCCTTCAAAAGGGGATCAGCGTTTATCCGGGCGTTTATATCCTTGATGGGGTTAGCATAAGACGCACTTGCCTGAATCTGGTAGCCGCCAGTCAAGCCGGGCCTGGCGGGGTCTGCCTGGCTGTTGAGGTTGGTGAGCACAGACATTACGATCAACACGAAGATGATCAGCCCGAACATGGCAATCGCCATACCTGTGCGAAAAATAGAGGCCATCGGGTAGGCAACGGCTGTCTTGAGTATCGGCCTCATCCGCCCAACTCCCCCCAACAGAAAGCTCAAAGCCCCAAGGAGCAGCTCGGAGTTATACATGATAGCCCAGACAGCGCCCGCCACCATCATGATCCCCCCGACGAAGAAGAGGTCTATGCCTGCTCCAAAGTCGGGCACGCCAAACCAGTCGTGCAGCGCATTTATCGGTAGCGCCCAGTAGATGATCAAACCCAGCCCTGATGTGGTAAAGGCTATCCGGTCGCGCACAGTGGGGCGTACGTGCCTGTGGGCGAGCAGCCATCGGATGGTCAGCCCTATAGCTATGATCGTGAGGGATGAGCCCAGGTTGAAAGCAAACCCATTTTTGCTGACCCAGCCGGCCGCAATAAGTATAATGCCGAGGCTGCCGGTGACAGGTCCGCTCTTGAAGAGCGAGAAGACCAGCGAAAAAAGCCCGCCTATACAGCCTCCTGGCTGACCCGCCGCCAGCATATCGAAGGGCGCGACAACTTGCTCCATCAGCTTCTTGTCGGGCTTCGGCATCTCAGGTATATCCCGTATCGCCGAGACTATATTCAGGCGCGACACGCGCATAGCTGAGATAGCCACAGTCAGGAAGGTGATCAACATACCGATGCAGTAGGCTACGATGAGGGAGCGAGCTTCCACATGCGGAGTCAGGGCGAAGCCGTAGCTGCCGATGGCCGAGGATATGATGCTCACCATCGCGAAGCCGACGCCCACACCGAGCGCCGCGCCGACAGCAGCTGCTCCAAGGTCGTACGCCAACCCCTCGAAGATGAACATCTGGGTCAGGTGGCTGCGCTGCGTGCCTACCGCACGTGCCATCCCCATCTCACTTTTGCGCTCGGCTGCGAGCATAGAGAAGATGAGGAATATGAGGAGTATGCCCGCCGCGATAGAAAAGAGGGCTGTGCCCACGAAAATGGTGGTAAACAAGTTGCCGATTAAATTTGCGGTGTCGAGCGCGCTCTGCTTGACTGTGTTGACCGCGTATGTTTTGTCTAACAGCCCTGTGATCTTATCGGCAACATCTTTGCTGTACTTCACCCCGTCAAGCGGACCACCTTTAAGTGAGATGTCTATCTCGGTTATCTGCCCCGGGGCATTAAAAATCTGCTGCATCTGGGGCAGGCTGATGAATGTGACGGGATACTGGTTGCTGGGAGATGCGCTTTCAACTATCTCGCGCACCTTGAAGTCGTACGCCTTGCCCGCCGCAACGATGCGGATGCTATTTCCGACTTGCGCGTTAAGCTTGTCGGCTGCGGATTGATCGAGGAGGATGTCGCCGGGCTTGAGGTTGGCAACATCGAACTCCGAGCCGGCTGTGGTGCGCAGGTTGCCGACGGTACTCTTCATGTCGGGGCCGACGCCCGTGATGAAGGTCTGGCCTGAGCCTTGATTTGTGGTCGTGTCTATAACAGGGCCGACCTGCTTCATCTGCACCGACCAGCCGTCTATGCGGTCGTCGTTGCCCACTTTAGCCTTGAGGTCGTCCAGCGTAGTTGTGCTGAAAGCAGGCACCAGGCGGTTGAAGTCGGGTGGGCCATCAAGCGCTATTTGCGGGTTGACCTTGGTTACGGAGAGGTCAGTACTGCCGAGGCTCGCGGTGAACGCCTGGCGCATCGAGTAGGTCATTGTGTCGCCTGTGCCGAAGGCCGCCGTTATGAGCAGGGTAGCCAGCATCAGCCCAAAGACGATCAAGGCGGTCTGTGCGCGGCGGCGAGGAATGTTGCGCAGCGCCAGCCGCGCCAGAATAGGCTTGCGCCACGCCATGAAGCCCACCGCCACCAGCACAACTATACTGAGGGTGAGGACCCATACCATGACTGTGTCCATTGGTATGCCGAATAGTGATTCCATTGTCTTTGGCTCCTAAGCCGTTACGCGGTACGCACTACGCGCTATGAGTCTCTAACGCACAGCCGCTATAGCTTCCTGCATGAGAGGCTCACCGCCGAGGCCGTAATCTATAATTAAGCCATCGCGCATACGCACGATTCGGTCTGCGCGCGCCCCTACTTCGGGCGAGTGGGTGACTACCACGAAAGTTTGGCGGTTTTCTTTGTTGAGGCGGCAAAGCAGGTCCATAATCTCCTGCGAGGTTTCGCTGTCAAGGTCGCCTGTCGGCTCGTCTGCCCAGATAATAGCCGGGCTGGTTGCGAGGGCGCGGGCGATGGTGACGCGCTGCTGCTGCCCTCCTGATAGCTCTGCGGGGCGGTGGCTCGCACGGTCAGATAACCCCACGAGCGCCAGCGCTTCCTGCGCTCGCTTGCGAGCCTCGCCGGAAGATGAGCCGGAGACGAGCATGGGCAGCTCAACGTTTTCGACGGCTGAGAGCACGGGCAAGAGGTTGTAGAATTGAAAGACAAAGCCCATCTTACGCGCCCGCAAGTTGGTCTTCTGGCGGTCGTTCATCGTGTGGAGAGGAGTGCCATCTATGACGATCTCGCCTGAGTCTACACCGTCAAGACCTGCGAGGCAGTTGAGCAATGTGGTTTTGCCACAACCCGACTGCCCCATGACCGCGACCATCTCGCCCCTGCCGACCTCAAGGTTGATGCCGCGTAGCGCATGCACCTGCACCGCGCCTGTGTCATAGGTCTTCTGCACGTTGCGCGCTTCGATAATAGGATCATTGAGGCGAGACACGTTCAGATTGTCCCCTGCTAAACTACTGTCCATATTGTTCATTTCCTGGCCCTCCTGAGGCCGTGTATTCAAATCTACAGGTAGTTGTTGTTGGCTCGATATAGATACGGCATGGAACTCCAAAGGTTGCAATCCTCTTTCCGCAAAGCTAATTGAGGCATGGTCATAATCCAAAACCAGGCGGAATTTCACGCTCACAGCATCGGCCACTAGGGCCAATATGGGCAGTTTGGCGGTCTATCTGGCGCGCCTCTACGCGTGAAAAATCAATTATGACCATGCCTCCGCTAATTGTCAATCATACTCTATTGTGGAAAAACCACCTGGGATCCAGGACGTGTCTATGCGAGCCTGCGCGGGACAGAGTTGAGATGGAGGCGCGGGGCTGGCGGTCAGGCGCTCTCGCCTCTCTAAAGCACCCGCAATGAAGCTAAAGCCAGCGCTTACGCTTGAAGAAGAGATACTCCAGGATGACTACAGTAGCTACCACTGCGATCACCACCAGATAGCCGTACTGTGTGCTTAGCTCCGGCATGTTCGCGAAGTTCATCCCATACCAGCCGGTGACCGCAGATACGCTCATCAGGATGATGGAGACTGAGGTCAAGGTTTGGACCGTAATGTTCAGGCGATTGCTCTGCATTGACAGAAAGCTGTCGAGGGCGCTCGATAAAAGGTCGCGGTAGGTATCTATGCTGTCGGTGATGCGGGTTATATGGTCGTAAATATCCTGGAAGTAGAGCAGCGTATTCTGCTCGAAGATCGGGAGGTCGCGCCTGGTCAGCATATTTAGCACATCGCGCTCAGGAGCGAGCACCTTGCGGAGGGCTAACAGGTCCTTTTTCAGTGTGAAGATCGACTCGATGGCGGCCTGGTTATACTTCTCGAATATCTGCTCCTCCAGGTCTTCAACGCGATCTACAATGCTGTCAATTACCGGGAAGTAGCTATCCACAATTGTATCCAGGAGCGAATAGAGGAGTATGCCTATGCTGTTGGCCTGGTTATCAGGTTTGACGTGTGCTTCCCATTTCTTCTGTTGTGCCTCTTTGTCTTGAGTGTCTGGCTGGAAGGAGGTCGAGTCGAGCGCCTGACCTGTTGTGTTTCCGTTGCCGGCAGGGGCAGGCAATAGACCTGTGGTAGCCTGCTGCTCCTGAGGAGTGAGAGCGCGGGTACCCGCGACAGGATTCCCCTCACCCTGTGCGCCTGAGATAAGCCTTACATTCTGCCGCCACCGCTTGGCTGCTTCTTCAAGCTCGGCTACAGGGCGGGTGTGTACCGTGATGAGGTAGTTTTCACCCATGAACATTGTTATCTCACGCAGCACGATGCGCTCGTTGTTGGTCTTCTGCCCCGCCGGGACCATATTGCCGCGAGCGTTGAAACTGTTGCTTGTGCCGTCGTTTGCGCCATTCACCTGCGCCTCGTGCCCGTCACTGGAGGACGTTACAAACCTCGCATTTTTCCGGCTATAGGTGGTGGGCGCAGCTTCAGCTTTGTCAGGCTCTTCGGAGGTAACTGCGTAGAAAACTACCAGGTAGAAGCTCTCATACTGGTCAACCTTGGGGCGCTGGTGACGGGCCATAGCATCTTCGATTGCGAGCGGGTGTAGATTAAACTCTTCCTGGATCATGCTGAATTCAGCCAGGGTAGGCTGCTCAAGATCGAGCCACAGATGCCGGTCTTTGCGCTGCACTATCTCGCTAATCTGCGATGGGTCTTCGATGACAAGAAACCTGTTGTTCTCGTCGCAAAGGAGGGTTCGTAGCATAATTAGGGATCATGGATCAGGGGTTGGGGATTAGCAGCCGCCAGGCCCTAACCTCAGAGCTTTCGGATGTTGTCTGCGCCTTTGACTTGCCTGGTGGCGTTGCGGGTGTCTACTACCAACCTGGCGTTTTCGGCTATCCAGCGCCAGTCATATGAGCTATGGTCGGTTATGATCAGTACGGCGTCATATCGCTGCAAGGCTTCTTCTGTAAGCTCTATTGTGTGCATGGCGGCATGGCCTTCTTCGGTTTGCAAAGTTGGAACATAGGGGTCATGGTAGTCTACCTGCGCGCCCTTCGAGCGCAGAAGGTTGATAACATCTATTGCGGGCGACTCGCGCACATCCTCTACATCGCGTTTATAAGTGACGCCGAGCACCAGCACACGGCTGCCGCGTATCGCTTTCGACCTGTCGTTCAGTGCGTCTGCTACCAGATCGAGCACATAGTTGGGCATGTCAGTGTTGATTTCGGAAGCCATCTCGATAAAGCGGGCGTTGTAGTTGAGTGTCTTGAGCTTCCATGACAGGTAGAGTGGGTCTATTGGTATGCAGTGCCCACCGAGGCCTGGGCCGGGGTAGAAAGGCATGAAGCCGAAAGGCTTGGTGGCCGCCGCATCTATAACCTCCCATACATCTATGCCCAGCTTGGCGCACATTATCGCAAGCTCGTTAGCCATACCGATGTTTACAGCGCGGAAGGTGTTTTCCAGCAGCTTGACCATCTCAGCGCTGGCGGTGGAGGAGACAGGGACGATCTTTTCTATTATATTAGCGTAGAGGGACGCGGCCAGCCGCCCGCAGTCAGGGGTGACGCCACCTATTACCTTGGGGATATTGCTTGTGTGGTACTTAGTGTTGCCGGGGTCCACGCGCTCCGGCGAGAAGGCGAGAAAGAAATCGCGCCCCACCTGGTGGCCCGCAGCGGAGAGGCGTGGTAGAATGATTTCGTCCGTAGTGCCGGGGTAGGTGGTGCTCTCAAGTATAATCAACTGGCCCGGCTGGAAGTTGGCAGCTATAGACTCTGTAGCGGATACTATGTATGATATGTCAGGGTCTTTGGTTTTTCGGAGTGGCGTGGGCACGCATATCGAGATGGTATCTACCTCTTTGAGGGCGCTGTACTCGTTAGTGGCGTGGAGCTTGCCCGATACGATGGCGCTACGCACAGCATCATCTGTGATGTCCTTTATATACGATTGCCCGGAGTTGATGGCGTCAACCTTGCGCTGATCGAGGTCTACAGCAACCACCTTGAAGCCTGCATGGGCGAACTCGACAGCCAGAGGCAGGCCAACGTAGCCGAGGCCGATTATGCCAACCACGGCTGTATGTTTTTCTATCTTATCAGCGAGTGCTTCCGCGTAGTTGCGATCTTGTGACATTGGTTGCTCTTCCTTTTACGGTCTATCTGTGATGTAGCTGAACTATAGCAGAGGGTAGGAGCGGCGTCAATGCTGTGCCGGCAGTCAGTTACCAGTTACCACTGGCTGCTGACCACTGATTAGGAGGGCTAGCTTATGGAGCTAGTGCGTTTTAGTACTTATGACGGCGTGGAACTGGCGGCTAACCTGTATCTTCCTGGGGAGCAGGAGTGGTCGCCCGGTATTATTGTTTGCCATGGTTTCGGCTCGTGCAAGGAGAACTATGCCGACTTCGGCGCGCGTGCGGCAAAGGCGGGCTTTGCGACACTGATTATGGACTTGCGGGGCCACGGTGAGAGCGGTGGGGAGGTAGACGCCAATATCTTCAACGACGTGGCGGCGGCTCACCTCTACTTGCAAAACCGCCGGGAAGTAAACCCGATGAGCATTTCCATAAGGGGGGCTTCCTTTGGTGGGTGGCTGGCTATACACACTGCTGCCCACTTGAAGGAGATTTCGCCCGTGGTAGCCATATGCCCCCCCAGTGAGCCTCTGCTGGCTATGCACATGGAGGAGGTTGGGCTGGTGCAGCGCGGGCATCCATCTTCTGTTATTGCGCCCAACCCGCCGAGGGTGAACGTCAATTCTTGCGTGCAGTTGCTTTACCGGCTCGACATAGTGAAAGCAGCGCGGCGAATAAGCCCACGGCCCTTCCTGCTTTTGCATTGCGAAGGGGATGAGGTTGTGCCTGCGCACATAAGTCAGCATATATACGACAGCGTGCAGGAGCCGAAGGCGCTGTGGCTCCTCCCCGGCGGCAATCACCACTTTGCTCAACACGACCCGCAAACCGATGCCCGCCTCCTCGAATGGTTGCAGATGTCGCTGCCCGGTCCAGAGGACCACATAGTAGAGGATGTGAAGTTCAACGACTGATCTGCCCGGCATCGCGCTAAGGCAAGGTCTCACCTCAACCCCTCTGCTAGAGTGGAAGGGCTTTCTTCTCTAAAACAAAGACAACACAGCAACCTTCCCTTGCTGTGTTGTCTTTGTTTTTATCTCAGTTAATCTAGTTCTCCCTTTCCGCAGGAAAGCGGTTAGGGGGATGGGCTCGTATTGCCGCGATGATCATCTGCGCTTGAGCCAGCGCTTGATATTTGCAAAAGGGTCGTCTGTGACGTTGCGGCGGGTGTTGAAGTCTATCACCTGCCCGCGCCAGCGTTTCTCTTCTCGGGCCGACCAGCCTCCTGTGGTGGTGCCTGTGCTGCGGTAAAGGGCAATAGGGGCGAGGAAGAGGAGAGCGGACACTATTACCAGGGCGAGGGGTACAAAGTCGGGAGTAACCCTGCGGACGAGGATCGCGAGGAGAGCAACACCAAAGGCGGCGATGATATATTGCCCCGCGCCGAATCGCTTCCAGTTCTGTACAGAAGGCACAGAAGGCTGGCTTCTGGGAGCGGGCCGCTTGCTGTAGACGCCGAAATCCCGTGGAAGCTTCTTTTCTTCCGGTTTCTTCTCGGCACGCCCCGAATCGGCGTCATATTTCGATAGGATTTCCTCTATCTCTTTTTCATATCTTTGCTTGCTCATCTCAGGACCTTGCTTTCCATCTACGATACTAAGAAGCCTGTACTCCTCCCCTGATTGTACATCCTGAAGTAACGTGTTTCAAGTCGCAAAGGAGCGTGAAATGGGATCGTATTGCGTAGTGCGTGAAGGATTATGGGTGGTGCATCTTTATCCTCAACCGCTTACGCAATACGATCCCGTTCCAGGCGTTACACTACGGCTTATTGGTAGGAGCCAGGTATTTTGTGACCACGTAACCGGCACGCCCGTCCGGTGGCAGCAACTGCACGTGCCTCCAGACGAGGCCTTCCGCTGAGACATCGGGTCCTACCACCTGAAGCACAGCCCCTTCCCCGACTGTTACATTGTATGAAGCTCCACTCTTCGGCGAAGATCGAAGCTTCACCCCTACGCCGCCTGTAGCAGCGACCTTGACGTATTCAATCACGGGGGTAGGAGCTGCTGTTGGAGGGGTGGTTGGGCTTGCCTGGGTCGTAGTAATGGCTGTTTGGGTTGCCATAGCGCCCGTACCCGGCGTGGTATCAGCAGTGGCATCTGTGCTTATTCCCAGGAGCGGCTTGGGCAGATCGGCGATCTTCTGCGACACACCAGGGGTTACCTTCAACAGGAGCGCGCCGAAGACGAGCAACGTGAGCAATGTAACTATGCTCAGTCCAGAGCACCCGATGCGGCTCGGCGGCCTATATAAAGGGTACTCTTCAGGCTCTAAGGGAAGCCTCGGCTCCGGTGTAACAACAGGCATGTATGAGATTACCTCTTTCTTATTGCTGGGTGCGGGCGCTTGCTATGAGCGCCCGCGCTATGGACAACGCCTTATGAGAGCGGCAGCTACCCGGCTTCGCTTCCCAGCACGCTACCCACTATCTGAGGATAACCTGCTAGCAAGGCTCGTGCCTCTATCACAGGCTTACCTTCCAACTGGACTTGAAGCAAACGCAGCGCGCCTGCGCCTGTCCACACGGACACGATCTTTTGCCCCCTGCCTTCGATCAGGGCGACGGTGCCGGGCCGCTGAGCCAACTCGCCTGGGGCGATAAGAGGCTCAGCGCTGATGATCTTTAGGAGGCGGTGCTGCCACCAGGTATATGTGCCCGGCCACGGCTGCAACGCACGTACTCTCCTCTCTATTTCTATAGCGGAGAGGTTCCACTTTATCTCCCCGGCTTCTTTGGTGAGCGTATGCGTGAGGGTAGCGCCTTCTTCGCCCTGTGGCACAGGCTCGATTTCGCCCCGGAGCCAACGTCGGATAGTCTTCGAGAGGAGTTGCGCTCCTACTTCTGCCAGGCGCGACGAAAGCTGGGGAGAAGTTTCGTGTGGCTCGATAGGAACCTCTTCCTGAGAGAGGAGCGGCCCTGTGTCGAGGCCCTGATCCATCAGGATGACGCTGACGCCTGTGGTCAGGTCTCCCGCCAGTATCGCTGATTGCACAGGTGTGCTGCCACGCCACCTGGGGAGGAGCGAAGGGTGAAGGTTGATGCTACCACGCTTCGGCAAATCGAGCAGGGATGATGGCAGGTATTCTCCATAGGCGACTAAGACGGTAAGATCGGGTTGCAAAGCCGCTAATTGGGCGCGAAAGGCGGGGTCGCGCAAGCTTGGCGGCTGCAAGACTGTGAGGTCCAATTCCTCCGCAGCCACTTTGACAGGCGGTGGTGTGAGCTTATCTCCCCTTCCCGCTGGGCGGTCGGGCTGGGTGACAACTGTGATGACGTAAGCTTCATTAGCAAGCGCGCGCAACGACGGCACAGCGAATTGCGGTGTACCCATAAAGACCAGTTGTGGGCTAGTGGCGGACGAAGGCATGCAGTGATAATATAAAAGGCGCGGGCCTGGCTGTCAAACGGACTCGTTTGACAGCACGTAGCTAATTGCGAGGTATAGTATGGAAAGGGAAGGACGAGAGAGCGGTAACCGCTGGCTGGGCACCTCTGCTAATCGGGGAGATGATTATGACGCAGGTTATAGGGAGCGTGAGCTTGCGGGACAGAACGTGCATGGCGAGGCTGACCTGGTGGAGAGCTTTGGGCCAGGTTCCGTGCTGGACGCGGGGTGCGGCACAGGGCGTGTGGCTATTGAGCTGGCGCGGCGGGGGATAGATGTGGTGGGCGTTGATATTGACCCCGGTATGCTTGGCGCTGCTCGGAAGAATGCCCCTGAGCTGGAATGGCACCTCGCCGACATTGCTACTGTAGAGCTTGGCAGGCGCTTCGACCTGATTGTGATGGCAGGCAATGTGATGATCTTTCTGACGCCTGGCACCGAAGGCGCTGTGCTCAAAAATATGGCTCGCCATCTGAAGCCCGGCGGCTTCCTCATCGCAGGCTTCCAGCTAAGCATGGGCTATCTTGAACTCGACGACTATGACAGGTTGGCGGCGGAAGCGGGCTTCGAGCTATGGGCACGCTACTCCACCTGGGAGCGCGCACCTTTCGATCCGGCGGGGCATTACGCCGTGTCTGTACACCAGCTTATAGAGGTCGCTGAGTAAGACGAGTGAGCCAACTCCTAACCGGTGGCTTTCGCGGCTGACAGTCACTGGCGATGACCGCGGAAGGCCTGCCACCTGTTGGGCGGGGCGCTCGCTACTAACCCTTCCAGGCTAGGGCAGGCTGCGGGCTACCCACTCGCGGGGGTCTACGGGAGGGCCGCTTACATGTAGCTCCCAATGGAGATGAGGGCCGGTCGAGAGGCCGCTGTTACCGGAGAGGGATACCACGTCACCTTTGCGTACCATCTGGCCGACTGTGGCGGTTAGCTTCGAGTTGTGAGCCAGCAGGGAGTAAACGCCGAGGCCATGATCCAGGATTATGGTGTTGCCTCTGTCTGATAACTCACCGGCGAATACCACCTTGGCGTCGGCCGGGGCGCGAACGGAAGTGCCGATACTGGCGGCCATATCCATGCCTCCATGATAGGTGGTAGGAGTTGAGACGTCGGGGCAGTTATAGCAGCGGCGAGTGGCAAAGTAAGATGTAATGCGTATCTGCCCATCGAGAGGCATACTGAAGGGGCCGCTCCAGTATTGCACAGGTGTGCGCCCCGCGAAGATACCGTTGAGCATTTTGAGCTCCTTAGAGGTAATCGCGGGGTCGAGGAGCGTGGAGGTTGCAGGGTCGAACTGTAGGGACTCGGAGGGAAATGGGTAGCTGCCCACCGTCAGGTTGCGGCTGACGGTACGCTCTCCGCCTGCCCCGTCCTTGAGGCTGATAGTCACCTGGCGAGTGCCGGTATCAGCGAATGGCACAGCGCCGATAAGCGACCATGCGACCCCCCTGGCCGGGTCGTATTTGAAGAATAGCTCGCGCCCTTCGTACTGCCCGGTAACTGTTAGCCCTGCCGTGGCGGCAACCTCTACCTCGGTTGTGTGCCCCTCAGCCACGCGCGGCGGGTCCATCTGCACCAGGGTGCCTAGCGGGATGTTGAAACTCTCTGCTTTGAGAGCGGTATAACCCACCGGAGATAGCTGCACCGCATAGGGTGTGCCTTCCAGCTCCTTGTGGTACTCAAAACGGGCACGCTCAAAATACTGGACAGTAAGGCCGTCCTCTCCCATCTCCTCGCTGAGCGGATAGCCGAAGGTGGCGAGACTGCCGTTAGCCTTCCAGTAGTTCAGAAAGCCGTTGGAGATGGTATGCCCCGTCTGTGGGAAGTAGACGCGCGTTTTGGTGTCGGCCAGGGTGGGTAGTGGGCTGAAGGTGCGCCCCTTCAACATAGCAGAGGCCAAAAGCCCAAGCTCTATTCGCTGCGCGCTCTCAGGGTGGTACTCTAACCGCCCCCGCTCAAAATATTGCACCTGGTAAACAGCGCCGCCGGGAAACTGCTCTGGAAAGGCCTCGGTGAGAGGCAGGCCAAGCAAGGTCTCGCTCTTTGGTGTGTTGTCATAATAGCGCAGAAAGTCGCCCGACAGGAAGTGCCCCGTCTCGGTGTAGTAGCGGCTGGCGGGGTCCACACGGCTGGGTGGCGGCTGGGGCGCTGCCGGGTTGCCCACGTAGACCAGCGGCGTTGGGCTGGCGGCCTGCATAATTCGTGGGGCAGTAGTGGCAGAGGATGTAGAGCTTGCAACTCCGTCTGCGAAAGAGGTTGTGGTGGCGCTTGCGCCTGTAGTGGCTTCATTAAGACCACTTCGGTTAATACCAAACCAGCCACGGCTAATAACGGTGAGCGCAAGCAGCACAAGGACAATGAAGAGCGCAGAGGCCAGGTAAAGCTGCCGCCCGGTTTTCCGTGCAGGGGGCTTGTGGGGATCACTATTGGATTGCAAGGGGTGATATCTCCGGTTACGTCTACAAAAAGGAACGGGGTGGGCAGAATATTATAACATATTGGGACGCAGGGGTAGTTCTGTGCGTGTCGGCGCTCGTTTCAGCCATATAGTAGTAAGCATCACGCCATCTACTACCCAATGGGCGATAAGGGGGGCCGCCAGGTTGCCTGTGCGCTCGTGCAGGAAGGCGAAGGCCGCCCCTGCCACGCCCGTGGTGATCATGCCGCCTGCTACTGCCAGGGGTTGTACGTAAGGCAGCAAAAAGCGGGGTAATCTGGCTGCCGAAAGATTGGTCTGGGTTACGGAAGCGGCGGTTACACTGATGTGCCACGCCGCGAAAGCCACAGAAGAAAGCGCTACGGCTGTAGGCGCGTATAGCTGCCGCCTTAGCGTTGAGTACAAGAGGCCGCGAAAAGCAACTTCCTCCAGCAGAGCGATGTTGATAGGTGTGCGTACACAGACATCTACCAGAATACCGCGCCCGGTAAGGCCGGATACAGGGCCGTATTCCAAAGGGGTGTCGAGAAGTAGAGGTTTCTGCAAGAAAAAAAGAGGAGGGGCTGAGAGGACCGCCCCCAACCCCAGGCCCGCGAGCACCGCCTTGCCCGCATTGCAGCGGCGCAGCCCCACTTCAGCCAACCCACCTTTCCTGCGAGCGGCATAGATGAGCAGGAGAGCCACGAACAAAGGGTTGAAGCGCCGAAAAAGCCGCTCCGGTGATCTCCCCCAACGCTGCCCCCACAACGCCAATGAATTACTGTAAACAACCAGGGCGATAGTCAACAGTGTTGCCTCTCTAAAGTCGCGGTTGCGCTGTGCGGGCGGTGTCATAGTAGCGGGTCGGCTCCTCTATCACTTCTGAAGATGCCAGTAGATTGTGGCAGAATAGCCGATTTTTGCCAAGTGCATCTGTAATTAGCGGCGTAATCCAGTGGTATATTTATTGCTCCGTAATGTGCAACAAATCAGATATAAAGAGCAGGAGGCTAACATGCGCGTCGAAAAGGACCTGACCATCAATGCTCCTATAGAGAAGGTTTACAACAGGTGGACCGATTTCGAGAGCTTTCCCTCTTTCATGAGGCACGTCGAGTCGGTGAAGAAGACAGGCGAAAAAGAGTTACACTGGAAAGCCCAGATAGGGCCGATTATCAAGGAGTGGGACGCCGAGATACAAGCGTTGGTGCCGAACCGCTCAGTCACCTGGCATTCTCTGACGGGGGCCGAGAATGCGGGCGCGGTTACTCTCTCAGAGCGCGGCCATATCACGGAGATGCACGTGGTGATAGAGTACGATCCTAACTGGTTCGAGGCTCTTGGCGACGCCGTCACCAGAACGCTGTCAAGGGACATAGCAGAAGACCTTGACCGCTTCAAGCGCCTCGCCGAGGGCACCGACCCTGAAAACGCAAACGGCGACATCAGCCCCAAGATGGGCGAGTCAGGCGCTCATGGTTATCAGGCTACCTACAGACGCGAGCACAAGGGCAAAGATTCTTCGTCCAAGTAAAGATACAACTATACCTCTGACGCTTTTGCAGAAGAGACCAGGACAATGATTCCGGTCTCTTTTGCTTGTTGAGCAAAGCGGGGTGGGAGTGGCTACAGACGATGCCCGCCACGTGCAGAGCCGCCCAAAATGTAACAGCCAAGGTAGAACATAAGGCAACAAATGATGGTTATTTGAGAATAGTATGTTTAACGAAGGTACACAGGATGAAAAAGCACAAAGGACGTGGAGTATCAACCCTGCTGACGCTAATGCTCGTA
>JADEYI010001451.1_pt1 | contig 17720 bp, 22 predicted proteins | sample 8542331 | NCBI WGS metagenome assembly JADEYI01 (sample SAMN16510988, study PRJNA670497) | mine drainage metagenome | isolation source: biofilm near Copperflume 1 | place: Germany: Marsberg coppermine Kilianstollen | collected 2018-02
GCGCCGACCTGGCGGGCAAAGTAGTCGCCCCGTTCAATCAGTGCTCGCGCCACTCCACCACCAACGACGCCGAGGCCGATCAGGCCGACGCCGATTTCGCGGCCCGTTTCCTTCATCCCGCTAGCCAGCGTGGCTCACGGCCCACGTGATGTCGGAGGCCGTCAGGTTCGTCGTTATTTTCATTGAGGAACGCTTTGCCTGGATGGCGGCATCGAGCTTCGCCTGCGCGAGCTGAGTCTGGTTAGCCGCGGAATAGGTCGCCTTCGGGTCACGCTTTTCGATGCGGAAGATCCACCAGGATGTACCGACCTGAACGGGCCCAAAGAGCTCTGTCCCCGCCGGCTTGCTGGCGATGAGTTTCTGCACGGCCGGGTCCAGCAGTGAGGGAGGGGTGGCGACCATCAGGCCGTCGTTCTGGCGAGACGTGACGTCGGTTGAATCCTTTTGCGCGACGAGGCCCATGTCCTGTCCGCCCTTGATCGCGGTAAGGTCGGCGGCGGCCTCGGCCTGAGTGGCCCGGACCACGGTGCGCAGAGTCACTTCCTCGCCGGTCGTCCCCACTTCCGACTTGAACAGGTCGAGCAGCTTGGTATTGGCAAGGGTGGCTTCGGCCAACGTGCGGTAGTTAGAGTCGCTCATCTTGGTAGTCTTGAGCTTCTGCCGGTAGAGCGTATCGAAGGAGCTGCCGCTGCCACCGACGGGGACGCCGAGTTCGGAGGCGATCTCCTGGGTGATGGCGGTGTCGTCGAGGCTGATCTTGTTATCTTTGGCCACCTGGATGGTCAGCGCCTCGTCCTCGATCTTGGTGAGCAGTTGCTGTTCGAGGATAGGCTGACTCGACCCGGTCTGCCCGTTCGCCTGGAAAAACTGGAAGAGGCGATCCGAATAGTAGCGAAGGCTGAAGTTCTGGTTGCCGACGGTGAGGATGACCTTATTCGGGTGGCCAATGACGTTGTAGTAGACGCGGTAGGAGAAGAGGCCGCCGACCGCAAGGAGGAGAGCCAGGGCACCCGCCAGGATCGCCATGCGGCCGTGCCGTTCGTTCCAGGTAATGCCGAGAAAGCGCCGGCCGGAGTGGGCGGTGGCGCGGGGCCGGGGGCGGGGGAGTCCGGTGGTGCGTTCTCGGCGGGCCATGCGTGTCCTCGTGTGGCGTTTGGATCCCGCCCACGGGCGTTTGAGCCACGGGGCGGGAGGAGTGTTTAGCCCCGGGAGGGAAACACGCCGGTCTGGCGAATGTGGGAGAGCGTGTAGGGCAGCAGCGCGAGGTGACGAGCGCGCTTGATCGCGGTGCAAACGAGCCGCTGGTGCTTGAGGCAGGCGCCGGTCTTGCGCCGCGGCTCGATCTTGCCGCGGTCGCTGACATACATGCGGATGCGGCCAATGTCCTTGTAGTCGATGCCCTTGACGTGGTCTACGCAGAAGCGGCAGACCTTGCGGCGGCCGCCGAAGCGGCGCGGCGCCGGGCGGGACGGGCGGTCGCCGCCCTCGGAGCGGTCTTCGCGCGGTGCTCGTTCTTCAGAACTCATATCGTTTTCCTTCTCGATGGGGTTGTGCGCGGCGCAAGCGGCCGTGCACCGAGTGGTGCCGGGAGAATCCCGGCGGGTGGGTCATTCGAAGGGCAGGTCATCCGGGTCGAGGTCGCCACCGCCATTACGAGGGCCGTTGTAGCCGCCACGCGCAGGGCGGGCAGCCGGGCTGGCGGCCCGATTCCCATCGCCCCAGTCGCCACCACCGGCACCTTCGCGCCGATCCAGCATCTGGATAGCGTTGGCGATGACTTCGACGCGAGTGTGCTTCTGGCCCTGGTCGTCGTCCCAGTTGCGGGTTTGGAGCCGGCCCTCGACGTAGATCGACTTGCCCTTGGTAATGTATTGACTGAGACGCTCGGCCTGGTCGCCGAAGAGGATGATATTGAACCACTCCGTCTCCGATTCCCATTCGCCCGCCTGATTCTTGCGGTTGCGGTTGACGGCCAGGCTGAACTGCGATTGCGCGGTGCCGCCCGCGGTGTAACGCAGTTCTGCGTCCTTGCCGGCGTTGCCAATGAGCATGATCTTGTTCAGGCTGGCCACGGTTGCCTCCTAATGCTTCAGGCGGATGGCGGTTCGGGTGATGGTTCGGACGCGGCAGCGGCCGCGGTCTCAGGCTCTGCAACAGCCGAGGTCTCAGACTCGGCAATTGCCGGGGCCTCGGTCTCGGCCACGGCCGGGGACTCGGACTCGGACTCGGCGACAGCCGGGGTCTCGGCGACCGGTGATTGCTCGGACTCGGGCTCCGCCGCCGGAGCCGGTTGAGCGACTGCTTCGGGCCCTGTCGCGACTGCGGTCTCGTCGCCGGTAGCATCGGCAGCAACTGCCGGGGCTTCCGCGACGGGCGGCGCCGGCCGCGGTTCGCGAGGCGGCAGTGGGATCGGCAGCTCATCGGCGCGGACGACGAGGTGGCGGAGGACCTTCTCGTCGATCCGGAGCGCCGCCTCCAGGGGTGCGACACCTGTGGGATCGAGTTCGACGCGGCTGACGACGTAGTCGGCGTCGATGGCGCGGCCGATGGGATAGGCCATTCGGCGGCGGCCCCAGTGATCGACGCGAAGGACGGTGCCGCCACGCGTTTCGACGCTATGGGTGAGGAGTTCGACGCTGGCGTCCGGCCCGCCAGCTTCGGCGACGGCCAGGTCATAGACGACCGTCAGTTCATATTCCCGCATGGATCTCCAGTAGGCCGGCGATGGGTTTCCCCGCATGAGAAGGGCGCACGGGCGTGCGCGCGAGCGAGGCGGACTCCGGCGCGAAGGATGAGGGTATCATCAGGGCCTGTTCCGCTCAATCGCACGCGTCATTGCGCGCTGGTAAGCGGTGCAGACCGCGCCACCTGTGCTCCCGCTTCGAATTCGTGCTCACCGCGCCGTGCGCGCTTTTAGGCGCCGCCAGTGATCCCCGGCACGGGGAACGCGCGGGCGAAGTCAGCGACTTCGAGGCGCACAGACTCGCGCACGCCATCACCATCCGGGTCCTTGAGGACGCGGCAGATCCAGCCCCCCACCCGTTTCATGTCGTCCCGGCCCATCCCACGAGAGGTGAGCGCAGGGGTACCAAGACGCAGGCCACTGGCGATGAAGGGCGAGCGCTGGTCGTTGGGGATGGTGTTTTTGTTGGTGACGATGCCGGCGCCCTGGAGGGCGTTTTGCGCCTTCAGGCCGCTGATGTTCACGGAATTGCAGTCGGCGAGGATGAGGTGGTTGTCGGTGCCGCCGGAAACGAGCCGTAGCCCACCCGCGACCAACGCCTCCGCAAGCGCTGCAGCGTTCTCAACGATCTTGCGGGCATAATCGCGGAACTCGGGTTGGAGGGCTTCGCCGAAGGCCACCGCTTTGCCGGCGATGGTGTGGATGTGTGGCCCGCCCTGTGTCCCGGGGAAGACTGCCTTGTCGATGGCCTCGGCTAGCTCCCCCGTGGAAAGGATCATCCCCCCGCGCGGGCCGCGCAGCGTCTTGTGGGTCGTCGTGGTGATGATATCGGCGTAGGGCTGGGGCGACATGTGCTGACCGCCCGCGATGAGGCCAGCGATATGCGACATATCCACCATGAGGCGCGCATTGACCGCTCGCGCAACCTCTGCAAAAGCGGCGAAATCGATCGCCCGAGGGTAGGCGGTATACCCGGCGACGATCACCTTCGGACGGCATTCGAGAGCGAGGCGGCGGACAGCCGCCATGTCGATGACCTCGGACTCGCGGTCGACCGTATAGGGGACGAAATGATAGAGCCTGCCGCTGAAATTGACGGGAGAGCCATGCGTCAGGTGACCGCCCTGGTCGAGGCTCAGCCCCATGACGGTGTCGCCGGGCTCAATCATGGCGAAGTAGGCTGCCATGTTCGCCTCGGCGCCAGAGCTCGGCTGGACATTCACGTGGTCAGTGCCGAAGAGCTTTCGCGCCCGCTCGATGGCGAGTGACTCGACCCGGTCGCTGTGCTGGTTGCCGGCGTAGTAGCGCTTGCCGGGATATCCCTCAGCGTACTTGTTCGTGAAGACCGAGCCGGTGGCTTCGAGCACGGCAGCCGAGGCATAGTTCTCGCTCGCGATGAGCTCCAGGCACTCGACCTGGCGGGTGCGCTCATCGGCGATGATGGCAGCGACCTCGGGGTCGCGCTGGGAGAGTGCGGACATGGTCTGGCCTCGGAGGAAGAGATAGGACGGGTGAATACAGGGTACGCGAGGGCGGCGGCATGAGCGACGAGAGACGAGAGACGAGAGACGAGAGACGAGAGGCGAGAGGCAAGAGGCAAGAGGCAAGAGGCAAGAGGCGAGAGACGAGAGACGAGAGACGAGAGACGAGAGACTACTCGAAGGAGTATGTGACGCCGCCGCGGGTGAGGAAGCCGTTGTGGAACTGGAGTTGCGTGGGGTATGGCGCCGATCGGGACGACGAAAACCGAGTCGACGGTGGTGGATGTGTGGGCGCCGGCAATTGCCGGTGTGAGGGTGCCTTCGACGATGGTGAAACGCGGAGTGTATTGATGCGTGGCCGCCCCGGCGCGGACGGTGACGAGGGCTGGCGTCCCGGCAACGGCCTTGCCACTGCTGCTCTCGTTGCGGATCACCCACTCGAAGAGGACGACTCGTTCACCTGCGGCAGGGCGGAGTAAGGGCGCTCGGCTCTCGCCCGGGTCGTAGAAGGTGCGGCAGGGACCATGGCCGTGGTTTCAGCCCGAGGTGCGGCATCAGCCGCGGGCCGGAGGGCGATCGGATCTGCGGCCGGGGGCGCCTCTCCCGGCGGGGGATCGTCGCCGCTCGACGGACCGGTGTCGTTCATTGCGCTCCTCGAGCGGGAGGGAGAATCCCGGGCCCCGTGCAAGGCAAAGCTCGGCCGCGGCTCACACTAACACTTTCGGCTCGGGGTGCCGCTTAGCTCATGCTGAACGGCGGGTACTCGTCGGTGAGCAGGTAGTAGTACGCATAGACGCGCGAGCCCCAGCGGAGCACGCCGGCGATGAAGGTATGCAGGCCGGACGGCACCGACCCGGTGATGAGCGCTGCGAACCACGCGATGACCACTGCGATGTATGCGATCGCGCCGAGGATATAAAGGACGATGACGTGGGGGATGACCATGAGGAGGCGGAAGAAGCAGGTGAGACGATTACGGCCATCGGTCTGCCCCTGGCCGAGGAACCGCACCGGGTATTTGCTGTCGTCCTCCAGGCTGAAAGGCGGGTACTGGCCGGTCAGGAGCGCCATGTAGGCGTAGGTGCGCAGGAGCCAGCGCAATCCGCCTGTGGAGAAGTTCATCATCCCGCCCGGGTACTTCCCCGTGAACAGGATCACGAGCCACCCAATGAGACCAACGATGCTAAGGAGTGCGCTGATGAAATAGGTGACGATGAGCTGTGGGATGGCGAAGATGATGCGGAAGAAGACGGACAGACGGCTCTGAGGCTGGGGCCCATCCACCTCCAGGTTGAAGGGGAACATCGCACCGGATGCGCCGGCACTCGCCGAGATTGCGGCCATCACAGATCCTTTCATGGCCGGGCGTCTCCCCGCGCCCCGCGCCAGATCCCGATGATCGCGGGAATTATCTATCCCACTGTTTCGTCCTGTCTATAGCGAAAACCCTCACTAACGATGAAGCCGTCAAGGGGCACTCTCACGTGGTGGAAGAAGTGCCTCAGCGCAGGGCGCGGCCACCATCGACGACCAATGTGGTGCCTGTGACGTAGCCGCTCGCGGCGCTTGCAAGGTAGATGGCCGCGCCCGTGATGTCTGCGGGTGCGGCGAGGCGGCCCATCGGGATATCGGAACGAAGCCTTTCGCCGTGCCGGCTGGAAAAGAGGTCATCGGTGAAATCGGTCTCGGTCCAGCCCGGAGCGATGGCATTGACGCGCACCCCACGGTCCGCCCACTCGAGCGCCATGACTTTCGTCAGGTGCTGGAGCGCAGCCTTCGTGGCCGCATAGACACCCAGGCGTTCCAGCGGCACGACCCCGGAGACGGAGCTGATGTTGATGACGCTCCCCGGCAGAGATGCTTCGAAGAGCCGCGTCGCCACTTCGACGCTGGCGAAATAGCTGCCGCGCAGGTTCACGGTGACGACGCTGTCGAACTCCTCCACCGTCACGAATTCGGCGCGCTTGTAATAGGGGGAGATGCCGGCGTTATTTACGAGGATGTCGATCGGGCCAAGCCGCCAGCAGTCGGCGACCGTGGCCCGGATGTCGGCCGGGTCGGCGTTGTCGCAGCGGCGGGCAATAGCGTTCGGGCCCAGGGAAACGGCGGCGGCGCTCAGCGCTTCCTCGCCGCGCGCAGTGATGATGACGCGCGCGCCCGCATCGATGAAGGCGCGGGCGATGGCAAAGCCGATGCCGCGCGAGCCACCGGTGATGAGTGCGGTCTTACCTTCGAGGGAGAACGGGTTGGCCATCGTCGTATTTAGCGCGAAGCGACGGGCGATATGCAATCGGCGCAGTCCGCAGGACGTGAGCGAAACCGCGCGCCGGGGTAGGATTGAAGGATGGCGAACTGGGTGATCGAAGGGCTCCTCGCGACGAGCCCCCGGCCGGGGTATCGGCCCGGCCCTGAACATCAGGTTGCCGCGGAAGTCGTCGACGAGTGGCTTGCTGAGGCGGAGGCGTTCGGCGTTGCATCGGTCATCTGCCTGATCGGCGGCGACCAGCTCTGGCTGTACCGCAAGTCCGTCCCGGAAGGGCTGATTGCGCGCTACCGCAGTGTTGGCTTCGAGGTCTTTCACATCCCCACCGAGGACCAGCAGACGCACCCATTCACCGCGGAGCAGTACGAGGCAGCCTGGGAAGCCTTCCGGCAATTGCCGAAGCCGGTGCTGGTGCACTGCAGCGCGGGCATGGACCGCACGGGGCGGATTGTGAACTACATCCTGGAACAGCTCGACAATACGGAGTGCGAAGCGAGCTGAGGCCCCGGCGCAGGCTGCGCCAACGCCGTCACTTCGCTCGCAGGCTCTCCCACTCACCCTGGCGGGCGAACAGCAGGTCGTGCATCGGCCAGAACTTGCCCTGCTCTCCCGCACACGCCGCGACCAGGCTGGCGTTACCCGCGTTGGGATGGATCTGCGTGAGGGGGAAGTTCAGGAACGCGATGGCCACCTGGGCACCGACTTCAGCACGGATGTGCGCGAGCGTGGTATCGACGAAGCGTTTGCAAAACGGACATTGAAAGTCGCTGAACTCGGCGACGATAACTTTCGCCGTGGGACTGCCTTCGAACTGGGCATCGGAAACGTCCGGCTTCGTGGCAAGGATCTTGAAGTTGGGCGGATTCGTTGCCGCGAGCTGTTTGATCGCCGCCGAATAGCCGTCGATCGTCGCGGGGCTGCCCTTGAGCTCATCCTGGATGACCTCGTCGAAAATCTCGGTCGGCTGCGCCCCAACGATCATCTTGTTGTTGATGAAGAAGGTGGGCGTGCCGTTGATACCGAGAGCATTGCCCCGTTGCAGCTGTTTGTTGATGACAGCAACCGTTGCCGGGCTGGCGAGACACTGCGTGAATTTCGCCTGGTCGAGCCCTATCTGTTTGGCATAGCCATCAAAGACGCTGAGAAGGTCTGGCTGGCCGGAGGCGACGGGAGCACTGCCATTGCCCGCGGCGGGACTCGTCGTGGTGGCAGCCTGCGTGGAGGCGGCCACCACCGGTGCCGACGCTGCGGGGTTCGACTCCCGGTTTGTGTACCAAACCGCACTGGCGATCACGAGGGATCCGAGGACGACCGCGGCGGGGGTGAGAAAGTAGGTCCAGGCTGGCCGTGCTGGTGGCGGCGGCGCTGGCGCCGGCGGGCCGGACTGATCCGGGGGCGCACTAACCGCTTCCGAAGGGCCCTGGTCGTCGTCCACGCCTGTCATGGTGCGTGATCGCCCTGCTGCAGGCTAATACGTTTCCCCGCCTGTGGCCGGGCCGCGTTGGGCAAGCAGCGCGCACCGGGTATGCTGATGGAGTGTTCGAACCGCAAGATCTTTCGTCGCTCGAACGTGCGTTGCTCGGTGTGCTTTGCGTCGGGTTGCCGCCGTCCCGAGCGGCGGGGAGCGACGCCTTCCGGGTGGACTACGTGACCGCAGTTGTCCACGCTCTGCAAGGCGGCCTCGCTCCGGAGGCGTTCCTGGTTGCACCCGGTGGCGGCGTTTCCGCCCCCTTCCGCGACCGGCTGCGGGAGGCGATCGTGACGCTCGAACAGAAACAGATCGTGGCACCGGTGACGGTGGGCGTCCCGGCGGCTGCAGGTGGCTATGAGGCAGGCCTCGCCATCGATCTCGTGGACCCGGACACGCAGCCTGCCGTCCTCGACCGCTACCTTGCGCAGCGCTGCATGGAGGAGCTCTTCCTCCTGCCGGCGGTGTACCCGTTTCTCATGGAACGCTACAGCACGAGTGGGGAGGTCTGGCGAAGGCTGCGCGAAGCCGGGTATCAGCGCCAATAGCGTCTGCTGGCTCGAGATCAGGGCGAGACTTCGGCCGGCAGTGAAAGACGGAAGGCGATGTGGGAGTTTTCGCAGGCAGCGGTCAGTTCGCCCCCCTGCAGCCGGGCGATGTCGCGGGCAATTGAGAGCCCCAGCCCGCTGCCCTGGGTCTTGCGATTGCGGTTGCGGTCGCGGCGATAGAACCGGTCGAAGAGACGGTCAATTTCATCGGGAGCGATGTCGTCGCAGGTGTTGACCACTTCCACGACCGCGTGCGCGTTGGCGCCATATACGCGGACGGCAATTTCGCCACCAGCGGGGACGAACTTGCGGGCATTATCGAGAAGGTTTTCGACGATGCGCTCGGTCTTCGCTGAGTCGGCACAGGCGATAACGCCGGGCGGGGTATCGGCGGACAGGCTATACGTCCGCGTTTCGCCAGCGGGAAGGAGGCGGCTCACAGCAGCATTTGCGAGGCGGCCAAGATCGACGGACTCCGCTGCGACGATCGTGGCACCGGCGTCGATTTCCGAAAGATAGAGGAGTTCGTTCAGGCGGGACGCGAGCCGGTTTGCCTCCTCTTCGATGATGCCGCCGATGCGGGTGACCTCGGTTTCGGGGGCAGCGCCGGTGTGCAGTGCGCGCGCGAAGCCGAGGATGGACGTCAGGGGCGTCTTGAGGTCATGGGAGACGTTGGCCACAAGCGTGCGCATTTGGGCCTGCGAGCCGCCAACCCGCTGCGCCATCGTGGCGAACGCTTCCGCAAGGTCGCCGAGCTCGTCGTGGCGGCCGGTGGGCACATTCACATCGAAGGTGCCTTCCGCCATCTGGCGCGATGCGAGTGTGAGCTCCTTGACGGGCCGGGTGATGTAGCGAGCAAGAAGAAAGCCGAGGAGGGCCGCGGCAGGCAGCGCGACCCCAAAGGCAATGCCGAGGCCGGGCAGCAACGAGACCCAGGCGTTCCTGAGGCTACTGGCCGGCAGGGCCAGCACAATGCGCCCGCCAACTGGTTCGGGAGGCGGTGCCGGGGCGGCATCCTTGCGCGGCACCTGCACGAAGGAGAGTTGCGAGGCAACCATCACCAGTCCCGAGCCAGGGCTATTGCTGCCGGGCTGCCAGGTGGTGTATGAGCCCCTTCCCAGGGGGGTCGCGAGGTGGCTGGCATCGGACGGCACCACGATGCGCTTGCCGACGAGGGTGGTGGCACTATCCGCGGTCACCTGTCCGCTAGCGTCGATCAGGAGGATCTGCACGTGGTGGCGGTTCGCGGCAGCGCGGATGAAATCGGGGAAGCGGTTGAGTGGCTCGCCGCGGGCAGCGAATCCCTGGAACTCGCCAAAAATCGCCGGCGCCGTCGCTGCGATGCGGTCCAGTTCGTTCTGACGCTGATCGGCACGGCGGACGACGATGAACGCCGCTCCTGCGAGCAGCAGGGCGACTGCGACCAGCGACACAAATGCCGCGATGAGCTTGGTCTGGAGGCTTGCGAAGGGCTGCATGCTAATGCTCCAGGCTGAAGCGATAGCCTGAGCCCCAGACCGTGTCGATGCGCGTGCCGCTCCCTTCGAGCTTATCGCGGAGGCGCGCGACGTGGACGTCCACGGTGCGTATGGCATAGAACGAGGTGCCCCAGACGAGGTCGAGCAGCTGTTCGCGGTCGAGGACGACGTTGGGGAAGCGGGCGAAGGTGGCCAGCAGGTCAAGCTCTTTCGGTGTAAGCGGGACGGGGGCCCCATCGAGGAGGACGGTGCGCGCGTCCATATCGACGGTGAGGCGGCCCTGGACGATGCGTTCCGGCACGCGGGCCGGGGTCCCTGCACGTGAACGGCGGAGGACGGCTTCGATGCGGGCGAGGAGCTCTTCGGGGTTGAACGGCTTGGTGACGTAGTCGTCCGCTCCGAATCGCAGCCCGGCGATCTTGTCGATATCCGTCGACCGCGCGGTGAGGAGGACGATCGGGACATCTCCGCGGCGGCCAAGGGTGCGGCAGACCTGCAGCCCGTCCTGGCCCGGCATCATGATGTCGAGGACGACCAGCGCCGGGTGCAGCTCGATGGTCTTGCGCAGCGCTTCGTCGCCGTCATAGGCGACGTCGACAGCGTAGCCCGCGCGACGCAAATAGAGGCCGACGAGTTCAACGATATGTTCGTCGTCGTCAGCCACGAGGATCAGGTCCTGCAGCCTCTCACCAGCCACGGTCTCCAGTATTGTGCTCCACGCTGCAAATCTTCGCCGCAGCGAGAGCTTCTGGCTCCCGCTGCGGCGGCCGCATTAATCAGGAAATCGGCGCCGATGTGCCCGTCACGCTGGTCGGGGTTTGTGATGGCGGCGCTCCGCTGCCCCCGGGGCGCATCCCATCACGCGGGCCCATGCCCCGCATGTGCATCGGGAACTGGCCGTTGATGATGGCATCGAGGTTGGCGAGTGCACTGGTGCGAATCGCATCAGACTGCGTCTGCGTCATCTTGCCATTCTTGACGAGCTGCTGGAGGGTCGATTCGAGTTGCGTGGTGAGGAAGGCCTTCAGGTCGGTGCGCGACTTTTTCTGAGCATCGGCAATCTGACCGAGAGACTGGCCGCTCTTGAGGTCCGTCTGCAGGGTGGTCGTCGAGATGCCGAGGAAGTTCGCGACGGCGGATTCATTCTGACCAATGATCCCGAACAGGCCGGGGCCGAACATTCCTCCGGGGCCACCGAATCCGCCGGGCTTGCCATGGCCGGGAAGGCCCTTCCCGAGGCCAAAGAAAAGGTTGTTGCCATTTTCGATGGTGCTCTTGATCTGGTCGGCCTGGGCTTGCGTGAGCTTGCCCGAGGTCACGAGCGTCTGCAGTTCGTCGAGACTCGTCTGCTTAAGGTCGCTCTTCAGGGTGGCAAGGGGGATGCCCAGCCGTGTGGCGAGCTTCTGGAGGAAGTCCTCAGCGATCGGATTCGGCTGCCCCTTGGCCGAACCGGTCGGCGACGGCGAGGGGCTAGCGCCCTCGAGGAGGCTGAGCAGTGATTGCGAGCCCGGGGCGACGGCGCTGTGGGCGGCGGGTGATGAGCCAGAACTCTGCGCAGCGACGATGCCAACGCCAAGGACGCCACCGAATGCGGCGATACCGGCGCCAATGGCCACGAGTTTAGGGGTCTTCAACATCTTCCAGTCTTCTCCGTGCCCGGCCGGGACGTGCGGCAATAGCGGGCCTCACTCACCGTACCCAATGAGGCAGAAAGAGAGCGTTTCGGAACTGTGACAGGTTGGTCCTTGGTAAAGTGCCCCCGTTCCCGTGGCGATTCCCCAATTGTCTGACAGGAATCCACGGAGCAGACTCTCTCCGCGCCGGCCCAAGCGGCCGATGCTCGATACAGAGATGCTAAGACTTCGAACCTGGTTGGCCGGACTGTGCCCGCCGCGGTCGCATCCGGCGCGGATCCTGCTCGCAGCGACGGCCGTGCTGATGGTGCTGACGCTGATTGCGGTGCAGACGGAGCACGGCAGTTCCCGTGCTGCTGCGCCGGGCGGTACGGCAGCGGTGGCGGCCGCCGTGCCGAGCACCGAACCGACGCTGCCAGCGGCGGCCGCCGCGTCTGATGGCGAGGGGGCAGTCATCGCCCAGCCCACGCCGCAGGTGCCGCAGGGAGCTCACGCCGGCCGGTTCACGCTTCCCTTGAAAGTCTGGACCAAGGTGACGGACCGGTTTGGGGCGCCGCGCGGGAACGGGCGCATCCACGGTGGGATCGACCTGGCACTGGATACATACCCACATTCGAACGTGTACTCGGCGTGCAAAGGCTCGGTGCAATACACGGGCTATTCCTCCACCTACGGCAACCACGTGATCATCGACTGCGGCGATAGCTGGACGACGCTCTATGCGCACCTCAGCCGCATCCTTGTGACCGTCGGCCAGCCAGCGGATCCATCGCTTGTGATCGGCATCTCGGGTTCGACCGGATATTCGACGGGCGAGCACCTGCACTTCGAGATCCGCTACAAGGGCGTCCCCCTCAACCCGGAGGACTTCCTCGACTTCCACATCGCGCCCGGGACGCCGCTTTCGGACGGCCCAATTGTGTTCCCCGGGAGCGGAACCAGCGTGGCGCGGCCCGGCATATCACCCACCGCTACGACCGTGCCGCCGACGGACACTCCGACGATCACGCCGACTCCGACAGCGACCCATACTCCGACGCCAACGCCGACCAGCACACCCACGCCAACGCCGACACCACGCCCCCGGCCACGGGCGACGCCGACGCCGCCCTCCGCGTTCTGATTGCCCGAACCTCCGCCGATCTCAGGCGCGATTGGTACCCGGACTGCTCCAAGCTGCCAGTAACAGGGGTTGCCACGTTGATGGAGCCGGCGTAGCTTCCCTGCCAATAGTCCCGGGGAGAACGAACATGACTTCATCCGAAGCTGGCCGCGTAACCATCGAAGAAGGAGTGGTCTTCGGCACCGGTGGCGGCCGTGACCTTCGCTGCGACATCTTCACGCCGCCGGGGAGTCCGCAGCGCGCGCCGGGAGTCCTACTGCTCCACGGTGGAGGCTGGAGCGGCGGCGACCGTGGCCAGCTTCGGGGTTACGGCATCCTTCTCGGCCGCCTCGGTTATGTCTGCATGGCAAGCGAGTACCGGCTTTCCGGCGAGGCGCAATGGCCCGCGCAGATCCACGACGTGAAAGCAGCTCTGCGCTGGATGCGCGCGAATGCGGCCCGCCTTGGCATTGACCCGGAGCGGATCGCCGTCTCGGGCAACTCGGCGGGCGCCCACCTTTCGCTGATGCTGGCGGGGACGTCGAACGTTGCCGAATTCGAAGGCACGGGTGGAAACGCTGGCGTGGCGACATCCGTGGCCGCAGCGGTCGGCATCTACGCGCCCATACTCCTCGGCGGCGACGCCTCGCTAAGCCCTGCAGTCCGCGGGCTCATGGGTGCGGGAGCAGGCGAAGGCGCTTTGCGAAGCGCAAGCCCGCTGACCCACGCCTCCGCGGCATTCCCGCCCACGCTGCTCATCCACGGAAATGCCGACGAACTGGTGCCGGCCGATGCGAGCCTGCAGATATACCGCGCGCTCGTGGCTGCGGGTGCGCCCGCCGAGCTCCACGTCTACGCCGGACAGCCGCACGCCTTCGACGCGGCACCCGCGTTCGGGAGGCAGTGTGCCGCGATCATGGACCTCTTCCTCCAGCGTTATGCCGGTGAACGGCGGACGGAGGAGGCGAAGCAACCGGCGGGCACGGTATAAGCCCGGGGGCAGGCGCTGCAGGCGGCTGCCACGTCCCTTTTTACGAACGTTTTACAGGGCAGTGGCAACATCCGGGGGCACTGCGGCGTTTGTAGTGATGCATGTACCCGACGCGGTGCTACGGTACAGACTCGACGATACGCGGGCGGTCACTCGCGTTGGAGGAAACATGAGCTGGTTTCGACGAAAGATGTTCGCGCTGGTCGCGGGTTCGCTCGTGGCGACGGCGCTGCTCGGCGGTTCGCTCGGCCTGGCGTTCGCCGGCTCCGCCAACCTGACGACAGGCTTCAACCTTGTCGGCGGGCCGACTGGTGGTGACCTCCAACCGCAGGACTGGGTAGCCTGCTTGCCCGCCTCCTCGTGGAACGCGATCTACATCTGGAACGCGCCCAACCAGACGTGGATGCATTACTTCAACACCGCCAACGTGCCGAAGTTCGTCAACGCAACAGCGAACGGCGGTATCAGCGTCATCCCGCGCTTCTCCGGCGTGGCCCTGATCATGACGCAGGCTGTCCCGACTGCGAAGCTCAAGGACTCGGCCAGCCAGACCTGCTCGTAACAGCAAGAGCCCGCCCCTCGAAAACCCCTCGATGAGTCGAGGGGTTTTCGTTTGCGTGGCGGGCGCCCTCTAGAATGGGATAGCGAGCCGGGTGAGCGCCGGGCCGAACCTTCCTCGGGAGCCATTGGATGACCCCAGTAATCCGCCTTCGGCGAGAACACCTCGACGCCATGATCGCGCACGCCCTTGAAGACGCGCCCATCGAGTGCTGCGGGCTGATCGCCGCACGCAACGGCGCCGCGACGGCGGTCTTCCGCGCAACCAACCGGGAGGCGAGCCCCTATCGCTTCAGTATCGACCCACTCGAGACGCGGCGCATCGAAGCCGTGATCGACGACAGTGGGGCGGAGCTTGCCGGCTTCTATCACTCGCACACTGGCAGCGAACCCGTACCAAGCCCGACCGACGTCCGCATGATGGGGCCATTTTTCGGGCCCCCGTTCGTCCACTTCGTGATCGGTGTCGCCGACCGCGACCACCCAATCGCACGGGCATGGTACATCGAAGGCGGAGAACGCACTGAACAAGAGTTCGAGGTGGAGGGGTGACGATCGCTCCCACCGGGAGTGCCCGGTGTCGATGAACTGGCCCTCCGGACGGGCCTACACCGAACCCGAGATGCACGTGCGCGGGCGCACCTTCGCGTGGGGGACGCGCACATTCATCGTTGGCATCATCAACATCACGCCCGACTCGTTCAGCGGCGACGGCCTCGCCGGGAACATCGCAGGGGCGGTGGCGCTCGCCGAATCGTTCGAAGCGGCGGGTGCGGACATGCTCGACCTCGGCGGCGAATCATCGCGGCCCGGCGCGACACCGATCACCGCCGCTGAGGAGTGTGCGCGGCTGACCCCCGCACTGGCCGCCATCCGTTCGGCAGTTTCGCTCCCAATCTCCGTCGACACCTATCACGCGGCAGTGGCGGACGCGGCACTCTGCACCGGTGCGGACCTCGTCAACGACATCACCGGCTTCCGCTTCGATGCCGCGATGGCGGGGGTCGTGGCGCGCCACGGCGCACCGGCGATCGTCATGCACAACCAGCGCGGGCGTCACTTCCACGACGTCGCGGCCGACGTGCGGTCTGGATTCGAAACCACACTCTCGGCAGCCGACTCGGCGGGAGTCCGGCGCGAACGCCTGATCCTCGACCCCGGCTTCGGGTTCGGCTGGACACCGGAGCAGAACCTGGAGCTGGTGCGCCGGCTACCCGAACTCTGGGACTTCCGGCTGCCGTTGCTGATGGGCACGTCGCGCAAATCCACGCTCGGACTCATCCTGGATGCTCCGGCAGACGACCGCCTGGAGGGCAGCGCCGCGATGGTGGCGCTGAGCATTGCCGCCGGTGCCGACCTTGTGCGCGTGCACGATGTGCGGGAGATGGTGCGTGTCGCCCGCGTCAGCGACGCCGTCGTGCGGGGAAATTGGAAGCGGGAGGACCGGTGAGCGACGTCGAAACCGGGATCGTCATCGCCCTCGGGTCGAACCTTGGCGACCGGGTGGCGAACCTGCAAGCGGCCGTGCAAGCCATGGAAGAGGCCGGCGTGCTTGTTGGCGCGACGTCGGCGATCTGGGAGACGCCACCAGTCCCGGCCGATCAGCCGCCGTACCTCAACGCCGCGGTCCGCGCGACAACGACGCTCGCCCCACCCGAGCTGCTGGAAACGCTCAAGCGCATCGAATTCGCACTCGGGCGACGGCCGGAGCGGCGCTGGGGGCCCCGGCCGATTGACCTCGATATCCTCTTTTACGGCGATGTCACGTTCACGAGCGAATTACTGCAGATCCCGCATGTGGGCATTGCGGGCCGTGCTTTCGTCCTCGCGCCGCTTTCCGAGATTATCGCGGGGCCGCTGCCCGTGCTGGGCCGGAGTGCCGTGGAGCTATTGCGCGACACCGACAGTACGGGCCTAACTCGGACGGGTTTTGTGCTTCGCCGCGGCGGGTGAACTTGCGTCGTGGCCCTCTGTTACTGGGCCAGCACCGCGGAGAGCGTGGATTTTGCACTCGGCTGGTCGCAGCGCGCGGGCACCGCGATAGGGATGAGGATGGTGTGCCCATCGAGCTTCACCTCGGCTTTGAAGCTCCCCTGCGCTCCGCACCAGTTACTCCAGAAGAAGGTCCGCGACGTGGGCTGCGTGGAGAGATTGGCTTCGAACGGCAGCGAGGCACCATTGCCGGTGACCACCAGCGGGTTGCCATTCGCATCTTCGACGGTCACCGAGAGCGTGCCCGCGAGGTGGCATGACTTTCCGACGCTTGTGACAGTGACCCCGATGGCGATATTGCCCGTCGCACCCTGGGCAACGGCCTGCAAGCCAACCTGGGCGGGCACGCATGCTGCGAGGACCGGCGTTGCGGCCGGGGTCACCCGTGTCGAGGTCGCCGAGGAGGCTGCTGTTGCCGTGGGCTGCGGCACGGTCGCCGGCGGGCCGCTGGCTGGTGTGTTGGTTAGGGGTGTGGAGGAGGAGCCGCCGCAGGCGGTCACGACGAGTGCCGCCGCGAGGGCGCATCCAATCAGGGTGGTCCGGTGCATCGCTCGCCGCCTCCTTCGTCCCAGTGTGCCGCGGGCGTGTCTGCCTGTCAGCCGCCGGACAGTTCCCCCGTTTGCGCGCCGGGCGCCGGTATAGCGGGCCACTGGCGCCGCCACAGGTAGCTCAGCGCTCCGCAGGCGACCCCGACATTGAGCGACTCCACGCGGGGGTCCATAGGTAGGGCAACGACGAAGTCGCTCTCGCGCCGCAGGAGCTGGCCAACGCCCTCACCTTCGCTGCCGAGGATGAGCGCGGTGCGGGGCGGCCAATCGAAGGCGGTCGCAGATTGCGACCCCTCGCCCGCATCGGCGGCGACAATCCAGTAGTCGTGCTCCTTCAGGGTCCGGATCGCCATTGCCAGGTTCTGGGGCGCGGCCACCGGGGCGATGAAGCTCAGCCCCGCGCTGGCACGATGGACTCCCGGCGTGAGCAGCGCACCGCGCCGGGGCGGGAGGACCACGCAATCGACGCCCACGGCGACCGCTGTCCGTAGCACCGCGCCCAAGTTCTGGGGGTCGGTGATTCGATCGAGGAGGATGACCAGCGACGCCTGTTGGGCGCGCTTCGCGAGGGTGGCAAGGTCCACCGGCTCCTGGTGGCGAAGGCGTACCAGCACGCCCTGGTGGACACCTTCACCGGTGAGCTCGTCCAGGCGAAAGCCATCGACCGGGTCCGCGGGGATACCGGCCGAACGAGCGCGCTCGATGAGCGCCAGCACCCGCTCATTCTTCGTGCCCGCGAAGTAGAAGAGCGATTTCGCGACGCCAGCTTCGAGCGCCATCGCGCATGGGTTGACGCCGAACGCAACGTCGTCCGGGGTTGAGTTGGGCTTGGGCCGCATACGGGGCATGGAATGAGGGTAGCGACTGGCAGCCGACGAGCAACGGACGCACTGGAGAGCGCCGGGCGGGGCGCAAAAGCAGGGGCCGCGTTACGCTTCGAAACGTGATCGCTCTGACGTGGACCATCTCTGCCC
>JADEYI010001452.1_pt1 | contig 17715 bp, 18 predicted proteins | sample 8542331 | NCBI WGS metagenome assembly JADEYI01 (sample SAMN16510988, study PRJNA670497) | mine drainage metagenome | isolation source: biofilm near Copperflume 1 | place: Germany: Marsberg coppermine Kilianstollen | collected 2018-02
GCGTGATCAGTTTATTGCTCTTTTTCCTCTTGCCGGGCCTGTAAAAAGGCCAGGATGAGCGAGCCGATCAATACGACGAGTAGCACGATCTCCATTGTACTGAAGGTTTTTTTCTTTTGCATAGCTGTATCTCCTTGTAGGTTGCTCTATCCCTGTCGAGTGGCTTGCGGGGCGGCCCGGCGTTTTTTGCTTTGCTGTCAGCCAGAGAGAGAATTTGGGATTTGAAGTGGCTTGATAAACTGATTTATGAATTCGCCTTGAGTAATTATACCATGTGGGTTGTTGTTACATAGCCATTTATTCATATTGACTTAACCAGTGTTATAATATCTGCGCCGGATGGTGTTTATATTGTTGTTGATGGTTTAACGTATATTTGGGGGTAGTTATGTCACTACTGTTTCACGACGATTGCCTTCATTGGCTAGATGAGCAACCGGACGCGAGTTTTGAGGCTATTATTACTGATCCTCCTTATGGACTAAAAGAATATTCTGCTGAAGAGCAGGCAAAACTAAGAGCAGGAAACCGTACAGGAATATGGCGTATACCTCCTTCGCTCGGTGGAAATGTTCGTGCTCCTCTCCCTCGTTTTACCGTTCTGAACCAGCAAGACCTGGAAAATCTATTTAAGTTTTTTTATATGTGGGGGGCTAAGGCTCTACGTGTTGTAGTACCGGGCGCGCATTTGATTATTGCGACGAATACTTTTTTATCCCATATTCTCTGTGCCGCTCTTACAGATAGTGGTTGGGAAAAACGTAGTGAAGTGGTGCGTTTAGTACAAACTTTGAAAGGGGGAGATAGACCTAAGAATGCCGAAGATGAATTTCCTGATGTAACCGTTATACCACGTTCGGCATGGGAACCCTGGGAAATATTCCGCAAACCTCTTGATGGTCGCGTGCAGGATAATCTTCGCAGGTGGAAAACAGGGGGACTGCGACGTGAGTCTCCCGAACGACCTTTCACTGATGTTATAGAGAGCGAGCGCACTCCTCAACGAGAACGCGATATTGTAGATCATCCGTCACTCAAGCCACAAAGGTTTATGAGACGAATAGTCTATGCTTCTTTACCTCTCGGGGAGGGAAGAATTCTCGATCCTTTTATGGGAGGAGGCTCAACCCTGGCTGCGGCTGATAATGTTGGTTATGGTAGCGTTGGCGTTGAAATCGATAAAAAGTATTATGATCTTGCTGTAGTTGGTGTTCCCTTACTTGCTGCTTTATATCCTTTTGAAGTAGAAGCACAAGCGACCCTTGGAGCTGCCACTTGTGTTGTTGACCCATTAGAACGTCCATCTCAAGCTATGCTCTTCTCATAATATTCAGAGCGACTTTGATTGTTTTCTTGCCTGCACTATATTTTTTAACCAGGCACTCGCATATTTGGGGTCTAGATACACAGAGTTCTCACGCAGCTTATGCGTGGCAGAGGCAATTGTCACGGCTGTTCGCGTTCGACTACTCTCTACGGCGCGTTCATGTACCGTCCACTCTTCTTTTTTCAGGTAAGCCGTTTCTACCTGAATTATTTGGGTTTGGCCGTCTACTATGTCGTAAATTATGACCATGAACCAGCCTTTTCCCGGGTTGTGACTTTCGCCACCTTTCGCAATTTGATTTGTTGCCTTCATTTCAAGGCCCCAATCATCGTCATTTGGGCTAAGATTAGGATTATAGAGGTCTGGATGAGCGGTGTCCTTGTTCTGGAAGAAATCAGAAGTTTCTGCGATGGCTTTCGTCACAATATTCGATACTGCTCCGCTATAAATGTTCCACTGAATATCCCGATTTTTAGGATTCAAGCCTATTTGATTAAGTACAGCCAGTGCCTTATTTAGGGCCTGTTCTAGTTGCTCATGGGTTAATCCTCGAGGTAAGGGAACAGTCTGGTCTATATAAGCTGGATTAACAATGGGTATCGGTTTCCTGGTTGTTCCAATGATAAGCTCTTCAGCCTCTAATATGAGGGAACCCATTGTCTGGCCTAAAGCTACCGCTACTTTGCTGAGGGTATCGATGGTTGGATTAGCTTCGCCCCTCTCAATTTCTCCCATTCTCGTTCTGTCAATTTCCGCTTCTCCTGCAAGGTCCTCCTGTGATATTTTGCGTTCTTTCCTCAGCCTGTAAATAAGTTGTCCAAGGGCCAGCTTGAACTCTACATTTTCCATAATTTACTCCAATCCTCTCTAATACTAGAGATTTATGGAGTAAGGATAAGCGAAGGCTCTTTCTATGTTAACCGGATATATCCATCAAAATATCGTTTTCAAGCATTGATTTAAGTTTGATTAGCATTTGATGCAAATATACATCGTTACCATCTGCTTTTTAGTCTCCTTTGATTCCCACCTCACCTTACCCACAATTCCCTGCCGCCACCATAATTACGCAACAGGTGGAAGCGTTGGGCAACCCAGGTGTGGAAGGCGGCGACATTTGGCAAGCCAAAACGCCCGGTGAAGAAGAGGACGGCGTGAACTTGCGGCTGGTCTGTGAGCGATTCGAGTTGGGACAGGGTGACAAAGCCGGTGGTGATACGCACCATGGAGGTGTCTACGAGGGCGGGCGGCGTGTTGCGATTGGCGAGACCGGCGATAAACTGGGCATCGGTCACGACTTGCTGATCGGGGGTGATGGCGCGGTCGAGGTCGATTGCTACACGCGCCTCAACCTGCGCTAATGCATCGACGCTTCGGGCGGCGGCGTTCTTGTAATAGAGCAGGTCTGTTCGCGCATCCAGCGCTGCGGTGACGAGGATGAGTAAGACCGCGAGCCAGGTGAAAACCGTTACGATGCTGGAAGATGACAGGTTGGCGAAGGCGCGTTTATAGGCCGCTGGCTCTGCGATGCCCATAACCGCCAGCGCGATGAGCGGCGGCGCGAGCGAGACGAAATGGCGCGGGAAAAGCGGCACCTGTCGCCACAACAAAAATGCTGTCGCGAGCAGCCATCCCAGCAAGGGCAGGACACGCCAATCGCGGCGCAGCAGGGCGATCGCGCTTCCGTACAGCGCAGCCAGCGTAAGCAGCGTTGCCAGCGCGGTCTCCAACTTGAAGGTATTGCTTGACTGGCCCAACTGGGGATTGCTGCTCAAAAGCGTGCCTGCGACGGTATGAAAGGTAACGACGCTTGACCATAAAGCCTGGAAAGAGCCGAAAAACGGGAGGGTCAACACGATAATTGTCAACAAAAATGCGGCTATCCCTGCTGTGATGGAAAGGTATGGACGACGAGCGAGAGGGGTGGTACGAGAGACCAGGGCGGGGGCAAGCCCCGCCCGTACCCTATACGATGTTCGATCCTGCCTCATTCGTGTAGGGTACGGGCGGGGCTTGCCCCCGCCCTGGTTTCCATCGCCATCTTCAGGCTTGCCCCCGCCCTGGTTTCCATCGCCATCTTCAGGCTTGCCGTCCCCGTCCTGGTCACCCGTCACACCCCACCATAATCGAGCTGCCATCAGCAGCACGACGGGCACAAGCAGCGTGACGCCGAGCAATTTGCACATGATGCTTAACGCGACGGTTACGCCTGTCACAATCGCCAGCAGCAGGCCGCGCTTGCCGGTCGGATATTTCCACCAGTAGAGAGCCAGCCCGATAGCCAGGAAGGAAAAGGCGACCGAGGATGCCTCGGCCTGGATGGTCTGCGATTGCGCGAGGAAGAGAGGATCGACGACTGTCAATAGCAGGGCGGCAAGCGCGCCCAGGCGTCCGCTTACTGCTTTACCCAGCAGCAACGCGCCAACCAGCCCAACGAGCGAAACAAGAGCGATGCCGAGCCGCGCCGACCACAGCGATGCGCCGAACAGGGCATAAACAGGATAGGTGGAGAGCAGGAAAAAGGGCGGCTGAGAATAAAAAATATCGCCATAGAGAGCATGGCCCGCGCCCATGGCACGCAGCGATTGCCAGTACACGCCCTCGTCGTAGCTGTCGCGATCGAAGGGCAGGCCAAGCTGGTAGAGACGCATAGCGATAGCGATGGCGAAGAAGGCTATGATAGCGGCCCAGAAGAGGATAGTTTGCCAGTCTTCCAGGGCGACCGCCAGGGTCGCCCCTACCCTACGCGAATCGGGTGTCTTGTTTCGTAATAGGGTAGGGGCGACCCTGGCGGTCGCCCTGGAAAGCTCTGGTTGGTACAATGGATCAGCATCCATCTCGCCCCCACACGTTGTATACCTTTACCTTTACCCACCCATGAAGAGCGTTGGCCCATCGGTGTCGGAGAATGGAGCGGCGTTGTTCATGGAAATGCCACCGCCTGCTTCATCACCGGGCGAAATGCGCGATTCGATAGTCCTGGTGATTTCGTCAAGCGAACTGCCGTTACTGCCGCTGCCTACCAGGGTGTGGCCGTTGCCGTGCCCATTTTTATGGCCGTTGCCATTGCTCAGCACGTCCTCAAATTCGGACATGACCAGGCGCGTGACGCGGCGAGCATCGGCCTCGTCGATGAGACGTTTGAGGTCTTCAGCAACCAGTTCGTCATGTTCAATCAATGCCTCGGCGACGGCGATTAAGGCTTCGCTGTGGTTCTGCAACAGCTGCTTGACCGCTTTGAGCTGCGACTGGAGGATCGCTTCGGCGCGCTGAGACACATCTTTCACAGCCGTGGGATTGATGTTAGTACCACCGCTAGCCATAGCATAACCCAGGTAGGATGAGAGGGTGCCGTCCATACCATACACGCCAACATACGACAGCGCCAGCCGGGTAGCAGTAGCAAAGTCGCCGGCGACGCCGTTCAAATTGGTATCGAGGAACAGCTCTTCGGAAGCGCGTGAAGCGAGGTTGATTTGAATGAAGGCCAGTATCTCTTCTTTCGCGCGGGTCTTGATGGTTTCTTTTGGTCGCCAGGCTGCGAAGGCTTCCGCGCCTTCCAGGTCGCCGCGACGATGGATCGTCACGTAAGCCGGGAACTCGCGTTCCAGCAGGTAGTAGGTAGCCACAGCATGACCGGCCTCGTGATAAGCGAGACGGCGGCGCTCGAGGGAAGACAGATCGCTTTCCTGGCGCAGACCAAACTCGTGTACGTCCTGTGCCTCGATCAGGTCTTGATAAGTGACGATCTCACGTCCATCAAAGTGCGCGATAATAACCGCTTCATTGATGACGTGTTTGATGGCGACAGGAGTATATTCAACCAGGCGGGCAACCAGGGTTGGGATGGAGATACTGGGATCGTGCTTGATCTTTTTCAGGTAGTACTCGAGCACTTCTCCGCGATACCTGTCGGTCGGAGGAGCGACGTGAATGCGGCGGTCAAAGCGACCCGGACGCAGCAGCGCGGCGTCGAGCGCTTCGGGAACGTTGGTCGCGCCGACGGTCAGTACCGGCTCGGACTGTACGCGGCTATGATAGAGGCCAACGGTGCGCAAGATCTTTCTAAACCAGCCGGTCTCAATGTTGGGCGGGTCCATCTCCATCAACAGTTGGTTCAAGCCGCCTGTGCCCATCATGCCGCCGAAGATGCCGCCGCCGAGGCCCATTGTGCCGCCGCCACGCGTACCGCGCGACGCGCCGATGGCGTCGATTTCATCCATGAAGATTACGCAGCCGCCGTATTCACGCGCTAATTTGCGCGCTTTCGTATACAGGCGGCGGATCATGAGAATATCCATGCCGATGAACATGGCGCGGAAGCTGGCGGCGCTGGCGTAGGCAAAGGGCACTCCCGCCTCGGTACTCATACACTGCGCCAGGTAGCTTTTACCAGTTCCGGGAGGGCCGGAGAGCAAGAGGCCACGCACGGGTTGACCGCCCATTTCCTGGAATTCTTTGATGCCTTGTAGCAAAGTGACGATACGACGAGCGGATTCCAGCACCTCTGGATTGCCTTTATAGTCATCAAAGGTGACGCCTGTTTCGCCCGGCATTACCCAGTAGAGCCTGGGACGCCCCAGGAACCAGAAGATGGCTACAAATTGCATAATGCCAAAAAGAATGGCGAACACAATCTGGAACGCATACGTCAGGATGGTACCTGGCGAAGGGGCTGACAATTGCGGGACGATGCCGACAATAAAATACCAGATGACGATGCTCAGTAGCAGCAGCCAGAACCAGCGAAGTTTCGCGAAACGCCCAAACTGGTCCAGCCCACGATCTATCGAGGTGTCCAGTTCATTTTGTTTGCCTTTGGTGTTTTCCGACACAGCAGTTTATCCCTTCTGTTGCAGAGATACCGTGAGATATCCGGCAGATATTCCTATGCTTGAGATGCGCGCGTTGGTATGACATCGATGGCGATGATAGCACCCCCTTGCTGCGCTACAGTGACAAAATGGAAGAAGAGATAGCCGGTTACAGGGCCTCCCGGCCCTGAGTTCGACAGGTCCACCTCCACCAGACTATCTACGGTTGTATCCGATTCCTGCATGCGACCCACCACATTGATCGTCTTCCAGTTCAAACGCGACTGTTTCTGACCGTAGAGATTGACCAGGGTCTGCGCATCAGGTGGTGACGATATGAAACTATCGAGATACTGTATAGTTGCCACGTCGCCATCGCGCACCGCGTAAAGCCAGTTCTTGACCTTTTCGCCGCCGCCGTCGCCGCCGCGTAGCTGGAAATTAAACTGATCGTACCCGATACCAAAGGGGGCTTGCCCGGTTTCAAAGTAGTTAACAACTGATGAGCTGGCAAACAGCAGCAAGATCACGATCAATGCGATCAGCTTATGCCTGCGTACAGCCTGGAGCAGGTAATAGAGGCCCTTGAAAATGGGGCGGAATATGGCTTTGACAAAGAGGGCCAGGGGGGCTTGACCTGGTCTCCTTTTAGCCAGCGTATTACGAACAACCTTCTTCTTTTCCTGCTCAGACGGCTGTGGTGGTTGCTGAGTGGGTGAAGGACTACTAATCATACAGTATAAGCTCGACTTTCTTCGGCCACTTTCGGCTATGCGCTTATCTTTCTTCTAAGAGTAGAAACGACAATTCCCAGTCTATGGATGTGCTTGCTAGAAGAGAACAGGCTATGGTATCTCTACGGAATTGAAGCTACTTTGCTCATACGTACCATACACTACAATCATACATTTAGCAAGAGTTTCCCTCTCTGGCTCCTAATTATTTTACATTTTTGAGCCTGGCCTGCAAGCGAGCCAGTGTGTGGTATGGGTTGGCGCAGCCCGCGCCAACCCATACCACACACCACCGACCGGACACTACAGACGCGACGAATAAATTGCCCTGGCGCTTTGTATCAACTGTTGCAAATATGTGCTTCATTGTGCTATAATCCGCGTGGTATAATAACGAGAGAAGACAGACGAGAAATAGCGGATGAACAAAAAACCACCGCCCTCAGTTTGGGGTTCCCTGGCATTAATGGGCCAGCTCGGTTTTACCATAGCCATCCCCCTGGCTCTGGGAGCCTGGGGAGGTAGTTATCTTGATGGCCTTACTGGTACGAAATCTTTATATTTATTACTCGGGCTGCTGCTTGGCCTGATTGTTGGCGTTTATGGGGCGTACCGTTTATTTTCCCGGTTCTTTTAGACTAGATAAGGTAGACGGAATCAGCACTCAACTACAAACAGACCTGGCAGGGCGCGGTATATAGGGAGGACACCGCGTGTTCTGGAAACTTCAGAGTTTTAACATCCAGCCGGAGGTGATATTTACTCCGTTTGGTTTTCCAATCACCAACACCCTGTTATGTACCTGGATAACCATACTTCTACTGGTTATCGTCCTGTACTTTGGCACCCGCAAACGCGATCTCATCCCCTCTGGTTTTCAAAATTTCGTTGAGTGGGGCGTTGAGAGCATCCTTAACCTGGTGGTAGGTGTGGTAGGGAAAGAGAAAGCGAGAAAGTTTTTCCCCCTGGTTGGCACTTTCTTCTTCTTCATCCTCTTCGCTAACCTGCTCGACATTTTGCCGGGCATCGATACCATCGGGTGGGTGAACAGCAAGGCTGTGACTGCTGCGCGCTTAGCGCAACCTCAGAGTTTCCTGCTGTTCGGCGATTACACCAGCATGATCGTGCCGTGGTTCCGCGTACCGACCAGCGATCTTAACCTGACCTTCTCGATGTCGCTGATTTCGGTGGTGGTGACACAGGTTTTCGGCTTTATGGCGCTGGGAGCGGGCGCTCACCTGGGAAAATATTTCAAGTTCAAAGAGTTATTCACCCATGGTTTCCAGGGACCTATCGAGTTCTTCGTTGGAATTGTCGAACTGGTGACCGAGCTTTCCCGCCTGCTTTCATTCGCTTTCCGTCTTTTCGGCAACCTCTTCGCCGGAAGCGCGGTACTGGCGGTTTTCGCTTTCTTGCTACCCGCTATTGGCGACGTGGTATTTATCCCGTTTGAGCTTTTTGTAGCCGTGGTGCAGGCCCTGGTTTTCGCCTTGCTGACGCTGGTCTTCATGGAAATGGCGACCACCTCTCATGAACATTCTGAAAGCCAGCACGAGGCGGAAGAAGAGTATGCCCACAACGAAGAGGTCGCGCGTGAAAAGGCAGTGGCATCCAACCACTGATACGCGCCAAATTTCACCGTATTTGCTACTCGCGGCAATTTTCGCCGCGATTGCATACATTAACATGTAATCAGGTTTGTCCTTACTAAGGAGGTTCATCATTATGACAGGTACAATCAATACACTCGCAGTAGCGCTCGCCATCGGTCTGGGAGCCATCGGCCCTGGCATTGGTATCGGCATCGCTGCCGGTCAGGCATTCAGCGCCATCGGTCGCAATCCTGAAGCAGAGCCGTTGATCCGTATCAATATGTTTATCGGTCTGGCATTCGCCGAAGCTATTGCTATTTATGCCCTGGTTATCGCCTTCGTACTGAGCGGCAAATAATATTGCCTGCGTTGTAAGGTGAGGATGCACAGCCGGGTCGCGAGAAAACACATGGCCTGCCCTCGCCTTGCAGCAAGAAAAGGAGGCGCATCCACAATGTTAAATAGTTTTGGTATCAATACCATTGCGTTTATTTCGCAGCTCGTCAGTTTTGCCATCGTTTTCTTCATCCTGTGGCGCTTCGGCTTTCCCGCTATCCAGCGAACGCTCGACAGGCGGCAGGCTGTGATCCGCGAAGGCGTGGAGAACGCCGAACAGGCGAAACGCGACCTGCAAGAAGCGAACACGCGCTCGGAGCAGATTTTGCTTGAGGCGCGGCGGCAGGCGCAAGAGACTATCGCCCAGGCGACAAAAGCGGCGGAACGTGAATCCGCTCGCATCCAGGAGGAGGCGCAGGCACGGCTTCACCAGATGGAGCAGCAGCAGATCGCGCGTATTCGACAGGAAGCCGCGCAGGCGCGCGAGCAACTCAGCCGCCTGGTGGTCAACCTTTCGATTAGCGCGGCAGGCAAGGTCATTAGTAAATCGGTTGACACGAAGGATAACCGCCGCCTGGTGGAAGAGTTCGTGAGCTCCAGCCAGGCAGGTGAACAGTAATGCTAAAGGGAGCGATAGGACGCCGCTACGCGGGGGCTATCTTCGATATTGCGCTCAAGCAGAACACCGTTGAACGCACGCTCGAAGATATTCAGGAGATCGCCAAACTGTTTTCCAAACGCACGCTGGCCTATCTCTTGAAAGAGCCGAAAGTTCCCGCGCAACGCAAAGAGAGCGCCATACGCCAGGCGCTGGCGTCCAGGGTGTTGCCTGCGTCGCTCAACCTCGCTCTGCTTGTCGTGCAGCGGGACCTGGTAGAGGCTATGCCCACTATTGCCAGAGAACTCGCGCAACTGGTATTGGATTACAAGAATCAGGCAGTCGCGGAAGTTACGACGGCAGCGCCCATGGACGAGCAACAGCTCAACAGTGTCAGGCAGGCGCTGGAACGTAATACAGGTAAAAGTATTCTCATGCACACGAAGGTTCAGCCCGAAATTCTCGGTGGCGTGATCGCCCGCGTTGGCGACAAGGTGATTGATGGCAGTATTCGCCATCGCCTGGCAGCCCTGAAACAGCAGTTGCTGACAGGGGTCGCGATTGGCGCAAGCGATTTCTCCGGGTTAGACAACGCGGAAACTTCTACCGGGGAAGCGCAACAGCCGCAGAGTGAGCCAAGTAGCATTCAATGAGGAGGAACGACGATGGCAACATGGGCTGACGAAATCAGCGCCATCATTGAGAAAAACATAGCAGGCTTCGGCGGGAGCGAAACAGAAACCGCCAGCGTAGGTACAGTTATCGCGGTGCAAGATGGAATCGCGCGCGTCTACGGCCTGCAAGATGTGAAGTATCTTGAACTGGTAGAATTTCCTCGCACCGGAATCATGGGTATGGCCTTTAACCTCGAAGAGGAAACGGTCAGTTGCCCCATCCTGGGCGATTATACACATATACGTGAAGACGACGAAGTGCGCACAACGGGCCGCGTTATCTCGGTTCCTGTTGGCGACGCGCTGATTGGTCGCGTGGTGAACCCTCTCGGCGAGCCAATCGACGACAGAGGACCCATCCTTACAGAAAAGACGCGCACGGTCGAACGTGTGGCTCCCGGTGTGATTACGCGCCAGTCGGTGAACACACCCGTGCAGACTGGTATCAAAGCTATCGATAGCATGATCCCCATCGGACGGGGACAGCGCGAATTGCTGATCGGCGACCGCCAGACGGGTAAAACGGCGGTTGCGATCGATACCATCATCAACCAGAAGGGCAAGAATCTGATCTGCATCTACGTGGCGATTGGTCAGAAGAACTCGTCCGTGGCGCGCACACATGCCATTCTGGAAGAGCAGGGCGCGATGGAACATACCATCATCGTCGTCGCTGGCGCTTCGGACCCGGCTCCCTTGAAGTATCTCGCGCCCTACGCGGGATGCGCGATAGGTGAAGAGTTCATGGAGACCGGACGCGACGCGCTCATCATCTATGACGACCTGACCAAGCACGCTGAAGCGTACCGTAACATCTCGCTGATTATTCGCCGCCCGCCCGGACGCGAGGCGTATCCTGGCGACGTGTTCTACCTGCACTCTCGCTTGCTGGAACGCGCTGCCCGCCTCAACGAAGATTACGGCGGCGGCTCGCTGACAGCGCTTCCCCTCATTGAAACCAAAGCCAACGACATTTCGGCCTATATCCCGACGAACGTCATCTCGATCACCGACGGGCAGATCTTCCTTGAGACAGACCTGTTTAACGCCGGTCAGCGACCCGCCGTAAACGTCGGTCTTTCTGTCTCCCGCGTGGGCGGCAACGCGCAGACACGCGCTATGCGCCAGGTGGCAGGTTCACTGCGCCTCGACCTCGCCCAGTTCCGCGAATTGGCCGCTTTCTCACAGTTCGCATCCGACCTGGATAAGGCCACGAAGAGCCGCATTGACCGCGGCCAGCGCCTGACCGAAATTTTGAAGCAGCCGCAGTACTCGCCTCTTCCGGTAGAAAAGCAGGTCATGATTATCTATGCCGCCACCAATGGCTACCTCGATGATGTGAGCCTGGATAAAGTGGCCGCGTGGGAAACCGCGTTCTACCGCTTCATGGATGCCAGCCATCCAGAGGTAGGTGAGGAAATCGTCGAGAAATCCGTCAACGGTCGCGATAAGATGACAGATGACCTGTTGAAGCGCCTGGGCGACGCCATTAACGAGTACAAGCAGACCGCCGCGCCGAATTAGGAGAACGGATATGCCATCAACCAGAGCAATCCGGGGGCGCATCCGGTCAGTAAAAAACATCGCTCAGATCACCAAAGCTTTGCAAATGGTGGCGAGCAGCAAGATGCGCAGGGCGCAGGAGCGTGTGGAGCAATCACGCCCCTACGCTGAGCAACTGCGCGAGCTGGTCTCGCGTCTCGCGCGCGTTACGGGCGAAGATGTTGGGAATCTTGCCCTGCTCAAGCAGCGCCCGGTGCGTAACATCGGCTACGTGCTGATTACACCGGATCGCGGTATGAGCGGCGCGCTTTCCAGCAACATCAATCGTAAGGCAGCTACAAGCGCGCTGGACCAGCAGAAAACGTTCGCGGAGCAGGGGACCCGTCCTGGCGTTGAGTATGTAGCGGTTGGACGCAAAGGCCGCGATTTCGTGATACGCAACTCGTTCCACCTGACGGCGGAATTCACGAACTATGGCGACAGGCCATCGCTTATCGATGCTTCGGCCATTGCCCAGGTCGCGACAGAAGCTTTCCTGAACGAGAGCGTGGACGTGGTCTACATGGTCTATCCCAAATTCATCAACACGGTGACGCAGCAGCCAACTGTTGCGCAACTGCTACCAGTTCAGCCACCCGGCGATGACAGTAATGCGGGCCATGAAACCATCGAGTACATTTATGAACCGGACGCGGCAAGCATCTTCGAAGCTTTGCTGCCTCGCTACATCGATGTCCAGGTCTACCAGGCGCTGCTCGAAACGCTAGCCAGCTTTTATTCAGCGCAAATGGTAGCCATGAAAAACGCGAGCGACAACGCGAAAGATCTAATTCAAGACTTAACCCTTACCTATAATAAAGCGCGCCAGGCCGCTATCACGACCCAGATTCTGGAGGTTGTGTCTGGCGCGAATGCGTGATAGGGATAGTGGGGTTGCCCGGACGTAACCCCATGGATGGAGAAAATACATGACAACACAAACAGGCGCAAAAGGAAAAATTGTGCAGGTGCTTGGCGCTGTCGTAGACGTTGAGTTTCCGCCAGACCAGTTGCCGGACATCTTTAACGAGCTACGCACTCGTATTGCCGGCGCTGACAAGGACCTCTCCCTTGAGGTTGAGCAGCTCCTGGGTAATAACTGGGTGCGCTGCGTGGCTATGGGCGCAACCGATGGCTTGCAACGCGGTATCGAAGTGGTAGATACGGGCGCATCGATCAGCGTTCCCGTCGGCCCAATGACGCTGGGGCGCATTTTCAACGTGCTCGGCCAGGCCGTAGACAACAAACCCGAAGTGGATGACGCACCGCGCCGGCCCATCCACCGCGAGGCGCCCACCCTGGAAGAACAGGCAGCCAACATCGAGGTATTTGAGACGGGCATCAAAGTTATTGACCTGATCTGCCCCTTCATGAAAGGCGGTAAGATCGGCACATTCGGCGGCGCTGGCGTGGGCAAGACCGTTATCATTCAGGAGCTCATCAACAACATCGCCAAGGGTCACGGCGGCTACAGCGTCTTCGCGGGCGTGGGCGAGCGCACCCGCGAGGGGAACGACCTCTACCATGAAATGCAGGAAGCGAAGGTTATCGACCGCCTGGCTATGGTTTTCGGCCAGATGAACGAGCCTCCGGGCGCGCGCCTGCGCGTGGCGCTGAGCGGCCTGACCATCGCGGAATACTTCCGTGATGATGAAGGCAAAGACGTGCTGCTCTTCATCGACAACATCTTCCGCTTCACGCAGGCTGGTTCGGAAGTGTCGGCGCTGCTCGGTCGAATGCCATCAGCCGTAGGTTATCAGCCCAACCTGGCGGAAGAGATGGGCGAACTGCAAGAGCGCATCACCTCGACCAAACGCGGTTCAGTCACGTCGATGCAGGCTGTTTTCGTGCCTGCCGACGACTACACCGACCCCGCTCCCGCGACCACCTTCGCCCACCTGGACTCGACGATTATTCTGGAACGCTCGATCTTTGAGCAGGGTATCTATCCAGCCATCGACCCACTGGCTTCCACCAGTCGTCTCCTCGATCCGAACGTTGTCGGGCAGGAACACTACGATGTCGCCCGCGCGGTGCAGCGCGTGTTACAGCGGTACAAGGATTTGCAGGACATTATTGCCATTCTGGGTATCGATGAACTATCTGACGAAGACAAACTGACGGTGGCGCGCGCGCGCAAATTGCAGCGTTTCTTCTCACAGCCTTTCACAGTGGCGACCGTCTTTACCGGTATGGAGGGCCGCTACGTTCCCGTGAAGGAGACCGTGCAGGGCTTCAAAGAAATCCTCGAAGGCAAGTACGACCACATCGGTGAAAGCCACTTCTACCTGAAGGGCAACATCGAGGAAGTTGTGCAGAGCTACGAGAAAGAGCAGCAGAAGGGTTAAACGATGGCGACACACACAACCATGCACGTTGAGGTTGTTACCGCCGAGCGCGAACTCTACAACGGCGAAGCAGATGAGCTGATCGCCCCCGGCACGGAGGGTATGCTTGGCATTCTGCCCCGGCACGCCGCGCTGCTCACAACGTTGAAACCAGGTACGCTGCGTATCAAACTGAACGGCGCAGAGGAACCCCTGTTTGTCTCAGGCGGTTTCCTCGAAGTGTCCAATAACCAGGCAACCGTGCTGGCCGACACTGCCGAACACGCCGAAGAGATCGACCAGGCCCGCGCCGAAGAAGCGCGGCGACGCGCCCAGGAGCGACTGGCCCAGACCACGTCGAACACCGAGCGCGCTGAACTGCAGGCAGCTCTGCAACGCGCCATCGAACGCCTGAGAGTCTCAGACATCGTGCGCCGCAGACGCGGCCCCCGCATCGAGATGCCCCAACAAGAACAATAACGAACTGTAGGGACGCGATCAATCGCATCGGCTTTGTATGGCGCACTGCTGCTCATTTAGCGGACGCGATCAATCGCGTCCCTACAGTTCGTTAGAAATTTCCACTGCTCCCACCGCCGATATTGCCACCACCTATATTTCCTCCACCGAAATCACCGCCAGTACCGCCTCCGAAATTACCGTTAGTGGTGTTGTTAAACATCTGCTGTTGGATGCTTTCGCTATTCTGGCGTTCCATCTCTTCTCTACCGAGTTCATATCCAGCCATGCCGCCAACCATCGTGCCTGTAGCGCCTGCTTCAAATGGCGTGGCATCAAGCGGCTGGGCGTTACGCGCTACCGTTGATCGTCTCGATCCTACTCCCATGACTGATCGTGTGGCCGCCCTCATAATAAACAACACAACTACAATCATGGACGCGGTGAAAATGAAAGGCATGATAGAGGAGGCATCAGAACCAGAATTTGTAACCGTCTGCACCTGTCCCGTATCGATCTGTCCGTTGGGAGGATAGCCGTTCGTGTCGGGTGGTGGCGCCAGCGCGGTATTGAGCGATTGCAGCGCGGCCACCGTCGCGCCGGTATAATCGCCATTATTGAAGTTTTGTGCGAATGACTGGATTGCAGATATATACTGGTCGTTGCTCAGAGGCACCTGTGTGCCGCCTACAATCGACAGATAACGATGTACAGTATCAATATTGATGACGATCAAGTTGCTGTCGTTCGGCCCAATCAGGGTTGTGGTGAATGTATCGAAAGCAGTTGTGGAGCCGTTAAAGGTTTTGGTGGTATAGATGCTGACAGGATTTGGAAGTTGAGAAGCCTCGTTGGTTAGCTGTGTCGCATCAAGCACACGCGCATTATCAACGATGTTTACGTTGTCGGCGAAAACCCGTACAGACGTGACTGCCAGTAGTGTTATGGCTGCGCAAAAAGCAAATAGACCGAACAGTAATCTGCGACCGCGAAGCGCTCCATGTTGAGATGTTTTCATGCGCCAACTCTTTCTTTTTACCAGTACAGGCAAAAGTGGGTACCAGGTCAAGATTATTCTACCATATATTAACGCTGAGGTGGAGCGGAAATACAATTGGGAAAAGTGCTTGATGCGCTGGCTCATACGCACTTTTGCTGAGACATACGTTCCAGGTATACTATGAATGGTTGTCGTGTGTCTCCTTTTTACTGGAGAGGATTCTCTCCTGACAGTGATAAGGGTAGCATGGATTCATTGGAGTTCTATTAGAAAAAAATGTGAGTGTTCCAATGTTCAAGCCATCATGATCCGCTTCTTTGAGCGCAAACATAAGAACCTCAAGCACGTTACGGCCTCGCAAACAGATTCTCCATGATACAATGAACTACAGGCTCTATGCCTGATGATTATTACCAATCACAATAGGCCCTGTCATGCTGAGCGCAGCGAAGCATCTCCTGACTCCTCGATCCAGACCCTTCGCTTCGCTCAGGGTGACAACACCTGATTACAACAGTAAAATGGAGATGAAACATTAGATGAGTACGACACCTGGTGGGCGTCCGCGCCCGTTTGTGCTGGTTATTATGGATGGATGGGGGATCAATCCCCGCAAAGAGGGCAATGCTATCGCGCTGGCGCGCACGCCCACTATCGACAGGCTGGCGCGCGAGTGGCCGCATACGGCGGTCAGGACTTCGGGCGAGGCGGTTGGTCTGCCGGAGGGGCAGATGGGCAATTCTGAGGTGGGGCATCAGAATATCGGCGCGGGGAAGCGCGTGCTGCAAGACTACACGCGCGTCAGCGAGTCGATTAAAGACGGCACCTTTTTTCATAATCCGGCGCTGCTCAAAGCGGTTGCGCATGTCAAGAAGAACGGGTCGGCGCTGCACCTGTGCGGGCTGTTGGGCAATGGCGGCGTTCACGCGCACGAATCGCACCTTGAAGCTCTGCTACAACTGGCGCATATGCACGACATCGAGCGCGTGTATATCCACAGCTTCACCGATGGCCGCGACTCCTCGCCAACGGGCGGCATCGAATTCATGCAACGATTGCAGGCGCGTGCCACTGAAATCGGTGGCGAACACGCCGCGAAGGTGGCGACCGTGAGCGGTCGCTATTACGCGATGGATCGCGATAATCGCTGGGACCGCACGGGCATGGCCTATTTTGCCATGACGCGGGGCGAGGGCTTGCAGGCCAACTCTGCCATTGCCGCTATTCAACAATCCTACGACAGGCATGTTACCGACGAGTTTATTCTGCCAACGGTGGTGATGGAAGAGGGCAAGCCGGTGGCGGTCGTTCAGGCGGGTGACGCGCTGATACACTATAATTTCCGCCCCGACCGCGCGCGCCAGCTTACTAAAGCCTTCGTGATGCCAGATTTGCCGCCGCAAGCCGCGGGCAAGTTCAATCGCGGGCCGCGCCTGGCCGACCTGCGCTATGTGATGATGACCGAGTATGAGGAAGGTCTGGACGCGGATGTAGCCTATCGCGCCGATGAAGTAGAGATGCCGCTGGCGCGTGTCATCTCAGAGCAAGGGATGCGCCAGTTCCATACAGCCGAGACGGAGAAATACGCCCACGTTACCTACTTCATCAACGGGCGGCGCGAAACGCCTTTTCCTGGCGAAGATCGCGTACTGGTGCCATCGCCCAGAGTGCCGACTTACGACCTGCAACCGGAGATGAGCGCGGCAGGTGTGACCGATACGGCAGTCGAACACATACGCGGCGGGCAATACGACCTGGTGATTATGAACTATGCCAATGCCGATATGGTGGGTCATACAGGCGTAATCGAAGCGGCCATCAAAGCGGTCGAGACGGTGGATACAGGCATCGGGCGCGTAGTTGAGGCTACACTGGCAGTAGGCGGCGGCCTGCTGATTACGGCGGATCATGGCAACGCGGAACAGTTGATCGACTACAAGACGGGCAAACCATTCACCGCGCACACCACTAACCCGGTGCCGCTCTACTTCGTGGCACCACAACTGGCCCAGGCGAAGCTGCGCGCCGGTGGCATCCTGGCCGATGTCGCGCCCACCATCCTCGACGTGCTGCATATCGCGCAACCGAAAGACATGACGGGTAGATCGCTGGTTACACGATAACGGCAACAGTGTGGGGGCAAGGCCCATGGGCGTGAACGTCAGCCGAAAGTATCCGTGTTCAAACGTTCAGTGACATCCATGGGGTCGTCCCACCCTCTGTCATCCTGAGCGTAGCGAAGGATCTCTCGCGGAGCCGTGCGCAGATCCTTCGCTGCGCTCAGGATGACAGGGCCTGGCGCAGCATGACAG
>JADEYI010001453.1_pt1 | contig 17699 bp, 12 predicted proteins | sample 8542331 | NCBI WGS metagenome assembly JADEYI01 (sample SAMN16510988, study PRJNA670497) | mine drainage metagenome | isolation source: biofilm near Copperflume 1 | place: Germany: Marsberg coppermine Kilianstollen | collected 2018-02
CATGACCAAAACGAAAACTCACGTACTGTACGTTCGATTCCAGGTGGATCGATAGTGCCTCCGAAAAGGTTTTAGGACCATTTCGGAGGCACCAACCGTACAAGAGGGCACCTGGCTTAGCCAGGTGCCCTCTTTCTTTTGCTCCTCCACAGCCTTACCCAACAGAGGTGGAGTGTCTCTATACCGCAACTCACACAGCATGTTTCACCTTTTACGACCCTGCCTCAAAGAGATATGCGAAATCCTGAAGCAGGTCCAATCTATAAAGCTCTTCCTGGTACCGGAGCATCGTTGATCGCCTGTGAAAGCTGGTGTGGCCTTTGCACTGCGCGGGGGAGCAAACAACTTCCGCCGCCTCTCCAATCAGGGGGCGCAACTTTGCCTGGAGGCGGCGCATCTCCCATCGTTCCCATCTGTCAAATAGTCGAGCGCCAAGGAGCCTTTCCACAAGCTTGGTGCTGCTTGACGTCTCTTTACAAAGAGCTGGGCTGAGCTTTGCAGGCGCGCCGAACGCACCGGGCAGAAAGCCATGCGCCCACTTATTGCTCTCAAGCATGCGGGTGTATACAGCAAGCCCACTTAGGGGCGCCATCTGAGCTAGCTCGTGCGCCGTGAAGAAGTCGCGCTGCTCAAGGGCAAGTTGCCCCTCGGAGAGTATATAGTTGGGACAAAGCTCATCCCTCCAGATTCTAGCGAAGCGCACCGCCGTAATCAACAACCTGCGGCAGACCCAGACACGCCCCGGCTCGGCAACAACCAGCAAGTCAATATCGGGCCTGGTAGCGACATTGCTCACAGCTAGAGCGCCGGTTACAGCTACCATCCTGACGAAGGGCAACCGGGCCAGCCAACGCGCATAGCGGCGTGCCTTACGCCACAACAAGCGAGACGCTGCCTCACGTTGAGCGCGTTGCGCAAAGTAGGCTTCGTGCTCGGCCAGGCAATAGTAATCATCGAAGCAGGACACCTCGCAGGCCAACGCCTCGTCGCCCGCCAAAGCCTCGCTAATCTCACTCAGGGGGAAACAACTTCCTACCTGATACCTTGCAAGCTCTTCGACAGTTAGCGGGTACTGGAAAAGACCCGCGTATGCGAGCGCACCCAACACGGACCGGCGCAAAGCGGAGCGCCTGGCGTCAACAAAGCTAATGCTCTCAGCGCCTATTCTCCTGTGGATTGCAAGACTCAAGAAATCACCCCTCGGTAGAGAAATCCTTAGCTGAATTTAACTACCTGAGGGGGTTACAATTCGAAGGAAAACTAGCTCCTAACCCCTATTTCGCCATCTCAAGAGCCTGTTTACCGATCAGCCCAAGTTGTACCTCCTGGGGAGTGCCCGCATCGGTGGGGTGCCATTCGAGACGTGCTCGCTCAAAGTATTGGACCGTGTAGACCTTACCGTCAGCCGGGCTGATCTCAGGCATCTCCTCAGATATAGGGTAGCCAAAAAGTGCAACCCCACCTTGCTGCTGCCAGTAGCGTAAGAACGCTTGTTTCACGCCATGCCCCGTCTGCGGGAAATAGGCGTTATCAGCGCTACTGGCGAAAGGCTGTACTCTGGGCAAGCTCCAGCCTTTTGTGATCCACAGCCCCACCGGCGCGAGCATAACAACGTTAGGCGTGCCTGCGTACTCCGGGTGATATTCGAGCACCGCACGCTCAAAATACTGCACAGTGCGCGTCTGCCCGTCCAGGGGGTTCACCTGCTGCATCTCCTCTGAGATTGGGTAACCAAGCTTGTCAACGCCTCCATGCTGCTGCCAGAAGGTCCGAAAACCGCCGCCCAGCGTGTGCCCGCTCTGAAGGAAATAGCTGCGGTCGTTAGCATCAGGCTTTGTATTCAGGTCAAAGAGGATGTAGTTATTCGAGAGCTTGGCGACTTTGTAGTTAGCCAGCAGCCCCACATAATCCGATTGGCGGCCAAGCCAATTCTGGTCCGCGCTCAAAAGAAAAGCCGCGCCCTCTTGCTGCAAGGTCTGCACTGTGGCTATGTTAAACTCATCCGGGGTAAGGGCCCACCCTGTGCGCTGAGAAGAGTTAAAAAGCTCCGGCGCTGACGGACCGGCAACGATCAACCGTGACCCGGCTGGGGTCGCCGCCGCCACATCTCGGCCAATAGCCAGCAGGTCTACAGATGGCGCGTTGGGCTGCAAACGCGCAAAGCTGGTGTTCCAGCCGCCCAATGCGATGAGGGCGAAGCCGGAGAGGACCACGAGATGGCCTATGCCCATAAACCAGGCGCGCCGTGCTCGCGCTCCGGCGCTTTGAGCACGTTGCGCGACGCTTTTACCGAGAGCGGGTTGGGCCTGCGGGCGCGGAGGCAAAGTGCCGGCCACTCGCTCCTCAGGCAGGTCAAGCAGCCATGCTGTGTGCGGTGACACTTCGTACTCAGTGTCAAGCTCGCGGCGCTGTTCGTGAATAGCCAGCCATATGCGCGCGGGCAGCGACCCTGCCCAGGCAGCCCCTACGCCGATGAGCGCACACAAAGGGAGAAGGAGCGGCAGCAAGACATCGTCGTGCCTGGCGAGCCTGCTGCTATCAATAATGACATGCAGCAACCCGCTGAGGAGCCATACGTGGAAAAGGGATTGCCAGGCCGGCCGTGCGCCATGTAACGCTCCTGCTATCAGCAGAACCGCGCCCACAAGGGTAAGCACGCGCTCGATGAGCAGGCCGACAATCTGCACATAAGTGCCACCACTAAGGACCGAAGCCAACACCGCCGCGACACCGCCCCCGCCATCGCCCACCTGCAAGGAGAGCGCGTCACGTGCGCCCGACGATAAGAGCCACCATAGAATAGAAGCGCCCGCAAGAGCGAACCCATAGCTGATAACGCGTCCACGATTTGGAGATTGCTCCCAGGCCGCGCGCCAACCGAGCACAGCTACCTGCCGGGCACTATTGAGCGTAGGCCAGGAGAGAGCGCCCTCAGCAGCCGCCTTCTGCGGAGCAATCATCAGATAGGCCGCGGGCAGAAGGAGGAAAATGCTGCCGGAATCCAGTAGAGCGGCCACTATACCTGAGAAGAGAGCCACACCGAAGGCACGCCCTGAGCCACCGGGACTGGCAGCAGATATCGACTCTCGCCAGCGCACCAGGGCCAGGGCCGCAAAAGCCTGAGCAGCCAACCATGAAGAAGCCGGAGAGAACTGCTGCCCTACCACCACGCTGAGGGGCGCAATGCTGAAGAAGAGCAGAGCGTAAAAAGCCGCGCGCGTGCCCGCAGTACGGCGCACCAGGCCGAAGAGGAGCAGTCCTGCGATGAGGCTGAAGAGGATAGCCGCACTTCTGCCGAACCAATCGCCCGCGCCAAGGGATTGCTCACCGATAGCCGCAAGCCACCCGAACAAGGGCAAGCCTGCGACAGGATTGACAGGCGCATAGCCGTGCCAGGGAGCGGGCGGCGCGAAGAGTCGTACTGTATCCAGGCCGCCACTCACCTGACCGGAGAGTAGATGCACAAAAGCTGCATTCGTAGCCTCCGTGCCCGCAGGGGCATCGACGGTAGGCGTGGTAATCCCAAGCAACCTCCAACCGAGAGCCAGACCGCTTACAAGCGCTACTGCCACCACCAGCCTCAGCGACCAGGGAGCCACTCGTGTCTTTACCCCGGCAACAGGCGCTTTCGCCAAGCCCCTGCGCTGCTTGCCCGCATCATCTGTACTCCTCGCGCCCGGCTTGGGCGTCGCGAGGGCTGGCCCGGCTGCGTTAGCCGACCTGCCGACATAGCGCCTCGGAGGGGCTTCCCCGCGAGCCGCTTGCGAGCGAGACTCCACCTGCACCGGCCGGCTCTTCCGTAGCGCATCGGCGCTCGACAGAATGGCAGGGGTAAGCTGCCTGTATCGCTCGGTCAGGTCGCGTGCCTGCCCCGCAAGAAAGGTTAGCTCACCGAGGAAGCGCCTGTGATTGTCAGACCTTTGCATACCGCCTCCTTTAGTTTGATGATCAGTGGTCAGTTACGAGTTGCCGTCCACTCACTTTACAGGCTCCAACCTGGCATCTAATACCGCGAAACTCAACTCGCGCGGATCGCTGCTCATGCCCAGCGCAGACGGGCTGGTGGTCCCACCCGGGCTGAGGAAAGTCAACGTGCTGGCGCCCGCAGGAAGGGTGAGTGGGCCTATCTGCTGAGGTCCAAGCGCGCCAACCTGCCCATCAAAGACCGTATGATCGCCATAAAGAATCTGCAACCGGCGCGGCGGGCCGAGGCTCGTCGCGATGAACGTCAGCAGAGCCTTCTCAGCCTGCGGCGCGTCAATTCGCAGCGTAGCCGACTGGCCCATCCACCGAAAAGCGCCGTTCGGCCCTATCTCTCGCGGCTGCCAATCCTGGCCTATACTCAAAATTGGCAGCCTGGTGGCGGGCGCAGGCACGCGGTAAACCTCAAGGTCAACATCGGAGTAGAAAGGCTTTGCTGTACTACCCAGCACCTTCATGACAGCATCCCGCCAGGGCGACACGTCCACCGGGCGATCTACACGGTCGGGTAGAGGGCGCTTCTGCAATACGATATAGCGCGTCTTATAGAGAGCCAGCGCCGAAAGCTGCTCAGCAGGCCCATCGCCAAGCATGTCTCCCTCTCCGCCCTTCGCAACCAGCTCCAGGTAACCCGGCGTGCTCTCAAGGAAGGGGTGCGGAAACTCGCGGGATATGTACCCGCCGAAGATCGGCTTGCCGTGCGCGGTCTGGAAAAGCATGCGATAGGAGCCGTGCCAGTAATCGTCCTGTGGCGGAAGCTCAAGGATGGAGAAGTCGCCTTGTTCCTGCCCAACTTGCTTGTACCACGCGGGAATATCGGCTGAACGCTGCGGGTAGGGATACTGGAATAGCTCGATGAAGATAAGGCCCACTGCCCACACAGAGAGGAAAGGGCCGCTCCTAGCGGGTGCAAGCAGAGCAGACATCCTGTTCGCAGCCACATTAGCGCCGTAACCCGCCAGCACGCCCAGGCAAAGGGTCAGGGGCATATCAAAGCGGTCCGGGCTGCGGCTGACATTAAGCACCGGTAGCTGCTCGATAATGTTGTAGGGCATAAAAAGCCGGAAGCTGGGCGAGGAGAGCCATGCCACCTCTTTGCCATTAATTTGCAGCACAGGCCCCAGCGCCAGCGCGAAGAAGACGAGCACACAAGCCGCCCAGAACCACTTCCCAGGGAGTGCAGGTGATATAGTAGCTTCCCCTCCGGCGCGTCTCATCTGTGGGCGTACCATCCTGGTCCCAAGCAGAGCTATAGCGCCGAGCGCCAGCGCGGTATAGGTGGCGTAAACCTCATAGCGGTTCGCCCCGAAAGGCCATTCTGCTCTATTTGCCGACAAACCACCCCACAACTTTTGAGCGCGCACCGGCTCGAAGAAAGCAAGCAGGTCAGCCGAGTTGCTCAGGGCGGCATTGGGGGCCGGCAGCATATAGCGCGTCAGCCCAAGCTCACGTAGCGTCGGGATGAGTACAGGGCTAACGAGCAGAGCAAAGATAGCTATACAAATCGCAATCCGAAGCCATTGGCCGCCGACGATGCGCCACAGGGAGCCACGACCACCGCCCTGCCGCCTGTCGAAGAAATAGCGGATCAGCAGGTAGAGAGCAAGCAGCGCCGCCAGCATGAGAGCGTACATAGTGTAATACCAGTCAACCAGTGCAATAAGTAGGAGGCTGATCCCGGCAGGAAGGGCGCGCCGCCGGAGCCAACTGCCAAAGGCGCTGAGAGAGCGCCACTGCGCCGCGTAAACGGCCTGCAACAGAAACAACACGAAGAAGGGCACCCACTCCAGCGAAACAAGTTGCAGCAAACCACGCATAGTTGCTATGTGGTAAGCCGAGTAAGCGAAGACCACGCTCCCTATCAAAGCCGCCCAACGATTGCCGCAGAGGTAATGCACCAGCAGAAAAGCACCGTAACCGCCCATGACAAAGGAGAAGAGCACTATCAGGTTGTAAACCGTTGTGATAGAAAATAGAGGCAGTAGCGGCACAGCCAGCAGCCCGTTGAAAGGATTGAGCGTGTGATAGTAAAGGCTGATCGGCGTCGGGTAGTAGATCATCTCTGTGATATAAGGGGTTCGGCCCCGAAAGAGCGCATTGCTTACCCACCAAAGGTTCCAGAGGTTCTGGTCGCGGTCCTCCACGATGGTGCCTGGGGTAAGAGAGCCTGAGCCAGGGAGCAAATCGAGCAGAAGCGGCCATGTAAATAGAGTGGTGAGAGCCAGGTGAGCCAGCAGCGCGCCAAGATGCAGGCGCTGCCATATATTACGGCGCAGCGGCACGCCATCAACTGCCGATACTATCACTCATTGAGCCTGCGATTCTCTGTTGCCTGTAACTACCAGCAAGCTGGGCCTCTACTCCCACATTTCTCATCACACAAATGCGCGATGAAGTACCCTGCATTCTAGCAGAGGGTAATAGACGTGTAAAACATATCCACAATCGTAAGCGTGCAGAGTTGGGGTGTAGCAATCTTGAAGGAGTAGCTGTGGAGGCGTACCCTTACGCACCCTCACCCCATGCCCCTCTCCCTTCATGGGAGAGGGGGCTTTAATACACTCCTGTAACCCATACTCTGAACGCTTACCAAACGCTAGTAACTGTTCAGAATTGGGGTGAGGGCGCACAGCTATCCCTTGAACTTTGTTCTACCCTTACTCTTATGAAAATGAGAAGGGTAGTAGTATAGAGGGGTGCTAAATCACTCGTATTTTCATTCGTAATGGTGGCCCGTAGGGTCATGAGTTATTCTGAACGCTTTCCCACAATCGTGAAAGGTGAACTGTAGTGCGTATCGTGTAGCGCGTGAGGGGTTGAAGATAAAGATGGAGCCTCCATAATCCAGCACCTTTCACCCCAGGCGTAACAGAGCTTCGTATTCTACAGGGTGAGACGCGCACTGCTCTGTATTGAGAATAGAGATTTCACAGGAACATAGGCGAGACGGTACTATGATTTTACTTTACAATCCACGCGCTACAGAGTTCAAATACAGGCTGCCGTTATCAGTGCTGTCGCTGGCGGCGGTCTTCGAGGGCGAATACGACTGGCAGATAGTTGACGGCAATGTCGATGCCAACGCAGAGACCACGTTGCTCAACACTATTGAGCGCGACCCTGGCATAAAATATCTCCTTGTCACCTGTATGCCCGGACCGCAGCTTCTGCGCGCAGTACCCCATACACGAGCGGTCAAAGCGCGGTTCCCACACATCACCACCGTTTGGGGCGGTTATTTTCCTTCCTCTCACCCCGATGTCGTACTCTCCGATCCGGCAATAGACTACGTGGTGAGGTCGCAAGGGGAAGAGACAATCATGGAGCTTCTCGACCTCCTCCAAAATGGCGGGTCACTAGCGAGCATAGACGGCCTTTCATATAGAGAGGGCAGCAAGATCAGGCACAACAAGGCTCGCAAAACAGCCAACCCCAATCTTTTTCCGGTTCTCCCCTACGAAAAGGCCAACGTGCCGCAGTATCTGAAGAAGACCATTCTGGGGGACAAAACCACCTCCTATCACTCCAGCCTGGGGTGCCCTTTCACCTGCTCCTTTTGCGCTGTCACCAAGAGTTACGCGGGGCGTTGGCTTGCGGAAACAGCAGACCGCACTATTGATACCGTGCGTTGGCTGCATGACAAATATGGAGTCAACGGCATCGAGTTCCACGATAGCAACTTTTTCACCCATGAGAAGCGTGTTGCTGCCTTCGCCCAGGGTATAATAGGGTTGGGGATCGGCTGGTGGGGCGAGGGCACTATTGACACCATCATGCGCTACAGCGACCGCACCTGGGAGCTGATGCGCGACAGCGGCTGCAAGATGATTTTTATGGGCGCGGAGAACGCCTCGGCCACCACCCTCAACTTTATGAACAAGGGGCCGTTGCTGCCGGAAACCACCCTCGCAATGGCGGAAAAGGCGGCCAGATACAACATCATACCTGAGTTCTCATTCGTCCTGGGCAACCCGCCAGACCCCGCCGCCGACATAGAGGAGAACATAGAGTTCATCTACAAGATAAAAGATATAAACCCGGCAAGTGAGATAATACTTTACCTTTACACCCCTACCCCCGGTGGGGCGATGTACGAAGAAGCAGAGCGCCTCGGCTTCAGCTACCCCGATACCCTGGATGGCTGGATTTCGCCGGAGTGGGCCAGTTTCTCGCGCCGCCGCAACCCGCACACCCCTTGGATTAGCCGAGAGCACATCGAGCGGCTCAATAACTTCGAGACGGTGCTCAACGCTCGTTATCCCACTGTGTCGGACCTCAAGATCAAGCCCTGGCACCGCAAAGTACTGCATGCTGTCGCAACTTTACGCTACAACAGAAGGGTCTTCAAGAATCCCATCGAGTTACGAGCGATCTTCAAGTACATCTCCTACACGCAGCCTGAGCAAGCCGGCCTGTAACGGCCTTGATATGAAGCTGGCGATAGTCATTCCGGGCTTTCAAGCAAGCGCAGACGATTGGTGCATACCTGCCTTCACCAACCTCGCCGCTGAACTTGCCCGTAGCGTGGAGGCGCAGATCTTCGCCCTGCGCTACCCGGGTAGGCGCGCTGATTATACTATCGGAAGCGTTCAGGTGCACGCTCTGGGAGGCGGAGCCGTAGCGGGGAAACGCCTCTACGGAGCCAGTCTTTTCAAGCTCTGGGCTGAAACGCTGCTTGCGCTCAAAGCCGAGCATGAGAAGCAGCCTTTCGATGCGATCATAGGCATCTGGGCCACCGAGTCGGGCTGGCTTGCCACCAGAGGGGCACGGCTGCTGCGGCTCCCCTCTTTAGTACACGTCGCTGGTGGAGAGCTTACCAGGATACCACAGATAGGCTACGGCAACTGGCGTCGCGGCCTCGCCGGTTTGCTTGTCACCTCCACGATAAGGAACGCAAACCTCATGACGGTGCCATCTTTGCCTGTGTACGAGGCGGCCATGCAGAAAGCCCACATTCCAGCAGCTAAAGTGGCGAAGTGGGCTTTGGGCGTAGACACAGCGCGTTTTGCCCCGTGTAGCTGCTCACGGCAAAACAGTGCACCCTTTACATTTATTACTGTAGGCTCTCTCATCCCCGTCAAAGATCATGCCTGGCTTCTACGGAGTCTGCACGAACTACACCGCCTTGCGCCGGACAAGAACGTGCGGTTACGTATTGTAGGAGCAGGACCGCTCGAACGACAGCTCAGATCAGAGGTCTACACGCTCGGTTTAACGAGACATATAGATTTCGTTGGCGCGGTGGCGCACGACAAACTCCCTCAGCTTTATCGAGATGCAAACGCCTTTGTGCTAACCTCTTGGCACGAGGCGCAGTGCATGGCGGCTCTCGAAGCGGCCTCGTCTGGCCTACCCTGGGTCGGCCCGCTGGTGGGCGCGCTTGCCGACCTGGAGGCCGCCGGGGATCAATATCAATACAGGAGATCAGGCGTTACCGTCAGCCAACGCACCTCTGCTTCACTCGCAGGGGCGATGCTACAGATGGTCAATGCCACAGAGCAGGAGAGGTCAGCTATGGGAGCCAATGCTCGCTTCCACGTTGGCGCAGAATACAACTTGCAGGCGCAGACGGCGAAGCTGCTCGCGCTGCTGCGAAATCTCACCGGGCAGTAAGGGCCATTCGTTGTAACCGACAGCGTATTACTTTTGGAGAATATTTACCCGCACGCGGCACCACCCGGCAGGCGAAGGCATGACGATTTATGACTAAGGTTCTCTTTGGACAATCCTACTATCTGCGCTTTGATCCCAAAGAGTGGGAAGGGATGAAGCCTTACCCGCCGCTCGGCACGCTTTACGCCGCCGCATACGTGCGCGAACGCGACTATGAAGTTTGCTTCTTCGACTCGATGCTGGCGGCATCAGAAGCGGAATGGGCGCAGGCCCTCGACTTGCATAAGCCCGACTACGCGGTGATCTACGAAGACAGCTTCAACTATCTGTCTAAAATGTGCCTCACCCGTATGCGGGAGGCTGCTTTCGTCATGGCGCAAGCGGCCAAAGAGCGCGGCTGCATAGTGATCGTTTCTAGCTCTGATGCCACCGACCATAAAGAGAAGTATTTCTCCCACTATGTAGACGCTATTATCATGGGGGAAGGCGAAGTTACCCTGGCAGAGACACTGGACGTGCTTGCCGGGCGCACGAAGGCCGACAAAAACCAAATCAAAGGCGTGGCCTGGCCCGATAGCCCTGACCCCGCGCCCCGGGGCTTTATGAAAGAGCTTGACAAGCTGCCCTTCCCCGCCTGGGACCTTATAGATATTGAGCGCTACAGGCAACTGTGGGTCGAGCGTCACGGCTACTACTCAATGAACATGTCCACCACGCGCGGCTGCCCCTATCACTGTAACTGGTGTGCCAAGCCAATCTACGGCCAGCGATACAACACCCGTTCGCCTGAGAAGGTAGCCGCCGAGCTAAAGTGGCTCAGAGCGCACTTCGCCCCGGACTATATCTGGTTCGCTGACGATATCTTTGGCCTGAAGCCAGGCTGGATCGAGCGATTCGCCTCAGAGGTGGAGAGGCTTGGCGCTGTTACCCCTTTCAAGTGTCTGTTGCGCGCCGACCTGATCAAGCCGGGCATCTCGGCTGCGCTAAAGAGGGCGGGCTGCGATATCGTCTGGGTTGGCGCGGAATCCGGCTCGCAGAAAATCCTCGATGCAATGGACAAAGGGACGAAGGTCGAGCAGATTTACAATGCAGCACGCAACCTGCACGCGCAGGGGGTCAAGGTCGGCTTCTTCTTGCAGTTCGGCTACCCGGGCGAGGAGCGAGCCGACATAGAGGCTACACTGCGGATGGTGCGCGATTGCCTGCCTGATGACATAGGCATGTCAGTATCCTACCCTCTCCCCGGCACGAAGTTCTACGAGAATGTAAAACTGCAACTTGGCGAGAAACAAAATTGGCGCAACAGCGCAGACCTGGCGATGATGTATCGCGGCCCATACTCCACTGACTTTTACCGCAAGCTCCACACAGTTCTCCACAAGGAGTTCAGGTCGGGCAAGGCGTGGCGCGAGCTAAGAGGTAGCGAGCGGCTCCCGCTCCGGCAAAAGCTGCATTCAGCCGCCACTATGCTTTACAACAAAGCAACCTTGCCCTGGGAGCGCAGGCGGCTCGACACTCTGGCGCGCCTTTCAGAAGGAGGGCTGGGTGCACTGCCGCCAATCATGACCCCCGAGGCCGCCCGTATGCCCTCGGCGCAGGCGGAATAGAATATATGGATATCCTACTCACACACGGCTACTTCATAGCCGAAGATCCACATGAGCAGAAGGTGATGAAGCCGTACCCGCCGCTGGGGATACTCTACCTTTCGGCCTATCTAAAGCAGAAAGGCTTTGATGTAGCTCTCTTCGACACGACCTTCTCAACCAAAGCCGAGCTCAAGCAATATATAGAAGAGGAGCGCCCGCCGATTGTCGGCATCTACACCAACATGATGACCAAGCTGAACATCCTCCCCATAATCGGCTGGTGCAAAGCTATAAACGCGCAGGTGGTGCTGGGCGGACCCGAACCTGCACACTATGCCGAGCAGTTTCTGGACGCAGGCGCTGACGCAGTAGTTATAGGCGAAGGCGAAGCGACTTTAGAGGCGCTAATACCTGCTCTGCATGGCAACGGCGCGCATAAGCTGCACGGGGTTGATGGGGTCATATTCAGAGATGAAGCAGGGAAAACCATCAGGAACCGAGCTCGCGCCCAGATAAAGAAGCTCGACGACCAACCATTCCCCGATCGCGAGGCTATTGACGTGCAGCGATACATTGATACATGGCAGAAGTATCACGGGCGCGGCTCTGTCTCCCTCATTACCGCGCGCGGGTGCCCATACACCTGCAAGTGGTGCAGCCACGCCGTTTACGGCAACACGCACCGCAGGCGCTCCCCGGAGAACGTTCTGGCCGAAATGGAAGATATAATAGCTCGATATAACCCCGAACAGGTCTGGTACGCCGACGACGTATTCACCATCCACAGAAGCTGGACGCTGAAATACGCCGCACTCCTCAAGGCGCGGGGTATCGTCAAGCCTTTCGAGTGCATATCGCGTGCCGACCGCCTCGATGCTGAGGTAATCGAAGCGCTGGCGGGGATGGGTTGCTACCGCCTGTGGATAGGCTCGGAGAGCGGCAGCCAGAAAGTGCTGGATGCTATGGACCGCCGCACCAGGATCGAGGATGTCGAGGCCAAGGCGCGCATGCTCAAGGCTGCGGGCATAGAAACGGGGATGTTCATCATGCTCGGCTATGAAGGTGAGGAGATCCCCGACCTGGAGGCCAGTGTCGAACACCTCAAAAGGTCTAACCCCGATATCTTCCTCACTACCGTTGCCTACCCAATCAAAGGCACGCCATACTACAACGAGATTGAAAGCAAGGTGATTGAACAGATACCATGGGGCGAACGCACAGACCGCGATCTCACGGTCGCGGGCCGCCACTCGAAGCGTTTTTATTCATTCGCCACTCGCTGGATGGTGAACGAGGTAGCTCTGGATAAGATGATGAAAGCCAACAAGCGAGATGTAAGGAAGGTCGCCAGGAGCTTCATCAATGCCCGTGTAGGACGCTTGGGCATGGAGCTTACCAGGCGCGAGCTAGAGCAAGCGCCCGCAGGCCGAGGGCAGATCCATGTGGAGGCATAGCATAAAGCGTACGACTCACAAAAGGCTGGTTCTTTAGCCTTCCATCCGGGGCATATTCCTTATGCAGTGCGCATCACGCACTAAGCTATGCCTCCAACGACCCCAACTGTACATCTACTATGCGTGGCAACTGAGCGCGGAGCACACGCAGGCGTACTTTGTCGCCGGCTTTCTTCGGGCCGAGCGCCGTGAAAAGAGCGTCGGCATCAGAGACCTTTTGGCCCGACACGTCCAGCAACAGATCACCAACGAGCAGGCCGGCGCGAGCAGCCGGGCCATCCGCCTCTACCGCCGAGATCATCAAGGCGCGCGCACCGCCTCTGTTCGGTGCGCCGTAGCTGGCCGGAATCTCCACAGGCTGAAGGCCCACGCCCAGATAGACACGCCTGCTGGGAACGCCTGCTACCCAGGTAGCGGCTACATGGCTAGGTATAGCCACCCCCAGATCGCCCCCAAAGATCATGGCGTTTATTCCTACAACTGCGCCCTGAGCGTTGATGAGTGGCCCTCCTGAGTTGCCGGGGGCAAGCCGCACGTCGGAGCGGATATACTGCGCGCTTTTCCCTGAACGCCCTACCGGCACATCTCCCAGCGCGCTAACAACGCCTGCCGTCACTACGTCGCGCTGCCCCCAGGGGTGGCCTATGGCGAAGACCAGCTCGCCGATCCGCAGCTCCTTGGAATCGGCAACTGCTGCTGCGGCAAGATCAGACGCTTCCACCTTGAGTAGCGCCAGGTCAAGCTCGGCGTTGGAGTTTTCGATACGGGCAGGTAGCGAGCGCCCATCTCTAAAGACGACGCTGATCGGCCCGCGATCCCCAGCTACCACGTGATGGTTGGTGACAATACCGCCATCTGAGCGCCAGATTACACCTGCGCCACCGCCATGTCCGCCATGTTGTACCTGTACGATGCTCGGCCCCACGCGCCCGACCATCTCGGTGATAGCTTCCGACAGCGTGCCGATCAGACCGGTTGCCTGCGGCAAAGCAGGCTCGTTATTTCCTCTTATTGCGGGAATCCCCATTTATATACCTCAATCTATGCGAGCAGCGAGGAATCAGGGGCTAGTAGCCGTTTCCAACCTCTAATCCCTGATCCCCATTCATAACCGCTACTTTTAGCTTCGCTCTCCAACCGTGACCTGGTGGGTCTTGAGTGTAGCACCGCGCACAACCTCCACCGGCACAACCTTGCCAACTCGGTCGCCGCTCATAATAAGATGCAAGTTCTCGATGTCGTTCACCTGCTGGCCGTCCACCGAAACGAGGATATCACCCAGGAGTAAGCCGCCCTTCTCGGCAGGGCTGCCATTCTCCACGCGTATGATCAACAATCCGCGCTCCTGGTCCTTACCCGCTCGCTGTGACAACGGTATTTCTACCAGTTGGCTGCTTATGCCCAAATAGCCGCGCTTTATGGAGCCATGCTGCGCAAGGCTATCGCCCACGCGCCAGGACACTTCTGCCGGGATAGCAAGAGTAGTGTCGCGCATCAGTCCAGTTGTGATGATACCGAGGACAGCGCCTTGTGTATCTATCAGCGGCCCGCCGGAAAATCCAGGGTAGGGTATGGCGTCTGTGGTTATAAAGCGTTCAAGCATAGAGCCGCGTCCAGTGCGCACAGGCCCACCAATGCTACTCACAACACCTGAGCTAGCCATTGGCCCACTGTCGCCTGGCCTGCCAACGGCAAGGACCAGTTGGCCTACACGTGCTTCCCCGGAAGCGGCGGTAGCAGGCGCCAGATTAAGGCCAGGCGCTTTCAGCAGAGCCAACCCATTAGAGCCGTCGCGGCCTGCAAGGGTCGCGGGCACTGTGCGCCCACCGCCTGTTGTTACGCTGAGATTGTCTTCGCGCTCCAACACATGATCCGCCACCAGCACAAAGTCCTCTTTGTAGACGAGGCCGCTCGCCCCCTGACGCGGCCTGCTGTCAACCAACACAACCGCCTTAGCCACACGCTCCACCGCATCAGCCAGACCGTTAGAAAAGGCGCTCAATAAATCTGTGTTACTTGTGGTGTCCATTGTCGTTATCTCCATTCATCCCTTACGCAGTGGTCAGCCTGGGTCTGCCCGCACCGGCTAGAGGGCCGGCTACCCACTACAGCTTAATCTCATCTCCACTTATCGCCGTTGTCGGCGTGCCTGCCTGAGGACCGCTTGTTTCTGGCTCACCCGATTGGGGCGCGGGCTGTGCCTCGACGGCAGGCCGAGCGCCCACGCCTTGATCATCACCCGTGCCCTCGCGCTTAAAGATCATGTAGCTGGTTTCAGCGGGCCAGAGGGGGTGTACCCCGGCCAACTCCCAGCCATCCTTGCCAAGGTGGTTGAGGACAGTGCGTACAAAGGCCGAGCGACGCTCGCCGCGCTCCATAAAGATTTCTTGCCCCTCGATTGATACGCGCCCACGAAAATCAACGTAAGCCACTCTATATTCCCAGGCCATCGTAGTGCCCTCCTGATTCGCTAAAGACATATCTCCGGTCCGGTGGGGCGCAAATCCCCAACGCCCCCCGAACCGACTGAAGCTATTGTGCCTCAAAAAGGAGATACTGCCTTCTACCAGGTGGACGGTAGAGCTTCTATCAAGTGGACAGTACTTTGGCCGCCAAGTTACTGACCACTGACCGCTGGACTCCTAATCGAAGATCAGGCCTAGCTCACGAGCGCGAGCGACGGCAGCGCCCCTGCCACGCCCCTGCACATCCAGCTTCTGGTATATCTGCGCCAGGTGGTACTTTACTGTGCCTACTCCGAGGTGCATTTGTGCGGCTATTTCTTTGTTGGAGTAACCGGCAGCCAACAGGCTCAAGCAAACTTCCTCCTGTGGCGTCAGCTTTTCTATGAATGATGCTACAGCGCTGCTGAAAGGCGCTGTAGAGCGTGGGTGCGCCACTTCCTCCCTATGCCCCACAGGTGCCGTCTCGATAGTGGGGCCGCTATACGGGATTGTTACTTCCAGGCGCAGCCCAAAGCCACGCCCTGATGAAATCGACAGGCTACCGCCGAGCTCTCCCACCCGGTCATACACACCTACTATCGCTGCTTCCACCTCCGCCTTTGCTGAGGCCTCAAAGGCGCCATCGTGTTCAAAGCGCACGTGAAGGCCATCAGCAAGGTAAGCTACTTCAACGGCGAGATGGTGCAGTTCCGTAGACGCACGCACCGACTCTATGCCCACGTCTACTACTCGCTTGAGAGCCGAGCGGGCCTGCGGTGCGATGTTCTGCGGCTTGCCTTGCAAATTCACATCGAGGTCAAGGTCGCGGGCGCTCGCTACCTCCCGCACCTGTGCCCAGAGCTCGGAAACAATAGAGCTATTGGTCTCGCGTTCTGCTGCCAGCATAATTGCCCTGACTTCCTACTCTCACCCGCTGCGCCTGGCGCGGCTCTCCAGCAGATGATCGTAAAATAGATACTGCTGCGCCCAACCTGCCTTTTCAAAGCGCGAGTGAAAGAAGTTCAGTACCTGCGCGTAGCCCGCCGCGCTCACCGACTTGCCCTTGAGAGAGGGCAAATAACGGTCCCTCGTCAACTGCCACACGTGGGTATCTACCGGCACCGCCTGGTCCTTAGCCATCGCAAAAAGGCAAACACAGTCGGCTATCTTGGGGCCCACACCCTCAAGGCGCATCAATTCACCACGCGCGGTGGCATAGTCGAAGCTGCTTACTTCTGCCAACCAGTTGTCGGGCTTCTGAGCCACCTGCTTCGCCACCTTCACAAGATTGCCCGCTCGCCATTCAAGGCCCGTTTTGCTGTCTATTTCATCAGGGTCCAACTCGGCTATGGCCCTCGCTTTCGGAAAGGCATGTGTGAGCACGCTGCCGTCTGCGGCCACGATTGGCTCACCCCAGGTATTGGAGATTATCTGGACGGCCTTCATTATGCGCGGTATGAAATTGGCAGTGGAGCAAACAAAGGATAAGAGGCATTCTTCCGGGTCTTGCAAGGCAATCCGCAGTCCGGAGAAGCGTGCAGCCACTCCTCCTAGATATGGATCGGAGGCCGACCACGATGCGTATAGGGGCGGTAGCTCCACATCAAGGCGGAAGAAGCGCCTGACAAAACTTTCTCCTTGAGCCTCTGGATAGGTCAAATACTCAAAACTATCAAGCAGAGGATCGTCGCTTTTGACCTGCCGTATGCGGAGCATCGTGGAGGCGTCAACTGCGTCCCACCAGGCACCGGAGCTCTTTCGCCACCTGAACATCTGACCATTGGTGAGTGTGTACTCCAGGTTGAGCATACCCACCGGGTAAGAGATTGTCTCTGTTGAGGGGCCTTTATCTGCTGTTGGCATCTGGTTCTCCTAACTCTTTATATCATAGTCGCCAAAAGTAGGGAGCGAGATAAAGGTTCAGGTGAGGGACCGAGGGATTAGAGGTAAGGTGTACCACAGCTGGCAGGCATACCCACACCGCCATTCTCCAAAGGTTTGGCTACACTTTACAAAGCAACGACCCACCTGCTAGAACAAATGGGCCATTTTGACGCCTATTCAGTTGTGCCGAGGACGTGACTCGAACACGTGACCCTACGATTTTCAGTCGCATGCTCTACCAGCTGAGCTACCTCGGCAGGAGTGGGCGATGAGGGGCTCGAACCCCCGACCTCCTCGGTGTAAACGAGGCGCTCTGACCAACTGAGCTAATCGCCCTTAGAAGAACCGGGTAGATGGCTCACCAACAGCCACTCCATACATAGCAAGTGAACACCATTTACCCTATGGGTGCCGAGAAAGGGATTTGAACCCTTACCCCCTAAAGCGGGGACTAGGCCCTCAACCTAGCGCGTCTGCCTGTTCCGCCACCTCGGCCTGCTTCATGAGGAAATACTGCTAAATTATAAGCTGTGCCCCGACGCTTGTCAAGACTCTAAATCTGAGTAAGCGTTCAGAATAACTCATGACCCTATGGGTCACCAACCGGCAATGAAAATAGGCTGCTGAGAGCCTATTCAGAAGAATAGGGGTGAGGGGAGGGTAGGTGAGGGTACGCTTCCACAGTTACCCCAAGAAGATCGCTCCACCCCAACTCTGAACACTTACTATTTCGT
>JADEYI010001454.1_pt1 | contig 17693 bp, 14 predicted proteins | sample 8542331 | NCBI WGS metagenome assembly JADEYI01 (sample SAMN16510988, study PRJNA670497) | mine drainage metagenome | isolation source: biofilm near Copperflume 1 | place: Germany: Marsberg coppermine Kilianstollen | collected 2018-02
CCTAGGGTTGAATGCTGAAGTGGTTACTACTGCCCGTACACCCGCGGCCGATGCAGAGCCGTTGCCGCTCCGGTTCGCCTCCGGCATGGCGCAGCCGCCCTCTCTGGCCGCGGCGGCCACGCTGGCGGGGCTGGACGACCTGCCGGAGGACTCGATCCTGCGCAGCTTCCACCCGGCCGTGGCCAGCTGGTTCCGGCGCCGCTTCCCGGCCGGGCCGACGGAGCCGCAGCGCGCCGCCTGGCCCCGCATCGCCACCGGCGTGGATGTGCTGGTGGCCTCTCCCACCGGCACCGGCAAGACGCTGACCGGATTTCTGGTGGCGATCGACGCCGCCTATCGGGCCCACGCGGAAGGGGATGCCGAACCCGAGGCACCCCAGTCGGGCCCAGGTGTCATCTACGTCTCTCCCCTCCGGGCTCTGGCGACCGACGTCCACCAGAACCTGCAGCTCCCACTGGTGGGCATCGCCGAGGAGGCGGAGCGGCTCGGTCTGGCGGCCCCGGATCTCTCGGTGGCGGTGCGCACCGGCGACACCCCGGCGGCAGAACGGGTCGCCATGCGCCGGTCACCGCCTGACCTGCTGGTGACCACCCCCGAGTCCCTGTACCTGCTCCTCACCGCGCCCTCGTCGAGGGCCGTCGTCCGGGGCGTGCACACGGTCATCGTCGACGAAGTGCACACGCTGGCCCGGGACAAGCGGGGAGCCCATCTCGCCCTGACCCTCGAGCGCCTCGACCACCTGGTTTCGGGGGCCGGGGGCCGGCTGCAACGCATCGGGCTGTCGGCCACCCAGCGCCCCCTCGAGGTGGTGGCCCGCCTGCTGTCCGGATCGGATCCGGCCCGGTCCCCCACCGCCATCGTGGACTGCGGCCACCGGCGGGACCTCGACGTGGCCATCGAACTTCCGGAAAGCGAGCTCGAAGCCGTCGCCAGTGGCGCCCAGCTCTCCGACGTGCTCGATCGCATCGCCTCCCACGTGCTCGAGCATCGGACGACGCTGGTCTTCGTCAACACCCGCAAGATGGCCGAGCGGGTGGCGCACCAGCTGGCCCAGCGCCTCGGATCCCCTCCGGAGGAGGAGCCCGGCGCCCCGGAGGCGCCCGGTCACACGACGGACCCGATCGACGCCGCCCTGCAGGTGGCCGCGCACCACGGCAGCTTGTCCTCGGCTCGCCGGCGGATCGTCGAACAACGCCTGCGGGCCGGCGACCTGCGGGCCCTGGTGGCCACCGCCTCGCTCGAACTGGGAATCGACGTCGGGCCGGTCGAACTCGTGTGTCAGATCGGCTCACCCCGGGCCATCGGGACGTTCCTCCAGCGGGTGGGTCGGGCGAACCACCAGCTGGAGGGCACACCGGCCGGTCGCCTGTATCCGCTCACCCGGGACGAGCTCGTGGAATGCACGGCGCTGATGGCGGGAGTCCGCGCCGGTCACCTCGACGTGCTCCAGCCCCCGGTGGCCCCCCTCGACATCCTGGCCCAACAGCTGATCGCCGAGGTCGCGGCCGCCGAGGAGTGGGACGTCGACGCCCTCTACGACCTGGTGCGGGCGGCCGAGCCCTATGCCCAGCTCTCCCGGGAGACCTTCGACGAGGTGGTCGAGCTCGTCTCCTGGGGGATCCAGACGGGACGGGGTCGCCGGGGCGCCCACCTCCACCATGACGCCGTCAACGGTCGGCTTCGCGCCCGGCGCGGCGCCCGTCTGGCCGCGCTCACCAGCGGTGGTGCCATCCCCGAGACGGGCGACTACCGCGTCGTCCTCGATCCCGAGGGGATCACCGTGGGGTCGGTGCACGAGGACTTCGCCGTCGAGGCCACCGCCGGCGACATCTTCCTGCTGGGCACCCATTCGTGGCGGGTGGTCAAGGTCGAGACCGGCACCGTGCGCGTCCTCGACGCCGGCGACCTCCCGCCCACCATCCCGTTCTGGCTGGGCGAAGCACCGGCACGGACGGCGGAGCTCTCCGAGGAGGTCGGGTCGTTGCGAGCCGACCTCGAACCGCTGTTGGCCGCGGGCGACGGGGACGGGGCCCGCCAGGCCGTCTGCAGCCGAGCAGGGGTCTCGGCCGAGGTGGCCGACCAGGTGGTGGCGTACCTGGGCGCCGGGCTGGCGGCGCTGGGTGCCCTCCCCACCCGGGACCGGATCGTCATCGAGCGGGTCTTCGACGAGAGCGAGGGGACCCAGCTGATCGTGCACTCCCCCTACGGCGGTCGTATCAACCGGGCACTGGGACTGGCCCTCCGGAAACGCTTCTGCGTGTCCTTCGACTTCGAACTGCAGGCTGCCGCCGACGACGACACCGTGGTCCTCTCGCTCGGGCCCCAGCACAGCTTCCCGTTGTCCCAGGTGCCCAAGATGCTGCAGAGCCGCACCGTCGTGGACGTCCTGACCCAGGCCGTGCTCCCCCACCCGATGCTGGCTGCCAGGTGGCGGTGGAACCTCAACCGGGCGCTGGTGGTCCCCCGCTCCCGAAGTGGCCAACGGCGCCCCATCCACCTCCAGCGCATGGAGGCCGACGACCTCCTGGCCGCGTCCTGGCCGGCCCTGGCCGCCTGCCAGGAGAACGCCGCTCCCGGCCCGGTGCCCGTTCCCGACCACGTGCTGGTGCGACAGACGGTGGACGATTGCCTGACCGAGCCGCTGGACGCCGCCGGGCTGGTCGCCCTGCTCGAGGAGCTCGAGTCGGGCCGGGTCGCCGTGCACTTCGTGGAGTCGGCGGAACCGTCCCCGTTGGCCCACGGGATCCTGACCGGGCGCCCCTTCACCTTCCTCGACGGTGCCCCCCTGGAGGAGCGGCGCACCAGAGCGGTGGCTGTCCCGCGGGGCCTGGGCCCGCTCGGGCCCAACGGTCTGCCCGTTGCCGCCGCCGAACTGGGGCCACTGGACGAGCGGGCCACGGCCGAGGTGCTCGACCAGGTGCGTCCCCGACCCCGCACTCCCGACGAGCTCCACGATCTGCTCCTGTCACTGGTGCTGTGCCGTCCGGTTGCCATGTGGGACCACTGGTTCGAGCAACTCCGGACCGACGGTCGGGCCAGCCTGGTGGGCGGAGCGTGGGCGCCGACCGAGCGCCTGGGCATGGCTCGAGCGGTCCTGCAGTCGCTCACCGACGCCACCGCGGACAGCGACGAAGCGTTGGCCGAGTGCGTGGGTGGCCACCTCGAGGTGGCCGGTCCGGTCACCGTCGAGCAACTGGTGGCCGATGAACCCCTCCCCACGGGTTCGGTGCTCGGTGCGCCGATCACCGCCGCACGGGCCAGCACGGGCCTCGGCCGCCTCCAGGCCGGCGGATCGGCTATCGAATTGCCCGACGGCCGATGGTGCGCCCGCCACCTCCTGGTGCGGCTGCACGCCGCCAGCCGGGGACGACGGCGCCGGCACGTGGAGCCCGCCAGCATCAGCGACTTCGTGCGGTTCCTGGCCTGTTGGCAGCACGTGGCCACGGGGACCAAGGTCGAGGGGCGCGCCGGGTTGCTGGCCGTCATCGAGCAACTCCAGGGCCACGAGGTGGCGGCGGGCGAATGGGAGCGCCACGTGCTCCCCGCCCGAGTGGCCGGCTACGACCCGCGCTGGCTCGACGAGCTGTGCCTGGCCGGCGAAGTGGCATGGGGTCGCCTGACCCCGCGGCCCGAGCCGAGTCCTGCGGGTGGCGCCGACGAGTCCCTGCCTTCGGCGCGGCGAGGGTCCGCGACGCCATCGCCGGCGACACCACTGGCCCTCGTGACCCGCCAGGACCTGGCCTGGATGCTGGCCGCGGTGCGAATGGACAAGGGTCTGAGCGAGCCTGCCGCAGGAGCTTCCGCCGACATCCTCGCTGCACTCCGGGCCGGAGGCGCCTGTTTCCGTTCGGAGCTGGCACCGGCGTCCGGTCGATTGGGCGCGGAGGTGGACGAGGGCCTCTGGGACCTGGTGGCCCGCGGCATCGTCACTGCCGATGCCTTCTCTGCCGTCCGGTCACTCCTGTCGGCACGGAACCGCCGGCGACCCGGAGCGCGCCGAGGCGTGGCCCGTCGGTCCGCTCTGGGACGTCAGCGAGCACCGCTCGGCAGCGGCGTGGGGGAAGGCCGCTGGTCGCTGCTTCCCGAGCCGGATGGCGCGGACACGGGATCGCCGGGCGGACCGCCGGTCGAGGAGCTGGCCGAGGCCGTGGCCTGGCAGCTGCTGGCCCGCTGGGGGGTGACCAGCTGGGAGCTCTGGTCCCGCGAGTCCTATCGCATCCCCTGGCGCGAGGTGATCCGGGCCCTGCGCCGGCTGGAGGCCCGCGGACAGGTCCTCGGGGGACGATTCGTCGCCGGGCTCTCCGGCGAGCAGTACGCGCTACCGGAGGCCGCGTCCCTCCTCACCGACGTGCGGCGGGACGCCAACAGGGGGGCGGACGTGGTGGTGGCCGGAGCCGATCCGCTCAATCTGACCGGCGACCTGCTGGGCGGGCCGCGGGTCCCGGCTATCCGGTACCGGGCCGTTCGCTACCGCGACGGCGTCCCCGGCGAGCAGGACCGGGTGGCCCGGGCCCTCTGACCGGGTCGTCCACCCGGGTCGATCCTGCGGACGGTGGACCGGGAGACGGTCGTCATGTCCCTGATCGCCAATCGGTGTGGAGACCATGGGTCAGGGCCAGCTTCTGGGCTCGAACCGTCTGGCCGTTCTCCACGCCCTCAGGCCGCTCGGCCAACCAGGCGATGGCCGCTGCCGGCACCGACGGCGGCGCTCCCGTGTAGCGGCCGACCAGGCCGAGCGCGGCGGCGTTGACCTGCTGGCGTTCGGTCTCGACGTATCCGGGATCGACGTTGTAGGCACGGATGCCCTGATCGCCGAGCTCGACCGCCAGCAGGGGCGCAAACCGGTGGAACGCGCTCTTGGACGCGGCATAGGCCAGGCCCCAACCACCCTGGCCGACCGGCCCCGGCGGGTCCGCGGTGGCCGTGTGCGACGTGACGTCCACGATGGTGCCGCTCCCGCGCTCCAGCATTCCGGGAAGCACCGCCTGGATGAGGACGAACTGGGCCACAACGTTGGCGGCCAACTTCGCCTCCAACTCGTCGACGCCCAACTCCATCAGCGGGACCATGCTTCCCGGGCCGGTGTCGACGGCGTTGTTCACCAGCAGGTCCACCCCACCCCATTCGGCGATGACCCGGTCCACCGAGCGTCGCAGGGCCGAATGGTCGTGCAAGTCGGCGACCAGCTCGAGGGCCCTGCCCCCGCCGCCGCGAACCAGGGCCCCTGTCTCCTCGAGGCTGCCGGGGAGGGCACGTCCGTCGCCCGTGTCCGAGTCGTCGCGGCCTTCCCCGGCTCGAACGGTGCGCCCGGCGATGGCCACGTCCCATCCGGCCCGGGCCAGGGCCACCGCAGTGGCTTTGCCGATACCGCGGGTAGCCCCGGTGACCAAGGCCCGTCTCGGTGCGGGGTCGGTGGGCATCCTCGGGTTTCTAGCAGAGCACCGGCCAGCGCGGGCCGGCCGGACCCGCAACCTACGTCCGGCCCCCAACGGGGACCGAGCCAGATCTCACCTCTCCTCATGCGGCGAGGACGCCGGATTCAACCAGGGCTCGCCGCGCCTCGGCCACGCCGCGGACGTGCTCGGCCAGATATCCGCACGACCTGGCGGCGTCGGTGTTGAGCGCATTGTCGTCGAGGAACAGCACGCGGCCGGGTTTCACCGGGAGGCGGTCGGCGACCTCGGCGAAGACCGCCGAGTCCGGCTTCACCAGCCCGAGGTCGAACGAGAGGAAGGAGTAGTCGAACACCTCGAGCATGGGCCAGCGGTCGATCTGGTAGTCCCAGTGCAGGACATTGGTGTTGCTGAGGCAGCCGATCGGCAGGATTCGCTGCACCTCGGCCAGCAGGTCTGAGGCTCCCGCCAGGGGACCAACGGGCCAGTCCCGGAAAAGCTCGAGAAACCGGTCGGAGGTGACAGGCAAGTTCCAATCCGAGACCACACCGTCTGCGAATTCGGCTGCGGAGCACTGCCCGCTCTCGAAGGTTCGTACCCATGGACAGGTGAGCCATCTCCGCCACACTTCATCGTCGGTGGCTATGGCAGCCAGCTCACGAAGGGCTCGTACCCCGCCGAGCTCGATGAGAACGCCGCCGAGGTCGAATAAGACGATGTCGACCGCACCGGAAGCCATCCCCGGCATGGTAGGCCCGAGATGTCGGTGCGGGACGAAAGGCCCCGCTACGCGCGGCCAAAGCCGTGATGGCCGGGAGTCAGGAAGCCCGTCGCCGAGCCGGGGTCTTGGCGACGGGTTTCTTCGATCCACCGATCTTGGTGGGCTTCGCCACCTTCTTCACCGGCGCGGATCGAGCTCGAGATGTTCGCTTTGCCGGTGCCGTCGGCTGCCCGACCGGCTCGTCGCCCGACACCTTGGCCTGGTTGGACTTGGCGGACTTGATGCTGGCGCTCAGAGCCTCCATGAGGTCGACGACCTTGGCGGGCTGCACCGGCGTTCCCTCGACGATCTCGTTGCCCTGGCGCTTGTCCTCGATGAGTGCCTCCACCTTCTGCCGGTGGGTGTCGTGGTACCGGTTGGGATCCCACTCACTCTCCATCGACTCGAGCAGGAGCTGAGCCATGTCGATCTCCCGATCGGCGAGGTCGACGCCCTCCGGAAGTTCGGGGAGCTCTTTGCTCGGCGAGCGGATCTCGTCGGCGAAGTACATGGTCTCCAGCTTGAGAACCTCGTCGTCGGGACGGATGGCGACCGGGTACTCCTTGTTCCTCATGACCAGGGTGCCGATGGCCACCTTGTTGGCGTTCCTCATGACCTGACGCAACAGGGCGTAGGCCCTGTTGGCCGCTTCGCCCTCGGGTGCCAGGTAATAGGTGGTGCGGAAGAACACGGGATCGATCTCGTCCAGATCGACGAAGTCGGTGATCCCTATCAGTCGCGAGCGCTCGGGTTCGGCGGTGGCCAACTCTTCGTCGCTCAGCATCACGTACTCGCCGCCACCGAGATCGACGCCCTTGACGATCTTGTCGCCTTCCACCTCGTTGCCGGTTCGTTCGTTGACCTTCTTGTAACGGATGCGGTCCGAAGTCCCGGATTCGAACTGGTTGAAGTGGATGGTCTTGTCCTGCGTCGCCGGATAGAGCCCGACGGGGACGTTCACCAGCCCGAAGCTGAGAGCCCCCTTCCAAATCGTGCGTGCCATGGACATAGCATTACCCAGGTCAGGCCTCATCCACCACCCTGATACACCCATTCGTCACACTGGGCCCGTGGCCAGGCATTCCGTTTGTGAGCAGGTTGACTTCGCCCCCGTCGTGCTCCGGGGTCTGGCCGAACTTGGGCCTTTCGACCTTTCCGAGGCAGATCTGGCCCTTGAGCTGGGCCTTTCTGCCTGGATGCGCTTCAGCGCCACCACGCTCGATGACGCCCGTTCGACCATGCTGCACATCCGAACCGCTCTCCTGGAGGCGGGGGAAATGGACTCGCATTCGGAGCCGATTCCCTTCTCCGGACGCTCGCCGCGGCTCGATATGCTCCACCTCGCCGGCTATTTGGGCAATCTCGTCGAGCGGGCGGCGTGGTCGGCGCAGTGCGATCCGGAGGTCATCGTCGAGCGAACGATCGAACGTCTGGCCGCGTAGCGCCCGAGGTCACCCGGCTCGTCCAATCCTGAACTGTGCACGCCACCGTGCTTCCGGACACGGTCTCCCTTAGGCTGGCCGCGATGAGCGGGAACCAGGCAATCCGAGCACAGGTGAAGATGGTGATGGCCGATGGCGGCAAGCCCGCCGGCCTCCCCGACGAACTGGTCACGGCGGTGGTTCGCCAGACACTCCAGTCAATCGGGATCGACGAGGTGGGAGACGAACACCGGGGACCTGCGGCTGTGGGCGATCCTGGAGTGCAACTCGATGGGAGCGCGGCCCTGATCGGTCGGGAGACGTTGCGAGCCGCCCAGCGGGTGGAGGCGCTCGAGGCGGTGGCGGACGCGGCGGGCGCCTACCGGAAGTCGGTGCGCAAGGGAAAGGGTAAGAAGGCGGCGCGGGCCAACCTGTTCGAAGCCGTGGCCATGCGGAAGGCGTCTCAGTAGTCCGGCGCCGATCGGTCCGCCGAGCGGATCAGACTCCCCTGTCCAACCCCTCCCCATCTGGCGTCATGTCGTAGGTGATCCACATCGTTCGCTGCGCCACCTGGTCGTACCTTCCTCGTGCCCGGTAGTTGTCGTCCGCCGTGGTCCACCTGATGATGTCCCAGCCGCGCTCGACGGCCAGGCGATTCATCTCTGCGAACAAGGCGTTCACCGCCCCGCGACCGCGCCGATCCGGGTCCACGAAGAGATCATCCAGATAGCCGGAGACCACACCTCGGAGCGGTCGGACCCATTCCCGCAGGTGGGCGAGTCCTCGCGGCTGGTCGATCTCGTTGCCGGACGCATCGGTCTCGACCGCCACCAACGCCTCCACGCTCCGGTCCTCATGGATCCACGTCCAGATCTGGCGCTGATGCGCGTCCGACGTCGGCCACCGGTAGAACGCCGCGTAGCCCCGGAACAGTCGGGTCCAGGGATCGAACTCGTCCTGGCGGATGTGGCGCACCCGCCAGATCGGGCCGTCGGGGCGCGTCGATGCCGCGGGTTGACCCTCAGGGTAGGTGGGCGGTTGCGAATCCTCCTCGGGGGTCACCGACGACTGTCTACACCCGCCGACCCGGGACGAGGTCCTCCATAGGCCGTCCGCCTGACGGCCGCGCTGGCCATGGGGAAGATCGACGGTGCCGCCCTCCACGCAGCCGCCGGCCAGGCCTGATCCGGCTCTCCGGTGCAGACGGCCCGGTCAGCCTGACCTGCCCTGAGCGTGGCAGAGGTTCCCGAATCGAGCCCTCACGGGACCACCCGACCCAGATAGGGGGCGTCGCCGAAGGCGTAGAGCGCACCGTCCATGCCCATCAGGTAGTACCCGTTGCCGCTGAGGGAGGGGGCCATGGTCCGCACGGGTGCGGAGAGCGCCAGACCACCCAGTGACCCGTAGTACGGGGCGCCGAAGGAGAAGATGCCTCCGTCGGCGGCCACCATCCGGTATCCCCGGCCGGCGGGGTCGGCCGTGATCCCCACCACCGGTCGGTTGAGGTGGGCCCAGCCCATGGAGCCGAGGAATGGGGCGGAGAACGAGAAGACGCCACCGTCTGCAGCCACCAGCCAGTACCCGGCGCCGTCAGCGGCGGATGCCATGCCGACGATCGGGGCGTTGAGGCGGAAGCTGCCCGTCGAGCCGCGGAAGCCGGCGTCACCGAAGGTGAACACGCCGCCGTCCTTGGCCACCAACCAATACCCCCCGCCGTCGGCGGTGGCCGTCATGGCGATCACCGGAGCGTTGAGGCGGAAGGCTCCCGTCGAGCCGAAGAACCGGGCGTCGCCGAAGGTGAAGATGCCCCCGTCGGCGCCGAGGAGCCAGTACCCGCCGTGGTCCGCGGTCGCCGTCATCCCCACGATCGGGGCATTGGGCGGCGCGCTCAACGAGCCGAGGACGGGTGCGCCGCCGAACGACCGGACCTGGCCGGCGGCGTCGGCCAGCCAGTATGCCGGACAGCCGCCCGGGCCCACGGTTGCCGCCACGGCCAGATACTTACCGGACGCCGTTTGATTGCGCAACGCGGCGCAGCCTGACCCCGATGAACCCGACCACGATGAACCTGTCAGCAGGGAGTGCACGAAGCCGCCCGGACCTCCGTAGGCGCCGCCGTAGCGCTGGAGCTGCGGAGTCACGTAGGTCCCCTCGGTGATCTCGTTCCACGAGATCAGGAGCCAACCCTCAGGGTCACCGCTCGCGTTGCCGTTGTAGAGCGCCTGCAGGGTGGCGCCGTTGTCCCGGGGCACACAGCCGCTCGACCCGTCCAGTTGCCGGTCGAACCCGGGAGACAGCGGCGCAAAGTACTTCTTGCCCTGGGCGTGGAGGGTTGCCGCCAGCCCGCCGAGTTGTTGGAAGCTCTGGCTGTTGCCCCACGGATCCTGGCTGGACCAGTAGGGGCTGTCGGCGTCGAAGTGCTGGGCCACGGTCGGGTTCCACTGGTTCCATTGATAGCCCCCCACGAAGTACCAGGCCGAGCGGAACTGGCCGCTGATGGCGGCCACCACCGAGGTTGGATACTTGTAGGACCCGACCCAGATGAAGGTCGGCTTGCCGTCGTTGCCCCGGTCGAATGCCGGGTCACTCCCGTACTGGCTGGTCAGGTAGGACAGGTCACCGGTGATGGCGGTCTGGGTGAGTGACGTTGACGAGGCCTCATAGGAGAGCCAGAGATGAAAGTTGTGACCCTGGGCCTGGGCCTGGTCGACGGCCTGGACGAGGAGGTCGAGTCGCTGGTTCTCGGCGTCGGAGCCCGGTGCCTGCGTGGCTGATCCGGTGCCGTACCAGTCCACGGCGAAACCGGACAGTCCGGCGGCGATGGCGCTCTGGACGTCGTAGGCGATCTGGGAGGGATCGTCCTGGGTGAACAGCGTGGCGGGGACATCCGTCTCGACATTGCCGCTGTAGAGACTGGTTGGATTGCACCCGCTCGAATCGAGGGAGGCGGGCACGGGCAGGGGCGACTGCCCGTAGGGGTAGTTCGGACCCAGGAGCGTCTGCCAATGGTTGGTGCTCCACCACAGGTAGTAGTAGGCGTACATCCCCTGCGACGCGGCGAACGACGTCGAGGCCGAAGCCGGCTTGGGCGCGGGGCCGGAGACGGGCGTGGACCCCGGCTGTGCCGCCACGGACGTGCCGATCAGGGATCCTGCGGCGAACAGCGCCGCCGCCACCAGCCCGAGCTTGGTGGCGAAGCGATGACGGCTGAGCGTTCTCATGCAGGAATCCCTCCACCCGGTTTGACGAACAGTGGCCCGGGCCTGAGTGCGTTTTCGACCGATTCTGATCCCCCCTGAAGCAAATTCCGCTCTGGAGCGGGTGTCCGCGCAGGCTACAGGCGCGGGTAGCAACCTGCCCAACTGGTGGGCATCGGCGGACAATCCCCATGTGGATCCCGAAGTTGCCACCCCGCCGTGGCGTGTAGCCAACCCGCCCACGGAAGGCCTGGTGGATCCGCCGGAACGGTTTCGTGCGTGCTATGTGGCTCTGACACGTGTCCACGGCCTCCACACGGGGAACAGCCAGCCCGGATCCCATGACCGGGGCCACCCCGCGGGCTCATGCGCACCGCATCGGATGGTCGAGGGCGTACCGGTGGCTCAGGGCAAAGGACCCCGATTTTCTGGCCTGCAAGCGGTCGATCCGCGCCGCCGTGGTGATGCCCTCGGTGTTCGGGCTCACCCATCTGCTCTTCTCGGACCCCACAGGTCAGCCTCTTCGGAGCCTTCGGCTCCTTCGCCCTGTTGCTGCTGGTCGAGTTCCCGGGCCGGCCGCGGACCCGCCTGACCTCGTATGCGGCCCTCTTCGTCGTCGGGAGTTGTTTCATCACGCTCGGCACCGTCGTCTCGACCCACGAGGCAGCTGCCATCACCGTGATGGCGGCGGTGGCCTTTGGCGTGCTCTTCGGCGGGATCGTCTCACCGCAGGCCGCATCGGCATCCACTGCGGCGCTGCTCACCTTCGTGTTGCCGGTGGCCGTGGCCCAACCGGCGACAGAGGTCGGCCCCCGACTGCTCGGGTGGGTGATCGCCGCCGCCCTCTCCATCCCCGCCTGCATGGTGGACTCCCTGGCACGACGACCTCCGGCGCCGTCTGTCGGCCACCCTGTCGGCGGTCAGCCGGATGGCACTGAACGTGACGGATCACCGTCTCGATCCTGACGTCCGCGCCGCCGTGACATCGGAGCTGTCGCAGCTCCGGGGCCAGTTCGCCTCGACTCCCTATCAACCCACCGGCACCGCCGCGGGTGCGGTGGCCGTGGCCAAGCTGGTGGGTCGCGTCGAGTGGGTCGCCAGCAACGCCGCCCTGGTCGCGGTGGGGGCACCGCCGGCCGATCGGTCGCCGCCCTGGTCGCGGTGGTGGGGGCGGTGGCCGAGACGCTCCGTCTGTGCGCCTCGCTCCTCTGCGACGGTGACGGCCACCCCGTTGACGACCCACGCCTCGTGCAGGCGGTCCAAGAGTCGACACAGCGGTTGGATCGGCTCATCGAGGCCGACCTCGACGCGGAAGTGTCGATGCTGATCGAGCCGCGAGCCGATGGCGGTGCTGCCGCAGGCCCGGGCCGGCCCGGGTCGGGTGAGCACGTCGAGCGCCAGGAGCCGTCATCCTCCCTGGACCCTACATTTCGCGCCCGAGCCCTGGGCATCGCCACGGGGATGGTGGCCGACGCCGCCGTCGAGGCGGCCGGCGTCCACACCGTCACCGACCGGAGGCTGGCCGATGCCGCCGACATGCGTTTGCGATCGTTCTGGAGCCGGCTCGCCTCGCACCTCTCCATCCGATCAGTGTGGTTCCGGAACGCCGTGCGCGGCGCTGCGGGGCTGGCCCTTGCGGTCGCAGTCGTGGAGGTCACCAACGTCGAGCACGGCTTCTGGGTGGTCCTGGGCACGTTGTCGGTCCTGCGGTCCAATGCCCTGGGGACGGGGGCCACGGCCCTGCGCGCCGTCGGGGGGACCGCCGTGGGTTTCCTGGTGGGCTCGGCCATCATGGTCGGTATCGGGGGCCACCCGGTCGTCCTGTGGGTGCTCCTCCCGCTGGCCGTCCTGGTGTCGGGCGTGGCCCCGTCGATGATCTCGTTCACCGCGGGGCAGGCCGGCTTCACCCTGGTGGTCGTGATCCTGTTCAACATCATCGACCCGGTCGGCTGGAAGGTCGGCCTGACCCGCATCGAGGATGTGGGCCTCGGTTGCGCGGTGAGCATCGTGGTCGGGCTGTTGTTCTGGCCCCGGGGAGCCACTGCCGCCCTTGGACGCGCCCTGTCCGATGCGTTCGTCAAGAGCTCGGGATACCTGGCCGATGCCGTCGATCGATTGACCACCACGACCCACGGGGTGGACACCCGGCCGAGCCAACGGGGGTCCCATCGGGCCTATCTCCGGCTGGACGATGCGTTCCGGGAATTCCTGGCGGAGCGCGGCGCCAAGGTGGTGACCATTGAGACGGTGGCCAACCTCTTCACCGGGTCGAACCGGATCCGTATCGCGGCATACACGCTCTCCACATTGCCCGCCCTCCCCTCCGACCCCGGACAACCCGAGCTCGAGTCAGTGGCGATCGCCGGGGCCGTCCTGCGGGACTCCTACGCCTCGACGCACCGCTGGTATGACGAATTCGCGGAGCTGCTGGCCGACCAGCGCGACGCGCTCGATCCGCCCCCGGTCGACGACGCCACCCTGCACGACGTTCTCCGTCAGGCCCTGCAAGACGCCAGCGACCGACATCGGGGCGACCGGGTGCGCCTCGTGCTGCGGATGCTGTGGGCCGACGAGCTGCTGGAGACCCAGCGCCAGATGCAGGCCGACGTGGTCAGCTCGGCCGACCTCTTCGCCCGGCGGAGCCGACGGGTGATGATCTGAGCCGGCCCGTCTGGGTTGCCCCTTGATGTAGGACAACCGTCGGTTCACTATGGCTGTAGGGAGTTGTGATGAAGGGAGCCACGATGCGCGCCAACATTGGGGATCGAATCGTGATCGGCGGACATCGGGTGGGCCAGCCTGAACGTGCCTGCGAAGTGGTGGAGGTCCGGCATCCCGACGGAGAGCCTCCGTACGTCGTCCGATGGGGTGACACCGGCCACGAGGACCTCTTCGTCCCAGGACCTGACGCTGCCGTCGTTCGAACCGGGCAGGAGCCCGTCTGAGCGACTCCGTCCGGTCTCCGACGCCGGCCGGTTGCGAGTCCGGTGGCACTCATCGGCCGGCGGGCCGAGTTGTCTCGGAGTCAGCTGATCGGCGCGGACCGCATCGGGTGACGTCCCGCCAGGACCCTCACCTTCTTCGACGAGGGCTCGGTATACGCTGTCGGCTGTGGGGACGCGGGGGGATCTGCCGGTCTTGGCAGTCGTACAGAGCGTCGAATCGATCAATGTCTTTGACCTGGCCCAGGCGGCGGCCGGATGTTGTCAGATCGTCTCGATCATCGATGGGACCCCGTCGATGGCACGACTTCTCGGACACCTCGGTCCTGTCATCGACATCACGGGGCTGGGCGATGCCGAGGCCGTGGACAAGGTACGCGACGCCGCACCGGTAGGGATCGCCACCTTTGTGGACCCCGATCTGCCTCGCACCGCGGTGCTGGCCGAGGCCCTCGGCCTCCCGTTCCACTCCCCCGAGGTGGCCGCCACCCTGGTCAACAAGAACCGACAGCGCGAGGCACTGCGCGGGGCGGGGCTGCCGGGCCCCCGGTTCCGTGAGCTCGGCTCCGGAGACACGGCTGTGGACTCACTGCTGGGGGACCTGGCGTTCCCGGTCGTGGTCAAGCCGAGCGCGGGTGCCGCCAGCCGCGAGACGACGCTGGCCGCCGACGGTCAACACCTCCTCGACGCCGTGGCCAGTGCACGGGCGGCCGGCTTCGAGGCGATGGTCGTCGAGGAGTACCTGGCAGACTCCGAGGCCGCCATGGCCCCCGACTTCGCCAGCTTCGTCTCAGTGGAGAGCGTGATCGGGGGTGGACGGCTGCGTCACCTGGCCGTGATGAGCAAGCTGCCGCTGGCGCCGCCATTCCGCGAGAGTGGTCACTTCACGCCCAGCCATCTGCCGGACGCCACGATCGACGAAATCCTCGACGTGGTCACCACCGCGATCCACGGGATCGGAATCGTGGTCGGCGGCGTGCACACGGAGGTCAAGCTGACACCGTCCGGTCCCCGGATCATCGAGGTCAACGGGCGCACGGGTGGAGCCGTCCACGACGTGCTCGCTGAGGCCGGAGGCTGCGCGCTGATCGAGGCGGCGCTGAGGGTGGCGCTGGGCGAGACTCCGAGCGACGAGGGACTGTCGCCATGCGATCGGGTCGGATTCCGGATCAACGTCCAACCGCCGATGTCGGCGCGGCAGGTCGATTCGATCGAGGGCGTGGAGCGGGTGCGCGAGCTCTCGGGCATCAAGTCGGTGACCGTCCTGCACCCGCCGGGCGACGCCGTGGACTGGCGGCTGGGCACGGACCAGCAGATACTCGCCGTCGTCGGGGCCGTCGACAATCTCGCCGACCTGCAGACAATCCGCCGCCAGGTCGGCGAGCTGGTGTCCGTCTCGTACCGATAGCCAAGCGAGGAGGGATTCATGGGAGGACCACGCATTACCACCGTCGATGACGGGGAGTGGCAGGAGGTGCGCCGGATCGGGTTCGCCGACGGTCGGACGGCCTCGGTGCAGGAGCGGTGGCTGGACTTCTCCCCCCGGTTTCTCTCGCTCGTGGCCCGCTGGGACCCCGGGATGATGATCCATGCCCACGGCCACCGCAGCAACCACGTGGTCTTCGTCATGGAGGGTGAGCTGCGGTGCGGGGAGGTGGTGTGCCCGCCGGGGACGCACATCGCCCTGGACGAGGGAGATGCATTCGGGCCCTTCGTGGCCGGCCCCGACGGCGCCGTGCTCTTCGAGGTGATGATGGGCGACCCGAGGTCGGTGCCTACGGATCCGGAAGGTTGGGAGCAGATGCTCAAGAGTCATGAGGCGGTTCAACTCCCCAATCCGCCCATCGACATGCCGGAATGGCTGGAAGACACCCGGAGCCGGTGACATCTTGCATCGACGGCACGTAACCGTTCTCTTACTTCTGTCCGATCTCCCATCCTGGGTGACGGGACAAGTGATGCCGGTCGGCGGCGGATCGTCCGCCCGCCCGTCGTTCCTCGGCACCGACGATGTTCCGGCGTTCGTCCATGCCGACGCCATCCGATCCCGGGTGGGCCGCGGGTCAGGGTGGCTGTGACTGCGGCGCCGGCCGTCGGAGCACCTGTGCACGGGCAACGGTCCTGTGCCTGAGCGGGGATCGTCCCGGGTGGCCGGCCGTGACGCGAAGCGTGAGTCTCCGCGCCCTCCGATGGCATCCGGGAGCATTTCCCTGCGTCTCTACCCCCACGACGACCTGTCGCCCGAGGGTATCGTCGAGGAGCTGCGGCGCCAGGCGCGGGCGGCCCGGGAGTGCGGATTCGACGGCGTCATGACCAGCGAGCATCACAACGGGTTCGCCGGCTATCTGCCCAACCCGCTGCAGGTTGCCGGCTGGGCCCTCGAAGCAATGGGCGACGGGTGGGCCGCGCCCTGCCCGCTGCTCTTGGCCCTGCGCCCGGTGGCGCAAGTGGTGGAGGAGACGGCGTGGCTGGGAGCCCGGTTTCCCGGCCGCGTCGGCCTGGGTGTGGCGGCGGGCTCGCTGCCCGAGGACTTCCTGATCATGGAGGCCACTCGTGACGATCGGAGCCAGCGCTTCGCCACCGGCCTGGCCACCCTGGCGGGCGCGTTGAGCGGACGTGATCCCGGCCTGCTCGGCTCGGACCCCGCGGTGCTCAGGTGCCGCCAACATCCGATCCCTGTTGTGAGCGCGGCCATGAGCCTCGGGGCCGTGAGACGAGCGGCCCACCTCGGAGTGGGCGTGCTCTTCGACTCTCTTTCCGGAGTTGATCGCTGCCGTCGACTGGCTGACGCCTATCGCCAGGCGGGAGGCCCGGGTACGGTCGTCATGATCCGGCGCGTGTGGATGGGCTCGCCGCCCTCCGGGCGCCACGCCCGACAGGTTGCCGTCTACCGGGGCTACGCGGAGCCTTCGGCCCAGGCCCACTGGACAGGAGACCAGCTGGTCAACTCGGACGATCCCCTCTCGTTGGCCGAGCAACTGGCCGAGATGGCATCGGCGGGCGGAGCCGACGCCATCAATCTCCGGGTGCATGTTCCCGGGATGACGCCCGCAGAGGTGGCGGCACAGATCGGCGCCCTGGCGGACGTGCTGGTTGCGCTTCGTCCCCGTCTTCCGAAGTAGGGATGCAACCCGCCAGCGTTTCCCGGCCGCCGACCCCGGTAAGGCAAACGCACCACGCGCGGCCCGCCGTCTCAATCATCACGTTCGTGGGACACTGACCCGGTGCATGGGGATGCGAGCCGCTTCTACGACCTGATCCACGAGGCCCGCGGTCGCGACCCCGACGTTGAGGCTGATGTCCTCATGGCTGAGATTCGAAGGCGCAACCGCGCTGCACGCACCCTGCTCGACGTCGCCTGTGGAACCGGCGCGGGTATGTCGAGAATGTCCGAGTCGTTCGAGGTCATGGGGCTCGACGCCAGCGACGCCATGCTGGCCGTGGCGCGGGAGAGGTGCCCGGACATTCAATTCGTGCACGCCGACATGCGCTCGTTCGACCTCGAGCGGCGATTCGATGCCATCGTGAGCCTCTTCAGCGGCATCGGGTATCTGACAGAGGAAGCGGACATGCGACAGGCCATTGCGACCATGGCGTCGCACCTCGAGTCCGGAGGCGTCCTGTTGATCGAACGCTGGGTGGAGCCGGATCGATGGCTCGGATCCACCGTCAGCGCTGATGCCTACGAGTCCAAGGAGTTGGCCGTGGCGCGGGTGGTTCGGTCATGGGCGGAAGGGTTGCGATCAGAGTTCTCGGCGCGGTACACCGCAGCCTCCAGCCAGGGGTTCACAACCTTCGACGAGCACCACGTCATGCGCCTCTCGGAACCCACTGAGTTCGAAGCGGCGTACGAGCACGCGGGCCTGAGCTTCGAGAGACTGCCGGACCTGCTCCGCCCCGGTCGAGCCGTTTACGTCGGGTTGGCACCCTAAGGGCCCGCCGCGATTTTGATTACGCGTTTGGCGTCGGCGTGAGCGTGT